>Ga0208492_1000624_pt1 | contig 28224 bp, 22 predicted proteins | sample Subbioar_CSW14AB_FD_184820 | JGI IMG/M metagenome (GOLD analysis project Ga0208492, IMG submission 184820) | Serpentinite rock and fluid subsurface biosphere microbial communities from McLaughlin Reserve, California, USA - CR12Mar_CSW14AB (SPAdes) | ecosystem: Environmental > Terrestrial > Deep... | reverse complement strand
TGACGCCAGCGCGATGGGAAGGTGGATGGTTTCACCCTCGACCAGGAACGAGACGCTTGCCCGACGCTCGCGCCCGCTGGCGTCCTTAGCCGTCACGGCGTAGCGGCTGCGGCCCTCGGATTCCTCGATGATCTCGACGGTGCAGTCCGGCAGCTCGCGCTGGATGAGCCCCGAGTACTGGGCCCGCCCGCCGAGGCGGTCGCACACCACGCCCAGCCTCGCGTCCTCGCCCTGCAGTCCGTAGAGCTCCCACACCCGCCGCAGGTGCTCGCCGAAGGCGGTAGCCGTGGTCTCGGCCTTGTTGTTGGTGTCCTTCACGATCCGCTGGTACCGCGGCTCGCCCATCACCTCGCAGCGCAGGTGGAGCAGCTCAACCCCCGCCCCCACCATCGCCCGCTGCAGCACGTTGTGGGCGATCGAAACCTCGGCGGAGGTCATGCACATGGGCAACGCGCGGGGCGGCACGGCGTAGCACGGGACGTCCGGCATCTCGGCGGCGATGGCGCGGAAGAGCGCGTCGTCATCCACAACCGCCGCCCCCGCCCCCCCCACCTGCTCCGCGAGGCAGCGGACAAACGTCAGCACACCCCGCTCCAGGTGAACCAGCGGGTGCGCACACTTCACGCTGTTGGCGAGCTTCAGTTCCTTGCTGTCCGCGACCGCCACCCGCCCGCGCCGGTCGTTCTCCCCCGCCCTCCCCGGACCCCGGCAAACCCCCTTGCTCAGCATCTTCCAAAGGTCCGGCAGCTTCGCAGGGTCGGGCGACTCCTGAATCCGGAACACCGACAACCCAACGCACAACGGCCCCAAGAGGGGCCCGTACCCGGCCTCGTCGATTCCAGCGATCAGCAACGCCATTCCTGCGCGAGTGTACCGGATTGTTCGGGTGGCACGACCCGCCCTGGGGTCGTGCTCATTCCCGCCGCCAACCCACAAGCACGACCCCAAGGCGGGTCGTGCCACCCTGCGGTCGTGCCACCCCTCGACCCCCCGCCCCAAAACGAAAAAAGGCCCGACTCAACGAGCCGGGCCCTCAATGCGGGCGAGAGGACTTGAACCTCCACGGGTGTGACCCCACTAGAACCTGAATCTAGCGCGTCTGCCAATTCCGCCACGCCCGCGGCAGAGGCCAACAGTATCCCCCTTCCCCTCCACCTTCAACGCCGAAATGAGCCCCTTCCCCTGCTACCATCCGACTGGAAGCCAACTCCGGCCTCCCCAGGGGTTTTAGACTTCGCATGAACGCGACTCCGCTCCCCGTCCACGTCGAGCAATCCGGCCCCCACGCGGGCGTCGCCACGCTCACCCTCGAGCAGCCCGGCAAGCCCGTCGTTGTCCTCGAACTCGAGGTCTTCCAGCGCCTCGAGGCCACCCTCGCCAGCATGCCCAAGGGCCTCGTCGGCTGCGTGATCGCCTCCGCCTCGGAGCGCGTGTTCGTCGCGGGCGCGGACCTCAAGTCCATCATGGACCTCGATGACGCCGCGCTCGACAAGTACCTCCAGTACGGCAGCCGCGTGTTCCAGATGATCGCGGACCTCCCCTACCCCACCGCCGCCGCCATCAACGGCGCGGCCCTGGGCGGCGGCCTCGAGCTCGCGATGCACTGCGACGCCCTCGTCGGGGCGCCCTCCGCCAGCAGCAAGCCCTACCCCGTCGGCCTCCCCGAGGCGGGCCTCAAGATTTGCCCGGGCTGGGGCGGCACCAACCTGCTGCCCGCGCGAATCGACCCCGCCGACGCCCTCCGCCGCACGGCCACCGGCGCGACGATGATGTTCGACGACGCCGTGAAGGCGAACCTCTTCGACACCGTCGCGCCCTCCGCCGCGGACCTGCTCACCACCGCGAAGTCCTGGGTGACGCGCCGGGCGGCATTCGGCCGCATCGAGCGCGACGGCGCGCCCCTCCGCTGGGTCGGCCGCTCCAAGCACGCCAAGGGCACCATCGAGGCCCTCGACGCCACCCGCGCCGAACTCCAGACCACCGAGCCCGGCAAGGCCGTCGCCGAGTGCGTCGACACCGGCCTCCTCCGCGGCTATGACGCCGCGCTCGCCGCGGAACGCCAGCACCTGATCCGCCTCCGCAACCTCCCCCCCGCGAAGGAAGCCATCGCGGCGTTCTTCGCGAAGGCGAAGAAGTAAAACCAAGGCATTTACCACAGAGACACAGAGGTACACAGAGGGGCACAGAGAAGACGCAAGCAGGTAAGAAAGCCAGAAGCCCCTCACCTTTTCACCTCCTCACCTCCTCACCTCCCCACCTCCTCACCTCCCCATCCGCCGAGCACCACCCATGGCCGACCTCAAGAACCTCAAGGGCGTCTCCGACACCGACAAGAAGATGATCGAGGACGCCGAAGCGCTGCTCGGCCCGGAGCCCACGTCGATGGGCTTCGTCAAGAACCTCTTCTGGGGCAACCTCCGCGAGGACCTCTGCTTCCCCTACCCCACGCAGACGGCTGCCGAAAAAGAGGAGTGCGACAAGCTCCTCACCCGCCTGGACCACTACCTCCGCACCGAGCACCCCTCCACGCTCATCGATCAGGAGCAGGAGATCCCCCGCTGGGTGATCGACCGCCTCTTTGAGCTCGGCGTGCTGGGCATGACCATCCCCAAAGAACACGGCGGGCTGGGCCTGGGCATCACCAGCTACAACCGAGTGCTGGAGCGCATCGGCGCCTCCTGCGGCTCCACCGCCGTGATGGTCTCCGCCCACCAGTCCATCGGCTGCAAGGCCGTCATGCTCTACGGCACCGAAGAGCAAAAATCCCGCTGGCTCCCCCACCTCGCCAAGGACTGGCTCTCCGCCTTCTGCCTCTCCGAGCCCAACGTCGGCTGCGACGCCGGCGGCCAGGAGACCCGCTGCGAGAAGACGCCCGACGGCGAGCACTTCATCATCAACGGCGAGAAGAAGTGGGCCACCTCCGGCGCCCTCTCGGGCATGTTCACCGTCATGGCCAAGCAGAAGATGGCCGACGGCAAGGACAAGGTCACCGCCCTGGTCTGCACGCCCGACATGCCCGGCGTGGACATCTTCCAGAAGAACCGCTCCAAGTGCGGCATCCGCGGCACCTGGCAGGCCCGCATCCGCTTCACCAACGTCAAGGTCCCCAAGGCCAACCTCCTCTTCCAGGAGGGCAAGGGCCTCAACGTCGCCCTCACCTGCCTCAACTACGGCCGCTGCACCCTCTCCGCCGGCATGCTGGGCGGGGCCCGCCGCGTGCGCGACCAGGCCACCAAGTGGGCCCGCACCCGCTACCAGTTCGGCCGCCCCCTCTCGGACTTCGAGCTCATGCAGCAGCTCCTGGCCCGCATGGCCGCGTACGACTACGCGATGGACGCGGTGCTCTACATGACCACCGGCATGCTCGACCGCCACGATGAGGACATCATGGTCGAGACCGCCATCTGCAAGGTCTTCTGCTCCGAGTACGGCTGGCGGGTCGTCAACGACGGCATGCAGATCATGGGCGGCGAAGGGTACATGACCGAGAACGAGGTCGAGCGCGTCTTCCGCGACTCTCGGATCAACCTCATCGTCGAGGGCGCCAACGAGGTCATGCAGTCCTTCGTCTGGGCCTACGGCGGCAAGAAGCTGCTCGAGTCCATGCTCGGCGTGCAGGGCGCGGTGGGCTGGGACGCGGAGCAGTCCTTCGGCGGCAACCTCGGCCGCATCATGAAGAACGGGCTCAACCCCAAGATCGCCCGCGCCGCCATCCCCTTAGGGCTCGAACTCTTCCTGGGCCTGCGCCGCAAGGCCCCCGCCCTCACACTGATCAAGTCCCCCGCCCTCCGCCCGCAGGCCGACCGTCTCACGGCCATGATCCGCGACTTCTCCCACCAGTACAAGCAGGCGTGCAAGCGCTACCGCGAGGCCCTCGTCACCCGCCAGGTCGTCCAGGCCCGCCTCGCCGACGCCGCCATCATGCTCCACGCCTGGGCCTGCACGTTGTCGAAGCTCGACTCCGACATGCAGAAGCACGGCGGCGGCATGTCCGGCTCCGTCAACAACACCACCGAATGGGACCGCGACCGCGCCGCCGCCCTCCACTTCTTCGACCTCGCCGAGGTCACCATCCACACCTGCTTCCGCGCCCTCTACGAGAACCCCGACGACACCATGCTCGCCGCCGCCGCCGCCGCCATCAAGCACAGCGACACCCTCCCCAACGACCAGTTCGTCGTCCCCGAAAAGTCGCCCACCGCCAAGGGCACCGGCCGCCCCGCCCGCCAGGAAGGCATCAAGCAGTTCCCCGGTGGAAGTGCGCTGCTCAACAAGGGGAGTGCGCCGGTCCACTCGTAGAGCTTGCACGCCAATAGGAACCGCGACCGTTAGGGAGCGATACAGCCGCGCCTCGCGGCTGTGCTCCGACTGCGCACTGCCAAATCGGCAGCCCGCTTGAACGTCGCGCCCCGCACGGCAGGTGGTGTGACGCCCACGGAGGGAATTCGCCTCAAGACACCCGCATACCCGCATTGGCATGGTGGTTGCCTTAGCCCCGGGGATGCCCCGCGCCGGGACAACGGAGTAGTCCAGCATGCCCTCAACAAACGTGCAGATCGGTACCCTCGACGACTATCTCGACCGAATCTGCGAGCAGATACAGGTCACTGAGACGCAGTTCCAAACCGCCGTGAAACGGTACCGGCACGTCGGCCAGTGGCTGACCGAGAAGGAGACGCCGCTCGACCGCTTGTCACCGGCCGTCTTCCCACAGGGCTCCATGCTCCAGCGCACGACCATCCGCCCAATGCGGATCGGCAAGGAGACGGTGCCATTCGACATTGACACCGTCTGCCGTTGCGAGTTCGACCCATTCGGCAAGACGTCGCAGTCGCTTTACGGGAGCGTCCTTGCCCGGCTGATTGCCCACGCCGACTTCGAGCGGCGGATCCAAGAGGCCCAGAAGGAGCTGGGCACGAGCGGGAAGTGCGTCCGGCTTGCCTACACCGATGACGACTTCTACTTGGATGTGGTGCCGACCTGCAAGGACCCCTCGGACCCTGAGGGCATCCGGCTGTACATGTGCAATCCCGACAAGTGGCAGAAGTACTCCAAGCCCATCGAGACATGGAAGCGGACGGACCCGTTCCGCTTCGCGGCATGGCTTCAGGTCAGGTCTGAGGTTGGCCGGAGGTTGGTCGAGAAGCGCGTGGTGGCCAGCGTGGCCCCGGTCCCTCCGCAGGAGGAGGCCGACGTCAAGGCCCCCCTGCGCCGCGTTGCCCAGCTCATCAAGCGCATGCGGGACGTCGACTTCCTCGGCGATAAGTGCCGCCCTACGTCGATCATGCTGACCACGTTGGCCGGAAGGCACTACCGAGGCGAGGTGTCCATAGCCGATGGCCTCGATACGGTCTTGAATGGCATCGCCGCGCAGATCAGTGCCGCGGGTTCAGGTCGGATCACTGTCCCCAACCCCGCCGACGAACTGGCCCCTCACGATGGAGGCGTCGAGGACCTCGCCAAGCCCCTCGATGCCGCGGCCTACGACAAGTTCTGCAAGATGATCGAGAAAATGCGCCGCGTGCTCGCTGCCGCTAAGAGCGCCCAAGGCGTGCCCAAGCTGTTCCCCGTGCTCTCCGAGTCCTTCGGCCAAAGCGTGGTCAAGCGGGCCTTTAACTCGGCAGAAGAGGCGGTGAGGAAGGCGAGCGGCGGAGGGCTTCTGGGCGCATCGGTAGGAACGTCGCAGATCCATGTCCTCACTGAGCCGAAGTACCAGAACGCGGTTCAGCCCGTGCGCGGGAGCGACTTCCACCAGGACCACTGACCATTGGCAACGCCCCTGACGCTCGAACAGCAGGCCACTCTCGTCACGCGATGGGACCGGAAGATCAAACCGTGGTACGCGACCATCAAGGGCCGCCGCTGGCTGTGCTTCGAGTGCTTCCTGAGGCCTACGCCAACCAGCGACACCTACAAGGTCATGGTGTGCTACACCTACGGCGTTCGGCCCCGCGTTTTCGTCGAGTCACCCGAGCCCGTCAAGGAGGCTCATGGCCAACGAACCCCTCACCTGAACGCGGACGGCACACTCTGCTTGTACGATGAGGGAAACAAGCAGTGGACAGAGTTTGATCGCCTGATCGATACCACTGTGCAATGGACCAGCCGCTGGCTATTCCATTACGAGCACTGGCTGGCCTTTGGGGAGTGGCGCGGTGATCATGATGCCATCGCAGCGGCGAAAACTGAGGCACCCGCGGTAGAAATGCCGGAGCGACCTACATGACCCCGCCGTTTCGCGTCCTCAGCCTTTCGGGTGGCGGCATGCGGGGGGTGTTCTCCGCGGCCGTCCTCTGTGAGCTTCAGGATGCCCTGCGCAACCACACCGGCAACGAGTCAGCCAAACTCGTTGATTACTTCGACTTGATCGTGGGCACCTCCACGGGCGGCCTCCTCGCACTCGGGCTGGCCTTTGAGAAGAACCCAGATGAGCTTCTTGACGTCTACAAGCGGAAGGGCCCGAGCATTTTCCCGCCGATTTTGAGAAACCCTCGGTTGCTCCGACTTGGCCCACTCATCTGGCCGCTCTTCAGCATGAGTCGTCTTCGCGATGTGGTGGAGGCCATGGTCCCGGCGGACAAGACCCTTGGACAGGCTGGATGCCCGCTGGTCCTCCCGGTCGTCAGACGGGAGACCGGCGAGATATCTTGCCTCAAGACCAAGCACGACGACACTTTCTATCGCGACCACCAGATGAACGCGGTCGAAGCTGGGCTCGCTACTGCGGCTGCGCCCGTGGCCTTTCCGCATGTCCGTACAGGTAAACATGGGGACCTGCTCGACGGTGGCCTTTGGTGCAACACGCCGATCCTGGTGGCCTTGATCGAGGCACGACGATACTTCAAGCAGGACCTCGCCGACGTGCGCGTGCTCAGTATCGGGACCACACGCACAAAGCTGCCATGCCGACGCTGGTGGCATCTTGGTGGAGCCCTTGAGTACGGCGGGATGCTCAGCGGTCGCTTGCAGGATCTGCTCTGGGATGGTCAGCGCTCACTTGCGATCCAAGCGGCGCAACTGATGCTTCCCGATGGCAATTTGATCCATGTCGATCACGAGTTTTCCGGGAAGGGTTACAGCCTGATGGATGCGAGCAATCAGGCGGTGCGTGCGCTCGAGCAGGCAGGGCGGCAGGAAGGGCAAAAGAACGCAGCACGAGTTTGCGCGGCGTTCTTCGGGTCCCCCAGCAGGCGCGTGTCCGTTACTTCGCATACCGACCGTCACGCAAAGTGACATTGCCTCGGAGTGCTTATGGCTGGTACCCCGATCCCAAGTGAGGCACAGGTCTTAGAAATCGCAGCTGCAATGTCGGAGTTCCGAAAGGAAACCGATCGCGGTTGCATCATCGTGTCCGCAGCCATTCTTGAGGTATGGCTTGAGCGCGTTCTGGCCGGTGCGATGAAAGGCGGCAAGGGATCAGAACTATTTGACGGGCCGAATGCACCTTTCGGCAGTTTCAGTTCCAAAACCTTGGTGGCCCATCAACTTGGCCTGATCAGCGATCGCACGCGGTCGAGACTGGACATCATTCGACGCATGAGAAATGAGGCGGCCCACAGCCATCGTCCCACAGCCTTCGGTGATCAATCTGTGATCAGCCGCGTCCGCGAACTTGGATCAGTCCAATACTTGGAGGGCTACGGCCCATTGAGCCCGAGGGCGCAGTTTGAGGCCGCTACAGCTGACCTTTTAGGGCTGTTGCTGGGATACGCGAACATCGTACGTCCAATTCCTTGGACCCCGGCATCCGCTCTTGACCTTGGTGACATCCCTGAGGCTGAGCGTCCCGCAGCGATGTCACGCCTAAGCCAGAAGGGTGCGGTAGCACCTGCCGCAGACCGTTGCTGGTGGAACGTTTCGTGATTCCGGCACCCCTTGGCACTGGCACCGTGCCACTGGCGGAGCCTTGGTCGCCACTGAGAGCGCCTCGACGCGCCAGGCACGCCCCATGAGCTGGCAGGAATGCTCCGTGATGCCTGCATCATGGTCTGTGGTCTGGCAGAAATGCTCCGTGATGCCTGCATCATGCTCCGTGATCTGGCAGAAATGCTCCGTGATGCCTGCATCATGCTCTGTGGTCTGGCAGAAATGCTCCGTGATGCCCGCATCATGCTCTGTGATCTGGCAGAAATGCTCCGTGATTTCGAGGAAATGGACCCGTTCTGAGGCGTTTGTTTGGGGCGTTCCTTGCGCGTGCGGCGGTGGGCGGGCGGGCGCGGCGGTTTTAGCGGACCCGTGGGGAAAGGCGGAAGTCGGAAGGCGGAAGCCGGAGTCGGACTGGAGTCAGCGGCGGGCGGTATGGGGCAGTGCGGGTTGTGCGGTGTGCGCGGGCGGTGCGGGTTGCGCCGGTGGTGAGGCCGCGTGTGCGGGTGGGCGCTGGAATTCGGGGTGCAACGACTGAAGCGAGTCGGGCGGGTGGCCGACGTTGAGTGTGCCCCCGATGGGGGCCGGGCCTGGGCCTTCGCTCAGGGCAACCCGACATGCTCAGAATGGCGGCGTGGGCCTCAGGCCCGAAGGAACGAGACATGACACGCAAGCAGTGGTTGCAGTTTTTCGCGGACCGGATGGGGACCTGGGGCACCGTATTCGCCCAGATCGGCGTGACGTCGGTTGAGGTCGCCAATCTCGTTGAGAAGGTCGAGACGGCCGAGGGCTCGCTCGCGGCGGCCAACAAGGCGCGGCTTGAGAGCAAGCAGGCGACGGCGACGTTCTACACCCATGCGGATGACGCGCACGACGACGGGCAGGAGCTGATCAACAAGATCCGCAACTACGCCGCCATCACGAATAATCCGGCGGTCCTGACGGCCGCCATGCTCCAGCCGATCGCGCCGCCCCAGCCGGTGGGCGCTCCCGGCGAACCTACCCAGTTCTCCGCGACCATCAATCAGGACGGCTTCGTGACGCTGTCGTGGAAGTCAACCAACGCTGCGCCCAGCACCGGCGCGTTCTTCCAGGTCTTCCGTCAGCTGAACGGCGCGGGCCAGCAGGTGCTGGTCGGGGCCGTCCCCACCCGCGAGTTCACCGACACCACCATCCCCGCGGGCACGAACCAGGTGTCGTACCGCGTGGTGGGACTCCGCGGCGCGTTCACCTCCGAGCCGGGGTACTACGTGGTCCGCTTCGGCGTGGGCGGCGGCGGCAACTTCGGCATCGTCTCGCAGGGCCCGGCGACGGGCGTCAGCGGGAAGCTGGCGGCGTAAGCCTTCGTTGACTGTGACGACAACACAAAGCCCAGGGATCATGATCCCTGGGCTTTCTCTATTGGGATGGACGCGGTTGGCAGGATTCGCGACGGGGACGCGGTCCGGGGGCATCAGGAGCCGGACGCACCCGCGCGGGAGATTGCCGCGGGGCCAAGGGGACACGTCCATGCCCAATCCGACCAATCCGATCAACCGCCGCGAGTTTCTCGGGATCACCGCCGGCGCCGGCGCGAGCCTCGCCCTCACCCCCGCCCTCCTCGCGGCCTTCCGCCAGCCCGGCCAGCCGCCCGCCACCCTCAAGCTCATCCAGCGGGCGATTCCAACCTCCGGCGAGCTCCTCCCCGTCATCGGCCTGGGCCGCGGCAACGACACCGTTGACCCCGCCGCGTTCAAGGAGGTTCTCAAGACGCTCATCGATAATGGCGGCAAGGTCGTCGACACCGTACACGACACCGTCGGCATCGGCGAGCAGGCCGCCGCGGCCACCGCGATCGACCTCGGCGTGCAGTCGAAAATCTTCTGGTCCCTCCGCGGCACGCCCCCCGGCCCGCCGCAGCCCGGCGTCGACCGCCTGAAGAAGCTCATCGACGCCTCCTTCGCGCGCCTCAAGCTCGAGAAGATCGACCTCATCCAGGTACACGTCAGCGCCGACCCCTCGCACCTCGCCTACCTCAAGGACCTCAAGAAGGAAGGCCGCCTCCGCTACATCGGCGTGCAGGCGGGCTTCGACCACCAGCTCGCGCAGCTCGAGGCGATGATGCGCAAGGAGAACCTCGACTTCGTCGGCGTCCGCTACGCCGCCGACAGCCGCAAGGTCGAGGAGACCATCCTGCCCCTCGCTTTGGAACGCAAGATCGGCGTGCTCGCGTACTTCCCCTTCGGCGGCAACATCGGCCCCGGGGGCGTGGTCTCCAGCGGCCTCTTCAAGCGGGCCGCGAACGCCAAGCTGCCCGAGTGGGCCGCGGAGTTTGACGCCAAGACCTGGGCCCAGTTCTTCCTCAAGTACGTCATCAGCCACCCCGCCATCACCGCCGTCCGCGCCGGCACCACCAAGCCCGCGCACATGCTCGACAATCTCCAAGGCGGCGTCGGCAAGCTGCCCGACGAAGCCACCCGCAAGCGCATGGCCGAGCTCATCGATGCGCTGCCACCAGCGCCGGCGAACGCACCCGCGCCACCGCCCAAGCCGAAGGCGCCCTGAGCGTCTCCCACGACGGGTGCCACTGATCTGCCGCTCTGGGCAGATCAGTGTGCCTTTCGACTAGAAGAACGCGCGGAACCTCCCGCGCCCCCATGCGTCCAACCGCCTCCCGCGCACTCGCGCCGATCTCTCGCCTCACTCATCACCATCAAGGGACCCGCAATGCCGACCCCCACCCTCTCCCGCCGCGACGCCCTCGCCCTCTCCCTCGGCGCCGGCGCCACCCTCGCCCTCTCCCCCACGCTCCTCGCGGCCATCTCCCGCCAACCCGGCGACAAACCCACCCCCACCAAACTCATCCAGCGCGCGATTCCCAGCACCGGCGAGCTCCTCCCCGTCATCTCCTTCGGCGCCCGCGCCTTAAAACCCCCGCAGGACACCACCGACCACACCGTCCTCAAGCCCGTCTTCCAAACCTTCCTCGACCACGGCGGCAAGGTCGTCGACACCATGCACGGCGGACCCGCGGGTGAAGCCGCCGCCGCCAAGGCCGCCAACGAGCTCGGCATCCAGAATAAATTCTTCTGGACCACGCCCCTCTGGGTCAACGTCCCCACCCTCCCCGGCCACGAAGGCCCCGCCCCCAAGCCCGACCCCGCGGCCATCCGCGCCCAGTTCGACGCCAAGCTCAAGGCCCTCAACGTCGAGAAGATCGACCTCGCGATGATGCTCGCGCACACCGACATCGACACGCACCTCGCCGTGCTCACCGAGCTCAAGAAGGAGGGCAAGCTCCGCTACATCGGCTACAGCGACCTGCTCCCGCCGCCCAACTTCACGCCGCCGCCGGGTGGTGGGCAGGGCTTCCCCGACACCTTCGGCAAGCTCGAAGCCGCGATGCGTAACAAGCCCATCGACTTCATCGGCACCGACTACTCCGTCGGCGACCGCCGCCTCGAGGACAAGATCCTCCCCCTCGCCCAGGAAAAGAAGATCGGCGTCTTCGCCTACTTCCCTTTCGACCGCGCCCGCATCTTCAAGCGCGCCACAGAAACCAAACTCCCCGACTGGGCCGCCGAGTTCGACGCCACCACCTGGGCCCAGTTCTTCCTCAAGTACGTCGTCTCTCACCCCGCCGTCACCGCCGTCCGCTGCGGGACCACCAAGCCCGAGCACATGCTCGACAACCTCCACGGCGGCATCGGCCGCCTCCCCGACGAGAAGATGCGCAAACGCATGGCCGAGCTCGTCGATTCACTCCCCCCCACCCCACAGCCCAAGCCCCAGCAGGTCACCATGCCGCCGCCCGGCGGGCCACAGGGCCCCAAGCCCTCCGCCATCACCCTCTCCGCGGCAGTCCTCGACCGCTGCATCGGCGACTACCAGGACCCCGCCGCCGGCACCAAGGTCACCATCCGCCGCAGCCCCAAAGACCCCACCAAGCTCCTCCTCAAGTCCGGCACCATGCCCGAAGGCCTCATGATCCCCCTCTCCCAAACCCGCTTCCTCACCCCCTGGGGCGCCCCCATCGAGTTCAAGCTCGACGCCAACGGCAAGGCCACCAGCGGCACCGTCGAGCAGGGGCCGTTCAAGATCGAGATCGTGCGGAGGTGACGCGAGCTTCACGGACAGCGTCGCCGTAAGGACGCGTTCACACCGCGGCGGTACGTTGTCGAGTGGTCACCCCGCAGCTTCACCTCCCGCTGGCGCAGTCGGCTCAACCAGCCGGGACGCCGCAGCCTAAGGGCGAACTCTCCATCGGCACGCTGGAGCAGGGCGTGACGCGCCTGAAGGGGATCGGGCACAACGTGGTCACCGGGTTGCCCGCCGCGGGGGTCGGTTTGATCGTGCTGGTGCTGTTCATCGCCGCCGGGCGGGGGGTGCAGCTCGCCCTGCGGCGGGCCGGCCGTGGGCACGGGAGCCCACGCTCGCGCCGCAATCTCATGCTCGCCGTCGGGCGCATCGTCTATGCGCTGTCGATCGTCGTCGGCGCCCTGGTGGCCGCCGTGATCGTGTTCCCTGACTTCACACCCACGGGCCTGCTCACCTCGCTGGGCGTGGGCTCGCTAGTGCTCGGCCTGGCCTTTAAGGACGTCCTCCAGAACTACGCGGCCGGGATCCTGCTGCTGATCGCCGAACCCTTCCGCCCCGGTGACCAGATCGTCTTCGGCGCCTACGAGGGGACCGTCGAGGACGTGCAGCCCCGCGCGACCTTCATCCGCACCTACGACGGGCGGCGGGTCGTGATCCCCAACTCCGAGCTCTTCACCCGGAGCGTGATGGTGAACACCGCGTACGACACGCGGCGCATCGAGTACGACGTGACCATCGGGACCAGCGACGACCTCGAGGATGCCAAGCGGCTGGTGATCGAGGCCATCCGCGCGACCGGCACAGCCCTCGAAGACCCGCCCCCCGAGGTGCTCACGATGGAGTTTGCCGAGAACGGCATCACCATCCGCTGCCGCTGGTGGATCAGCCCCCCGGTCATCCGCGAGACGTTCGACGCGCGCGACAAGGTGCTCGCCGCCATCAAGCAATCACTGACCGCGCACGGCATCGACCTGCCCTACCCGACGCACCAGGTCCTGCTCCACGACCAGACTGAGGAGTCCGACGGTGACCGCACGCGCCAGCGCGAGGGCTGGCCCCGCTCGCCCGGCGGCAACCCGCGCCCGCGATGGACGGCATCGGCCGCTGGAAACCCCCCGGAAGAGCCATCGTGAACGGCGTCGTCGCCCACTTCCGCGAACGCCTGAGCACCGGGTACTGGCTGGTGCCCGGCCTCATGGTGACCGGGTACCTCGGCCTCGCCGCCGTGATGCTGCACGCGGACGACATCCGCCCCCAGCTGCTCGTCTCGGTGCTCTCGTGGTTCGCGGTCCCCGGGGCCGAGGGCTCGCGGGCCGTGCTCGCAGCCATCGCGGGCTCGATGGTCACCGTCGCCGCCACCGTCTTCTCGATCACGATGCTGACGCTCTCGAGCGCGTCCCAGCAGTTCGGCGCCCGCGTCCTCCGCAACTTCATGCGCAACCGCTGGAACCAGATCACGCTGGGCACCTTCACCGGCACGTTCGCCTACGCCCTGCTCGTGCTCCGGACCGCTGGCCGCAAGCACGAGGGGGAGTTCGTGCCCAACCTCTCGGTCAGCGTGGGCGTGCTCCTGGCGCTGGTCGCGGTCCTGGTGCTCGTCCTCTTCATCCACCACGTCTCGGTCCAGATCCAGGGTCCAACCGTCGTGGAGCGGGTCGCGCGAGAGCTGGACGGGGCCATCGATGAGTTCTTCCCCGACAAGCTCGGGCACGAAGAGGATGCGCACACGCCCTTCCCCCTGCCCGACGCCCGCGCGCGGGAGTGCCTGATCACCGGCACCGGTTACGTAGACGCGGTCGGGGACACGGCCCTCAAGCTCGCCTCCGAGCACCGCCTGGTCGTCGAGTTCCTTGTCCAGCCCGGAGACTTCGTCGTCGAAGGGCAACTTTGCGCCCGCGCCTGGCCCCCCGAGCGCGTGCCCGACGACGTCGCAAACGACATCGCCCGCGGCTTCGTCCTGAGCCGGACACGCACCGCCGCGCAGGACCCCGGCTTCACCATCGGCCAGCTCACCGAAATCGCCTCCCGCGCCCTCTCCCGCGGCATCAACGACCCGTTCACCGCCACCGTGTGCGTCGACTACCTCGGCGCGGCCCTCATTCGCCTCGCCGGCAGACGCATCCCCTCGCCCTACCGCGTCCGCGGCGAAGGCGTGGTCGTCACCCCGCGCCCCGGCTTCCCCGAACTTCTCGCCCTCGCCTGCGACCCCCTGCACGAGTACGGCTCGTCCCACCAAATGGTCGTGCTGCGGATGGCGCACATGCTCGCGCGCCTCGCCCACACGGCAGGCCAGCCCGCCAACCGCACCGCCGTGCTCCATCACCTCATGCTCGTGCGGCTCAACGCCGAGCGCTGCCTCGGCTCCACCGCCGCGTGGCCGCGAGTCCGCCGCGAACTCGACGAGATCACAACGCGCGCCGCCGCAAGCCCCCCCCCGCGCTGACCTCCTTCTCATTCACGCTCAACACGCCCGAGCACGAGGTCCGCGGCATCAGGTCGTCAGAGCCCGCCCTTCAAAATGCCACGCCCAGCGGGCGAAGCGTCATCCCTCCCCGGCTCGAACACAAAAAACCTCCGCACACCCCCACTATCCCTCGTCCACAGCGCACCATAAAAGAGGGCACCAGTTACCTTCGCGTTACGCGCGACACGGCCGCCCCACACTCACCTCAAACCACCCATCTCAGAAGGAGTCCCCACATGACAATCCGCCTCCCCAATCCGCTCACTCCCCTCTGCCTCATCGCCGCCGCCCTCGCAACCGCGGCCGCGCCCGCCATCGCCCAGGACAAGGAGTTCGGCGACCGCACGCCCTACTACGAGGACGACGCACTCCTCGACGTCACCGAGTGGTTCGATGGCAACGACTACAACCCCACCGACGAGGCGTGGTGGCGTTGGGACGACGAGACCTACGACCGCAACGAAGACGTCTCCGGCGACCGCGACGCCGGCACAGGCTACGGCTACACCACGCGCGATGACAACGACTGGTACTACGACTACTACGACCCCACCGCCTACTCCTGGACCACCGAGCCCCAGAACGGCCTCTACGCCTCCGGCACACGCTACTTCGACCTCGACAACGACGGCACCTACGACGCCATGTCCACCTTCTACGACCGCAACGCCGACGGCACCTACGAGAACTACCAGTTCTACTCCTTCACCGACGCCCAGGCCACGGCCAACCAGCCCAAGTCCAACCAGCCCAAAACCAGCCAGCCCCAGGCCCTGGTCAAGCAAGACGACGCCCGCGCCTCCCGCGAGCGCTCCGTCACCGGCACCATCGACAAGGTCAAAACCGTCAAGGTCCGCGGCGGCACCGAGCACCTCGTCGCCGCCGTCACCCCCCGCGACCAGCAGGACCAGTCCGCCAAGCCCACCATGATCGACCTGGGCGCCGCCGACAAGTTCCCCAAGGCCGCGCCCAAGGCCGGCGACACCATCACCGCCAAGGGCCCCCGCGCCCAGTTCGGCGAGCACCTCGTCCTCCTCGCCACCTCCGTCGAGATGGAGGGCAACACCGTCAAAGTTGACCGCTCCCCGCGCGTCATCAACGCCAAGGTCCTCGACACCCACGAAACCACCATCCGCGGCCGCGCCCACCGCATGGCCATGGTCGAGACCAGCCAGAAGGGCAAGACCCACAAGGTCGCCGTGGACCTCGGCCCCGCCAACACCCTCGGCACCGACATCCGCGAAGGCTCCCAGCTCGCCTTCACCGGCTTCCCCGTCAAGGTCAAGGACCGCCCACTCTTCATCGCCCAGAGCATCCAGAAAGACGGCCGCACCATCCCCATCAATCGCGGCACATCCATGAAGCCCGGCACCACCGAACTCGGCAAGTCGCCCGGCACCACCGACTCACCGTCGAACAAGAAGTAACCCCCACCAACACATGCTCCGGGGCGGGCCCGCGGACCTCCGTGGGCCCGCTTCTCCCTGCGCCAATCGACTGGAAAGACCCCGCCGCCGGCACCCCCGTCACCATCCGCCGCGACGGCGACAAACTCCGCATGAAGCCCGGCAACGCCCCCGAAGGCCTCATGACCCCCCGCTCCGAAACCCGCTTCATCACCCCCTGGGGCTCCCCCATCGAGTTCAAGCTCGACGCCAACGGCAAAGCCACCAGCGGCACCGTCGAGCAGGGCCGTTCAAGAGCGAGATCGTGCGGAGGTAGGGCTGGCCGACAGCAACTCCGACTAACAGGAAGCCCAATCGTTAGGGAGAGACACAGCCGCAACTAGCGGCTGTGTTGCCATTTGCCATGGGCGTGACCGCCTCGCCACCAGTTGTGGGCGACTTGGCGGTTGCATGGGTGTGCCGGCGTACATGCTGTTCAGACGGGAATTGCCTTACAACTGCTCGCTGACGAGCATTTAAGGAGGGACTCGATGCCACTAAAGGAGCACGGATCGCTGACGAAAGAGCTTCCGCTCGCGCGCTTCGACGAAGTACTGCTGCGCATCGAACCGGGTATGACTCTGGAGGACCTGCGGCCCTTCGCGGCGGCTAATCGTGCCGACGCGGTTCCTGGCCTGCTTGCCAAGCGTTACCTGTTGATGGCGCCGGGCAATCGCATCGTCTTTGATCGACTTCTCCAAGAGTTGCGGGATGCGGGCGGGTTCACGCCTCGACTTCGCAAAGCGATGTTCTTCCTGTGGTGCTGGCGCGATGATCGACTACGAACGTTCATCATCGACCACGTGGCGGACAAGCATGGCCACTGGCGTGCTGCCGTTCTCATGGACAAGGCGCGATCAAAGTTCTTCGAGCAGTTCCACGAGTCAGGCCCAGCCATCAAGGCGCGTTCAAACCTTGAAGAACATCTCGCGAAGGTTGGCATCCTCGATCGAGGTACCAAGAGTATCAATCTAGATTTGTCGGACGGGTGGCTGAGCCTCGCCGTCGAACTCGCGGCAGAGCATGAAGAAGACCCGACCACAGCCGAACTGCTTCTACGGGCACCCGCAACGGTGCTGAGTAGGGACGGGCTGCACAAACTTGCGGGAGCCACTCAGGACGAGGCTGCGAAGGCGTTCACCGAGTCACCGCCAAAGCAGGGCATTCTTGAGGACGGTGGAATCACGGAGCCGGTATCGAATGCGCAGCCGAAGGTAAAGGTCTGGAAAGAGCGCAAGATCATTCCGAGCTCCGGCGGCATTCTGCTTGTCACAGTTGACGAGGTCAAGAGAGAGCGGGCTTCCACCTCTCACCATCGATTAGAGAAAATGCTCGCCCAACGGGCGATGCAGCTTGGGTTTGAGCCTCGGTACGACGAGCACCTTGACTTATTCCTGTCGAGTGGACAGAAGGTGCTGATCGCTGAAATCAAGAGCTGCACCGAGCTCAACTTGCACGCCCAAGTCCGCCGCGGTGTGGCCCAACTCTTCGAATACCGGTACCAGTACGCCCTGACGCGTGATACGCAAGCCGGTGATATCGACCTACTCCTGGTACTGGAGCTTCGACCAACCAACCGTAAGTCATGGCTGATCGGGTACTTGCAAAGCGTGGGCATCACCGTCGCGTGGACGCAGGCGCAGGAGATCGTGTCGATATCCACGCTGTCGGAACCGTTCAAGGACCTTTTGATCCCCGTCTGACCGTTGCCGTCATCTTATCCACATGTTCGGCTTCCAGTAGCACTTCCGATCGAGCTTTGGTAGTGTTCCGGATGGATCCTCCGTAAAGGGCTGAATCATGACGACGAACGGTGAAATGACGATGGCATCCGCAGACCTCCTGTCGCTTGGGATGGGGTCTGCCAGAACGATCCTGGCCGATCCGCCCTGGCAGTTTGCCAACCGTACTGGGAAGATGGCCCCGGAGCACAAACGCCTTCTGCGGTATCCCACGATGACTCATCGCGACATCGTCGATCTCCCGGTTGCTCAAATCGCGGCACCCCAAGCACACCTTTACCTCTGGGTCCCCAACGCCCTCATCTCCGAGGGCCTGGAGGTCATGAAGCGCTGGGGCTTCACGTACAAGAGCAACATCGTCTGGTACAAGGTCCGCAAGGACGGCGGCCCCGACCGGCGCGGCGTCGGCTTCTACTTCCGCAACGTGACCGAGCTCTGCTTGTTCGGCATTCGAGGGAAAAACAACCGCACGCTTAAGCCCGGCCGCACTCAGCCCAACGTGATCGTCTCAAGGAAACGCGAGCACTCCCGCAAGCCCGACGAGATCTACGACATCGTGGAGTCGTGCAGCGGCGGGCCTTACCTCGAGATGTTCGCCCGTCACACCCGCCCGGGTTGGATGCAGTGGGGCAACGAGGTTGGGGCCCCCGCCGCGAAGCTGCACAAGGGGTACTCACCGGTTATCGACCGCATCGCGCGAGCGCTTCACACGTCAAATGACCATCAGATCAGGTTGGTTGCGCAGTAGACTAGGGGGCTGGCTTCATGCCTGAAAAAAAGAAAGTACGATCCACCCCCCGTTTGTCGGCGAACGCCCTTGCGGGCTACATGTCGGCAGGCGCGACCCGGCGCAAGACGATCCTGAAGGAACAGAAGTACCCAGCCACCTTTCGGGCCAACTGGTACGAAGTTGCAACGCGCACGATAGTGAAGTGTCTTCTTCACCCAGAGCGGGATGAGGAGATCGTGGTCTCTACCCTTGACAAGTTGCACGGCGACCCTGGTGGCACCGAGAACGAGCAACTCAAACGTCGGAATAACGCGGAAGCTCTTGACCTTTTTCTGACGGTCCGCGAACTCCCTGAGTTTGATGGATTGGCTGTGAGAGCCGGTCCAGCGAAGGCCATAGTAACGGTTGAGGGAACTGAGCTCAGCATTCGGCCCGAGGTGGTGATGGCAGGTGCCTATCGAGGGGGGCAAGTCCGCGGAGGACTGAAGCTCTCTCTCTCCAAGAACAACAGCTTGGACGAAGATGCCGGGGCTGTCGTCGGGACCTTGGTGAACATGCTGATCGCCGAGGGGTGCGGCGAGAACGAGTCTTGCAAGACTCGGCACTGTCAGGTACTCGATGTTTTTGCCAAAGAAATTTATAATGCACCGACCGCAATCGTGAAGCTTCGACGCGAGATTGAAGACGCTTGCGCGGAGATCGCAGAGCGCTGGCCCAACGTCTAAACGGACATCGATTGTGCATGAATGAAAGCCTGGCCCACCACTTCCCCCCCGATCTCTCCGCACTTCTTGTGGACGCCATTCCACGGCTCTTGAAAAGCAAGCTGGACGTCCTTAACTTCTTCAGTTCCTGCGGAGCGCCGGAGGACGTGTGCGGCCCGATGCAGCGAAAGCTCAGACGCGATCGCGAGGGAGTGACCAAGTTTGACATCGTGAGAGACATTCTGGTTCGGTTGAACGACGCAGGCGACAAATATCTGGGGGCGCGACGCGAAGTGCTTAGGCGTGTGACCCAATGGGACGACTTCAACACCTGCTATGACAATCAGCGAGTTGCGGCCGAAGGGTACGTGGCTCGCATTCAGAAGATCGTCAACGTCAAGGATTCCTTCACCCGAATCAACTTGGAGCGCGAAGAGGCAACGAAGGTTGCCCGAGAACAGAAGGACTTGGAAGCCAAGCTACGCCAGGCGACTCGTGAGCAGCGAGACCGTATCAAGGCCGACCTTTTTGGCTTGTTCGCGTTGACCGATGCCACTCAACGAGGCCTTGCACTTGAATCCGTGCTCAACAGGCTGTTTGCCGCGCAGGGGCTGTTGATACGGGAATCATTCAGGCGGGTGTTGCCGGGCATCGGAGTTGTCGAACAAATTGATGGCGTAGTCGAGCTTGATGGGCACGTTTACCTCGTTGAGATGAAGTGGTGGTCACAGGCGCTGGGCCCAGGGGAGGTTTCACAGCACTTAGTGAGGGTGTTCAATCGCGGAGCGGCACGTGGACTCTTGCTCTCCCAATCCGGCTATACGCCAGCAGCTCTGGATATCTGCCGTGAGTCTCTACAAAAGAGCGTCTTCGTACTTGGCACGCTGGAAGAGATTGTGCTTCTACTCGAACGGGATATCTCCCTTCTCGAGTGGCTGCGTCAAAAAGTGCGCAGCGCAATCGTTGACAAGGTCCCCTTCACGCAGCCGCTCAAGCACGTGGGGTCGTAAACTCATTCGGGATCACAGGCCGGTAGCTCAAAGGTAGAGCGGTGCCCCCGTGGTGCCAGGTTGCGGGTTCGACCCCCGCCCGGTCTATTCGACAACCAGTGCGGTGCCCGCGAGGCAAACCCCCTCACGCATCTCCCCCTCCCCCAACCACTTGCAACCACCCCCCACAAATCCAAACAAATCCCTCTTGACGAACCGCCCAAACCCCGTATTCTCCCCCCGTCATGGTCGCCCCGAGTCATCCACTCCCAGACATCCCCCCGCGCGAGAGGCACCTCCTCACGGCGATTCTGGAGCTCGACGCCGACCTCCCCGCCGTCGCCGCCCGGACCCGCGCGCCCCTGGATGACCTGACCCGCTGGGCCCATTCCGACGCCGTCCGCGCCTGGCTCGACGCCTACCACGGCCTCGCCCACTTCGCCCGCCAAAGCCGCGAACACGCCCGCACCACCCGCACCCTCAACGAGCTCGAGCAGCTCCACAAAACCACCGACAACCCCGTCGAAAAACGCCGCATCCTCACCGCCATCCTCAACGCCTCCCGCACCATCCTCCACGGCCGCGCCTTCCCGAAGCCCCTCCCTGATGGGAGCGAGGTTGGGGTGGGTTCGTTGGACTCACCAACGCGAAAATCGGGCGGTAGCACCCAAACGCCAAACCACAACTCCTCCTCCGCCTCCCCCTCCCAGATGGGAGCGAGGGCCGAGGGGTGGGTTCGCGCGACTCCCGAACTCGATACCCCCCACTCGCGCAACGACCCTGCCTCAAAGCCCCTCCCTGAGGGAGGGGTTGGGGTGGGTTCGTTGGACTCCCCCACGCCAAAACCGGGCGGTAGCACCCAAGCCGCTCCCCCCAAATCCGAAATCCCAAATCCCAAATCCGAAATTTCCGCTCTCCCCCTTCACCTCCCCACCACCTTCCACTCCCCAACCCCCCACTTCAACCCCTTCCCCACATCCCACATCTCTCGCTCCCGCCCCCGCTCCCCCGCACACCTCCTCGCCGCCGCCGGCCTCCCCGGCCCCTGAACCAAAAAATCTTCCATCCCGTCCCCAGCCGTGTATCCTGACCCTGCCTGTGCCCGGTCCGTGATGTCCGGTCGGCTGTCCCGCCCGGGTCTTCATCGCGGCCCCTGCTCGGGTGAGGTAAGCGGCGTTGAGCCGGTCCGGGGACGTGTCACCCACATCAATGGAAGTTTCCCGGAGCGCGGCGAACGCGGTCCGCACTTTCGCTGCGCTCGCCGTGATCACGGGCGCGGTCACGATCCTGGGATGGCTGGGAGGCTGGCCAGCCCTCACCGACTGGTTCGGCACGACGATCGGAATGCAGTTCAACACGGCCCTCGCGAGCCTTCTGGCCGGAACCGCCCTGCTCCTGTGCTCCCGGGCATCGATGTGGGCCCGGACCACCACGCGGGTGATCGGCGCCGCGGTCTTCGTGTTCTGCCTCGCAACCCTCTCCCAGCACCTGCACGGCGTTGACCTGGGCATCGACAGACTCCTGCACACCCCCACCTTCAAGCAGACCGCCACCGCCGCCCCCGGCCGCATGGGCCCGCCCGCCTCCCTCTCCTTCGCGCTCTGCGGCCTGGCCGTCATCTTCCTGACGCTCCGCGCGGCAGTGCTGCGGCACGCGGCCGGTTGGATCGGTCTGTTCGTCATGCTGGTGGCCCTGCTGTCGCTGGTGGGCTACCTGTACGGCGCGGGCGAGATGTACAGCTCGCCGCGGCTAACGGGAATCGCGGCCCAGACCGCCATCAGCATCACGGTGCTCGGCGCGGCCTTGGCGATCAGCGCGGGCGTGCAGGGGCCGGGGCGGCTGTGGAACCACCAGGGCGCGGCGGGCCTGCTGGTCCGGCGCGTGCTGCCGGCAGCGGTGCTGCTCCCGATCGTGATCGGGTGGCTGCGGATTGAGGGGCAGTCAGCGGGGTGGTACGACGGCGCCTTCGGCGCGGCCCTGCGGACGATGGTGGAGGTGGTGCTGTTCGGGATCATGCTGTGGATCGCAGCCCGGGCCGTGGCGGCCCGCGAGGCGGCGGCCAAGGCCGCGGAGCAGGAGCTGGAGGCGTACCGCGAGAGCCTGGAGCACATGGTGCAGGAGCGGACCCAGCAGCTGGAATCTTCGTCACGGAGCCTTCGAGACGCGGAGCGGATGGCGAGCCTGGGCACGCTGACGGCGGGCCTGGGCCACGACCTGCACAACGCGCTGCTGCCGCTGCGGGTCCACGCCGAGGAGCTCTCGTCCGTCGCGGAGCGGGTGACCGAGGTGCGGCCCAACGCCGAGGCGGTGTCGTCGATCGTGTCGTACCTGACGAGCCTTTCGCGGGGGATGCGCATGATCTCGCGCAGCCCCGATCAGGACACGGGCGAGTACACCACGGACTTCGGCGAGTGGAAGTCGGACGCGGCCCGGGTGCTGCAGTCCCTGGGCGGGCGGGGCGTGAGCGTGAGCGTGCGGGTGGAGGATGAGTGCCCGGCGGTGCCGGTGGCGCCGCACCTGCTGATGCAGGCGATCTTCAACCTGGTGCAGAATGCGCTGCAAGCGGTGCAGGAGGCGCACCCCGCGGAGGGCGCGGGGCGGATCGAGGTGCGCGTCGCGTGCATCGAGCCGGGGTGGGTGGAGGTTGAGGTCGAGGACAACGGGGTGGGGATGAGCGAGGAGGTCCGTCGGCGCTGCGTCGAGCCGTTCTTTACGACGCGCAGCCGGGCCGCGGGGCGGTCGGGGGGCGGGACGGGCATGGGGCTCTCGATGGTGCGGTCGCTGGCGGAGGGCGCGGGCGGCGAGTTGTTGATCGAGTCAACCATGGGCGCGGGCTCGCGGGTGCGGCTGCGGCTGCCCGTCGCGGCCGGAGAACCCGCGGTACGCAGCGGCCCTTTCGCGTGCGTGGAGGTCAAGGAGCCGCGGGTGGCGGCGCTGGCCCGCTCGCTGCTGATGAGCCAGGGGTTCCGGGTCGGGGCGTGCGATGCGGAGCCCGGTGGCGTCCGCCTGTGGGTGACCGACGCGTCGTCAACGACGCCCGAGGCCGTGTCGCGGGTGATCGCGGGGAGTGAGCCGCCGCTGGTGGTGGTGATCGGCGTCGCGGCGGGGCACACGTTCCCGGGAGCGCCGCAGGTGCTGACGCGCCCGCACGGGGAGCCGATTTCGGCGCTGCGGCGGGTGCTCACCGATGCAGCCCATGCGGCGTGGGATGGGGACCGTTCCAGCATCAAGCCGCCCTCCCGCGGGGTCCGGGTAGACTGAGGTCGTGCCTGGACGTGTGACAAGTCGCCGCGCTGCTCTTGCGGGCATGGCCGCGCTCGGAGCCGCGGCCCTGCTGTGGCCGTACACGCCCAAGTCGAGGCGGAGCGTGCCTTCGGGGCGGGTGGAGCTGACGTACTGGGAGAAGTGGACCGGGCTCGAGGGGCTTGCGCTCCAGCGGCTGGTGGACCGGTTCAACGCGTCGCAGGACCGGATCTGGGTACACCTGATCCCGATTGGGGACATTGACGCCAAGGCGATGGTGGCGATCGGGGGCGGGGACCCGCCGGACCTGGTGGGGCTGTACACGTACAACGTGCCGGGGTACGCGGAGGCGCGGGCGGTGATGGCGCTGGATGAATTTGTGGGAGGAACAGAACGCGGAGGGGGCGGATCGGAGGGGAGCTGGGAAGGCGTGTACGCGCCCGGGGTGCGGGAGCTTTTGTGGCATGAGGGGCGGCGGTGGGCGGGGGTGAATACGTGCTACACGCTGGCGTTGTACTACAACCGGGCGATGGTGAAGACCGCGCCGACGACGGTCGCGGAACTGGACTCGCTGGGTGAGTCGCTGACGAGGCGCGATGGGCAGGGGCGGATTACGCGAGCGGGGTTCGTGCAGAACCTGCCGGGGTGGTGGCCTTATCTGTGGCCCTCGATGTTCGAGGGGACGTTGTTCGATGCGGGGACGAACGCGGCGACGATTGACTCGCCCGCGTGCGTGGAGGCGTTTGAGTGGATTGGTGCGACGGCGGGGCGGCTGGGGGTTGCGCCCACGCGGGCGTTCGCGGCGGCGTTTGGGCGGAGCATGCACTCGGCTCAGGACCCGTTTATCTCGGGCAAGCTTGCGATGATTGTGCAGGGGCCGTGGGTTGGGAATTTTATAGCGGCGATGAACCCGGGGCTGGAGTACGGGGTGGCGGCGTTGCCGGTGTCGGGGGCGATGGCGGCGCGGGCGGACGAGCGGAACCCCGTTGGTTTGCTGGAAGCGGATGTGCTGATGATCCCGCGCGGGTGCCCGCACCCGGAGGAGGCGTACGAGTTCTTGTGCTTCCACCAGCAGCAGCGGGAGCAGGAGCAGCTCGCGATCGACCATTTTAAACCGTCGCCGATGGCGGCGGTGTCGGCGGAGTTCTTGGCGCGGCACCCGCACCCGGGCATCCGGGTACACAACGCGATTGTGGCGAGCCGGAACGCGACGGTGCTGCCGCGGACGCGGGCTTGGAAGCAGTACTCGGATCTGACAATCGCGGCGTTTGATGCGGTGTGGGGTGGGGCGGATGCGGGGGCGACGTTGACGCAGGTGAATGCGCGGGCTCAGGGGCTGATTGATGCGGCGGTGGAGCGGCGGAGGGAGCGAGAGGGACACGCGAGGAGCACCGAGATAAAGACATCTCGGTGGCACGGGTTGAATGGGGAGACTGTCTGAGTGCGCGAGTCGCGTCGCAATCTGTTGGCGGGGCTGTTGTGGGTTTCGCCGTGGGTTGTGGGCGTGGTGGTGTTCCTGCTTGCGCCGGTGGTGATCACGGGGTACGTCTCGCTTACGGACTACTCGCTGCTCGAGAAGCCGGTGTATGTGGGGAGTGAGAACTATCAGGAGATGGCGCGGGACCCGGTGTTCTGGAAGGCGGTGCGGAACACGGGCGTGTACGCGCTGTCGTTCCTGGTGCTCGGGACGATCGTATCGGTGCTGATCGCGGTGCTGTTGGAGCAGCGGCTGCGGGGGAGCGGGCTGGTGCGAGCCATCGTGTTTCTGCCGACGCTGATGCCGGTGGTGTCGGCGAGCATCGGGTGGATGTGGCTGTACAACGCGCAGCACGGGCTGCTCAATGCGGTGCTGGGGCGGCTTGGGCTGCCGACGCCGGACTGGCTGGGCAACCCGGACTTTGCGATGCCGAGTCTGGTGCTGATGAGTTTGTGGGTGGTGGGGTCGTACGTGGTGGTGTGCACGGCGGCGTTGCGGGAGGTGCCAGCGACGCTGTATGAGGCCGCGGACCTGGATGGGATGGGGGTGCTGGCGCGGTTCCGGCATGTGACGGTGCCGATGATCTCGCCGGCGATCCTGTTCAACGCGGTGATGAGCGTGATCTGGGGTTTGCAGGTGTTCGCGGTGCCGCTGATCATGACCAAGGGGGGGCCGAACAACGCGACGGTCGTGTTCTCGATGTACGTGTACAGCAACGCGTTCGCGTACGGGCGGATGGGGTACGCGAGCGCGCTGGCGTCGGTGCAGATGGTGGCGACGCTGGTGCTCACCGTGATCGCGCTGGTGCTGGCGCGAAGGTTTGTCCATTACCGCGCGGCGTGAGGCCCCACCACTATGAGCCGACCACCCTCACATCCAGCTCGCCGCGGCCGCCTTGCACGGCCGGTGCTTTACGTACTGCTTGCGGTGGTCGGCGTGCTGTACGCGCTGCCGCTGGTGTGGATGGCGTCGACCTCGATCAAGCCGGAGCGGGAGGCGCTGTCGGACTCGGTGGGGCTGCTACCCGAGGTGCCCGGGGAGAGCGCGTACGCCGCACGGGTGGCGCGGCAGGTGGCGGAGAACTACACGGCGGTGATCGACGCGCCCAGCGCGGACTTTCAGCTGTATATTCGCAACTCGCTGCTGGTGGCGCTGCTGAGCGTGACGGGGATGACGGTGTCGAGCGCGGTGGTGGCGTATGGGTTTGCGCGAATCCGGTGGCGCGGGCGGGACACCGTCTTCCTAGGCGTGCTGGCGACGATGATGATCCCCTTCACGGTGCTGATGGCGCCGCAGTTCCTGCTGTTCAAGCACCTGGGGTGGATCGGGTCATTCAAGCCGCTGTGGGTGCCGTGCTGGTTTGGGGGCGGGTTCAGTATCTTCCTGCTGCGGCAGTTTTACCTTGGGATCCCGCGGGAGTTGGACGAGGCGGCGCGGATCGATGGGTGCGGGCATGCGGGGACGTTCTGGCACGTCACCTTGCCGTTGGCGCGGCCGGCGCTGGTGGTGGTGGCGCTGCTGCAGTTCATCGCGACGTGGAACGACTTCACGGGGCCGCTGGTTTTTCTCAATCATCCGTCGCAGTACACGGCGGGGCTGGGGCTTCAGATGTACCAGACGGCGCACGGCGGGACGCCCTGGAACCTGATCATGGCGGCGAGCGTGATTGTGATTGCGCCGGTGATGGTGGTGTTCCTGTTTGCGCAGGGGGCGTTGATCAAGGGGGTGGCGACGCAGGGGTTGAAGGAGTGAGGAGAGGTCGGATCAAAAAGAAGGCATCAAGGCACCTGGGCATCAAGGCATCAAGTGGGGAGAAGGCCTGATCAGCAGGGATTGCCGGCGAGGACGCGGAAGAAGGCTTCGATGTCCTGGTCGGTGCCGAAGTCGCCGTCGCCGTTGAAGTCGGAGGGGGCGCAGGCGGGGCAGCAGTTGCCGGCGAGGCACTGGAAGAAGGCTTCGATGTCCTGATCGGTGCCGAAGTCGCCGTCGCCGTTGAAGTCGGCGGAGCAGGGGGGCTGGCCGGTGTAGCCGTGGAGGATGAAGGGGAGTTCGAGCGCGACGTCGGCGGCACTGGATGGCTTGCCGGCGTCGAGGGCGTCGGTCCAGCCGGCGGAGTTGAACTGGCGGGCGTTGGCCCCGGCGGTGGTGCGGACGGCGGCTTTGGTGACTGTCGGTGAGAACACCTCGAGCGCGGTGTCGGTCGGGATGATCTGCCAGTCGAGCCAATAGGTCCCGGCCTCAAGGGTGAGGTTGCCGAGGGAGACGTCGAGAGCCCAGATGGCTTTGGTGGTGTCGGGCGCGATGGGCATGGGGGCGGTGATCGAGTTGAACACGCGGTACATGTTCGACGGGGCGGCGCCGGTGAGGCGGTTGGTCGTGGTGTCGCCGAAGACGATGGTGCTGCCGACGTCGCCGGGGCGGCCGTTCCAGATCTGGACGTTGACGGAAGCGAACGAAGTCACGGCGGCGTTGGGCTGGTAGGCGTAGAGGGTGACGTGGTGGAGGGACCAGGGGGCGGTTGACGTGAAGTTGTCGGCGAGGCGGAAGGCGCCGCTCGATGCAGCGTGCGCGGCGAGTCCGCCGACGGAGTTGGCGACAGTGCCCTCGCGCTGGAGTTCACTCCAGGTGGTGCCGCCGGGTGCGGGGGCGCCGTTGGCGGCCGTTGCGCCGGTTGAAAGCGCGGGCGCGTCGGGGGTGGCGCTCTGGTTGCTCAGAAGAGCCGTCTGGGCCACCGCGCTGCCCGCGAGGAGGGCGAGGGACGCAAGGGCGGAGATGTTCGAGGTGTTCAGCATGTGAGCTCCCGTGCGTTCAGAGCGTGACCCCGCGGAAGGTGGGCGTGTAACCGGGGAAGAGCGTGGCGAGGTCGGAGTTGCCGAGGCGGTTGACGGCGATCTCGGCGACGATGTCGCGGTAGTCCATGGTGACCTGGAGGTCGCGGTTCTCGAAGAGCTGACCGGGGGCGAGGCCGGGCCACTGAGTGAGGACGCGGCCGCCGTGGATGGCGTTGCCCATGACGATCATGACGTTGCCGTGGCCGTGGTCGGTGCCGGAGCCGGTCTGGGCGGCGCGTCGGCCAAACTCGGACATGCAGACGAGGGAGTAGGTCGGGGCCGCGCCGGAGGTGACATCGGCGTTGAAGGCGGCGAGGGCGGAGGACAGGGTCATCATCAGGGTGTGCATGGTGCCGAGCGTGGAGCCCTGGTTTTCGTGCGTGTCCCAGCCGCCGATGTCGATGCTGATGGCTTCGACGCCGACCTGGGCCTTGATCAGCGCGGCGGTGGACTTCATGGCGTTGCCGAAGCCGTTGTTGGGGTAGACGGCGCCGCCGGCGGGGGCGTAGGTCGCGAAGTTGATGGTGTTGAGGAGGTCGATGGTGCTGAGGGTGTTGAGACCCAGGCTGCGGAGCGGTTCGGTCGTCGCGGCGTACATGTCGTGGATCGGGACGGTGCGGGCGGCGATGGTCGAGGAGGAGCCGGTAAGGCCGAAGGTG
>Ga0208492_1000623_pt1 | contig 28236 bp, 22 predicted proteins | sample Subbioar_CSW14AB_FD_184820 | JGI IMG/M metagenome (GOLD analysis project Ga0208492, IMG submission 184820) | Serpentinite rock and fluid subsurface biosphere microbial communities from McLaughlin Reserve, California, USA - CR12Mar_CSW14AB (SPAdes) | ecosystem: Environmental > Terrestrial > Deep... | reverse complement strand
AGATATACGGACGTTCGACGCGCGAGTTAATCGCGCGCCGGCGATGTTCCATCTTTGAACGTCAGCAACCGCCGCGGGCGACCGCAGCCAGCACGCGCTCGATCAGCCGTCGCCGAGGTCGCGATCGATGATCGCCCCGACGATGCGTTCGGAGCGGCCTCGACGATCTCGAGCGCCGATGCACACCCTGACCAGCAGACCAGCTGCGTAGTAGCGCAGGCGGCGCTCAATGCGCGTGCGGACTCCTGCGCACCGAGGTCGAGCAACACTGCGCGGTGGTGACAAAGAGAACGGAGCGGCCGACAGGGATCGCGCGGTGCGCGATGTTTTGGGCGATGGTCGTCTTGCCGAGCCCCCCCTGTAGGACCGCGGCAGCTGTGTCGAAGGACATGGGGGCTCACGCGCGAACGGCGCAGCACGGGACGAGTCTTCGCTGCGCGGGCCGCGTACTTGCGGAGGAGGTAGGCGACGCCGTCCCTCGTGAGCTCCGAGTCTTGGGGTTGCCCGTTCACCAGTCCGGCTCTTGGCCTGCACCCGTGGAGTTCGGGTGCCTTCGTCACGCCGACTCCCCCTCCCACCCGACGACAACACCGTTCTCGAGGAACACCTTGAAGGCGTAACGATTCGTCGCGATCTGGTTGTACTTCAACGTGTGGTTCGTCTTCGCCTTCAGGACCCTCTCGTCGACGGCGGCCGGAGCACCGAACGCCTCCTGGACCATCTCGCGCGTCGCACCCTGCCAGACGCGCCGCTCCATGATGCCGCGCGCCGCATCGGCACCGAAGCGCGCGGCGAGCTGTTCGAACCGCCAGTGCTGCGCGGCGGCCTGCTGCTCGGCGAACCGGCGCTGCGTCTCGGCCTCTTGCTCCGCTGCGTGCTGGGCCGAGCGTCCACGAAGGACGAGGCCACCAATCACCGCGCCGAGCGCGACGATCGAGACTGCCGCAATCGACGCGGGGCTCGCCGTGCTGGCCGCGTCCGCGCAGCTCTTCAAGAAGACGCCGATCATGCCGATCGCGATCAGCGTGAGGCAGCCGAAGCCGCAACCCGACTCGTTCTCTTTCCGCCGACGCGAGCCCTTGCGACCGAGGAGCATGGTTTTCGCAGAGGGCACGCGAACTCCGAGCGCACGTTTCCAGCCCATGGGCTAGCACCCGCACGTCGGCGAGAACGTGCCGTCGCAGCACTTCGCCGTTCCGTTCTCACAGCCGCACACACCCTTGTGGTGCGAGCAGCAGCCGCGCTTCTCGGGGATGGCTGGCGTTCGTGCTGGGCCTGCTGCTTGACCGACCCCGACCGAAGTTGCAGCAGCAGCGAGGACAACCATCGCGACGAGGATGCGGACGACCTTCATGCGTCGGAGGCTACGCCGACCGCTGGCCACGTCGAGCGGCGATCAACTTGCGACGCAAGCGGTCGGAACTCGTCGCGCGCTCAGTGCTGGAGGACTTCCGACGGCTGGTGACGCATGATCGAAATCAGCGTGCAGATGTGGCCGAATGTGGCCAACCTCGTGGCCGGATCTGGCCGAGAGGAAGGATCTCCCGCAACACGCAGGGATGATACGCTCGCAGCATGAATTCGCGGTTGGCCTTCATCTTCGGATCGTGGGCGCTTCTTTCTGCCTGCTCGGCGTCGAGCGAAGTTCCCTCCACGCCGGACACGACTCCCGCAACAGAGACCGACGCCTGCATCCCCACAAACTGTGAGGCGGCGGCGGCCAATTGCGGTGAAATTGACGACGGGTGCGGTGGTCGCCTCGATTGCGGAACGTGCAGCGGTCGCGAGACTTGCGGCGGAGGCGGCGTGCCGAATTCCTGCGGTTGCACGAAGACCACGTGCGCGGCCGGGAAGGCGGAGTGCGGATCGATATCCGACGGGTGCGGCAGTCGGCTCGACTGCGGGACTTGCGCGCTACCGAAGACATGCTCAGGCGGTGGCGTATTGAATCGCTGCGGCTGCACACCGAGGACCTGCGTGGAGGCCGGCGCGAATTGCGGGACGATCACGGACGGCTGCGGTGGCACCGTCAACTGCGGAGGCTGTCCCTACTGGCAGACCTGCGGAGGCGGCGGCACTGCCAATGTTTGCGGCTCTGCGCCGTGTACCAAAACGACGTGCGCGACGGCCGGCAAGAACTGCGGAACCATCTCCGATGGCTGCAGCGGGACGCTCAACTGCGGAACCTGCGCTACGCCACAGACGTGCGGCGGGGGCGGCACCGCAAACATGTGCGGCTGCACGCCGAAGACGTGCGCGAGCCTCGGCGCCAACTGCGGCACGATCTCGGATGGCTGCGGCGGCACGCTCGATTGCGGAACTTGCGCTGCGCCGCAGACGTGCGGCGGTGGCGGCACCGCGAACGTGTGCGGGTGCGCGCCGAAGACGTGCGCGAGCCTCGGTGCGAATTGTGGCACGCCATCGAACGGCTGTGGCGGCACGTTGTCGTCGTGCGGTACCTGCACCGCGCCGCAAACGTGCGGCGGTGGCGGCACGCCGCACTCTTGCGGGTGCACCAAAGCGACATGCGCGACCGGTGACGAATGCGGATCGATCGCGGACGGCTGCGGCGGAACGACGATTTGCGGCACTTGCTCCTCCGGGTACGCGTGCAACACGTCGACGAAACGCTGCATCTGCGTGCCGACGACCTGCGCCGCCGCGGGCAAGAAGTGCGGCACGATGTCCGACGGCTGCGGCGCCACCCTCGACTGCACGCCCGCGTGCACTGGGAAGTGCACGGGCGATACGTGCGATCCGTACGACCTCACCGATCGCTCCGTCTGCTCCACCACCGGCTGGTGCTTCCGCGACAACCTCCCCCAGCCGTACAACATCAAAGACGCTTGGGCGATCAGCAGCACCGACGTCTACGCGGTCGGCGATGCGGGCACGATCATCCACTACGACGGCCGAAACTGGTCCGGTATTGCCGGCCTCCGGACGGGGACGTTCCGCTCGGTGTGGGCAAGTAGCGCGACGGACGTGTGGGTCGTTGGCGACGGCGGCATCGCGCTTCGCGGGAGCGCATCGGCAGGGTGGACGCCGGTCACGCTGCCGGTGGGCACGTCCTCGCTGCTCCGCGTGCGCGGCTCGTCTGCGACTAGCGTCTCGATCGTCGGCAGCGGGAATGTGTTTCTCGTGTGGGACGGCTCGGGGTTCACCTCGCCCACGTTGCCGACCGGGTTGAGCTACCTGACGAGCGTTTGGGAGCGTTCGCCCTCCAGCCGGTGGATCTCGGGCTCGAGCGGGACGTTCTACTGGGACGGCGCGACGTGGACGAAGGAGACGGCGACGGGGTTGATCGGGATGTGGGGCACCGGCACGGAACTGTTGGGGGTGAGCAGCTACGCGGTCCTGCGTCGCATCGGCACCACCTGGGCAACCCTCGCGTCGCCGCGAACGTCGTGGTCGACGGAGTACTTCAACATCGCAGGGCTCAGCGACACGGCTGTCTATGCGGTCGGTTCCTACGCGGGTAGCGGAGGGACCACCGCGCCGGCCAGGAGTGTCGTCGATCGGTGGACCGGCAGCTCGCTCGTCGAGGCTCAAAGCCTTGCGACCCCGAACCTCATCGCCGCCGTGGCTGCAGCCCCCGGCCTCGACTTCACCGCGCTCGGCACCGCGGGTTACGTGGGGACTGGCCGGTCCGGGACCTGGACGACGCAGTCGGTTGACGGAGTGCCTCGCCTGGTGAGCCAGATCTCCGGACGCTCGGCAACCGATCTCTGGGTCGCCGACGCTCGCGGCGTCGCGCACTGGAAGGGCGACGGCTGGGATGCGTACGCGTCGGCGTCCTATTACACGCCAAAGGCCGTCTGGGCGGAGGGCGCGTCGAGCGCGTTGTTCTCGTCGCAGATGCCCTCGGGCGTCACCGGGATCTTCCGAGTCACCACGACGACTTCGCCGGTCCTCGAGCTCTCTGGGGACATCCTCGCCATCTGGGGGAGCTCCGCGACGGACGTGTGGGCCGGCGGCACCGGCCTGCTCCAACGCAAGATCGGCTCGACCTGGGCGACGATCAGTCATCCGTTGTCCGGCACCACGGCGCGCATCCTCTCGATCTCGGGCGTGTCGTCGACCGACGTCTGGGCCGTGGGTGATCTCGGTTACACCCTTCACTGGGAGGGCACGTCGTGGACTCTCGTGTCGAGCGGCGTGTCGACGAGCATCGCCGGCGTCTGGGCCGCGGCGAGCAACGACGTGTGGGCGATCTCGGGCGGTGCGGTTCTCCACTGGGATGGGACGAGCTGGTCCACCGCGCAGTCGTTCAGCGGCGTGACGCTCGAGTCGGTCGGCGGGGCGGGATTGGATGTGTGGGTCGCGGGCAGCGGCAAGCTGTATCGCCGGGTCGGGACGACCTTCACGCAAGTGGACTTGGCGCTTCCGACCAATTCGGTGAGAGGGATCTACGCAGACGGCGTCAAGAAGAAGGTGTTCGTCGGTCACGGCGGCGCTGGGTACGACGGGAACGTGCTCGAGAACGCGTACTAAGCTCCGCCGCCCCAGCCGACAACGCGGGCGTTCTCGAGCGTCATGCCTTCCCCGCCCTCACGAGCCGCCGCCGCGTCTCGTCCTCCCCGACCCACTCCCAGGCCGACCGGGCGAGCTGCCAGCGCTCGAGGACGTCGGCGGGCGTGACGATGACGGCGCCGCTCGGGTGGATCCCGGAGTACATGCACCCGTCGCACTGCAGGCGTCGCCCGACCCGTCGGCGGTCGCATCCGCGCCGACCTCGGCGATGGAGGTCTCTGCACCGTCCCCGCCCGCAGAATCGAAGACCGTGGAGTCGACCGAAACCTCCGCGCTCATTGCGTCGCAGCCGAAGAGGAGCAGCGAGGGCACGAGCGCAGCGGTCAAGGGCACCCGCCGCCGCAGTCCGCGGGGCAGGTGGCGGCCGTCTCGCTCGATTCGCAGCTGGCGTTGCCGCACGTGAACGCGTTCTTGCCGGTCTTCTTGCAGTCGGTCAGGCAGCTCCCGCTCGTCTTCTCGCTGCACGAGCAGATGCCGTCGCCGCAGTACCCGCAGTTCGTGTCGTTGCTCGCGGTGCATCCCGAGGGACAACAGCCGTCGCTCGTCTGGCTGCAGCTCGTGATGCTGCCGGTCGACACGCACGCGCCTGCGCCATCGCAGTGATCGCCGCTCGTACACGCGTTGCTGTCGTTGCAGCTGATCGACGTCGTCGGATAGCTGCACGTGCCCGCGGTCGTGCAGGTGCCTCCGCACGTGCCCGTGCCGCTGCAGGTCCCGCACGTCCCTCCGCAACCGTCGCTGCCGCAGGACTTGCCCGCGCAGTTCGGGGTGCAGGCCACCGTCGGCTCGGCGAGCCGCGCGAGGAACGTGCGGTTGGCGGCGATCGGACCGCCGTACGCTTGGAGGTCGAGCGAGAAGGCTCCGGTGCCGCTCGTCCCTGCGAGCACCACGGCAGTCGAGCCCGCGCGGGTGTCCATCACGACGGCCCGTGCGGATGGGTTCGTGCCGCCGCTATGGGCCTTCGACCAGACGTGCGCTCCACTGCCCGCCGCGTACTTGACGACGAACGCCGAGCCGGCGCTGACACCCACCGAGCCGCCGCCGAAGTCGAATGGTGCGTAGAGAGCACCGGCGACGATCGGGTTGTTGCCGAAGTCGAAGGTCACGTCCCACGGCGTGTTCGAGCCGATGGACTTCGACCACAGCACCGCCCCGGTGGCGCCCGAACGTGCCTCGATCGCCCAGTTGCCGAGGAGGACCAGGTTGCCGTTGCCGTCGCTGCGCATCCCGTAGGCCATGGGCGCGGAGCTCCCGTCCTTGCAGGAGACCTGCGTGGCCCACTGTTGCGAGCCGTCGGACGCTCCGAGCTTCACGAGGAAGACGTCGGCGGTGTCGTAGATGCCGCACGAATACGTGCTCAAGGGCGATCCGCCGAAGCTGACCGTGCCGGTCATGCGGCCGGCGATGAAGACGTTGCCGCTCCCGTCCATCGCGACGCCGAGGATCGAGGTCGACTTGCCGTCGGATCCGCCGAAGCGCTTCGCCCACAGCAAGCTTCCGTCCTCGCGCCGGTACTTGGCGACGACGACATCGCTCGCCGACGAGCTGCCTGAAGCGAGCGCCCCACCGCCGACGTCCGTCGTCCCCGTGACCGTCAGCCCGGCGACGACCTCGCTGCCTCGCGTGGCGACGCGCGGACGGTAGTTCCACGACGAGTCGATGGTTCCGCCGACAGCCGCACGTGTCCAACGCTCGCCGTAAACCATCGAATGGCGCTCGAGGAACGTGCCGTATGCGTCGAGGTCGACGCCGGCGATCATCGCGTGGTTCGCGTCATCCGTGACGACGGACGTGATCACCCCGTCTGCCCCGTGCGCGCGCAGAGTCCATTGCTGATCGCCGCCCGGAGTGTAGGCGGTCACGGTGCCGCCGGTTCCCGTCGCCTTCAGCGCCTCGAGAATGGTGCCGTCGCTCGCGACCGCGACGCTCTCCACCTCCGCGCTTCCACCGACGTCCCTCGACCAGAGCGTCGGCATCGCGCAACCGTCGCCCGCGCCCGCCGCACAGCCGCACACGTTGGGAGGTGCTCCTCCGCCGCCGCAGGTCTCGGGCCACGCGCCGCAGGAGCCGCAGTTGAGCGTCCCGCCGCACCCGTCCGAGAGGGCGCCGCAGTTCTTGCCGAGCGCGGCGCACGTGGTCGGCACGCAGCAACTACCCGCGACGCCGCACGTCGACGGCGACGTGCAGGTCCCACAGGTCAACGCGAGCCCGCAGGCATCGGGGATCGAGCCGCACGTCTTGCCCTGGGCCGCGCAAGTCGTCGGCGCGCAGGTGATCGCGGGATCGAAGGGAAGGACGAAGCCGGTCTGGAGATACCCGCTCCCCGACGGAACCTTCGGCAACGCCACCCCGTAGAACGTGTTCGTTTCGTTCTGCCACGCGGTCGTGCGCCCAGCCAGGTAGACCTTCCCGCTCGCATCGAGCGCCATTCCCCACGGGTAGGCGTCGTGTGGATCGTAGCCGCCCTTCGACCAGCGGTGGGTTCCCGCGGCCGTGTCGTAGCTCCCGATGAAGTACGCGGCACACTGGCCGCACGAATAGTGCGGCAGCACTCCGCCTCCGAGGTCGATTCCCTTGGTCATGCTGTAGCCCGTGAGGACCACGCTGTCGGTCCCCGCGAAGCGGACGACATTGCCGATGCTGTCGGCGCCGGTGTCGCCGAAGCGTTTCGCCCATCGATAGGCGCCGGTCGAAGCATTGAGCGACTGGAGGAATACGTCGTCCGTCCCGGCGGCGGTCAATGCGCCACCCCCGAAGTCGGCGGTGAGCTGGAAGTACCCGGTGACGGCGACGACTCCCGCGCTGCTCACCGCGATGCCGCGCCCTCCGTCGTACGACGTTCCTCCGAATCGCTTCGACCACGAGTGGCCGCCCGCGCTCGTGAGCCTGGCGACGAAGATGTCCGCGCCGCCGGCGGTCGCCAGGTTCGTGCCGCCGCTGGTGCCGAAGTTGATCGAAGTGTTGAACGAGCCGGTCAAATAGATGTTCCCGCTCGAATCGGTAGCCACTGCGTTGCCACCGTCGCCGCCCGTTCCGCCGAAGCGCTTGGACCAGAGGTGGCTGCCGTTGCTCCCTTGGTACCGCGCGACGAATACATCCTCTGCGCCGGCTGAAGAGAGTGTCGTGCCGCCGATTGCGACAGAGCCCGTGAGATACCCCGTGACTACCACCCCGCCCGTCGTGTCAGTCGCGACAGCCGCCGCAGATACTGCGCTTGTGCTCGACGTCGGATTGAAGCGGTTGGCCCACTGGTAAGAACCGTCGGCGCCAGTGTACTTCGCGACGAAGAGCCCGGAGTAGGTCGTGGTCAAGTAGCCCGTCGTGACACCACCGCCGAAGTCACAAGAACCGACCACGCCCCCGGTGACCACCAGGTCGCCCGCGCCATCCAGTGCCAAGCCCGTGACGTTGGCGGAGACCTGGGCTTCGAACGACTTCACCCAAAGGAGGGTGCCACTCGCCGCATACTTCGCGACGAAGAGTCCCTTGCCCGTGCTGACGCTCTTGTCCGGGCTGAATGTAACCGGCGCCGTGTAGATCCCCGCGACCACGACGTTGCCACCAGGATCGAGGGCCACTCCAGCGATGCTGGTCCCACCCACGATCTGCGGCCAAGGCATGCTGCAAGTGTTGTTCGCCCCGCAGACGTTGGGCGCGACGCACGTGCCGCAGCTCAGCGTCCCACCACACCCGTCGGGGACACTTCCGCAGTTCGCACTAACGTCCGCACACGTCTTCGGCTGGCAGCCGCACACGTTCGCCGCGCCGCCGCCGCCGCAGGTCTGGCTGCCTGAACAGCTGCCGCAGTCGAGCACGTGACCGCAGCCGTCTGAGATGGAGCCGCAGGTCTTGCCCTGGGCCGCGCACGTCGTCGGACTGCAGCACGTGTTGATCGACGCGAGGTTCGCGCCACAGACCAGCCCTCCGGTGCAGGTGCCGCAATCGAGCGTGCCGCCGCAGCCGTTGTCGATCGTGCCGCACGTCGCGTAGTGGGCCGCGCACGTCTGCGCGACACACCCACACACCCCGTCGCCGCCGCCGCCGCAGACCTGGGGCGCTGCGCATGTGCCGCAGTTGATCGTCCCGCCGCAGCCATCGTCGCGGTCGCCACAGTTCTTCCCGAGCTGCGTACACGTCTGGGGAACGCAGACGCCACAGACGTTCGGGGTGCCGCCGCCGCCGCATTCGCCGGTCGCGCACGGGCCGCAATCGAGCACGCCGCCGCAGCCATCGGAGACCTTGCCGCAGTTCTTCCCGAGCAGCGCGCACGTCTTCGGAATGCACGAGCCCGTGCCGCACGTGTTCGCGGTGCCACTGCCACCGCAGGTCGTGCCTCCCGAGCAGGAGCCGCAGCTGTACACCTCGCCGCAGCCGTTTTGGATCTGCCCGCACGTCGCGCCGGCAGCCGCGCAGCTGACGGCCGTCTCGACGCAGCTCACGTTTCCCGCGCAGGCCGTGTCGGTGATGCGACCGCCGCCGCACGTGAGGACGGCGCCGCACCCATCGAGCTTCCGACCGCACGTCGCGCCCGAGCAGCTCGTCCCGGTGCAGCCGCACTTGTTCGGGCCCCCACTGCCACAGGTGCCCGGGGCCTGGCAGCTCCCGCAGACGAGCGTTCCGCCGCAACCGTCGCTGATCGTTCCGCATTCGGCGCCCGCATCGACGCAGGAGCGCGGCTGGCAGGGTCCGGTGGGGGCGAACCGCGAGAGGACGACCTGGTGGTTGCTGCGCGGTCCGGTGAGCCAGCCGCTGCCGAAGTTCACGGTGCTGATCGCGCGGGCCGCGACGACGACCTCGCCCGTGGAGGCGATCCCGAGCCCGCGTGCGACCTCCTCGGAGTCGTCGCCGCCGATGCTCTTGGACCACACGTGCGCGCCGGTGGCTCCGTCGTATTCTGCGAGGAGGATGTCCACGAGGCCGAGGTAGGGCAGGAGACCGCCGCCGGCGTCGACCGGCGCGCCGAGGGCGCCGAACCCGTACTGCGCGAGCAAGACCACGTTGCCCGACGCGGCGAAGGCGATCGCCCGTCCCGCGTCCTGGCCGCCCGAGCCCATTCCGCGCGACCACACGTGCGCTCCCGCACTCGTGTACTTGGCCGCGTACATGTTGGGGTAGAAACCGTACGTCGGAAGCGCGCCGCCCCCGAAGTCGGCCGCACCGGTATACGTGCCCGTGATGGCGATGTCGCCGATCGTCGAGAGCGCGATGTTCGTGAGCGTTTCGTTGCCCGTTCCCCCAGCACGCATCGACCACACGTGCGTGCCCGCGGAGGAGAGCTTGGCGAGGTAGACGTCGGTGCCGCCCGCGCTCGCGAGGGTCGTGCCTCCAAAGGTCACCGAGCCCGCGAAGTGCCCGCCGAGGACGGCGTTGCCGCTCGCATCGACGCGTACTTGGATGCCGTAGTCGTTGCCCGTCGAGCCGAAGCTCTTCGACCAGGTGGAGCTGCCGTCGGTCGCCGACAGTCGCGCGAGGAAGACGTCCGTGCCGCCCGCGCTGGTGAGGCTCGTGCCGCCGAAGTTCCCCGTGCCGCTGAAGTAGCCGGTGACGTACAGCCCCGAGGAGGCGTCGGCCGCGATGCCGAAGGAGTATTCGTCGCCCGAGCTCCCGTAGCTCTTCGACCAGACGTGGGCGCCCGTCGCGCCCACGTACTTGGCCACGAACACGTCGTTCGAGCCGGCGCTCGTGAAGCTCAAGCCGCCAAGGTTCGTCGTGCCCGTGAAGTTGCCGGTGACGAAGACGTTGCCGCTCCCGTCGACCGCCAGGGCGTGACCGCTCGTGGAGCCGGTGCTTCCGACACGGATCGACCACTGATGGCGGCCGTGCGCGTCGTACTTGGCGAGGACCGCGTTGTTGCTGGTCCCTATCGGCGCGAGGTCCGATCCGCCGACGTTTACGGTCACCGCACTCACCGTGGTGAGGAGGTAGACGTTGTCCGTTGCATCGAGCGCCGTGACGAGATCGAACTGCGAGTTGCTGGCCTGCCCGGCGTTGTAACCGAAGCGCCGGGCCCACGTCGCGCCGCAGTCGACCGTCGCGCTCGGCGTGCAGCCGCAGAAGCTCGGCGTGCCGCCCCCACCACAGGTCGCGGGTGCGGCGCAGCCGCCGCAGTCGATCGTACCTCCGCAGCCGTCAGAGATGACGCCGCACTGACCAGAGTCCGCGCACGTCCGGGGAACGCACGCGGCGCCTCCCGCGGCGCAGCGGAAGCCAAGGCGCGGCGAGTGTTCGTCGGGCGAGTACTGACTGCGACGGGAGGTCCGCAGGTGGTCGAGCGTGTTGTCGTCGAGCGTGTTGCTGCCCGCCGAGTAGCTACCGCCGCGGGTGACCTTCCAGTAGCGAGCGTTGTCCCACGGGAAGCGCTCGGCCTCGGTCGGACCCGCGGGATCGCGCAGCGGCGCCGCCACGCGATAGTCCTCGTCGTACCAGTCGCGCACCCACTCCGCGACGTTGCCCGCCATGTCGAGGACGCCGTAGGGGCTCGCACCGGTGGGATGGCTCCCGACCGCCTGGAACTTGGTGTTGCAGTTGTTGGCGTTGGCGAGCGTGCAATCGGGCGCGAGGGTGCCCCACGGGTACTTCCGACCATCGCGACCGCGCGCAGCCTTCTCCCACTCGGCCTCGGTCGGCAGGCGCTTGCCCGCCCACTTGCAGTACTGCGCGGCCTGGTACCAGGTGACGTCCGCGACGGGATGCTGCGGCATCGTCGTCGGGTTGAAGTAGGTCGTCGTCGTCGCGGGGGCCGTGCACGCGCCCGCGTCGATGCACTGCTTGTACGCGCTCTGGGTGACCTCCGTGCGATCGATGAAGAACTCGCTCACGTAGGTGAGGACCGAGCTCTCGTCGCCGTAACAGTCGGTGTCTGCGGCGTCCTTGCAGCCGCTCGCGAACGAACCCGCTGGGATCTTCACCATGGTCGCCGCGGCTGCGACGAGAGGCACGTCGCACGACGCGGCGCAGCTCGCGGGGCTGGACGCGGCCGGGACCGTCGACGCAGCGACGAGGGGTTGCGCCGACCCGATCGAGCCACCAGCGTCGGCGCATCCACGCGGGCTCGCGGTGAACGCGGTACCCCCGACGGTGACCCCCAACGTGTATTCGCCCTGCGAGGTGCCGGTGCCGCTGAAGGTCGTGTCCGGGGACCCGGCGATCCAGACGTAATAGGTGTCCGTCGCGGGTGCCGTGACGCTCAGGGCGTTGTCGGCACCGAGCGTGTATGTTGCGGAACCGACGGTTGCGCCGGCAGAGTTGGTCAGGCGAACGACGGGATCGAGCAAGCTCTGGAGCGCGTCGACCGCGTGGACGTCCACCTGCAGGGTCTGGCCCGCGGTGGCCGCGACCGCGTAGACGTCCACATCGCCCACCGAGACGCGACCGGCCACCCGGCCCGAGGTCGCGTTGCAAATCGCGGCGACCTCTCCACCGAACGCGGCGTTGCACGCGCTGCTCGCGAGCTTCGGGTTGCAGTCGTCGCGCCCGTCACAGTTCGCGTCGCCGCAAGGCGTCGGGCATCGGGCGTCGAGCGTCGGATCGTCGGTGCAATCGTCCTTGCCGTCACAGTCGGAGTCGCCGCAGCACAACGAGGTCGCGAGCCCGCTGCAGTCGTCCTTGCCGTCGCAGTTGCGATCGAGCCCGCACGACGCGTTGCTTCCGTCGCCGTTCTTCAGCCCCGCGCGGAGAAGCCACTCCTCCATCGCGCAGACACCGTCGACCGAGGCCTTGGTCACGTCGATCGGGACACAGCAACGTTGAATCATCGCGCCGCAGTACTCGGAGCAGGAGACGCCCAGCGTGGCCTTGCCCGGAGCCGTGCAGGCGGTCATGCACTCGGTCCGCGCGCCCGCACAGGCCGCCTCTCCGACGACCGCCTGCTGAGCCGAGCCCGTCGCCGCGCCCTCTCCGGGGGAGCTGCTGCACGAGGCTCCCGTCGCGAGGACGAGCCCGATCAGCGGGAGCACCATCCCCGGCGTCGAACGGCGATGCCTCCGACGTCGCCACGCGAGCGCGCCGAACATCCCGAGCACGCCGATCGCACCCATCCCTCGGCCGGTGACGGGCGTTCCGCTCGTCGTGCACGAAGATGCTTCGCCGTGCGGCTCGTCGCCGTCCCCCCCCACGTACGGCGGATCGCTCACGGGCGTGACCGGGCGATTCGGAGTCTGGGGCTTGGGGGGCTTGCCGCACTGAGGGGTCGGCGGAGAGCCACCCTTCGGCTTCAGCGGCGAGGTGCGGTTCCAGCCGCCCGGCCCGCGCACACCGCCCTCCCCCGGATTCGCCAGCGAGGGATCGAAATACCGGTCGGCGAGATGGGGCCCGATCTCCGGCTGGTACGGGTAGCTCGGTGGCTGGACGAAGCGCGACCGAATGTCGTCGTCGACGAGCTGGTTGTAGATCAGACGCGGCACGAGATCGCCGGTGTTCACGACGCAGGTCGCGCCCGCAGGGCAGAGGCCGCCGAAGTACGTGACGTTGCCGGTCGTCCCGATGTTCGCCGCACACGCTCCGGTGCCCCAGCTGTGACACAGCACCGGCGAGCCGTAGTCGTTCATCGCGTCGCGGAGCGTCTGTTGCTCCGACGCGCTGCCCTGCATGTTCGTGTAGGGGTTCGAGAGCTGACCGGCCGCGTCGTAGACGCTCTTGCCGACCTGATTGTCCTCGGTGGCGTAGTGGCAGCCGGGGTACTTCGCGGTCATCACGCCGCGCCCCCGCACCAGCGGACCGGACGTGATCCCGTTCGGGGAGCCGAGCCCCGCGAAGTAGATGGGACAGACGCTCTGGTTGGTGGGCGCGCAGCCGACGAATCGGGCGGTGCCGATCTGGGGAAGCTGGCTGCGAAGCCGGTCGCCGAGCTCCTTGCACGGATCGTGGATGCACGGCCCGCCAGGCTCCCACTGATAAGAGTTGGGATCGCTCGAGAGCCCCTGGCTCTTGCAGTCGCACCCGGCAGCGGCTTGGGCCAAGCGCGGCGCGAGGGTGAGGGTGAAGCCAACCAGAGCGAAAAGGATCGGCGCGAGCCGTCGACCGAGCATCGTTCCCCCGTGAGTCGAGGACCTGCCGCCCAGCGCGACATGCTCCTCACTGTCAAGACGGGGGGCCGAAGGCCCGCGTGCGTGAAAAGTTGATCGTGCGCAGATTTTCCCGAACCGCGCGCCGCGTCATCAGATCCAGTCAGGCCGCGAGCGTGACGACGGGACCGAAGGCGACGCCCTCGACGCGAGCTTCGACGTCGTCGTCATCGTCATCGACGACGAGGCGACCCTCCACGCAGAGACGAGACTTAGCCATCAGGGCCGACGTCGCGAAAGAACGCGCCGTAGGCGGAGGTGCTCCTCGCGCTCACGCTCGTCGAGGGCGCGTTTCACCGACGCGATCTGGGCGCGCAGCGATGGCACGACGCGGCGCTCGAGCACGTTGACCTGACGGGTCGTGCGTGCGACGGCATCGGCGATGCGGCGCACCGGGAGCTCGCGCGCGGCGCTCTCGATCAACAGCTCAGCGAGCTCCTCGAACGCGCGGGCTGCCTCGAGCGCGGCAGGTCCGATGCTCGCCGGTGGCGTACCGCGTGCGACGAGCGAACGGTGGAGGGACATCTCCCTGGCGAGCTCGACGACGTCGACGCCCCAGATCTGCCCCTCGCCGATCGACACCGTCACACCGCGCTCGGGCCAGGAGAGCGCGCGGAGCTCGACCTCGCCATGAGCCGCGAGTGCAGAGAGCAGCGCGGCATACGCCTCTGCACCCTGCTCCATCGAGCGCGCGCGCGCCTCCGCGGCCGGCCGGGCGAGCTCGAAGAGGCGACGAACCAAGGCCTCGCGCTTCGTCCGTAGCAGGTCGATGCCTTTGGCCACGCGAGCGGCGCGCCTTCGGGCTTGCAAGAGCGCCATGCGCGTCGTAGCGAGCTGACCCGGTCGGCTCATGATGCTCCTCCGCGAGGGTGGCGTCGCTCCCAGGTCGCGTCGTCGATGCGGAGGAGCTCCTCGCGCGGCATCGCGTCGAGCAGGCGCCATCCGACTTCGATCGTCTCGGCCAGCGGCCGCGCCACTCGTCCCTGCCCGACGAGCTCGTGCTCGATGCGATCGGCGAGGTCGCGCGCGCGCCGATCGCCAGGTGAGATCCCCGCTTCGCCGACGATCGCCTCGAGTTGCTTCACCTCCTGCCCGCGTGCGTAGAGCGCATAGAGCTGGTCGGCCCAGCGGCGATGCTCGGGAACCGTGCGGCGCTCGCCGATGCCGGCGTTCATCAATCGGGAGAGTGAAGGCAGGATGTCGATCGGCGGATCGATTCCGCGCTGATGAAGCTCACGCGAGAGCACGATCTGCCCCTCGGTGATGTACCCGGTGAGATCGGGAATCGGATGGGTGATGTCGTCGTCCGGCATCGTGACGATCGGGATCTGGGTCAGCGAGCCCTCGCGGCCTGCGATGATTCCGGCCCGCTCGTACAAGCTCGCGAGATCGGAGTACATGTACCCGGGATACCCGCGGCGGCCGGGGATTTCGTCGCGCGCGGCCCCGATCTCGCGCAGCGTGTCGCAGTAGTGGATCATGTCCGCGAGCACGACCAGCACGTGGATGCCAAGCTCGAACGCGAGGAACTCCGCCTGGGCGAGGGCGAATCGAGGCGCGAGGAGCCGTTCGATCGCCGGATCGCGTGCCTGATTCAGATAGAGCGAGACCCGCTCCGCGGCGCCGCTCTGCTCGAAACGCGCGAGAAACTCCTGGGTCTCGCGCTCGGTGATGCCGACGCCGACGAACACCACGGCGAACGGCTCGCCACGCGGGGTGCGGGCGCGTTCGACGATCTCGGCGGCGATCTCCAGCCCCGGCAGCCCGGGACCAGAGAACACCGGGAGCTTCTGCCCGCGCACCAAGGTGTTGAGCCCGTCGATCGCGGAGATCCCAGTCTCGATGAAGTCCGCGGGGCGCGCCCGCCGCGTTGGGTTCATCGGCGCGCCCCAGACGGTTCGCAGCGCCTCGCCCACCGGCTCGGACAAGTGATCGAGCGGTCGACCGACTCCGTCGAGCGCGCGGCCGAGCAACTCGCGCCCGACGACCGCCTGCGCGATCGTGCCGGTCAGCGTGATCTCCGCGCGGGCCGGCTGAAGCCCGAGCGTCTCGTCGAGCACCTGGACGACCGTGATCTCCTCGCCGGCGTCGATCACCTGTCCTCGCCGAGGCGGCCGATCGGGCGCGCGAATCTCGACCCACTCGCCCATCGCTGCGCGACGCGCGCGCGGGACGTAGAGCAGCGGACCGGCCGCGCCGGACGCGCCAACGATCGCACGGGGGAGAGAGATCACGGCACCGCCTCTCCTAGCACGGCGATGCTCTCCTCGGCGTCGGTGGCCCGGGCCTCGAGCTCGCTCCCGGGGGCGCTGACCAGCTTCGCGATCGCGTGGCGAGCCGCGTCGATCCGCAGGCGTTCGAACGGGATCCCTCGCTCGATCGCGGCGAGCCCCGCGTCGTACAGCGCGAGCGCGAGCTTGGCGAGGCGATAGGTCTTGATCATCGGCGAGCGAGCATCGTTCGGATCGAAGGAGCTCTGGGCCAGGACCAGCGATCGGAGGACGCGCGCGGCCTCGAGCGCGAGGCGGTCGCGATCCTGAAGCGCCTCGAGGCCGACCAGGGCCGCGATCTCCCGGAGCTCGGCGTCGGCGCGCAGGAGCGCGAGGGTCCTGCCGCGGAGCTCGGGCCAGTCACTGCCGACCTTGTCGGCGAACCAGACGCCGAGGACGTCGGCCGGCAGCGAGTAGCTCGCCGACCAGTCGACCGCGGGAAAGTGGCGTTCGCGCGCGAGCGTCGCGTCGAGCGCCCAGACCGTCCCTGCGACGCGCAGCGCGGCTTGCGTCACCGGCTCGGAGAAGTCGCCGCCAGGCGGCGACAGCGCGCCGATCAGGGTCACCGCGCCTTCGCGCTCCGGAGCCCCGCGTGCCCGCACACGACCGGCGCGCTCGAACACCTTACCGAGGCGATCGGCGAGCGATGTCGGATAGCCCTCCTCGCCCGGCATGTCGCCGAGCCGCGCGCCGAGCTCCCGCAGCGCCTCGGCCCAGCGAGAGAGACTGTCGGCGAGGACCGCCACACGACATCCCATGTCGCGATAGAACTCGGCGATCGTGAGTCCGAGCTGCACCGACGCCTCGCGCGCGGCCACCGGCATGTTCGACGTGTTGACGACGAGGATCGCGCGGTCCATCAGCGGCCGCCCGGTGCGCGGGTTCTCGAGCGCGGGCAGCTCGCCCAGCACGTCGGCGATCTCGTTGCCGCGTTCACCGCACCCGATGAACACGACCAGGTCGGATTCGGCGTACTTCGCGAGCGAGTGCTCGATCACCGTCTTTCCGGTGCCGAACCCACCCGGCAAGGCGACGCTGCCTCCCTCCGCGACGGGGAAGAGGAAGTCTAGGACGCGCTGACCGGTGAGCATCGGACGATCGCCGCGCAGCCAATCGGCCACCGGGCGCGGCTCGCGAACCGGCCATCGATGCGACAGACGGAGCTCGGTGCCGTCGTCGAGCGCGCCGATCGGCTCGTGCGCCGCGAATTCGCCGCCGCGCAGCTCCGCGAGCGAGCCCCCGACCCGCGGGGGAACGAGGACGCGATGCACGAATCCGGGGCGCTCTTCGAGGGTGCCGAGCACATCGCCACCGCACACGCGCGTGCCGGGCCTTGCAGTGGGCTCGAAGAGAAAGCGACGCGCGCGATCGAGGGTTTCCTCTGTGACACCCGGTCGAAGGAAATCACCCACCCGGTCGGCGACGCGCGCGAGCGGGCGTCCGACGCCGTCGAGGATGGCTCCGAGCAGCCCGGGCCCCAGCTCCGCTTGCAGCGCGGCGCCTGTCGCGCGCACCGGCTCGCCGACAGCGAGGCCGGCAGTCTCCTCGTAGACCTGCATTGTGGCCGTCTCGCCTTCGAGACGGACGATTTCGCCGAGCAGACCGCGGTCGCCCACGCGCACGAGCTCGAACAATGACGAGTCGCGCATCGGACGCGCCTCGACCAACGCTCCCGTGACGCGAACGACGCGTGCCGTCATCGCAACCTCACGCGATACCCCACGGACTGCCCGAGGAGCTCGGCGACGATCGCGCCCGCCGTCGGGGCCTCGTGGGTCCATGTAGGCGCGGCGAACGGAGCTACCAGCGGCAGCCGACGTGCAAGATCGCGTCGGACCTCCTCGCCCAGCGCGTCGTAGATGGTCGCGTCAACCAGGATGAGCCCGATCCGTTCGCGCTCGCCGAGCAGAGTGCGCAGACTCGCCTCGCCCTCCGCCGGGCTCGATGCCTCGAACGTCGCGAGGCCCGCGAGCGCGAAGCCGCGCGCGATGGCTGGACGACAGACGACCACGACGGCTCGCCCATTCATTGCGTCACCAACTGGGAAATCAACACGTCCGCCGGGGCGCCGAGGGCTACGCCGGCAGCGATTCGCCGCACGTCTGCCGCTTCGGCGCGCAGTCGGAGCACGTAGTGGAGGACCGGCGCTGGTCCGACCGGATCGAGCCGTGCAACGCGCGCATGTTCCGCGATTCTCGCCGCGAGCACCGCATCGTCGAGCGCCGCGGGCGTGCGCGACAACGCGATCGCGAGCTCGCTTTTGCCGAAGCGGACGGCGAGCTCTCGCACGGCTTCCCTCACATCGACCTTCGATGCTGTCTCGAAGTTGCGCCATCCGACGCGTGCGCCTCCCTCGACGAAACAGTCGCGCGGATCGGTGCCCTCTCCCTGCCGCGCGAGCTCAATCGCGGCGAGAGCGTTCTGCACGTCAATTGTCTCCTCGACGAAGTCACGCAGCGCGCGATCGCGTGCCCCCGCGAGGGCTCGCTCGGCGAATCGTCGGTACAACAGTGTCTCGAGGACAAAGGCACGCGGCACTTCGCGATACGCTTCGGACGCGATTGCGTCGGCATACGGATGGCGGAAGAGGACGAGGACCGTGGCGATCTCGCCCGCCGTTCCCAGATGCGCGAGCTCCCCGAGCGCGCGCTCCGGGAGGGACGCCGTGGGGATCGTCGCCGCGTGTCGCAATTCTGCCGGCGCGCCCGCGAGCGCACCGCGGAGCAGCGCACGGAGATCGCGAACATCCTGCTCCTCGAACACGACGGCGAGCGCGCGTGCCCTGTCGCCTGCCCAGCGTTCGAGTGTATGCGTGTGCGCGGCGATCCTGCGTCGCACCGCGCGTTCGATCGGGGTGATTCGCTCGTATCCGGCGCGTTCCAGCTCGAGCGCGAGCGATTGCAGGTCTTGGGCATGGGCGAGCGCCTCGAGCCGATCGCGACCGAGCAGTCGCGTGCCGATGCCCCGCGCCCGCACTGCGAGGTCACCCCACGCGGTCATGGTAGCTCGCCTCCAACGCGCGCCGCGATGACGATGGCGAGCGCCGGGCGCAGTCGCTCGATGCGCGTCGTGAACGTCCGGTCGATGCGCAACTTCCGATCGGCGCTCACGACCTCGAAGCCCAAGCCGAGGGCTTCGTCGCTCTCCACCGCGGTTCGCCCAGAGAGGTGCTTTGCGAGGACAGGAGCGCAGCGAACGATCGCTCGATCGTCTCCCACCGCCGCGAGCGCCTCGTCGAGATCGTTCCTCAGCATCGCGTCCAGCTCTGGTCGTTCGAGGACGCTCGGGAGCGCCGCGCGCGTGGCGTCGAGAATGCGTTCGATCATGCTTGCCCGCGCCGCGAGCACCGTGCCTCGCGCCTCGCGACGCCTGCGGGCGATCGCCAGGCTGGCCTCCTTTTGCAGCGCGGATTCATACCCGGCGAGGGCTTCCGCGCTACGTCGCGCGACGCGCTCGGAGGTCTCCTCGACGATGCTCGCCGCCTCGGCTCGCGCTCGATCCAACTCGCGTTGGACCTCCGCGTTCGCCTCCGCCTCGAGGGTCGAGAGCAGCTCTGCCAGCGCCATGTTCGTCAGTGCCGCAGGATCATGAAGGCGATGACGAACCCGAGGATGAGGATGGTCTCCGGAATCGCGAGCATGATCAGGGAGGGGCCGGTCAGCTCGCGTTTCTCGGTGAGCGCGGCCGCGGCGGCCGGACCGATGCGCGACTGGGCCCATGCGGTTGCGAACGCTGCCGCGCTGATCGCGAACGCAGCGCTCAACATCGTCACTGTCGACTGCATGGATCCTCCACTCAGCCTTCTGCGGCTCCGGACATCTGCAGAGGGGCGTGTGCGAAGGGGCGGTAGCGAGCGCCCCCAGGTTCGAAGAATTTTCCGAAGAACTCGACGTAGTGCAGACGCAACGCGTGAATGGTTGGGCTGAAAACGCCGAGGACGAAGTTGACGAAGTGCAACAGGAAGGCCACGGCGATGCCCGCGACGAGGCTGCCCGCGGCGGCGGCGAGCTCGTTTGCCACGAGCGCAAGCGTCACCGATGCGGTCCCGAGCGCCATCAGACGCGCGTAGGACAAGACGTTGCACAGCGTCGAGATCAGCTCCACCGGCCCGACGATCCCCGCCGTCGCGATGAGCGCGACCATTCCGGCAACGAGCGCGGCGAGCGACCCGACGAGCCAGGCACGCGGGAGCACGTCGGCTGCAGCGAGCACGGCGGTCGTGGTGATCGCCACCATCCCTGCCGAGATCGCGCGGGCGATGCCGCGCCGCAGGTCGCGACGTGCGGCGCTCACCGCGCCGAGGACGAGGCCGAGCATCACGTGGACCAAGCCAATGACCACGGCCACGCCGAGGAGCAACTCGATCTTCTCGCCTCGGTGCACGAGCAGCGGATTCAGGCCGAGCACGCGGTGACCGAGGTCGCCGAACAACTCCCCGAAGAAGAAGCCGAAGGCGATGCCGAACGCGCCGCAAACGCAGGCTACGGTTCCGATCGCGCGGCCAACGCTCTCGGGACGCGCCCGCGCCCGCAGCACGAGTGCGAGGCCGAGGAGCAACGCACCGTAGCCGACGTCCCCGAGCATGAACCCGAAGAAGAGGGGGAAGAACAGCGCGACGAAGGGGGTCGGGTCGAACGACCCGTACCGCGGCAACGGCAACGCGCGGACCAGCGCCTCGAACGGACGGAGCGCGCGGGGGTTCTCGATCGCGACCGGCGGCTCGTCTTCGCCCCACATCTCACGCGGCACGACTTCGATCGCGATCGTCTTCCCGACCGCGGCGCACACGTGCTCGACGAGCGCGCCGCGGGAGCGAGTCGGCAACCAGCCCTCGATCACGAACGCATGCGGCGTCCACGTCGTGAGCCGAGTCGCCTCGAGCGCGGCGAGTCGATCGACGATCGCCATGCGGGCACGACCGAGCGAAGGCCCGTGCAGTCCTGAAAAGCGCACGCGCTCCTCGGCGGCGGCGTGTAGCTCCGCGGGGATCTCTCGAAGACGCGCGCTCATTCGTAGAATCGCCTCCGCAGGCGAGCCGGATCGGTACGCCTCGGGCAGCGGAATCTCGTGGACACGTGCCGTCGACAACGCGCGCTCGACGGGTGCCGCCCGCGCGCGGGGCAGCAGGATCAGGATCGCGACCTCGCCCGTCGCGAGCGGCTGCTCGCGGAGATGGAGTGCCTCGCCGACGAGTGCTCCGAGGCCTTCGCGCAGGCGCGCCATGGCGCTGCGATCGGGCCGCTCGAGGACTACGTGATATGCCGCGATGTCGGGCCAATGCGCCTGTCGCTCGAGGATCGGTCCGAACGTTGCAAACAAGGCGCGGTACTTCGTGAGCAATGCACGCTCGTCCTCCGCGGCGGCGACTCGCGCGTCGAGCTTCTCCAAGGTGCGCCGCGCGTTCCGCCCCAATCGAGCGAACCGCAGCACGTCGGGGGCGTTGAGCCGGGCCGGTTCGACCGACGTCAGCGCTGGCTCCATTTCACTTTCTGCAGCCTCGATGTCGGCGAGGATTCGACGGAGGAGCTCCTCCTCGCGCCTCGCCGCTGGGTCGACTCGCGGCTCGCTCGGGCGAGCGAGGATCTGCAAACGCGCGAAATCCTGGAGCGCACGCACCACCGCCGGCTGATCGCGTGCGGGGCCGAGGATACGCACTCTGCACATGTCGACGATCATGCTGTCGGCTCCTCGACGCGGAGCAACGCGTCGATCACCTTCGCTACCAGCTCCGCCAGCAGTTCGTCGCGGACCCCGGCGAAACGCTCCTCGAGCGCGCGCGCCCGAGTCCCGATGGCCTCCTCTTCACGGAGGCGAGACGTGGCGATCTGCTCGGCCAATCGCCGGAGCTCCTCCTTGAGCGCGCCCTCGGCGAGTTCCTCAGTCTTCCGCGCGGAGGCCCGCGCATCTTCGATGAGACGGTCCGCCTCCGCGTGCGCTCTCTCGCGAAGCTCTCGGAACCGTGCTTCCGCCGCGACAAGCTCGTCGAGCTCGCTGGCCGCTGTTCGTTCGAGCTCGCGCACCCGTCTCCACATGCGATCGAGACAGCACGCGTCGTGCCGGCTGCCTCGACTGTGCACGTCCGGCAAGGATGGATCAGACGGTCGCCGATGTCCCGGCGTCACCGAGCCGACAGAGCTCGGGCGGTGACACAGTCACTCGGTGGGGAATGGTGCGCGCTCGGTCATGATCGGTCTCGTCGACACATGCGCGAGGTGCAAGTTAGCCTGCACGAGGATGGCCGCCCGAAAGAGCCCGGCTGCGAAGCGACGTCGGGCTGCACCGGAGCGATGCAAGAATCTCTACCGATTCATTCGTCTTCGCCTTGGCGACGCGCCCTCCGATCGCGAGATCGCGCGGCAGTGGGGCATGGAGTGGAAGAGCTTCGCCGCGCTGAAGCACGGACGGAGGCAGGTGCCGCGGCTCGAGGAGCTCGAGGCACTGGCCGCGATGCTGAACGTCGATCCCGCGTTCGTCTTCCAGGCGGCACGCGGCGTATCGGCGGATGAGATCGCTCTGCTGCTGACTCGCGAGCGCAAACTGCACGCGTTGCTCGAACGCGTGATGGACGCGGTGTTCACTCTCGATGCTCACGGCAGAATCGAGGACGTGAACCACGGGTTCTGCCTGTTGATGGGGCGCCCGGCACCGGAGCTGACGAGACGACCGTTTCTCGGGTTCGTCCCGGTCGACTCGGCACCCAAGCTGATCAGCCTGCTCGCAACGGTCGCGCGTGGCGGTGAGGTACGCGGAGCAGAGCTCACCGTGAACGACGCGAGGGGGCGCGGGCGCGTCGTGCAGCTCGACGCCGTGCCCATCGCGGACGACTCCGGTGCCTGGATCGGCGCACAGGCGATCGCGCGCGATGTCACCGAAGAGCATCGCCTGATGCGCGAGCTCGACGCCGAACGACGCCTGCTGCAGGCCATGTTCGAGTGCGTGCCGGCTGCGTGCATTCTGTTCGACGGCGACGGAACGATTCTCGCCGCGAACTCCCGCCTCGAACTGGTCTGCAGCGCGTCCGCTTCGGAGATTGTCGCGCGGAATGCACTCGAGGTCTTCGGTGATGTCGGTCCTGCGCAGTGTCCGGTCACCCGCGCGTTCATGACCGGCCACATCGAACAGCAGGTCTCGCTGATGCGCAATCGCGCTGGGGATGGTGTCTACGTGCACCGGACCGCGGGACCGATCGTTCGCGATGGCAGGGTGGAGAAGGTCATCGAAATGATGGTCGACGTGACGAGCCAGATCGAACGCGGCGACATCGGCGTCCTCGCGCTCTGCCAGGGCGAATCAAGACCTGGCGAGAGCACGCTGCCGGATGACCGGCGTTCCGCCCCGCGTGTGCGAACGTCGTTCGTCGTCGGGTACACGGTCGGCGATCGTCGAGAACGTGCGACGGTGGTCAGCCTCAGCGCGCACGGTCTGTTTCTCGAAACCGCCGAGGCGGTGGCTGCGCCCGGCGACCCGATCGAAATTGTCTGGTCGCTCGCCGGCAACGAAGGGCCAGTCAGGGTCGAGGGCGTGGTTGCATGGACTCGCCCGCCTTCACCACAGGCGACCGCAGGTCTTGGCGTGCGCTTCTTGAGCATGACGCCGGAGCTCGCGCCGATCGCGCGTCGCGTCACGTAGTCGCGCATGACGACCTGCATGCGAGCCCACGTTTTCTTGTTGACGGTCCTGGTGTTCCGTAGACACCATGAGAAACAACTCTCTTCGGGCAGCATTTGCGGTCTTTCTAGATGTTCCTGGGAGTGGAGGTGACGCAGTGGTGGCCAAATTCCGACCAGCACTTCCGAGTTCAGGCGATGCCGAACGGCGGTTCCGGATTCGACCGGAGGCCGCGGAGCGGCTCGTCGCCGCAGCGATCCCTGTTCCGACGACGATCTTTGTCGAACAAGACGGCGCGGCGATCGCCAGCTACGCCGGCGAGAAGTTCGTGCGGTACGAACGCCTTGACAGCTTCCTGAGACTGCACGCACTCGCGGGGGACGACCTCGTAGCCACCGTTGCATCGCTCCTACCGACGCCACGCCCCGATGGCCGGTGAGCGGGAAGCCCCATGAGCCCAGCAACCTCGGACCTCGCGGAAGACGTGCTCGGTCCGCGGCCCGACGACGACGACGACGCCCCAACGCTCCGAGCGCCAGGCAGCGGCCCAGGCGATGTGCTCGTCGTCAGCGACGACGCTGAGCTCATCCAACGTGTGCGACACGCGTTGCGCGATTCGACGTGGCGGATCGAAGTCACCTGCCGTCTGACATCGTTCGACGAGTTCCCTTTGGTGCACGTCATCGTGCTCGACCCGAAGCGTGACCGCGCGGAAGCCACCATCGCGCTTCAAGCCCTCGCACGGGTGGTGCTCCGACCTCCGGTCGTCATCGTTCTCCGCAGCACCGAGGACCTCGCGATCGCGGTGCAGTTCGGGCTCGGCTCGGTGGAGTGGAACGCCGTCGACGAGGTGCTCGCGAGCGCCGTCGAGCGAGCCTACCGCGATCGGCGACGACCGCGTTTGCATCGCCTGGAGTAGCTGGGGCCCGCCCCGCCACGTGCGGTCCGTGCCATTCGTCCGGCTACAAAGGCCGCGTCTCACGGTCGACGGCAGACATCACGCGGTGGTGGCGTTGCAGGATATCACCAACCTTCGAGCGACAGAAGCCGCGCGTAGCTCGCTCGAGGAGCAACTGCGCCAGACGCAGAAGATGGACGCCATCGGCTCACTCGCAGGAGGCATCGCTCACGACTTCAACAACCTGCTCGCCGTCATCCGCACCTACGTGGGATTCGCGCTCGAGACCCTCACCGAAGGCGACCCGCTGCACGACGACCTCCTCGAGGTCGACAAGGCAGGCCAGCGTGCGGCGGACCTCACGAGTCAGCTGCTGGCCTTCGGACGCAAGCAGATGCTCCAGCCCGTGCCGCTCGACATGAACGGTGTCGTCCGCGGTCTCGAGAAGATGCTGCGGCGAATCCTCGGAGAGGACATCGAGCTGGTCCACGACCTGACACCCGACCTCGGAGTGGTGCGCGCCGACCCAGGCCAACTCGAGCAGGTGATCATGAACGTGGTGGTGAACGCGCGCGACGCGATGCCACGCGGCGGAAGCCTGATCCTCACCAGCGCGAACCTCGAGTTGGGGGAGGCGGAAGGCAGGCAGCTCGGGGTCGCTCCGGGGACCTACGTGACGCTGTCCGTCGCCGACTCTGGTTGCGGCATGGACGCGGAGACGCGCTCGAGGATCTTCGAGCCGTTCTTCACGACCAAAGATCGCGGCAAGGGCACGGGCCTGGGGCTGTCGACCGCTTTCGGCATCGTCCGCCAGAGTGGCGGCCACATCCTTGTCGACAGTGAGGTCGGCCTCGGCACCCGGTTCCGGATCCTGCTTCCGCGGGTGCACGCGGCCCCCACTGTGCGCGCGAGCTCACGGCCCCCGCCCGTGTCGACCGGAGGCAACGAGACCATCCTCGTCGTCGAGGACGAGGACGCGGTGCGGGCCATCGCACGGAGGATCCTCGAGGCCGATGGGTTCAAGGTGCTCGCGGCGGCCAACGGTGGCGAAGCACTGTTGATCACCGAGGCCCACCCGGGCGAGATCGACCTGGTCCTGACCGACGTGGTGATGCCGCAAGCCCCACGTGTTCGACCGATACTGGAAGGGCCGCGAGACCGGCAAGCGGGGCACCGGACTCGGGCTCCACATCGCGAAGGGCATCGTCGAAGCGCATGGCGGGAAGATCACCGCCGAGAGCGTCTTGGGGCAGGGCAGCAGGTTCGACCTCGTGGTCCCAGCTGACGCCGCGCGACCGCGCGACCACACGCCGCCCTGAGCCCACGAGATAAGGGCGGGCAGATGCGCGGCCCGTGGCGAAGAAAAGGTGCGGGCTATAGGCTAACGGTATGACCGCCATCGCGCGCCCCTCGTCGCCCCCAGCGAACGATCCGGCGGTCGAGGCCGCGTTCGCCGCACTGCCCGACACGATGGTCGGCGAAATCCTCGACGGTCAGCTCCACACGCAGGCTCGCCCGTCACCACGCCACGCGAAGGCAGCGTTCGTGCTCGGCGGAGAGCTGCACCGCCCGTTCCGCCGCGGTGACGGTGGACCGGGCGGCTGGGTGCTGCTGTTCGAGCCTGAGATTCATCTCGGTCCACGTCCCGACAAGGTGGTGCCCGATCTCGCCGGTTGGCGCCGCCCGAGAATGCCCGACGAGCTCGGTCCCAGTGATGGCCCAGCGCACTACTCCCTCGCCCCCGATTGGGTCTGCGAGGTGCTGTCGCCCGGCACGGAGTCGATCGATCGCGGCAAGAAGATGCGGATCTACCGACGCGAGAGCGTCTCGCACGTGTGGCTCCTGAATCCGGTCACGCGGACGCTCGAGGTCTATCGACTCGAGACCGGGCGATGGGTCTTGCTCGACACCTACGAGGGCGACGCGGCCGTCCGGGCCGAGCCATTCGAGACGTTCGAGCTCGAGCTGTCCCTGCTCTGGCAGCCTTGAGGCTGATCGGGCGACGCGTGTGCGGCGCCAAGCTGCCGGCGGCGCCGCGCAGGCGTGGATCGCCGCCGATCGCCCGACACCAAACTTTCCCCATCTCCCAAATAAGACTCGACGATCGCCCCCAAATAGCATGGTCGCGCAGAGAGTCGGCGCGCCCGCCCCTTGATGAATCTGCTGCGGCCGGGTGAACTCGATCCGCATGGGGGCAGACAAACATCGGTCCACTGGGCCGGGTTCGGCATCGACCGAGGGAGACGCCGCGGGACCAAGTTCGAAGCTGCACGGACTCACCATGCTGCGGCCACTCGTTCGCGCTCGAAGGGCGCGCGCGCTACCGCTGCCGGACGAGGTGTTCCTCCTCGATGAAGGTGTGGCCGTGGCGACGTACGCCGATCAGCGTGCCGTGCCATACGCGACCCTCGAAGAGCTGCTCGACGAGCATGAGCTCGAGCTGGATGAGCTGGAGATCGTTGCGCGCGTCGCGGGCGTGGGCCGCTGGGACCCCTGAGCTACCTCGGTGAATCGACCAACTTCGGCGGCCAACCGGTAGCCCCACGCACGGGCCGCGTCGCGTCGTAGCGCACGAGCGCGTCCCAAAACTCGCGCCAACGACTTGGCAGTCCGTGGGATTCCTGCCCGTGACGCTCCGCGAGTAGCACCGCAGCCGCGCCCGGACGGGTGTCAAGCGCGACGCGGCGCGCGGGCCGGTCAACGCCGCAGCTTGGGGGCAATGGCGAGGACGACCAGCAAGCTGACCAAGCCAGCAATGATGAACGGTCGCGCGCGCTCGGGCCCGACGAAGACCGCGACCACGGCGACCGCAACCAGCGACGCGATCAGCATGGGCGCTCGGAGGACGGCGTTGGTGTCGACACCGCACTGGGGACAACGCCGCACCCGCGCGTCGATGATTCGTCGACAGCGCGGGCAGGGCATGGGGAAGCGTCGCTCGGAAGACACTGCTCTGGCCTCGAGAAACAGTGTTACCTCGGTCCGAACACAGCTTCACCTCTTCTTTTCGTCGTGGGCACCAGGGAAGTCGAACGCTCCGTCCTTCAACCCCGCGCCGACGAGCACGACGTTGGAGCCGACGTTGAAGTAGAGCCCGGCTCCGGTGCTCATGTTCGTGCCGGTCAGGTACGCGACGGTGTCGATCAAGATGTCGTGCAGCACACCATACGTGCCCAGCGCTGCGTTGCCCTTCGAGAGCCCGCGCATCAGCGCTGAGTTCTCGCCGCCGAACTGGCCGGCCTTCTCGCCCGAGAACCCGAGCGCGTTCTCCTTGGACATGTTCTGGTCCACGATCTTCCGGAAGTTCGTGAGGTGGCCGTCGTTCGGATCCAACTTCGTGGCGTCCCACTCCGTCGTGTTCGCCGTGCTCGTGCCGGCAGGCTCCACCGTCGCGCCATCCGCCGTCGTCCCGTTGGGCATCGATTCCGTGCCCGGATCCTTCGCGTGGCCCTCGGCCTCCGCACCGCTCGAGTTGCTCGCCCAGTTCGAGTAGATCCCGTACGCCGTATACGCCCAACCTATCGCTTGTTTCACGTTCGGGCTCAGTGGGCTCAACGGGCTCGTCGCCGCAGCGACCGTCGCCCCCACCCAGCCGCCGGAGACCCCGCCGATGATGATCGAACCAATGGTCATCAGGACCGGGTTGTTCGTGAAGTACCCAACCGCCACGCACACGAAACCGATCCACGCCAGATACGTTCCCGACGCGTACGCGACGACCAGCGCCACCACCACAGGGACGTGACCGCTCGGGTCGGTGTTGATCACCGGGTTGTTGTACGCGTACGTGTACCGGTTGAGCGCCTGCGGATCGAACTCGTTGGGCACCACCGTGTCCGCAGAGATGAACCGATGCAGCTCGGTG
>Ga0208492_1000622_pt1 | contig 28330 bp, 26 predicted proteins | sample Subbioar_CSW14AB_FD_184820 | JGI IMG/M metagenome (GOLD analysis project Ga0208492, IMG submission 184820) | Serpentinite rock and fluid subsurface biosphere microbial communities from McLaughlin Reserve, California, USA - CR12Mar_CSW14AB (SPAdes) | ecosystem: Environmental > Terrestrial > Deep... | reverse complement strand
GCCGCGGCCACGATCTGATTGCTGGTGAGGCTCGAGAAAAAGAGGCCCACGGCAATGAAGCCCGCACCACTTGCCACCAGCCCGATGAAGAAGCTCAATAGCGGCCGATAATCGAACTCCGGGGCACCCGCTAGCGGCAACGCCAGCAGATAGATCAGGTAAGGAATCCAGACCATCAGATAGATGATCAACCCGGCGAAGAATTTGGACAGAACCACCGTCGGCTCTTCGACCGGGGCCGTCAACAGCACTTCGAGGGTCGCGGTTCTTTGTTCCTCGCTCAAGAGGCGCATGGTCAATAGGGGTACGGCGAACAGCACCGCCAAGATCGTGAAAAGACTAACAACGTAGTTTCGGACAATCGGCTCGGTGGGAGGTTGGCCGCCCCGCATGACAAGTTCATCCAGGAAGGTCGAATAGCTGATCCAGGTGGAAAGCACAAAGGACAAGAGCACGATGTAAGCGATCGGGGAGAAAAAGAAGGAACCCAATTCGCGCCGCGTCAGAATGGTGATTTTCGATTCGGAGATGAAAAAGGCACTGACGAAAAACTGCAACGCCCCCAGCGTGGTGAGAAGGAAACCGGTGGGAACCCAGTAGGATGCCGGGCGGTTTTCGATCCATCCCAGAGAGTACGCCATATGCGGCAGCGCGGACCGGCCGATCGCAATCGCAATCTGCACCAGGCCGACGAAACCGAGGAGCCAGCCTACCCGGTACACGGAGGGATTCTCGATCCCCGAGGCGGACAGGAACCCGGCAATCAGGATGGTGCCGGTCAAAGCCATCAGGGCAAAATGAGGCAGAAGGAACTTGGCTTGAACGGCCCCGCCGACCGAGGAAACGAGCACGAACGCGGCCCCCGCGAGACCAATCGCGTTATAAGCCAGCGACGCCACACTGGTACTGGTTTCGTGGCGCACCGACGCCAGGCCAAACAACATTCCCAAAATCAGCAGGGCATGGCCAGGCAACAGCCCCATCGAGTTATCCCGAAAGAAGGGGAGCACGACCAGGCCCAAACCGCCGGCGAGAAAGACCAGGCCCACGACGAGATAGGGCCGGCGCAGGTATTCTTCCTTTTCAAACGACGCATGGTAAAGCAGCGCGGCCAGCCCAAAAAACAGAGTGATCCCCGCACTGGAAATCGAAATCTGCACATTGCGCCCCGACAGGGAAAGCGCGATGGTGAGGAAGCCGAAGATGGCGAGGAACAGGCCAAACGATCCCACCCACCGGGGAAATCCCGAATCGTCGGCGACCATTTCCGATGGCCCGCCCGTCGTCTGGATTGCGATTTTCGACATGCTGAAATCCTGTTTGATTCGAATCGAGCCCTGCCTGGGAAAAGAGAAACCAGGGCAGACCCAATGTCCTCAATCTGCTTGAAATCTTGGGAAATCCGAGATCTTTCGTTGAACCGAAATCTCTGGACTAACTGGCCAACGAGGCCTTGGCTTCCTCGGCCTGATTGTTGATCTCGTTCCACTTATCAAGCAGGGTGCGCCGCGAACGCTCGAGGCGACGCAGTCCCCAACCCTGTCCAAGAATGCGCGCCGCCAACGCTTCGCGCGGATCGCTACTCGCTTTGGTGCGCACTTCGCACAAAAACGAACCGCTCCCGGTGCTGGTGATGCCGCAGCGAACCACGCCCTCGACTTTTTCGAGCACGCCTCGCAAGGCTTCCTGCGCCGGCGCCGCAACTTCCACGAGAACTACGGGCTCGTTCTCTAGCTCCGACATCTTGGCCACCAGGCCGACGCGGCCGCGCTTGAGGATGATCACGCGCTGGACCAGTTCTTCCACTTCGGTCAACAGGTGAGAACTGAACAGGATCGTGTGGTTTTTGCCCAGTTCGCGCAGGAAGGCGAGCGTTTCCTGCTTTTGGCCGGGGTCGAGTCCGTCGGTCGGTTCATCGAGAATCAATAGCGGTGGATTGGCGAGCAGGGCGTCGGCAAGACCGACACGCTGGCGATACCCTTTGGAAAGCGTGCCGAGCAGGCGGCGACGCACCTCGCCGACGCGGCAGCGCTCCATCGTCTCTTCTACCCGGATTTTGCGAATCGCGCGATCGACCCCTTTCAATCGCGCCCGGAAATGGAGGTATTCCTCGACGCGCATTTCGGGATAAAGCGGAATGCTCTCTGGCAAATAACCAATGCGCTGACGGACTTCGAGCGACTGGGTCATGACGTCGTAGCCCGCCACGCGCGCGATGCCGCTGGTTGCCGGCAGGTAGGTCGTGAGCATGCGCATGAGGGTCGTTTTGCCCGCGCCGTTATTGCCCAATAACCCCACAATTTCATTGGCCTCGACGGAAAAGGAGGCTTCATTAAGTGCCAGCACCGGCCCAAAGTATTTGGTGAGCCGGTCGACCTGGATCATCATGGTCGCTCTTGCCTCTCTAGGGCGGTGAAAGGGAATGGCCCAGGTGGAACGCAGGGATCCGAGCCCCGCCCCAATCCCTCCATTGACGGAAAGATCCACAAAATGGACCCGTCCGGTAAGTACATTGCTCTATGAAAAACTAGGGATTTGCTATCCTTGGATCAAGTCCCCAGCCATGCAGAGGATCTCCCATGGGCGACAACTGGATGACGCCGCGGCGCATCCACCTCGGTGCGTCCGAACTCGATCAGCTTCCCCGCCACCCGAACTGGCGCTACGAATCGCTGCCCGGCGGCGAAATGGCCCTGCTTGTGCCCAAGCCCAGGTTTGGCCATGCCCTGCTCGACTTAGAAAAGTGGCGGCCAAGCGGCGGCTTGAAAGATGTTGGCTTTCGCACCTGGGAGGTGCAAGATCCCGAGGACCTTGCCGGACTGTTCTCCCATTCGTTTGAAGCCTTCGAACCGCTCGCAGGCCTTTCCCGCAAGGATCGCGGCCTGGCCGCCCGTGAAGCTTTATCCGAAGCCTTCAGCGGCGTGGAGGGTCCCGTCAGTTCGGCGAGCATCGTTGCGCTCAACGAGGGCAATCCCGTCGGCGGCGCCCTGGTCACGCTTTTACCGGGCGGCAATCTCGATGCGCCGGGGGCCTGGCGCTGGCACGAACCGGCCCCGGCCGATCTGGAACTGTCGGGAGCAGGCCAGCCGCACCTGACCTGGATCTTTGTCGACCCACAGCGGCAGCACGAAGGGATTGCCGCGGCCATGCTCAATTTTTGCATTCGCAAATTGCGGACACTTGGTTACCGCACGCTTGCCAGCACCTTTTTGACCGGCAATCACGCCAGCGTGCTCTGGCACTGGCGCATGGGTTTTGCCTTGATGTCGTGGCCGGGATCGCCAAGGTGGAGAAATTGATGGTTCCGTTCCGGCACAGCCTCGTGAAAGGATGCGATCGGTGAGTTTGTCTGAATGTCTGTTTGGCTGGAAGTGGCCGATTGCGACTTGATGATGTTCAGAAATCTCTGGGTTTATGCCTACCGTTCACCAAGCCTTGATTTAAACAAGAGGGAGAAATCCAGGCGAGCGGCGGGTGTGAGCCCACTGATTCTAAAGATCTTGCCCATGGTGGAATAATTCAAAATACACTGTTCGAATGACGATTCTGATCGCCATTTACGACTACAACTTGATAACGATTTAGAATCAGTGGTCTGACGACCATCGCTCGCCGGTATCCGTATAGATTTGTTCGGGAAACACGGGTGAATTCATTCTACTCCAATTCCTCCTAAATCACCACCCGAAAAGTTCATCAAGGTTCATGTGGGCTCGACGGCATGGCGCAAGACTTCGAGCACCATTGCTGGATCGCAACCATAAATTCCCGAACCCCAGGCGGAGTTCTGTTCCACCGCGGCCCATCCGCGTCCCGAAATAACGCCAATATCGAGTACGGTTGCGCGCGGCAGATCGACGCGCGGATCATGCAACACCATTTGAGCGAATTGCGCCGCATCGGTCGCCTCCGCGTCCGAGCAAACAAAGGCCGTCTCCTTTTGCAGCACGCCCTCGCGAAGATAAATCGACATCGCGCGCACCTGCCGATCGAGCACGAAGCAGCGAAACTCTTTTTCCCAGTGAACGACCTCGGCAACCAGCACCGGCGAGTCTTCCCCATACCAATCCGGTAGTTCGGAACCCCGATAGACCCCGGCGGGAAATACCTTGTCGTTGGGAGGCTTGATGAATGCCGCTTCGCCAGATGATTTCGCCTCTTTCAAGGGGATCAGCTTCACCTTGCGCTTGCGATATTCCTCGGGAAGGCGCGGCAGCCAATCGACGGCCGGATCGAGCAATTTCAGTCCGAACGCCTCAGCGATGTCTGGCGCCATTAGTCCTTCCAGATAAAGGACGGGCTCGCTGACAGAACGAAGCTCCTCAGGAACTCGCCAGTTCACCAGCCGTTCGACTCCCCAACCCAGTTGGCTGGCGGTACGCCATAACTGCTGGGCGTCTTCGGTGTAGCGGGGAGTAAGAATGAGCGTGGGCATGGCGGAGAAATCAAGTACCGTCGGGATTGATCTGCTTTGATTCCCACAACCTCTTTTCCTGCTTCCAAAACCTCGTGAAAATCTCCGAGTTCTAGGTCACCTCGCCCAAGTGGTAGGCAGGAAAAATGAGTCGCCTGATGCCATCCGTTTAGTTTTGCGCCGTGGCCATCACCTGAAGCTGAATCCGGCTCTTGTCATACTCCCCTTCGAGGAAGTCGCGGCCGCGTTTGACATTCACATGATCCCAGGGCAGAATCTCGGTCTTCGGTTTTTCCCGCTGCGCATAAAAGAGCGGATCGATCCCCAGTTCCGCCATGGCTTCGTGCCAGAGCTTTGGCTGAAAACACTCGCGCCAACCGTCGAATCGGGCCCCCTTGCGCCAGGCCAACTCCACCAGCGCGGCGGTACGCCGATCGCCTCGCGTGAGAATGCCTTCAAGCAGGCTCGTTTCAATGTCGTGATGTTTGATGCGCACCGCGCGCAATCGCACACGACTGCGCAGGTAGCGGCCGGCTTCCTCGAAATATTCGCGAGTCGCCATGCCATTCCACTGATACGGGGTGTGCGGCTTGGGAACAAAGTTACTCACCGAGGCGGTGACTTCTTTCCATTTGCCGGTGACTTCCTTGCCAATGCGCGCGATCGTTTCCGACATGTCGATGATGCCATCGAGGTCGATTTTGCGTTCGCCGGGAAGGCCGATCAGGAAATAAAGCTTGACCTTGGTCCAGCCATTTTTGAAAGCCTCGCGGCAGCCTTCGTAAAGATCTTCGTTTTTGATCTTTTTGCGGATCTGTTCGCGCATGTCGTCGCGAGCGACTTCGGGCGCCAAGGTCAGGCCCGCCTTGCGAATTCCCTTGACCAGCTTGGGCAAGGTTCTCAGTTGATTGTTGATCCGCAGACTCGGCAACGTGACGCTGACCCCCAGGGGGTGAAACACCTCGTGCATCCGGGTGACGAGTTCCTCGAAATAGGGGTAGTCGCTAGTCGACAGACTCAAAATGCTGATCTCGTCGTAACCGGTATTGCGGTAGGACTCCAGCGCCGCCTGTACGATGGTTTCGACCTGACGCAGGCGTAGTGGCCGTTTGATGACGGTCGACTGGCAGAAGCGGCATTGCCAGGGGCAACCGCGCATGATTTCGATCGAGATCCGGTCGTGCGGCGTGCGGATGTGTGAGACCACCGGCTTCGTCGGCAAGACAAAGGCGTCGAAATCCTGCGTGATCTGGCAGGCCGTGATCTGCGCCGGGATATCGCCGCGGGTGCGGTGCACGGCCGCCAGGGTGCCATCGGCCAGATAATCGGGTTCGAAAAAGCGCGGGACATAAGCCCAGGGAGCCTTGGCCGCAATGCGGGCGAGAATCTCTTCGCGCGAAAGATCGGTGTTGCGGCGCAATTCCGTCCACATCTGGGTGATGAGAGGCAGGCTTTCCTCGCCGTCGCCGATCACGAAGACATCGACAAAGGGAGCGATGACCTCGGGATTTTGCGCGCCGGGTCCGCCCGCGATGATGAGCGGATGATGACGCTCGCGTTGAGCACTGTGCAGGGGAATCCTGCCCAGATCGAGTATGGTGAGCAGGTTCGTGTAGCAGACCTCGTATTGCAGGCTGAAACCGATCAGGTCGAACTGGATCAGCGGCGTGAACGATTCGAGTGAATAGAGGGGAAGATCGGCTTTGCGTAGCGCCTTTTCAAAATCGACCCAGGGGGCGAAGACCCGCTCGCACCACCAGTCGGGCCGGGCATTGATGATCGAATAGAGCACCTGCAAGCCATGGTGGCTCTGGCCTATGGTGTAGGCGTCGGGAAAAGCCATGCAAACGCGCGCCGTGACCTGGGCCGGATCCTTGACGACCGCGTTGAGTTCACCGCCGATGTACTGGGCCGGCGAGTCGACCCGGCCGAGCAAGGCGTTGACTTTTTCTCGAAGGGCGTCGCCACTGAGCATGATGCAAATTCCGAATATTCTGCATAAGGATCACCCGGCACTCTGAAAGAACCGAGTCCCGACCAATTCTCATTATCCTACCCAGCGCGCCTGATCGTGAGAATTGCTCGACCTGATTAAGGAAGGCTGACGACTTCCCCTCCCGACCTGGAGGCCAGCGCGGGAAGGATCGATTCGGCGGAATAAGGCAGAAACCGGACCGATCCATCGGTCAACACAAAATTCGCGCCGCCGGAGTGCAGGCTCCAGTAATGGAACAAATCGCATTGTTCCGTCGTCTGACCCGCGGAAAACGAGAAAGGGCCAGGCGGGCATTGCGCGCAGTAAGTCGCGCCCGGCCAGTGGATTTCTTTGACCCCGAGCACAAAATCTCCCGAGCCCGATCCCCCCTGCCCCAGGCCGGAGTACCACCAGCCATACCAAAAGTCGGTGCTCGGCGGCCGTTCTCCCACGCAGACCGTGTTGCTCGTGCCATCGAGAATGTCGGCGACGCGCACATGGGAATCGAAATAGAAAATCCCGTCGTTGGTCAGGTAGTCGCGGCCGGAAACCCCCATGTAGCTGGTCAGGGCCGCGCGGTAGCCGTTGTGGGTGTTTTGCACGCTGAAGACCCGGCTATCGCTCGGACAGGAGAGAATCGGAATCGGGGTGAGCATGCCCAGATGAGGAAGCTGAAACGGATTGCCCGGCTGGGCCGCGTAGGCATCGACCGTGACCTTCCAGAGCGCATCCTGTTCGATCCAGGGCAATAACCTGCCCATCCAACTGATTCCCGGGAATTTTTCCCCCGGTGCGCTTGCGGTCCGACCGGGTGGGAAAGCGCCTTGCTGGTCATGATGGTTGAGCAGGGCCAGGCCGATCTGCTTCATATTGTTCTTGCAAGACACTTGCGCACTGGCGGCGCGCACTTTCTGAACGGCCGAGAGCAACAAGCCAATCAAAATGGCAATGATGGCCATGACGACGAGCAATTCGATCAGGGTGAAGGCTTTGCGACTGGACCGCATCGAAACCTCACAGGCGTGGCAGGAGAGAAGGCAGGCTACGGCGTTTTGACTGCAAGGCACGGACCCCACAAACGCCATCTCTTGCACAAGACTGGTGAGCTCTTGTTTCGGCAAGCTTTTGCCCTGCTCCCGAATTCTCCCAAGTTTCGTCCTTCCCTGGAAAGTCTCCTTCAAAAAAGGTCGAAGAGAGGCCGGTTTCGCAGGCATTCCTTGTAGGCTGAGTACCCGCCTCACTCTTGAAAGAGCACCAATCCAGTGCTACTATGAGATGGAAAGAGTACCTGGGTGATCCTGTTTCTGGGGTTCCTTGGGTTTTCGGGGTCAAAATGGCATTTCTCAGCAGGAAAGTCGACTACGCTTTGCTCATCATGGCGGTGCTACATCGCCGTGACGCGGGCGCCAGCGCCCGAGAAATTGCCGATGCCTATGGACTGGGCCGCCCCTTCGTGGCCAATATTCTTAAGCGCTTGTGCTCCAAGGGTTTAGTGCAAAGTCATCGGGGTGTGCGCGGCGGTTATGTGCTGGGCCGCGCCGCATCCCAAATCACGATGACCCAATTGCTTGAAGCGCTGGAAGATCCGTTCCACCTGACCGAGTGCACCCCCAACCTGGAACATTCCTGTAATTTGGCGGGAATCTGTCCTGTAAAAGGGGCAATCGGTAAGGTTCACAAGCGTATTGGTGACATCCTGGGTCAAACGACCCTGGATACGCTCTTTGAAGAATGCTCCACCGATGAAAGCGCCCAAAAGAGCTGCATCCAACTCGGTTGGAATGCGAACCTTGGGGCTTTGCATCGATTGGGCTCCTCCCATCCCCATGAAGACGCGGCCGAATCCCAGGAAGCGACCCTGGTGGCGGCCGCCAACAACGAGTGAATGAGCATGGTTCAGCTGCCGATTTTCATGGATAACAATTCGACCACCCGGTGCGATCCCCGGGTCGTCGAGGCCATGTTGCCCTTCTTCACCGAGAAGTACGGCAACGCCGCCAGCCGCAATCATGCCTTTGGCTGGGAAGCGGAAGAAGCGGTGGAAAATGCCCGTGACCAGGTCGGCGCCCTCATCGGCTGCTCGGGCAAGGAAATCATCTTCACCAGCGGCGCGACCGAAAGCAACAACCTTGCCATCAAGGGCGTTGCCTCGATGTACCGCAAAAAAGGCAACCACATCATCACGACCGTCACCGAGCATAAGGCGATCCTCGATCCCTGCAAGCGGCTCGAACGCGATGGCTTTGAAGTGACCTATCTGCCGGTCGACACCTATGGCCAGGTTTCCGCCGAACAGGTGGCCGCCGCCCTCACCGACAAAACCATCCTCGTCAGCGTGATGGCCGCCAACAACGAAATCGGCACGGTGCAACCGCTCAAGGCGATCGGCAAACTCTGCAAGGAAAAAGGCGTGCTGTTTCACAGCGATGCCGTGCAAGCCGTCGGCAAAATCCCGGTCAATGTCGAAGAAATGGGCATCGACCTGTTGAGCCTCACCGCTCACAAGTTCTATGGTCCCAAGGGCTCTGGCGCGCTTTATGTGCGGCGCAAAAACCCGCGCGTGCGCCTCGATGCCATCATTGATGGCGGCGGTCATGAGCGCGGCATGCGTTCGGGCACTCTCGCCGTTCCCGGCATCGTCGGCCTGGGCAAGGCCGCCGAACTGGCAAACAAGGAACGCGAAAGCGAGGCTGTCCGCCTGCTCGCTTTGCGCCAACGCTTGAACGATGCCATCACCCGCGAACTGGAAGATGTGCAGCTCAATGGCCATCCGACCGAACGGTTGCCCGGCAACTTGAACCTCAGCTTTGCCTTTGTCGAAGGCGAATCGATGATGATGGGCATCCGCGATGTGGCCGTCAGCTCCGGTTCGGCCTGCACCAGCGCCAGCCTCGAGCCGAGCTATGTGTTGCGCGCCATCGGCGTGGGCGACGACCTGGCCCACAGCTCGATCCGCTTTGGCCTTGGCCGGTTCAACACCGAAGCCGAAGTCGATCATGTTGCCAAGCAAGTAATCCAGGCGGTCAATCACTTAAGGGAGATGAGCCCGCTTTACGAAATGCACAAACAAGGAATCGACATCAAGACGGTCGAATGGGCGGCCCATTAATGCAGACCGCCCCCTCTAGCGGGGTTGAAAAGATAGCGATTTCGAAGAGGGATGAGCCGGGGTCGACCCCGGGAACGTACGAAATCAAAGGAGGCTGGTTTCATGGCTTATAGCGACAAGGTTCTTGATCATTACCACAACCCGCGCAATGTCGGCAGCTTTGATCGCGCCGATCGCCTCGTGGGCACCGGTGTCGTCGGCGCACCCGAATGCGGCGACGTGATGAAACTGCAAATCAAGGTCAACCCGCGCACCGGGCTGATCGAAGACGCCAAGTTCAAAACCTTTGGTTGCGGCAGCGCGATCGCTTCCAGTAGCCTGGCCACCGAGTGGCTCAAGGGCAAGAGCATCGACGAGGCGATGGAAATCAAAAACACCTCGATCGTCGAAGAGCTCTGCCTTCCCCCCGTGAAGGTCCACTGTTCCGTCCTTGCCGAGGACGCGATCAAGGCGGCCATCAAGGACTTTCAGCAAAAGAACCAAGAAGAGAACAAGGCGGGCGTGACGGAAGTGGAAACCGTCGGCGCCGGCGCCTAAACCAATCCCTAACCGGAGGATTTTTTAGCATGGCCATTACCATCACCGAAAAGGCTGCCCGCAAGGTCAAAGAGATCGTCGCGGACAACCAGATCAACGAAAAAGTCTACCTTCGACTCAGCGTGGTCGGCGGTGGATGCAGCGGGTTCCAGCACAAGCTGGACCTCGACCCCAATCTCAATGAGAAGCTGGACGAAACCTTCCAGCTCGACGGCGTCGACATCGTCGTCGACAAGCGCAGCCTGATGTACCTGGGCGACGCCACCGTCGATTACCATGACGAAGACCTGGCCCGCACCGGCTTCAGCGTGGTCAACCCCACGGCCAAGAGCACCTGCGGCTGCGGCAGCAGCTTCTCGATGTAACCTGGCCCGAAGTAACGCGAATACAAGGCCAGGGGTTGTTCCCTGGCCTTGTCGCTTTAAGTCGTGGGCATTGGAAAGCTTGTCGTGGCATTGCGCAAGGGAAACGGCACAGGGTGATGATTGATTCGGCATTTGAGCGGCTGGGAATTGGGGCCTCGTTTACGGTCGATGCCGCCGAGCTTGAGCACAACTACCTGGAAAAGTCGCGGCTCTTCCATCCCGATCATCAAGACGAGTCGGGTGGCCTGACCGTTGACCAGGCCTTGCGCGCAAGCGCGGCGCTTAACGAGGCGTACGCCATCGTCGCCGACCCGATTCAAAGGGGCGAACATCTGCTGGCTTTGGCGGGCGGCCCCGACGCGGCGGCCGATAAACGGATGCCGCCCGAGTTCCTGGAGGCGATGCTCGAGTGGCGCGAAGAGGCCGAAGAGCCTTCCGCGCACGAAAAGCTGTCCCAGGTGCTGGAAGTGGAGAAAAGCAGGCTGCTGGAACGCCTTGGCGAGGAGTTTGTTGGTCTGAACAAGGATGCCTCTCAGCAGAGCATTCGTATCAAAGAAGTAAGGCAAACGCTGAACCAGTTACGGTCGCTGCGTGGCCTGCTCCGGGAACTTGCGGAGTCCTACTAATTGGTGGGGACGACTCAAATGGGGCGCTTAGCTCAGGGGTAGAGCGGCATGTTTACACCGTGTTGGTCGGGGGTTCAAATCCCTCAGCGCCCAATCGGTTCCCGGGGAAATGGTTGAAATGAGCGAATCGGCGGTGGTCGGCATCGACCTCGGAACGACCAACAGCCTGGCCGCGCGGGTCATCGATGGCACGCCCGTGGTCATCCGCGGTGAAGACGGCGCCGCCCTGGTGCCTAGCGTTGTTAGTTTTCTCCCCGATGGCACTGCGCTCGTTGGCAACGCCGCCAAAAACCGGGCGCTTGTCGACCCCTTGGGTACGATTTTTTCCGTCAAGCGCCTCATGGGGCGCAGCCTTGCGGAACTGGCCACCGAAAAGGCCCTGATCCCCCAACCGCTTCACGAACGCGACCGCGGCGAAGAGCGCAAGGTGCTCACCGTCACGCTTGGCGGCAAGGAATACACGCCCGAAGAGCTTTCGGCGATGATCCTTGCTGAAGTGCGCCGCCGTGCGGGCAACGCGCAAAAGGCGGTGATCACCGTTCCCGCCCACTTCGACGAAACCCAGAGGCAAGCCACGCGCGACGCCGGCAAGATCGCCGGACTGGAAGTGCTGCGGATCATCAACGAGCCGACCGCCGCGGCCCTGGCCTACGGCCTCGATCGGCGCCGCAAGGGCACCGTCGCCGTTTACGATCTGGGCGGCGGTACCTTCGACTGCACGATCCTCAATCTGCAAGACGGCGTGTTCCGCGTACTGAGTACTGGCGGCGACACTCGCTTGGGCGGCGACGACTTCGACCGCACGATCATCGCGATGATTCTGCGCGAACTCGGACCCGACTTAGCCAAGGAGCTTGAGCCGGAACTGCTGCAAACCCTGCGCGAACTGGCAGAGAGAGCCAAGATCGCCCTGACGGAGAGCGAAGAAACGGAAATCGTCATTCCCGCGGGCCAACTCATTGCCAATGGCTACCGGCGCAAACTGACCCGCACCGAGTTCGAAGAAGCGATTTTGCCCCTGGTGAAGCGTAGCCTCGATCGCTGCCGCATCGCGCTCAAGGATGCGCAAAAACCGGCTTCGCAAATCGATGAAGTCGCTTTGGTGGGGGGATCGACGCGAGTTCCCCTGGTCCGGCGACTTGTGGGTGAATTCTTCGGGCGCAAGCCTCACACCGAGCTTAACCCCGATGAAGCGGTCGCGCTCGGCGCGGCGATCCAGGGAGAGATCATCACCGGCAAAAGGCGCCAGACGCTGCTCCTCGATGTGGTGCCTCTTTCGCTTGGCATCGAAACCCTGGGCGGTGCGGTGAGCAAACTGATCCATCGCAACACGACGATCCCGGCCCGCGCCACCGAACGCTTCACGACGGCGGTCGACAACCAGACTGCGGTCGAGATCACGATCGTTCAAGGCGAGCGCGAGTTATCGCGCGATTGCCGCAACCTGGGCAAATTCAAACTGTCGGGTATCCCGCCCATGCCGGCGCAGATGGCCCAGCTCGATGTCACCTTTCTGATCGATGCCGATGGCCTGCTCACGGTCTCGGCCAAGGAACACCGTAGCGGCAAGGAATCGCGCGTGACGGTAAAGCCCTCAAGCGGCCTGACCGACGAGGAAGTGGAAAAGCTGGTGCTTGAAAGCATCGATCATGCCCGCGATGACCACAATGCGCGGCGGCTGATTGAACTGCGCGCCAAGGGTTCTTCGCTACTCAGTCACACGAAGCGTACCCTCAAGCGCACCGATCTCTCGATGGAACCCGGCGAGAAAGAAGCGATCGAAAAAGCGATCGCGGCCGTGGAAGGCGCCTCGAACGGCGAGGATGGCGACCGGCTCGATCAGGCGATCAACCACCTCTCCGAGGTGACCTTGCCGCTGGCCACCCGCGTCATGGACCAGACAGCCAGCAGCATCCTGTCGAACCGCTCCGCTTCGCAAGTCACGACCGAATTGATTTCCTAATTTCTTGTTTGATGGAAATCACCTGACAACATCCCGAGGTAGCCATGTCCCTGACCTGGACCGACAGCCGCCAGCTCGGCGAGCTTTTGTTTGAAAAATACGACACGCTCGATCCCTTGACCGTGCGCTTCACCGACCTGCACAAGTGGGTGCTCGACATCGAAGACTTCGCGGGCAAGCCCGAGGAATCGAACGAGAAGCGCCTCGAGGCGATACAGATGGCCTGGTACGAAGAGTGGAAGGACGAGTACGGCAAGGACTGAGTCTACGGAGCGTTTTGAACCGCTCAACCATGTGAGAGGTTCAGAGAATCATGGCGCTTACGCACCACGCTCACCTTGATTTTTCCTTCAAGTGTAGTCGGCAGCCTGGTGAGCGGTGGTCGTAAGACCACTGATTCTAAACAGTCATCCGCCTAGAAAATACGACTCCCTTCCAAAGCGTGATCAGACGGAAGATTCCGGATAGCAGAACCCGCCCCTTCCGTCCGTTCCTTTTCCCTCTTACTTCGGCAACTCAATCTTCTTCGGCGCGTCCTTCGTGTAGATCTGCACATAGATCGAGCCGTCTTCGGTGACGAAGCCGCGGTACATCCCTTCGCCCTTCTTGGAGATACCGAAAGCGTGGCGGCCATCGTGGTCGAGCGCGATCAAGCCGCCAATGCCCCCCTCCTCGTCGGGTAGATTGTCGATGGTGGCTTTCGCGGCGTCGGCGACGCTGCTCTTGCCATAGACCATCCGTGCCACAACGTCGTAGGCCACCGCGTGCCGGATGAACACTTCGCCCGTGCCCGTACAAGACACGCCGCAAGCGCGGTTGTCGGCATAGGTTCCCGCGCCGATCACGGGGCAATCGCCGATGCGGCCGGGCCACTTGTTATCGACGCCGCCCGTGGAAGTGCCCGCGGCAATCATCTTGCGCCGATCGAGCGCCACGCAGCCCACGGTGCCAAACCGCTGCATGGCGGGCAATTGACCGGCAAGCTGATCGCCGGAAAGTTCCTTGCCGTCCGCGCGGCGCTTTTCTTGCTTCTTTTCCGCGGCGCGAATGTGCCGCAGGCGCAGATCGGTCCAGAAATAAAGATTGTTCACGCGCTCGATGTTGAATTTGCTCCTCACCGTCTCGCTCAAGACATAGCGCTCGGCCCCTTCGCCTGCGAGCATCATGTGGCGGCCGCCTTCCATTTCGAGCACGGCGCGCGCCGCGGAAATCGGATTGCGCACATGGGTGACGCCGGTGATGGCGCCGGCGCGCTTTCGAGGATCGCGCTTTCCTGGAGCGATGCCTTCCATGGTTCCTTCCATGATCGCCGCATCGAGTTCGATCCGGCCGTCGCTGGTGAAGACGGCGCCGCGGCCGGCATTGAAAAGTTCGGAGTCTTCGAGCACGCGAATCGCCGCCTCGACGGCATCGACGCTCGTTTTTCCTTCGGGCGCCATCGCCTTATAGCCGGCCTGCATGGCACGCGCCAGCGTCTGCTCGAAATCGGCGTGGGTCCAGCCTTGGTCCTTGCGGTCCTTTTCCGGTACGACGCCGGCGCCGCCATGAATGACGAGCACGGTCTTGGGCTCTTGGGCTCCCACCGGCTGAGGTATTCCAAGCAAAAGGGCAGGGACAAATAGGCTGAATCGCATGGCGGCTCCGCGGATTTGGCAAACGAATGGATGGCCTCAAGAGGGGGAGGTCATGAATCATGACTTCCCTTGGCCGCAATCTTAGAAGGCTTGGATGGGTCCATGCAAAATCGCGGGCGCGAATCTGCGCTCAAGCGGTTCAGGCGTCTTTATCAAGGCTTCGCAAAGCCCGCTGGCAAATGCGCGCGGTATGGGAGGTGGCGCTTTTCTTGAGCCATTTCTTACAAAGAGAGCACACCCATTCCGGGTCGGATTTCGCGGCGTCATTGAGCCAGTTGGCCACCGAATCTTGGACATACTTGGTCGGGTCGCCGTGGAGTGGCTCGAGGATCGGCAAGCCGAGTGACGGCTTCTTCTTGAGCCGGTCGATGTGCGCGCACCAGACGCCTCGCGGCCGTGTGCTTTCGCTGGCGAAGCGGCGGATATTGACAGAAGGGTCAACGACCCAAAGCTTGAAGAGATCAAGCGCTTCGTCGAGGTTCGTCGCAATGTGATTGCGCATGGCGATCCAGGCCCATTCGCGCACGCCAAAGTGGGGATCGTCTGCCAGGGGCCGGATGCGTTCGAGACGCTCCGCGAAACTCAGATCGGGGATCATGGCGACGATGTAGCTGGCCCAACCGCGCACCGTGTCGCTGGGATGAGAGGCCAGTTGTTGGAACTGCCTGGAACCAAGTTCCTCATGAAGGATCTCCGCGGCCCGGGCCATACGCTTGAGCAGCCCCGTCGCCGGGTCGATCAGATGCTTGCCCTTGGTTGTGGGAGCGGCCGCATGAAGCAGCGTGGTGAAATCGATCGCGAGGCCTTCCGCAAGCGTCGCGGAAGCGATGGTCCCCTGATTGAGCTGATCGAGGATTTCAGGCGGAATCGCGCTTCGTTTGGAGTATCCCTTGCGAGTCATGGACGATGGCGCTTTCTCGATAACAGGTTGGCCGACAAGACTTGGTCTTTGAGTTTCTCTCCGCGCCCCCCGCGTCTCCGCGTGAAACACGGATTCACTGGAATCCCTAGCGAAATCATCTCCTCACTGGCCTGTACCTCACCCCAGTCAGCACAGACCCGCCCGCTCACCCCAAGGAATGTCAGCCGTCTAAAAAACAAACCCCGGACGAAAGCCCGGGGTGTATTTGATCTTTAACCTAAAGCGCCCATTACGCCCAACGGCGTGTTACTTGATCTTGTTGGTGGGTTGAACGACGACGAGGCCGCCGTTGGGGCCGGGGACGGCGCCCTTGACCAGGATGATGTGGTTTTCGGCATCGATGTTGATGATGTCGAGGTTGCGGACCGTGACCTGTTCGGCGCCGTAGTGGCCGGGCATTTTCTTGCCCTTCTTGGGACGACCGAAACCTCGGTTCGAGGCCAGGTTCGTACCACCGATCGAGCGGTGCACCTTTTTCACGCCGTGGCTGGCGCCCAAGCCCTGGAAGTTCCAGCGCTTCATACCGCCGGTGAAACCGCGGCCCTTGCTGGTGCCGATCACGTCGACGCGCTTGGAATCCTTGAAAACTTCCGCGATGGTGAGCTTGTCGCCGACCTTGTGTTCGGCCGCCGCCTTGGCAAAGCGGAATTCGCGAATGTGCTTCTGGGGTTCGCAATTGGCCTTGGGGGAAAGCGATTCCCCGGCGGCAAGGCGCTTGCGACGCTTCGATTCCATGCTGTCGGAGACATGGCCGCGTTCGGAGCGGATGGCTCGTTTGCGGGACTTGTCTTCGAAACCGACCTGGATCGCTTCGTAGCCATCGATTTCGATGGTGCGGATCTGCAGGATCGGGCAGGGACCAGCCTGGATCACCGTGACCGGTGCCGCTTTACCCTGATCGTCGTAAACCTGAGTCATGCCGATTTTTCGGCCGAGAATACCCTTCGACATGGAACTTATGCGGCGGACATCTCAATAAGGTCCGCCCTCCTAACTAAAGTGGCGCAACTGTCTGGCCCGGGATCAATCGCCCGATGAGCATCATTGCGGCGCGGTGAGGCGCAACCATCAATATATCGGAAAACCATGGAGCAGACGAGACCAAAGTCGTGCCCAATCAACGATCTGCGCCTTTACAACCCCACTCTCTTTTCGCTAGGATGACCTCACCACTCTTGCGCTAATCTCTCTTATCAGACCCACTTCGGCGGGAATTCCCCATGGTGGTGCAGCCTCGTGCGTCCACACCGCTTTCGACCCCACCGGGCGATTGGGTTTTGTCTGCGAAAAAGCAAGACGCCGTTAGCCTTGTCGATCAATTACTAGCACTCGCCAAAAAGTCAGGGGCGAGCGATCTGCATTTCGATCCGACGCCCGCTCAATGGCAAATTCGCCTGCGACAGGACGGTATTTTGCGCACTTTGGGCGAATTGGCGCCGCCCATTGCCACCCAGGCGGTGGCTCGGCTCAAGGTTCTGGCCGAACTGCTCACCTACCGCACGGACATTCCCCAAGAAGGCCGCATCGATCCCGAAACGGGAATCGAAGGGCGGGTCAGCACCTTTCCGACGATTCATGGCGAAAAGCTGGCGCTTCGGTTTTTCAACGACCTGCAAGCCCCCAGCCGGCTCGAAAAACTTGGGTTTGAGCCCGATATTTTCCACGGATTGACCGCGCTCTTGCAACAGCGCGACGGGGCCATCCTCCTTACCGGCCCCGGAGGCAGCGGGAAAACCACGACCCTTTATGCCGCGTTAAGCTGGATTCGCGAGAAGCATCGCGAAGGGGTGCATATTTTCACCATTGAAGATCCGGTAGAGCGCCCACTCGAAGGGATCAATCAGGCCCAGGTCCGGCCCGGCAGCGAATTCGATTTTGCACGCGGGCTGCGCTCGCTTTTGCGCCAGGACCCGGAAGTGGTCATGGTCGGTGAAATTCGCGATCCGCAAACCGCTTCGACGGCCCTGGAAGCGGCGCTGACCGGTCACTTGCTCCTCTCGACCGTGCATGCCGGATCGGCATGCGGCGTGTTTGCCCGGCTGCTGGACATGGGGGTCGAGCCTTATGCGCTCACTAGCGGCGTGCGCGGCGTGCTCAATCAACGGCTGGTCCGGCGCGTCTGTCCCGCCTGCCAGGCCGCGGGATGTTCCGCCTGCGGCGAAACCGGCTACCAGGGCCGGCTGCTGCTGGCGGAACTCGTCAGTATGCGCGCACCGCTACGCAAGGCGATTTTGGCACGGGCCGACCTCGATGGTTTGACCGAGGCGGCTCGCGAATCGGGCGAAACCGGTCTGCGCGCGGCAGGTCAACGGGCAGTGGAAGCGAACTTGACGACACTACAGGAACTGGACCGCGTGCTTGGTCCGCAATCTTCTGAGGAGAGGATTGCGCACGAACGAGATCGGGCGCACACTCAGTCCACTTCCAAGGGAGGCAATCCATGAGCGAAATGCGGTCGGAAGATCTTCAGGCGCTCAACGATGAGATCGCGGGGCTGGCGAAGGCGGGCCTGCCCCTGGACAAGGGGCTCGAGGCGCTCGCCCGCGATCTGGGCCGTGGCAAACTTGCCGATGTGACCCGGGAAATCTCGGAGAATCTGCGCAAGGGCAAAAGCCTGTCCGAGGCGTTCGACAGCCAGGGATCGGCGGTTCCCGCCTACTACGGCGCCCTGATCGCCTCGGGCGTTCGCACCGGCCGCATGGCGGACGTGCTCGCCACCTTGACGCTGCATGCCCGCACCCTGTCCGATCTGAAATCGACGATCTGGCTTTCGTTGGTCTATCCCTTCATGGTCATCTCGGGCGCGCTGGCGCTCGTCGTCTTCATGACCTTGTTCCTGGTGCCTCAGTTCGCGACCATCTTCAAAGACTTCGGAATGAGGGTGCCTGCCTTCACCGCGTTTTTGCTGTTCATTGGAGAAGAGCCGCTTACAAGGCTTCTTCTGCCCCTGGCTTTTGTCGCCGGCATCATTTTGACAAGCGCCTACCTCATATGGACCAGCGGTCCCGGCTCGCGGTTTCTGACCAACGTTCTTTACACGATTCCCGGAGTCGGCGGGCTGGTACGCAGCGTGCGCCTCGCCGCCTTTAGCGATCTCATGGGGATCTTGCTTGAAAACAACATTCCCTTCCCTGAAGCTTTGCGCCTGGCAGGCGAGGCGAGCTCCGATCCGCTCCTGCGCGACGCGGCCATCGCCTCGCAAGCCAAGATCGCACATGGCGAAAGTTTTTCCAAGGTGATGCGCGAGCAGGACGGATTTCCCGAGATGCTTTCGTGGATGGCGGGCTGGGCGGAAAGACGGGGAGAACTGCCGCGCAGCTTCCACCAAGCGGCGAAGTTCTACCAAAGGCGTGCGGAAACCCAGTCGATCTTGTTGCGTGGAATTCTCCCCACCATGGGAATCATTCTCACCGGAATTGTGGTGGGTGGTTTGGTGATTGGCGGGCTTCTTTCTCCACTCTTTTACCTTCTGGAGACGCTCAGCAAATGACCGGAACCAATCGCGACGACCTGCGCGGCGTGGGCCCCCTCCTCGCGGTCATCACCATCGTGACCATGATTGGCCTGGTCTTACTGGGCGCCGCCATCGTTTTCTTTGCGGGCAATCGAGGAGGACTGCACGACGGTTATATTGTGGCCTTCCCCATTTCTTGGGCCCTGCTCGGCCTCTCTTTCTGGGTCACTCAGGGTCCGGAACCGAGCCGCCGGCTGGAGTATCAACCCAGGGCCGGGGCGGAACCTTTACCGGCCCCATTGCCCTCGGGAACGATTAACCAGATTTTTCTGGGCCTTTGGGGGCTGTCGTGGGCGGCGATCATCTGCTTTACCGGAGTTTTCGGCCTTTTCCTTTTTCTGTTCGTTGCCGCCCTGGTTTTCCAGGCTCTTTACGTCCGGCGCATTTCCCGGCAGGAAGAGGTGGCCCGGGTTTTGAACATGGCCGCGGTCGAGCAAGCCGACATGGGAAGCGCCATCCGCGCTCTTGCGGCGGAATACGCGGAATTCTCCTTCAAGCAGTTCTTGATCTGGTTGGTTTCCTGGCTGGTGCTGCCCGGCTATGTGCTGATGCGCAACCGAGGGTGGCGCTGGGATGCGCGATTGCGCCGTTTTGCCAGCCGGCTCGAATCGGGCCAGTCTCTTCCCGAAGCGATCGGCGCCGATGCGACCCTGCTTCCAAGCGCCTACCGGGTTTCGCAAGACCCGCAAAAGGGGCTGCTTGCGCTGGCCGGTCTGCTCGATGACGGGCCGCCGCAAAGTTCCGGCGTGCAGTGGATGGAAGTTTTCCCGCGCCTGATCTATCCGCTGATCGTCGTGCTCCTGGTGTGCCAGGTGCTCACCTTCCACGCCATTTATGTCTCGCCGAAGATTCAAAGGATCTTTCAGGATTTCGGCCTCAAAAACCGGATATTCGAGGCCTGGTACTGGTTTGGAAGCGCCTGGGTGGGCCTTTATCAATTGGTTGGCCTGGCTCTGATCGCCATGCTTGGAACGATCATCTTCATGGCGGTTTCCGGCCCCAACGGGCGTTGGTGGCTTCCCTTTGCCCGGTTTTTCTACCGGCCCGAAGCGACCGGCAACTTCCTCAAGCGATTCGGCCTCCTCCTGGAGCGCCATGTGAGCGAGGTCGACGCGCTTGATGCCCTGGGCGAATCTTCCGGATTTCCCATGGGCCTGCGCCGGCGGATCAACGGAGTGCTCAGTGATGTGCGAGCGGGGCAACCGATGGTGAGCCGCCTGGCCGAAAGGCTCGGACTGGGACAGGCCGATCGCGCTTTGCTCGAATCGTCGAAGCGGGCCAACCAGCTCCCCTGGGTGCTGCGTGAAATCGGCGACCGGATGATCCGGGTCACGATACGCCGCGTGCAGTGGGCCAGCCAATTCGCCATGGTCCTGTGCGTACTGCTCATCGGCGCCCTGGTGGGAATGGTTTGCCTGTCGTTCTTTTACCCGCTCATTCAACTGATCGAGGCACTGGCATGAACCGCAAACTCCCAGGTCCCATGGGACCGCCACTGAGGGGTCTTAAGTCTTCCCGTGTTCGCGTCCGCCGCGCCGGCTTCACCCTGGCGGAAGCCTCGATTGGTTTGGTGCTCGCCATGGCGGGTTCGGCCATGGTGATTAGCCTGGCCGTCACCAGTTTGACTCATGCCGCCATGATGGACGAACGGTTCCTCGCAGAGGAGGAGTTAAGCAATTTGCGCGAGCGCTGCATGGCGGCTGGGGTGCAAGAGATCACCGACGAATGGCTCAAAAAGCAGAGCCTGTCCGGCCCGGCTCGCGACAAGCTGGACCTTGCCCAACTTGAGTGGAAAAAGGATTATGTCGATCCGCAAACGGGCAAAGCCGTGGAGCCGGGGTCATCCACCGCGGCCGGATCCCACTGGCCGATCAGGCTGAGCGCCACCCTCCGGTGGAAGGCAGACAAGGGGGGAAGGAACGAGGTTTCGTCCTCCTGGATCCTGGCTCCCTCAAGTATGAAAAGTGAAAAATCAGGCGCAACCACCGGGGGTGGGACATGATCAGGGCAACCGTTCGCCGCCGTGGCTTCACGCTGCTTGAGATGCTGAGCGTCATGGCGATGTTTGCCGTCGGCATGGCGGTGCTCACCGCATCGCTTGGGCTTTTGATGCGCTTGCGTAGTCAGGAAGACCGCCACGACGATCAACTTTCAGAGCTTCATCTGGTGGCCAAATCCTTCCGCGATGACATTCACGCGGGCATCGCCTACCCCGAGGCCATTGCCGATCTGAAATCATCGCCCCAGTTCCTCCTCGTGGAATTGCCCCGGGAGCGAATGGTCGCCTGGAAGAGCGGCGATGGCGGCTTGGCTCGGGCCGAATTCAAAAAGGGGGAAAAGCCGAAATGGGTGCCCCAGCTTGAGCGGCTGCGCAAACCTCAAGGAGCTTTCACCCGTGAAGGAGCTCTCGTTCGCCTTGAGGTTACCGACCAACATCGCAAAACCGCACCGGTGGCGCCGCGTCTGGTCGTGGAAGCCGCCCTTGCCGCCGCCGCGGCAGGGAGGAAATCATAATGCTCCTTTGCGCAAAAACCCCGGCCCGCAAGGGATTTGTGCTGCTGGGCGTGCTCGTGCTTTTCGCAGTCCTCAGCATCATGATGTTCGTCCTTTCCAAGCTGGAAGCGAACACGACTCGCCGGGTGCAATACTGGCGCGACCAGAATCGCCTGGAGGCGCTCGCGGCCTCCGCTTGCGAGGTGGCCAAGGCGCGGCTTTTGAACAAGGCGGAAGCAGCCAAGGGGGTTCTGGAAAGCGGCGACGACTCCATCGCCGTGGTCTGGTCGATCGAAGCGGCGGAAAACGGATCGTTCCTGATCAAGGGCCATGCCCGATCTCCGGCCAAGGGGCCAATCCGCCTTCAAGGGGAGGCGGCCAGCCGCTTTACCCGTAAGGTCAATAAAGACGAGGTTCGTTTGATTCCGGCAGCCTCCTGAAACTCAAGCGCACCTCGGTCTGCCCCTGATACCGGGAACTTGCTTCCATGCCTGTGAATTTTCCGCGTTACCTTGCCGCGTTGGCGGTGGTTGGTCTATTGGTCCCAGGCGGCGGCGCCGCGGATCAGGAGATTTATGAATACCGCTACAGCGGTTCGGACAAACCCGGGGAACTGATCTATCCCGTCCGGCATATCCTCTGGATTCCTCCGGGGCTCAAAACCGTACGCGCGATCATCGTCCATCAGCACGGCTGCGGCGAAGGGGCGTGCAAGGGCGGAGAAACCGCCGCTTACGATCTTCACTGGCGCGAGTTGGCCAGACGCAACGATTGCGCGCTGCTGGGTCCCACCTATTCGCAAAAAGATGCAGACGATTGCCGCAAATGGTGCGATCCGCGCAACGGCTCCGAAGCGGTTTTTTTGAAGGCGCTTGAGGAACTGGCGAAAACTTCGGGCCACCCGGAGATCGCCAAGGCGCCCTGGTGCTTGTGGGGCCATTCGGGCGGCGGTTTCTGGTCGAGTATTCTCATGGCTCAGCACCCGGGCCGGGTGGTCGCCGTCTGGTGCCGCTCGGGAACGGCGTTCCCTGTTTGGTCCAAGGGTCAGATTCCCAAGCTGGATGTACCTAAAGCGACCTATGAGATCCCACTTGTCCTGAATCCTGGTTTCCTCGAAAAGGGAGATAAGCGTTTCGCGGGAGCCTGGACCGGTTCCGCCGAAATGTTCGAAGCCTACCGCAAGGAAGGGGCACCTGCCCTGTTCGCGCCCGACCCGCGTACCGGCCATGAATGCGGCGACAGCCGTTACCTGGCCATTCCCTGGTTTGAGGCGTGCCTGAAGAAAAGACTGGGGGACAAAGATTCGGCAGCGTCCACGCTGGTCGCCGTCGACCAAAATCAGGGGTTTCTGGTGGGCTCCGACAACCGGCCGATTCCCGCGGGCCGATTTTCCGGCGAGCGCGCCAGGGCCGGATGGATACCCAGCGACCTCGTCGCCCGGGCCTTTGTTGATTACGCGATCAGCGGCACGGTGGCCGACTTGAGCGCGCCGCCGGCGCCGACCGATCTCAAGGTGAAGTCGGAAAATGGAGCGATCGAGCTGACCTGGAGCGCAAGCGCCGATCCGGAGAGCGGCTTGCGCGGCTTCATCATCACGCGTGAGGGAAAGAGAATCGCCCAGATCCCTGAGAATCCCATTGCTCGCTTTGGCCGGCCGCTCTTTCAAGGCTTGTCCTACCACGACACTCCCGAAGCAAAGCTCCCCGCGATGCGCTATATCGACAAGAGTCCGATCACGACCCATGAAGGCACTCAGGCCGGCGGCAAGATCAGCTACAAGGTGATCGCCGTCAATGGCGCGGGACTCTTCTCTGAACCAACCGTTGTTTCTGCTCCTCTTCCCAGTTCAACCCCCAGAGATACGAAACCATGACAAGCTCCGACCAACCGTCACGCCGCGAGGCGCTGGCATCTCTGCCCGCCGCGGCTTTAGGAACCTCGATCGCCATGAATCATGCAATTGCCCCCGATCCCGGAAAACTCCGCCATTCCATCGTCGCCTGGTGCTGGCGCAATTATGGGCCGAAGTGGTCGCTCGACCAGGTTTGCGAGGCGGCCAAGGCAACAGGATGCGCCTCGGTCGAGATCATTCCTTCCAGCGAATGGCCGACCCTGGCGAAATATGGCCTCACCTGTGCCATGGCCCCTAGCGGCATGAGCTGGTCGGAAGGGTTCAATAACCCGGCCCACGCGGATGAACTGCATGCCAAAACCGTGAAGGCGATCGAAGATAGCGCCGCCAACAAGGTCCCCACGGTGATCGGCTTTGTCGGCTCGAAATTCAAGAAGCCGGGCGACCCCACCAGCGGCGAGATCCCTCTTGAAGAGGGGTACAGGAACGCCCTCGCGGGAATCAAAAAGATCGCGCCGATCGCCGAGAAGCATGGTGTGACGCTTTGCATCGAACATCTCAATAGCCGCGACGCCAGCCATCCGATGAAGGGGCATCCCGAATACCAGGGAGACAACATCGAACAGGTGGTGGAACTGCTCAAGAAAGTCGGCTCTCCTCGAGTCAAACTCCTATTTGACATCTACCATGTGCAAATCATGCACGGGGACCTGGTCCGCCGCGTCAAGGAACTGGGCGACTGGATTGGCCATGTTCATACCGCGGGCAATCCCGGCCGGTGCGAGCTGGATACCAAGCAGGAAATCCACTACACGCCGGTGATTCAGGCCCTGTGGGATGTCGGCTACCGCGGATATCTCGGTCATGAGTTCTTGCCGACGCGAGATGCGATGGCGGGATTGCATGAGGCGGTCGCGGCTTGCCGGGTGTGATTGCGGCGATTCCCCAGTAGCAATCATCGAATCCGAATTCCTCGCGGAAGCGTGTACATCCATGGAACCGCAAGGCCCTCCCTTTCCGGTCAAGAAGGCATTCCTCTATTCGCTGGTCGCTTCGATCGCATTGACGGCTCTGTTTGGGATGGGCACCATCCTTTCGAATCGTTGGAGTTGGTTTGAAGTCAGGATCCTTTTGACGACCTTGACGGTGGGCGGCTCAAGCGTTTGCGGACTGGCCAACGCAGCCTTCCTTTCCACTCGCCGGGGATTGGTGCTGCCGCTCGTTGGGGTGGGCCTGTCCTTGGCAGGCGGCCTGCTCATCGTCTGGGGGATCTGGACCGACACACTGGGTCTGGAATACTGGAAGACCACGGTTTCCTTTTGCGTTTTCTCGGTGGCGTGCGCGCATCTGTCGCTGTTGTCGATGGCTCGACTGGCCGAATGGTTTCAATGGTCGCTGGCGGCGGCTTACGCCACGATCCTCGGTGTCGCCTCGCTCATCGTTTTCATGATCGTCTGGGAAACCCAGAGCGCGGGCATGTTTCAGTTTCTGGCGCTTGCCGCCATCTTCGACGCGGCGATCACGATCCTCATTCCGATCTTCCACAAGCTAAGCCTGGTGCATGAAGAAGAGCGCGCCACGCGGCAGGGAACGGCCAGCGCGACGGAAGCGATCGATGCGGAGATCGCGGCCTTGAAGGCTCGCATCGAAGAGCTTGAGCGTAAGAAAGCCCGTCTGATTTAAACTTTGCGACAAACGGCACGAGCCTTCGCTGGTTTCCCTGGTGGATCCTCGTTCTTTCGAGGATTCTCCTGGGGCTGTCATGGACGCATTCCACCTGTCTAAGTCTGGCCTCAAACCTAGCTTGAAAGGCTCGATATGACCCAGATTCTTCTCGTGAGCTTGCTCCTGCCTGGCAGCTGGGTGTTCGGTCAGACCAAGGCAAAAGAGATCACGCCGCCAAACGAGTCCCCTGCACTCACTGCCCGCATGGAGGTGACGGCCCACGAGCAAAGTTTCACCGTGCGGTTTTTCATCAAGAATCAGGGAAATCAAGACGCCGAAGTGGTGTATGGGCGAGGCGGCATGGGCATGAGCGTCGTGCCGCAATTTCACCTGGGCGAATTAACGATAACCCCACCCACCTACCTTCGTCCCGGGAGACGCGCAATGGCCCCGGATAAAAAAATCATTCCCGCAGGCAAAGAGATTCTTTATGGCACCTTTAGCATGGGTTACCCGGTTGATGGGCCATTCGGCTTGCGCCCCGACCGAACGCCCATGGGTGAAAAAATCACCGGCAGCATTCGTTTTGGGCAACCCAAAATTAGCTTGAAAACAGAACCTCAATGGTTGAAAGCGCCCGAGAAGAAATAGACGAATCAAAACCCATTTCGGATCGCATTATTAGACAAATCAATCAGAGGTGAACCGGAAGAATTCCGGTCCACCCCTGATTGAGTTTGGGATGCGACCCTGGCTTGAGTCATTCTCCTGGGAGAATCGGATCGGGCCGCTCCCCTTCGCCCGTTCCCTTGGGCCCCGTGCTACGTCCGGCTTGTTTTAGAGCCTGGCGCAACAGGAACTCGATTTGGCCATTGAGGCTGCGCAGATCGTCATTCGCCCACCTTTGGACTGCTTCCAAAAGGGTCGGATCGACCCGCAGAAGAAATGACTTGCGCTCGCCCAATGTTCTGCCTCCCTGACTGGATTCCTGATAAAGTTGGATCCCGATGCAGTGGACTTCCTAGGCCCACCGGGAACGGCTTATTGATAGATGGTGCCGGTGTTAATCACCGGTTGTGCTGCCCGCTCGCCGCAGAGCACCACCAATAGGTTGCTGATCATGGCTGCCTTGCGGTCTTCGTCGAAGGCGACGATACCTGATTTTTCGAGTCGACCCAGCGCGTCCTCGACCATTCCGACCGCGCCTTCGACGATGATCCGCCGCGCACCCAGAATCGCGGACGCCTGTTGGCGCTGCAGCATGCTGGCGGCGATTTCGGAAGCATAGGCCAGGTAGCTGATGCGAGCTTCCAGGACCTCGACCCCCGCCTTGATGAACCTTTCATGCAGTTCCTTTTTCAACATTTCCCCGACATCACCCGTATTTCCGCGCAGGGACATGACCTGGTCATCATGACTGTCGTAGGGGTACATACTTGCCAGGTTGCGAAGCGCCGATTCACTCTGGATATGCACGAATTCGTTGTAGTCGTCCACCTGGAACATCGCCTCAACGGTATTGACGACCTGCCAGGCCACCACGGCCGCGATTTCGATCGGATTGCCTTCCTTGTCGTTGACCTTGGCGGGGTTACGCACCCGGCTTGTGGTCGAGTTCGAGCCGCCTCCGGGAGAGCTATTCGTGTTCGTGGTCGTGTTGAAACCGGTCTCGAAAATCCGCACTCGCAGAGAGACACGCTTCTTGAGCAGGAACGGATTGGACCAGTAAAACCCCGATTCACGCACCGTGCCCGCATATTCGCCGAAAAGCACAAGCACCTTGGCCTCATTGGGGTTCACGATGAACAAGCCAACCAAAATCAGAATGCCGCCCAGGATGGAAAAGATCCCCCAGGGAACTCCCAGGATGGGGGCCGCAGGTCCAAGTACGCGAAATCCAAGACCAGCAAAAAGAAAACCCGCTGGGGCGGAAAAGAACAAAATCCCAAGCCCCAGAAACAACATCGGATAGCCCGAGCCCGGTTTGGTGGGCAGTTCCCGAACCATTTGAATGCCTCCTATGGATGGGGCCGCGCAAGGCGGCCGTAAGAGTTGGGCGATACCGAAATGATATCACTCTGATTTCACTCTGTCAACGCGTTGACTCCCTTTCCTGGAATCTTGGCCTTGGCCCTTTTAAACCAGACTTCGTCGGACCGAATCCCTTGCGGTGCTCGTCCTGGAGCGTTCCCCTTCATGCCTCTCTTTGCCCAAGCCGAAGCACTCATTCCCTGGATTCCGGCCCTGGCGGGGGTCATCTCGTTTTTGCTTTTGCTGGGTTGGATGCGGTCGATGCGCCTCAAGCGCCTCATCGAAGACATCCCGACCTCCAAGGTGCAGGGGGTCTTCATCGGCCTGGTGGAATTGAAGGGCACGGCCGAATCGGAAGGGCCGCTGCAAAGCTTTCTCGCGGAAGTTCCCTGCGTTCATTACTCCTGGTCGGTCAACGAACACTGGTCGCGCACCGTCACCGAGAGCTACACCGACTCGGAAGGGAAAAGCCAAACACGCACCAAGACCGAATCGGGCTGGACCCAGGTCGCCGGCGGCGAGGATAGCCAGGCCTTTTACCTCAAGGACGACACGGGCGTCATCCTGGTCCACCCCGAAGGGGCCAAGATCGAGGGGCAATCGGTTTTCTCGCACACCTGCGGCATGCTCGATCCGCTCTATTACGGCAAGGGCCCGACGATGGGGGTCATGGATTCGACCGGCACACGCAGCTTTACGGAAACGGCCATTCCGCTGCACGCCGCCATCTATCTGATGGGTCAGGCTCGCGAGCGCGCCGACATCGTGGCGCCGGAAATCGCCGCCGATCGCAACGCCTCGCTTTTCTTGATCTCCACACGTAGCGAAGAGCAGGTGCTCAAGGGCCACGGCTGCGCCTTGTGGGCCTGGGGATTTTTCGGATTGTTGATCGCCGTGGGGGGCCTGGCGCTTCGCGATGGGATCCAGGGGCAGGAGATGGCACGCACCTGGCCCTGGTGGTTGGTGCCGGCGGGGGGATTCTTCGTTGCGCTGATGTTTGCCTGGATCTGGCAGGTTTACAACAGCATGGTCGATTTACGCAACCGGGTGAACCGCGCCTGGAGCCTGATCGACATTGAGCTCAAGCGTCGCGCCGATCTGATTGGCCCGCTCATTCAGTGCGTATCGGGCTACAAGGAATACGAAGCCGGCACGCAAAAAACGCTGACGGCGCTACGCACAGAAGCCAGCTCGGGGAACGATGCCCATGGCTTGAGCCGGCCGCTTTCC
>Ga0208492_1000621_pt1 | contig 28338 bp, 28 predicted proteins | sample Subbioar_CSW14AB_FD_184820 | JGI IMG/M metagenome (GOLD analysis project Ga0208492, IMG submission 184820) | Serpentinite rock and fluid subsurface biosphere microbial communities from McLaughlin Reserve, California, USA - CR12Mar_CSW14AB (SPAdes) | ecosystem: Environmental > Terrestrial > Deep... | reverse complement strand
CCCGCCGGTGCTCGCGGTGATCGACACGCAGCGAAGCGCCTCAGACCCCAGGCCCCCCGCCCCCGCGCCCGCCCCGGCGATCACCCCCGCGCACGCCGAGTTCTCCGCCGCCCGGGCCAGGTTCTCCGCCGCCCGGGCCACGTTCTCCGCCGCTTGGGCGGGGCTCCCCGCCGCCCGCCCCGCGCTCCTCCCCACCCCGGCGAAGTTCATCCCCACCCCGGCCAAGTCCACCGCCGCCTTGGCGGGAACCGTCGCCACCCAGGTGAGACTCCCCGCCGCCCCGCGCCGGGGCTCCCGTCGCGAATCCGCGCCCACCTTCACCCAGGCGGCGCTCAACCCCGGGCCTCTAAGCGCCGATGTCACTCCGCGCCGGACCTTCCGGCGGGCCCGCCGGACGTTCCGTCGGGCCTGGGCGCCGCTTCTCACCAGGGCGGGGACGGTCCCCACCGGGGCCGCGCCCAACCCCGCGCGGGCGGCCAGCACCCCCGCGGGGCCTCAAAGCGCGGAAAACAGGGCGGAAACCGCCCCCGGAGCCCCACCCATGTCACGCAGCGGCGAACACTTCATCCCCCGGCCCGACGGCGGCTTTGACACCTGGGCCCAGAACTACGGCCAGCAGCTGCACGCCTGGTGGGAGCAGCAGGGGCTGGACCTCAAGGACCTCGAGAACTTCGACCAGGCCCTGAGCGCCTGGCAGGCCGCGTGGCCCGCGCACGTGACCGCCCAGGCCGCGGCCCTCGCCGCCCGCGAGACCAAGGACCGGCAGCGCGACGCCCTCGAGGCCGCCGCCCGCCCCCTCGCCCGGTTCGTGCAGAGCTACCCCACCACGACTGACGCCGACCGCGCCCGCATGGGCATCACCGTCGCCAAGACCGAGCGCACCCCCAGCGCCGCGCCCACCACCCGCCCCACCGGCTCCATCCTGACCGGCAACCGCCTCACGCAGGACCTGACGCTGGTGGACGAGGCCAACCCCACCCGCCGTGCCAAGCCCCGGGGCGTCCGCTGCGCCGAGGTCTGGCAGACACTGGTGGACGCCGGGCAACCGATCCCCACCGACCCCGCCCTCTTCCGCTTCATCAACGTCACCACCAAGTCCACCGTCCGCGCCACCTTCACCCCCGAGGACGGCGGCAAAACCGCTGTGTACCTGCTGCGCTGGGTGAGCACACGCAACCAGCCGGGGCCGTGGAGCGACCCCGTCACCGGCACCGTGGCGGCGTAGGTTGCGTAGAGCGAAAGAGCGACACAGCGACAGAGCGACAGAACCGGCCCACGAGGAAAGCCCCAACGAGCCCGACGCGCCGGCGAGCGACTCTGAGACGGTGAGACGGTGAAACGGTGAGAGGGTGATCAACACCACCAAGCAGAGACCAGGAGACCATCATGGAACCCACGCACACCACCACCACGCCCCACGCAGCGCCTACGCCCGGCTGTTCCCAGTTCCCTGTTCCCTGTTCCCCCCCCGCCGCCCCCATCCCCGCGACCCGCCCCTACGCGCAGGTCTCGCTGGTTGACCCGCACACGCACAAGATCCGCCTCCGCGACGAGGATGCCCGCGGCAACCCCCGCTTCCCCCGCGAGTACTTCGGCGCCGAGGTGTGGGTGAAGACCGCCCCCGGCTGCGCGGGCCCCCGCGCGCTCATCGATGACGACGCCGCCCACCCCGCCCCCACGCCCTCTCAAACCCCGCTCCCCGACGCCCCCGCCCCCGGCTTTGCCTACCTCGCCACCCAGAGCGACCAGTGGGCCCGCGTCCACTTCCCCCAGGGCGACGCCGACCACGAGACCATCTACATGCTCCGCTGGATCAACTCCCGCGGCCAGCCCGGCCCCTGGACCGAGGTGGGCGTGAAACGAAGGGCCGCGTAGACGAGCACCACCCGCGACGGACCCTAGAACGGGTTCCGCTCACGCTTGCGACGGCTGCGACGGCGGGGCCTCTCCTCCTCCGGCTCGGCGATCGCAACCCCCAGCCGCGCAGCCCACTTCCACCCCATCACTTTTCCGATGATCACGAGCGTCAGCCCCAGCACCAGCGGCACCGCGACAATGGCCACGATCCACCAGAGCGGGACCGGGAACTGGATGTCAGGCACCTTGGCGGGGGCGTTCGCCTGGGCGATGATGGTGAACAAGAGAAGCATCCCGGCAGTGTACCGCTGAGCCGTATGCAGTGGCTCCGCAGTGGGCCCACCAACGCTCACCGCGGCGAGCCCCACCCATCAGTCGGCCGCCCCATCTCCCCGGCCGCCCCGCGGCCCACCCTTGATCGCCCGCTCCACATCCTCCGCCATCGGCCCCGTCTGCTCCACCACCTCCCGCAGCCGCTCCGGCGACACCTCAAACTTCTCGCTCCACCGCCGCAGCTCGTGCTCCTCGTTCACATTGATCCGCGCCCGGTCCCCCGCCCCACGCTTCGTCAGATCGTCCGCCATGACCGCCTCCTTGTGACAGGCCAGCGCCAACTGGCCCACCCGGAGCGTGAAGGGCGGGGATGGGAAGGGGGTGAGGGTGGGGTGGGAGGGGAGTTGGGGAAATCTGCGAGAGTCCAGGTGGCCGGGGTTCGCCGCCCCTGACCGACCCCGCTCCGCATTGCGAACCGCCGCCCGCGGCTTCCACCGCGGGCGGCGTTTGATGATCTAGGCCCTCGTCTTGCACCGTCGCTGGCAGCGGCTCACGCAGTTGCGGGTGCACTTAACCATCGCGTCCGAGCGAGCTTGCTCGCCACCGCCTGAGAGAAGCGAGTACTCCTCACCGAACTCTGCCCTGTAGAGCGCGGCGGTTTCAGCGAAGGCCCGTTCGAGCACGGGCAACTCGTCGGGCTCGCTCCCGAAGCCCCCATCATGGTCGAGGACTTCACCGAACATCTGCTGACAGTCCTCCTGGTAGACCCGCGGGTGGAGCATGTGTAAGTGCCACATGTGGTCGATGTCCCGCGTCGGGGCGATGGGGGCGGTGGGGTGGAGCATGCACAGGGTCAGGAAGCGGCGGTAGCGCCGCTCCGCGTCCCGGAGAGTCTCCTCTGTGAAGTGCTTTGGGGTGTCCTCACTGCGGAGGGCGGCGCGGACGAGATCGACAGAAACAACCGGCAAGCATGCGGTGCGCATGGTGCTTCCTTTGAGTGATGAGCCTGATACAACGCAAGATCAGGCGGTGGGAATCTTCGCGACGATTTCGCCGAGAACGGCTAGACCTCTGTCGTTGCTGGTGGCGGTACGGGCCATCAACGACACGTTCTTGAAGAGCTTCTCAATCACCTTTGGCAGGTGCGAGAGGGTCACGGCCTTGTCCATGTAGGAGGCTTCAAGCCACGGCTTGCGGCTTGGCCGGCTGCGACCCCGTCGGTCGCTACGCTCCAGGCCATAGATGGTCCATCGGTAGACGGCAACACGCCACTTGTCATGCACGCGGACGATGCCGAGAGCGTACTGCGAACTGAAGTCGACCTCGCGGTGGGGACCGCCAACGGACGTGCGGTCCTCGAACTCCCCCGGGGGGAAGTACTGGAGGGGGCCGATATCCGAATGCACGGGAATGCAGAACGTCCCGGGCCGGTTCAGATACTCCTCGACCTTGCGGACGAGCGCGGCAGCGGCATCGACCTGCTTACCGACCTCCGCGTACATCGGGTGTCGGGTGTTCAGGGCCGCTGCCCACGGCAGCTTTTCGGGTTCGTTGTTCGACGTCCAACCCGCGCGACCTGAGCTCCTGGGGTCGGGCGTGAACTCGAACCCCTGCAGAAACGCTCTCAATGCCTGATCCGCGTGTGACAACTCGCGTCTTGCCATGACTGCTCGTCCTTTCCCATTGCTCGGGAACCAAGATGTAGCGCCCTGCTCGGGCGCACCAAGCTCCAGCTTGGACGGGCTGAATGTAGCCGACGCCAGCGCGAAAGCAAGAGAAATCTACTGTGGCTTTACCGACACCCCCCGCCACCACTGCATGTTGCCGCCGGGGAACTGCCCGTTCCCCTCATTGATGATGTCCCGCCCCCGAGCCTCACTCATTCCCAGCTCAACACACCGCGCCGCAAGCCACGTGCGCACTGAGTCTTCGGATGCGCCCGACTCCACCAGTTCGCAGTAGCCCTGGTACAGCACGTCCCGCTGGTGGGCGGACCAATCGTTGTGCGGCTTGTGGATGTCGATCACCTTGCCCGTCTTGTCCCGCACGTGCCCGGTGGCAAGCAGCTGGGCGAAGTCCTTGTGGCCGTCGTCGCGGTGGGGGAGGTGGTGGGCTGGGGAGATGGGGAGCATGGGGGGCCTTGGATCAATGACTCGCTACGAGTTCGACTGCGCAGTTGCCAGCACGGCGAGCACCTCGTCGCGGTGGGGGTCGCCCGAGTGAACGGTGTGCTCGGAGTCAAAGTTGAGCAGTGCCGCTTTCGAGAAGGAAGCGCGGTTGACTGTGCCAAGCCACTTCACTGGGTGAACGCTGGCAGAGTCGCTCGCGACCAGTTCCGCGTCATCGCCCCTGAAACAGTAATCCCCCGTAACCTCGCCGATGTGGACGTGGTCGCCGCCAGTGACCGGGAATACGAAGAGGTGCCCCGGGTTCATGTCAAAGACGAACCGCAGGGCATCGCCCGCCCAGTTCGAGACACAACCGGGCTTGTGCCCCGGGTAGTGTCGGTTGAACGCGGCCTTGAGCGCCTCCCGGCCCGCGTAGTGGGAAAGGTCGCCCGCCTCGACCCACCCCACGCAGATGAAGCCCTCCGCCAAGCCCCGCGCCGCGGCCATCTTGTGGTGGGACATATGCACCACCCAGAGGCGGTCCTGCGTCCGCTGTGAGGGGGGAGCGGGGTCGGGGCGCGTGTCGAGCCAGGATTCGTCGTCGTCGATGAATGGATCGGGCATGCGCGGGAGTGTAACACGCGCGCGTTCCCGCCCCAGAGGGGCGATGGGCTGTAGCCACGGGTGCAGCGGAGCCCGCGCCGCCGCGGGCGGAGCGCAACCCGTGGAAGCCGGTTGCGTTTGTCCCTGCTGCCCCGGCGGGGCAGAGGAGGCCTGGAGCCGCGGGGACGATCAGTCGAACACGTACCGCGGATCAAACTCCACCTCATGCAGGCGGAGCATCCGCAGGAGCTCCGTCTTGAAGTCCTCCTTCTTGTGGTGCTCGTGCTGCCCGGCGATGTACGCCTTCACCGCCTTCTCCTGCGACTTGCTGACCGTGAACACGCTGTACCCCTCCTGCCACGAGAAGACGGAGAGCTCCGGGAAGGTGTCGTGTACCCACTTGGATGACCGCGCCTTGACCGTGCGCATCAGGTCCGACACCGTTGCGTCGGGACGCCACCGCAGGTACAGATGCACATGATCCTCAACGCCGCCGATGTCGTAGAGCACGCCCTTCTCCGCGCGGACGATGCCGCCCATGTACGGGTAGAGGCGCTCCGCCAACGCGTCTGTGATCCACGCCTCGCGGTGCTTGGTGCTGAAGACGATGTGCAGCAGAATCTGGGAGTACGTGCCGGGCATGCCTTGCCTTTCGATGACTGGGAGGGCTCCTCCGCCCCGCTGGGGCGGTCAGAAGATAACGAGTCCACGCCTCCACGGGTTCCGCGACGCCCCGCCCCCTGCCGCTGCGCGGCGGGGCGGCGTCGCTCCACCCGTGGCTACAGCCCGTCGCCCCGTTGGGGCGAATTGACCGAGCGATCTACCAAGTCGTACTCGAGCTGCCGCGGGGCTCGCTGCGTGACTATCTAAGGGCGTCCCGGGCCAATGTGTTCCAGCACGCCCCGCTCAGAGCGGCAGACCCTCGAAGAAGTCAGTATCTAACTTCTTCACCACGTAAGTGTCTGCCGCAGCGACTCCCACGTTGTAGTCAATCATCAACTCCGCGAGTTCGTCGCCGTCGATGAGTCGCAGTTTGACCGCCGCCTCTTTGCCCGCCCGTGCCGCGCCGTCGGTAAACGTCCCGCTGGTGATGAAGACCCCCTTGTTTGCCTTCTTGCGCATCAGCGAGCCCACGAACTTGTCGATGTCGCCGGGGCCGACGGCGTTCTCGTGCCGCTTGGCCTGCACGTAGACCATGTCGAGCTCGAGTCGATCCTGAGGAATGACGCAGTCGATGCCTTCGTCGCCGCTCTTGCCCGTGACCTTGGCACGCTCGTTATGCCCTTTGCCATAACCCATTGCCAGGAGCAGGCGAAACACGAGATGTTCGAAGAACTTGGGCGAGCCTGCGCGGGCGCGGCGCAGGAGGTCGTCCGCCAGAGCCTCTCGCAGCTCCTCGTAGGCTGCCCCAAGCTGTTCCTCAGGCGTGATATCGGGATCGACCGCCATCGCAGTGCCGCCGGCGCTGCCGGGGGAGATCGCGGTGTCCTTGTTCTTCTTGGCCTTGAACGCCTGGTACTCGGGAAACTGTCCGAGAAACCTGTTGTCGACCCGGGCTGGGTTGCGACTGAGCGTCTCAATCCCACGCGGAGCAATCTTGAACTTCCCCTTCCCGGCTTTCTCCAAGAGGAGGCTTTTCGTCAGGTACGTGACGGCCCAGGTCACGCGGTTGTAGAACCGGGTCTGCGTGCCGCTCGGGAGCAGCAGATCCTGCTCGTCCTCTGAGATCCTCATCTGCTCAGCGAGAACCTCCATTGCGCCGGAGATCGTGTGCTCTTGACGATCAGCCGCGAGTTTGAGCAAGGGAAGCATGAACTCTTGATATCCCGGGATGGCCATCATGGACTCCGTTTTACCCATCGTAACGAATCTCGCCCTTTCCATCGGAGGTCCTTCCCGCACTGCCCTCGCCCCTACTACGCCCAACGGAGGTAAGCGGTATCCTCCCCCCATGTTCTGGACCCGCACCCGCTGCCGCCGCGCCCGGACGCTCTTGTTGATCGCGGCGGGGGTGTGCGTGGTGGGGGCGGTGGTGGGGCACGTTGGCGGCGTGGGCGGCGCGTGGGGGAGGGTGGGGGCGCGGCTGGTGCGTGGTGGGTTGGTGGTGGTGACGGCGAATGAGCCCATGGTGTGGCGTCAGAAGCAGTGGCGGTTCATTGTGCCGGGGGGCGGGGCGGCGGTCATCTGCGACCGGCCGAGCCTGTGGCGGCCCAGCAGCGCGGAGGCCAGGATGCTCGCGAGCGTGACGCCGCGGGTGCTCGTCATTCCCCGTACCACGGTGATCCCGCTGTGGCCGGTGGCGGGTGCGCTCGGGGTCCTGGGGGCGTGGGCGTGGGCCCGTGGGGGGCGTTCATTGGCTGCCCACGAGTGCGCCGCATGCGGCTATGACCTGCGCGGGATCGCGGGGACGTGCCCGGAGTGCGGGGCGGGGGCGGCGGGGTGAGGGGCGGGAGAGGAGGCTTGTATTTGTAAAGAGGGGCGGGGCGGGGGGCTTGTTACTTTGCCTTTCCCTGCGCCTCGATGTGCCTTTGATAATAACTCAAGTCCCACTCCCCGACCGTCCCATCCGCGTGCGTCGAAACGAGCCCATCCCGCCCGGGGACGAACGACACCCCGCTCACCGCCCCGCGGCCGGGCCGCAGCGTCGCCAAGCACGTCCCGTCCAGCACGTCCCACAGCTTGATCGTGCCGTCGCCAGAGGATGACGCGAGGAGGGCCTCGACGCCGGGAGTGGGGGGGCGGTAGTCCACCTCGGTCACGACCTGCGTGTGCCCGGAGAGTTTCCCAACGCGGGCGCGGGCCTTGACGTCCCACACCTCGATCCCGCTGTCCCATGTCCCCACCGCCAGCAGGTCCGTGCCGCGGATGAACTCGAGGGACCACACGGGCGCGTCAGCCTCCGCCTTCCACTGCAGCGCGGCGGTGGCGGGGTCGTAGAACTCGATTGTTTTGGTGCGGCGCGTGGCCGCGAGGCTGGTGCCGTCGGGGGTGTACGCGACCCGCAGCACCTCGTTCGCCGCGAACACGCCCTTGGTGACCACCCGCTCCTTGAACTCCGGCCCGTCGTAGAGCAGGATCGTCCCCACCCGCGTGGACGCCGCGAGCTGCCCGCCGTCGGGGCTGAACGCGAGCGCGACGGCCGCGTCGGAGCTGGGCGGCCGCACCACGCCCGCGGCGGCGCCGTCCAGCCGCCAGCGGCGGATCGCGCCGTCAGCCCCGGCGGTGACGAACTCGCCGGTCTGTTCACCCTCGCCCTGCGCGGGCGCGAGCGCCACCGCCCACACCCGCCCCTTGTGGGCCGCGACCATCGCCCCCGGCGCAAGCCCCGCGCTGCTGCGCGTGAAGACCCGGGCCTGCCCATCGGTCGTGCCGCCCGTCACGATCAGCCCGCCGGCCCCGCTCACCGCCGCCGTGGACACGCCGCCGACGTGCGCCTCGGTGGGAGTCATCGCCCCCAGCGCCCGCGACTCCCACAGCCGCACGGTCCCGTTCTCCGCCCCCGTGAGGATGTACCTCTCGTCGGGGCTGAACATCGCGTTCCACGGCGGCTGCTCGATCAGCGTCGAGCGCGGGTCCAGCTCACGCGTGGCCGTGTCCCACAGCTCCACGCGCCAGAACCCCGCGCTCAGCAGCCGAGCGCCGTCCCGCGAGTACTGGAGCGCCCGCACCCAGCCGTTGGTCCACTCCAGCGGCGTCGGCCCGCTGGGCTGGTACGTGTCGGACAGTGTCCAGACGTTGACGATGCGGTCCAGCCCGCCGCTCGCCAGCGACTTCCCGTCCCCCGTGAGCGAAAGCGACGCGATCATCCCCTCGTGCGCCGCGAAGTCCGACAGCAACTCGCCCGTCCGCGAGTTCCACAGGTAGATCCGTCCCGCCTCGCCCGCGCCGGCGACCACGGTGCCCGTGCGGTCGGTCGCGAGCACCCGCATGACGCCCTTCGCGCCCGTGAGCGTGCGCTCCACGGCCAGCGTCTCGAGGTTCAGGATGCGGACGCCGCCGTCATCGGCGCCCACCGCCAGCCGCGGCTCGTCCGCCAGCTGGATCATCGCCAACTGACGCCCGCCCTCCACCTTGACCGATCGCAGCTCGATGCCGGTAGACAAGTCCCACTCGCGGACAAAGCCATCCACGGCCGACGTGAGAAGTGTCCCCGTGCTCGGCAGGAGCACCACAAACGGCGGGGGCGAGCCGGTGATGACGCACCGCAGCTCCCCGCTGCCCGCGTCCCACACCTTGACCCCGACGTCCATCCCCACGGTCGCGATGAGCGTCTGATCCCGGCTCATCGCGATCGACCGGACCGGCGTCTTGAACGCGTCGATCGTGAGCACGCACGGGAACTTCGAGTACAGCTCCCACAACGCCCACCGCGACTGGGCCGTCTGCTCGGTGCGGTGCGCATCCCAGATCAGCGACTCGGCCGCCCCCAGGTTCCCCGTCAGCCCCAGCAGCCGCCCGCGCTCGATATCGCTGGCCCGCAGCTGTTTCTCCGTCGCCGCCCGCGCCAGCTCCGCCTCGCCGCGCGCCTTCTCCGCCGCCGCCGCCAGCTGCGCGTTCCGCGTGGACTGCACCACTGAATACGCCGTGAACGCGGCCAACCCCACGAACGCCGCCACAATCACCGACACCGCCGTGCGGTGCCGCTTCACCTGCTTGCCCAGCACGTACAGCGCCGAGTCTTCCTTCGCCGCGATCGGCAGCCCCTGCAACCACCGCCGCAGGTCCTCCGCCACGGCGGCCGCCGATGGGTAGCGTCGCGAGGCGTCCTTCTCCAGCGCCCGCACGATGATCGTCTCGAGATCCCCCTTCACCTTCGGGTTGATGCTCGAGGGCCGACGCGGCGCGTCATCCCGGATGACGCGGGCCGCCTCCGTGATCGACATGTTCGAGAGATCGTGCGGCAGCACCCCCGCCGCGAGCTGGTACAGCAGCACCCCGACCGCGTACACATCCGACCGCGCATCCACGCTGTCGGGGTCAGGCCCCACCTGCTCAGGGCTCATGTACGGCAGCGTTCCCACCAGCTGCCCCGCCACCGTGTGCAGCGTTGCCCCGCCTACCTCACGGTCCAGCGCCCGCGCGACCCCGAAGTCCAGGATCTTGGGCTGCCCCGTCTCCTCTACCAGGATGTTGCCCGGCTTGAGGTCGCGGTGGATCACCCGCCGCTCGTGCGCGTGCTGCACCGCGTCGCACACCTTCGCGATCAGCTCCGCCCGTTGCCGCAGGTCAAGCTTGAACTGGTCGCAGTGCGTCGTCAGCGGCAGGCCCCGCACGTACTCCATCGAGAAGAACGCCTGGTCCTCCCGCGTCGGGTCCGCGGCCCCCGCCTCGTACACCTGCGCGATCCCGGGGTGGTGCAGCCGCCCCAGCATCTCCGCCTCGCGCTCCAGCCGCTTGAGCATCTGGCGCGACACCAGCCCGGGCCGGATCGCCTTCAGCGCCACCGTCCGGCGCGGGCGAGACTGCTCCGCCTCATACACCGTCCCCATCCCGCCCTCGCCGATCACGCGGATCACGCGGTAGTGCCCCGTCAGCGTCGGCAGCACCGACCCCGGTGCCTCGGCCTCGATGACCTTCGACCCGCCGATCTGCTCCGCCAGCAGCCGCACGCCCCCGCCTGCGGACCGGAGCGGGGCCGCGGGCTCCGAATCGCACGCGAGCAAAGCCGCCAACTCCGCCCGCAGCGACTCATCCCCCTCGCACCGCTCATCCAAAAACGCGGCCTGCTCCTCGCCCGAAAGGACCAACGCCTCCTCAAACAGGGCCATCACGTGCTGGAACCGATCCTGGCTCATCAACAAATTTCCAGATTCCGACTAAGGGTGGGGGCAGGGGCCTGCGTGGATGAATGTAGCAGGACGCGGTATGCTCGCGCCCGTTCGCCCGAATCCCTATCAGAGCGCTACCGATGGCAGTCTCCCGACATCCCCTCAGCCTCCTGGGCCCCACGGCCGGCCTCCCCGCCGACGTCAGCCTCATCCGGTCGCTCGAGACGAGCTTTGACCTCATCGTCAAACGCACCCCGGACTTCGCCTCCAGGTTCTACCAGCGCCTCTTCATCACGTTCCCCAACCTGCGGGCGATGTTCCCCGCCGACATGCGGGCGCAGGAAAAGAAGCTCACCGACACCCTGGTGTTTGTGATCCACAGCCTGCGTGACCCCGCCACGCTCCAGCAGTCGTTCCGGGTGCTGGGCGAACGTCATGCCTCGCTTGGCGTGAAGCGTGAGCACTACCCCCCCGTGATCGCGTGCCTCGTCCGCACCATGGCCGAGTCCGCCGGGGAGGACTGGACCGCAGAACTGCAATCAGACTGGGTTCAGGCCCTCCGCCTCGTCGCGGAAGCGATGACGGCCTCCAGCGTCTCGGGCGTCACGACGCCGCGCTGAGCTCCCGGCTCAGCCACGCCCGCGCCCCGCGCCAATCAGCCTCGACCGTGCTGAGCGAAACCTCCAGCAGTCGGGCGATGTCCTCCATCTCAAGCCCGCCGAAGAACCGCAGCTCCACCACGCGGTGCTTGCGCTGGTCCAGCGACGCGAGCTTGGTCAGCGCATCATCCAACGCGACGAGGTCAACCTGGTCCTCTGCGGATGACCCCACGCCCCCCAGGCTGATCCGCTGCCACTCGTCCCCGTTGCCCCCGCGCTTCGCCGCCCGCGCCCGGCGTGCATGATCCACCAGGATCTGCCGCATCGCCGTCGCCGCCACCGCAAAGAAGTGCGCCCGGTCGTTCCACTTGTGGTTGCTCTGGTCGACCAGCTTCACAAAAGCTTCATGGACAATGGCCGTGGGCGTCAGAGTGTGGCCGGGGTTCTGGCCCCTGGAATAGGACCCAGCGAGCGCGCGAAGCTCCGAGTACACGAGCTCTACAAGCTGACCCGCGGCCTGCTGATCGCCCGTGCCGGCAGCGTTCAGGAGGATGGTGACGTCCATGGGCGTTGGCATGGGGGTGAGTGTACCGCGCTAGAAAAACGGATGTCAGCCCAAGGGTCCCGCGCCGAGCCTGCGTGACTGGGTTGCCAGCGGCACGAGCCATGGCATCGAAAACCGCCAATCAAAAAGGACTGATCTGTGAAGCTGACCTCCCTCGCCGTCCCCGCCGTGCTCGCACTCCTCGCCGGCTCCACCTGCGCCCAGTCGATCAACATCGACGTGAACTCGCACCCGGCCAGCACCGTTCCCGACTCCGACTTCGGCGGTGTCGCGGGTCAGGCGGGGGTCTGGAACGGCGTCTCCAGTGAAACAACAGCCAACACGCCGCTGCTGGGGCTCAATGGCTCGCCCTCGGGCCTCACCATCGTGCGGGGCGGCCAGGGGTCTGGCGCCACCTCGTACGTTCCTCCCGACGATTACGACTACTTCAAGCTCATGAGCGACTACATGGTCGCGACGGGTTCGAGCGTTGGGCCGGAGTTCACCATCCAGAACCTCAGCCCCGGCTACTACCGCGTCTTCGTGTATGCGATGTTCCCGGACGATGACGGGATCTTCAGCACCATCTTCGGCACCGAGTACCACCGCAACTTCATCAGCATCTCGCTGGGTGGCTTGCTGATGGGCAGTGCCGAGACGACCTCGAACGGGTACAACGGCGGCTACGCCCCAGGGATCACACACGCCCGCTTCAGCCTGATGGTCAACCAGCCCGCGCCCCTCAAGGTCGCCGTGAAGTCCAAGGCCTCGGACCAGGTCAACCTTCAGCCGGCGTGCGCCCTCAACGGCATCCAACTCGTCAAGTATGAGCACGGCCGGATCTACGTTGACGCCTCCCGGGTCAACGGCACCGGGAACGGCGACAGCTGGGCCAATGCCTGCACGGACCTCCAGTCGGCACTGACGATCGCCAACACCTCCGATGGACACATCAGCGAGGTGTGGATCGCCAAGGGCGCGTACTACCCGACCGCGGGCACCGACCGCACCGCAAGCTTCCATTTGATCGACGGCGTCAAGATTCGCGGCGGCTTCGCCGGCACGGAAACCACGCTGGATCAGCGCGACCTCTCACAGGAGGAGAACACCACCTACCTCAGCGGCGACATCGGCACACGACGCAACTCGAGCGACAACTCCTTCCGGGTCATCACCGGCGTGAACCTGGGGAGCAGCACGCTCTTGGAAGGCGTGACAGTCGTGGGCGGCAAGGCCGACGGCGTCCAGGCCAATGGCCACCGGGATGGCTCACTGATGTACCTCATGCAGTCTTCCGCGGCCATCAAGAACTGCGTGTTCTCGACGGGCGACAGCCTCGCGCGGGGCGGCGCGGTCTTCGTCAACGGCGGCGCGATGCAGTTCACCGGCTGCGAGTTTCAGGGCAACTGGGGCCACCAGCAGGGCGGCGCAATCCACTGGACCAGCGTTCCCGGTCAGAACCCGCCGTCGCTCAGAATCATGAACTGCTCGTTCATCGGGAACGATGCACCACTCGGCGCGAGCATCCACGCCATGGGCGGCACCCCCATCATCTCGAACTGCGTTTTCAGCGGCAACGAGGGCACCACCATCCTCGCGATGGACAACGTCTACGCCTCCGACGCCATGACCCTCCACAACTGCACCTTCAGCGGCAACAAGGGCTCGATCTTCGGCTCCATCGGCGACTCGGTGCAGAAGTTCAACAACTGCATCATCTGGAACAACGATTGGGCCACCGCCTTCACCCCGCTGACCAAGACTGGCTGGGCCAGCGTCCATGCTCAGGGTGTCTCCCTTGTCAACACGTGCATGCAGGGCTACTACGCCGCGGGCGTCCCCGGCATCGGGAACAACGGGCACGACCCGATGTTCGTTGACGCGGACGGGCCGGACAACCTGATGGGGACCTGGGACGACGACCTGCGTCTCTCCCCCGTCTCCCCGCTCATCGACATCGGTCTCAACGCCTACGCCCCGCTGGATATCTGCGACCTGGACAGCGACGGCAACACCAGCGAGGGTGCCCCCTTCGACCTCGACGGCAACCCGCGCTTCTTCAACGTGCCCTTCGCAACCGACGGCCTCGGCTTCGGCGCACGCATCGACCTCGGGGCTTACGAAGCCCAGTACACCGCCCTCCCCTGCGGCACCAGCGACTTCAATGGCGACGGCGACTTCGGCACCGACGCGGACATCGAGGCGTTCTTCGCCTGCCTGGGCGGCAGTTGCTGTGAGGGTTGCTACGCCAACGGGAGCGACTTCAACGCCGACGGTGACTACGGCACCGACGCCGACATCGAGAGCTTCTTCCGTGTCCTGGGCGGCGGCAGCTGCTGAATCGCAGTCCGGAGCTTTAACAGACGGCCAGGGGCACCGCGTAAGCGGTGCCCCTTTGTTTTCTGGACGAGCCCGGCAAGTTCCGAGAAAAACGACACGTGACTTCAAGGGTGGGCCACTCCTTCTGCGTGTCTGCCTGTGTCAGCGTGGCTTGTGCCCCCTGACACAAACAAACGCATCGAACACACGCCTTAAACAGGAAGACCACCCATGAAGACTTGCAACGCCATCGTGTCCGCCACCGCCCTCGCCCTGCTCGCCGGCTCCACCTTCGCACAGTCGTTGAACATCGACGTCAACAAGTCCACCAACGCCGTGGTTCCCGCGGCCTCCTACGCCGGCGCCGCCGGTCAGCCCGGCACATGGAACAACGTCTTCGCGGGCACCTCCGGCACCGTCAACCTCGTCGGCCTGGACGGCACCGCCTCCGCCATCACCGTCACCCGCGCCGGCTCCGGCGGAGGGGACAACCTGAGCATCGCCGGAGCCACCAGTGACTTCAACACCCTCATGAGCGACTTCCAGATGAGCACCGGCGTCGTGCAGGGCCCCGAGTTCACCGTCAACGGCCTCGCCCCCGGCTTCTACCGCGTGTACGTCTACGCCGCGCTCCCGGGCGCTTCGGGCTTCTACACCGACAGCTTCGGCGGGCCGGTCTACTACACCAACTATGTGAACCTGACCCTGGGCGGTGTGGCTGCTGGCTCCTCAACGACGAGCGGCCCGTTCTCGGCGAACACCTTCACGCAGGGCCTCACCCACGCCAAGTTCGATGTGACGGTGCCCGCGGGCGCCCCGGCCCTCAAGATCGCCGTGAAGACCGGTTCGGGCAACAACGAGAAGTGCGCCCTGAACGGCTTCCAGATCGTCAAGTACCCCAGCAACCGCATCCACGTCGACCCCACCAAGACCACCGGTGCGAAGACCGGCGAGAGCTGGGCCAATGCCATGACCGACCTCCAGGCCGCCCTCACGCTGGTCAAGAACTCCGGCGGGAACATCAACGAGATCTGGGTCGCGAAGGGTGTGTACTACCCGACCACCACCACCGACCGCACCAAGAGCTTCGTGCTCGTGAGCGGGGCGAAGATGTACGGCGGCTTCGCCGGGACGGAGACCACCCTCGCCCAGCGCGACCTCTCCAACCCCGAGAACACCACGTACCTCAGCGGTGACATCGGCACCCGCCGCAGCGTTCCGGATAACTCCTACCACGTCGTGACGGGCCTCAACCTCAACACGGCCACCCTGCTCGACGGTTTCATGGTCAGCAGTGGCAAGGCCAACGGCGTCCTCGTCGCGGGCGAATGGGACGGCTCGCTCATGCGGGTCGTCGGCTCCTCGCTGACCGTCCGCAACGTGACCTTCACCGACGGCGACTCCCACGCCTTCGGCGGCGCGGTCTACGCAAAGCAGGGCGCACCCGTGTTCGTCAACTGCACCTTCTCCGGCAACTTCGCCCACGTCGACGGCGGCGGCCTCTACTGGGAGTCCACCGGCGTCGTGGGCGCTCCCTCGATGAAGGTCTTCAACTGCCGCTTCACCGGCAACGACGCGTACGAGGACGGTGCCGCGATCTACTCCGCCGGGGGCTACCCCGTCATCGCCAACTGCGTCATGAACGGCAACGACGGCGACACCCTCATGGGCATGCTCAACACCAACAACACCGACGTCATGAGCGTCTACAACTGCACCTTCAGCGGCAACGTCGGCTCCGTGTTCGGCACCGAGCAGAACGCCATGCAGAACTTCTACAACTGCATCATCTGGAACAACGAGCGGCCCAACTCCAACACGCCCCTGGCCAAGACCGGCTGGGCCAGCCAGTTCTCGCAGAACGTCACCCTCTCCGGCTGCTGCATCCAGGGCTACTCCAACCCCGCCGTCCCCGGCCTCGCCAACCAGGGCTGGGACCCCATGTTCATCGACGCGACCGGCAGCGACGGCATCCTCGGCACCTGGGATGACGACCTCCGCCTCTCCCCCTTCTCCCCCATGATCGACCGCGGCCTCAATGCCTACGTCGCCGCCGACGCCTGCGACCTTAACGCTAACGGCAACACCTCGGAGGTCTCTCCCTTCGACCTCGACGGCAACACCCGCCTCTTCGACGTCCCCTTCGCCGCCAACACCGGCCTGGGCTTCGGCGCCCTCATCGACCTCGGGGCCTACGAGAGCCACGCCGTGACCCCGCCCTGCGGCACGAGCGACTTCAACGGCGACGGTGACTTCGGCACCGATCAGGACATCGAGGCCTTCTTCGCCTGCCTCGCCGGCAACTGCTGCCAGACTTGCTTCCCCAATGGCAGCGACTTCAACGGGGACAGCGATTACGGCACCGACGCTGACATCGAAGCCTTCTTCCGCGTCCTCGGCGGAGGGAACTGCTGAGTCCCGTAGATTGTAATCCCACAACAAACAGGTTCAGCCCAGGGGGCTCCGCCAACGCGGGGCCCCTTGTGCTTTCAACAAGTCACCCATGCCCCCGGTGCCTGATCGGCGCCGGCACCGCCCGCAGCACCAGTTGAGCCTCATCCGCCAGCGCATGCAGCAGCCGCACAATCCCCGCATCCCGCAGCACCTGCTGCTCGAGCTCCTCCCGCAGCATCGGCCCCCGCCCCCACAGCACCCACTCGATCGACAGGCCCAGCGCGACACTGATGTCGCACACAAACGCCAGCGACGGCGGCGTCAATCCAGTCATGTACCGCCGGACGCTCTCCGGCTTCGCATGCGTGATCCGCGCCAGCTGCGCGTACGTCAGCCCATCACAGGCCGTGCAAAGACGAACAACGATCCCGCTCGTGGCAGAGCCACCCTCGCCTACATCATCAGCCACGCCATACCCCCCGGCACGCGGCCACCTCCGCTCTCCCACTCATCGGCCCCCGCGCCGCAATCCCTGAAGCCAGCAGACACAGCCTGGTTAGAGCCGCACATTTCCGAGCGATATCGCTCCAAATTCGCACACTTCCGAGCGAACCGCCCATCTACGCCGACTGCCGCTCCGGCTTCGGCGGCGTCAGCGCCCGCAGCAGCGTCGCCAGCCGCGGGTTGCACGCCTTGTGCAGCCCCAGCGTCGTCTCCGCCTGCGTCTCCAGGTCGATGACCACCAGCGTGGCCGTGGTGCCCTTCCCCCTGCACTCAAAGCGCACCGGCCCCTTGATCACCCGCTCGACCCGGTACTCCCCCGATGGAAACCTCAGCGTCACGCCCGGGTACGCCATCGAGTTCACCGTCACGGCCGTGCGAGCCCTCTGCAACGCCCGCGTCAGGTGCTCCCGCAGGTTCACCACGATCGCGTCCGTCTTCTCCCGCAGCTCGTCGGCCTGAAACAAAAGCTCCGTCGCCGTTTCCTTCTGCTTCGCCGTCAGGGACCGCTGGACATCCAGCAGCGGCTTCACCTGCGAGCGAATCTTCTCCGCCCGCTTGAAGTTCGCCTCAATCGACGGCGCCTGCTGATCGCTCAACGACAGCAGCGGCTCATCCAGCCCCACCTCGACCACCGTCTCCGCGTTTCCCGGCGTCCCCAGCACGTTGCACTCAACGCCCCCGTTGGCCGTGATGTGCCCGCCAAAGACGTGCGCCGTCGCCGCCCGCAGCACCCCCCCGCACGTCACCCGCGAACTCACCAGCTCAACCGCGACCGTGACATCATCTCCCGCCTGAAGCGTCCCCGAGTTACAACTACGGCACGAAATGCCGTGCGCCGCCGTGTACCGCCCCTTCCCCCGCCCCACGATCGACCCCTCGCACGTGAGGTCCCCGCCCGCGTCCACGCCCGCCAGCTCGATCGTCCCCAGCACCGTGATCGACCCCGACGCCCGCACCGCGATCCCGTGGCAGATGCTCCCGCAAATGCGCACGTCGCCCTGATGGTCGATCGCCTTTCCATCAATCCCCGCGTCGCCCTTCACCTCGAGCGGTGAAGGACCAGACGCCGGGCACGGTGCTTCCGCAGGCTGAGATTCCTCGACGCTCATGGTCCCCCCCAGTCACAAGCCCTGATCACGCCCGTCACGCACGCACTACGCCGCCGCCGCCGCCCGCGACTTCGCCAGCGTCTGGTTCACCTTCTCCAGCAGCGATTCCGGCGTAAACGGCTTCACCACGTAGTTGTTCACCCCCGCCCGGATCGCATCCAGCACGCGGGCCTTCTCCGACTCCGTCGTCGCCATGATCAGCGGCGTGGTCTTGTCCGTCTCGCGGATCTTCTTGACCAGCGTGATGCCGTCCATGTTCGGCATGTTCCAGTCAACGATTACCGCCGAGAACGGCCCCTGCCCCGCCGCGATTACCGCCAAAGCCTCAACGCCGTCCGCCGCCTCAGCGAACGTCGCTCCCTCCAACGAGGACAGCACCTTCCGCTGAATATTCCGCATCGTCTTCGAGTCGTCCACAAGCAGGAACTTCATCGCAGTCCTCCTTTAGTTCCGGGGGTTGATCGAGACCTCAAGGCAGAAGTCGCCAAACGGGCTTGAGCACGGGATCACCAGGCACGGCGTATTCGTCGGGCTCGCCACCGTGTACCCGCTGCCGATAATCACATTCGGTGTCGAAATGCTCGCCAGCGCCCCCAGGTGCGGCTTTGCCCCGCCCGCGATCATGTTCGCAAGCTCGCCCACCGCATCCGCAAAGTCCGGCGAGTTGCGCGTCAGCGGCATCCCCGCGAATGCCTCCACCAGCTTCTCCGCCGCGGCGTCCGAAAAGCTCACCACCACCGACCCGGTGATCCCACCCGAAAACCCGATGATCCCGCACACCTCGTACGTGGACCCCGGCTTGGTCTTAAAGTGGGGGGGTGACACCTTCACATCGACCTTCGCCATCTTGGCGAAGACCTCGCGCACCGAGTTCATGAACGGCACCACCAGCTTCGAGTTGATGACGTCCCGCTGCGCCTGTGACGGCGCAGTGGTTGTGGGAGTGGGAGAGACGGCGGGTGTCGTGGGCATAGTGACTCTCAGGCGGCCTTGGCCGCGGTGGAAGTGCGTTGCAGCACGGTGATGGTGAATCGATTCGTCTGATGCCGGAGGTGAGCGGAGAACAGCACGCGGCTGCCGGGGATCCGGGCCGTGAAGTCCTGCCCCTGGATGATCGACGGCAGCGACAGCGAACACGGCAGCTCCAGCAAAGCCTTGATGTGCCCCCCCAGCATGTTCGTAATCTCCGCCACGGCGTCCTGCATCTCGGACTCACCCACCAGCGCGGGCGTGCTCGAGAACATGATCCCCGCGGCCCGCCGCGCCAGCTCGTTATCGCAGTCGATCAGGACCGTCCCCGACCACCCACCCGAGATGTGGATGATGGCGATCTGCCCCCGCGACCGCGCCGCGATCGGCGGCTCCTGATCGAGCGTCAGGGCGCTACCCAGCAGCGCCTCCCACAGGGTGCTCGCCAATCGCGCGACATTGCTCAGTGTCAGGTGTTGCATGGTGTAGCTCAGGCAGCCGCCGCCATCGTGGCCGCGCGCAGGCGGTAGTAACTCGAGTTGTCGGCCTGGACACGCTCAAACCCGTCATCAATCGACATCGTCGTTTCCGCGCACCCCAGGAACAGGGCCGCGTCCGGCCGCAGCAGCCGCCGCACCCGCCCCAGGATCTCCCGCTTCGTCTGCGTGTCGAAGTAGATCAGCACGTTCCGCATGAACACCAGGTCCAGCGGCGGCAGCCCCGGCCAGGGAGTCGTCAGGTTCATCTCGCGGAAGTCGATCATCGACCGCAGCCCCTGATCCACCTGCCACTCCATGCCGTTCTTCTGAAAGTACTTTACCATCAGCACCGCCGGCAGCCCGCGGTTCACCTCGATCTGCCCGTACTTCCCCGCCTTGGACTTCGCCACCATCTCCGACGACAGGTCCGTCGCGATGAACGTGACGTTCCACGTCGCCAGCACCGGAAAGTGCTCCCGCAGGATCATCGCCAGCGTGTACGGCTCCTGCCCCGTCGAGCTCGCCGCGCACCAGATGTTGAGCGCCCGCGTCGACTCACGCGCCTTGATCAGCGCGGGCAGCACCGTCTTCCGCAGCATCTCAAAGGGGTGGATGTCCCGGAAGAAGCTCGTCTCGTTCGTCGTCATCACCTCAACGACCCGCCGGGAAAGAGGACCCGCCGGGTCCGCCTGGAGCTTCTTCACCACCGCCGCGATCGACTCGATCCCCTCCGGCCGCAGGATTGACGACACCCGCGCCTCGACGAGATACTCCTTGCCCGTCTCCAGCACGATCCCGGACCGTCGCCGGACCAGATCGCAGATGTACGTAAAGTCAGTTGGTGTGATAGCCATACGTTCCCTTTATCCCGCCATCGCCGAGGGCCGCATCGCGGCCTGGCGCATCAACTCCTGGGGTACCTCATTCAGCGGGAGGACCTTGTCCGCCAGCCCCGCCCGGGCCACGAACCCCGGCATCCCCCAAACCACCGACGACGCTTCATCCTGAACCACCACGCGCCCGCCCGCCGCCCGCACGTGCTCGCACCCGCGCAGCCCATCCGACCCCATCCCGGTCAGCACCACCGCCAGCGTGGCCGCGCCATACTCCCGTGCCACTGACCGGAACAGCACATCCACCGCCGGGCGGCACGAGTTCTCGTGCGGCTGGGTGTTCGTCCCGATCACCAGCCCCGCGGCCGACCGTTCCACCGTCATGTGGAACCCACCCGGCGCGATATACACATTGAACGGCAGCACCCGCATCCCAGGCTCCGCCTCCTGAACCCGCAGCGCACTCTCCGCCCCCAGCCGGTCTCCCAGCAGCCTGGTAAACACCGGCGGCATGTGCTGCACGATCACGATCGGCAGCGGGAAAGCCGGCGGCAGCGCCGGAATCACCGCCGAGAGCGCATTCGGCCCCCCCGTCGACACCCCAATCGCGATAATCGCCGGCGGCACGATCCGTTTCGGAGCCGGCGGCAGCACCGAAACCACCGGCGCCGCCACGCTCGCACGCGAGCACAGCGCCCGGATCCGCGGCGCCAGCTCCCGCCGGATGTGCGCGGCCGCCTCCTGTGGGCCCGACGTACCGGTCGGCTTCGTCACATAGTCATTCGCCCCCGCCGCCAAGGCATCGAGCGTCGCCGCGGCCCCCTTGATCGTCGTCGCGCTGAACATGATCACGGGCATCTTGGGGTACGCCTTCCGCAGCCGCTTCAGCGTCTCCACGCCATTCAGATCCGGCATCTCCACATCAAGCGTCACCGCGTCCGGGTTCACCTGCGAGAGCTTCGCCAGCGCAATCGCCCCGCTCGCCGCGGTGACGACCTCCAGGTCCGGCTCCTGCGACAGCGCATCGCTCAGCAGCCTGCGGGCCACAGTGGAGTCGTCGACAATGAGTACGCGGAGCTTGGGCACAATCAGTTCCCTGGTGGTGAGCACAGTCGAGGATCAGGCCGCCATCAGCATCGCGAGCTTGTCACGCAGCACATCCGTCGTGAACGGCTTCATCACGTACTCGTCCGCCCCCGCCGTCAGCGCCTTGACCACCTGCGCGGTCTCGATCTCCGTCGTCACCATCACGATCTTCATCGCCTTGTGCCGCGACTCCGCCCGCACGCTCACGACAAACTCGTACCCGTTCTTCACAGGCATGTTCCAGTCCACCAGCGCCACCGTGAACGGCCCCTCCGCCGCCAGCGCCTCCAGCCCCTGCTGGCCGTCCGCCGCCTCCACGATCGTGTACCCCAGGTCCGTCATCGCCGTCCGCAGGATCATCCGCATGGCGCGAGAGTCATCAATGATGAGAGCTTTCATTCAGGGCTCCGAAAAAGGGAATCTGAAAACGCGACGGGGCGGCTACGCCCCGCAACGTTGCACGGAGTAGTTCTCAAACCTTGAACCGCGCCACGGCCTTCTGCAGGTCCGTTGACATCTTCGACAGGTCCCGCGCCGAGCGCGACGTCTCCGTCGCCCCTTCGGTCGTCGCCTTCGCGGCCGTCGCCACGCCCGTGATGTTCTGCGCGATCTCCGAGCTGCCCTTGGCCGCTTCGGTGATGTTGCGCGTCATCTCGTTGGTGGTTGCCGTCTGCTCCTCCACCGCCGACGCGATGGTGTTGGAGATGTCGTTGATCTGCCGGATGATCCCGCTGATCTGCCCGATCGCGTCCACCGACTCCTTGGTGTCGGTGCGGATCGCCTCGATCTTGGCGGAGATGTCCTCGGTCGCCTTCGCGGTCTCCTTGGCCAGCTCCTTCACCTCATTCGCCACGACCGCGAAGCCCTTGCCCGCCTCGCCCGCCCTGGCCGCCTCAATCGTCGCGTTCAGCGCCAGCAGGTTGGTCTGCTGAGCGATGGACGTAATCACCTTGATCACCTTGCCGATCTCCACCGAGCTCTCGCCCAGCTTCGCGATCGTGCTGTTGGTCTTGTCCGCAACGCGCACTGCGGTCGTCGCGACCCGCGCCGCGTCCGCCGCGTTCTTGGCAATCTCCTTGATGGAGGCCGTCATCTCCTCCGCCGAGGTTGCCACCGTCTGAACGTTCTTGCTGACCTGCTCGGACGCCGCGGACACCACGTTCGCCTGGGCCGAGGTTTCCTCAGCGCCCGCCGACATCTGCGTAGAGATCGTGGTCAACTCCGTCGAGCTCGTCGTGAGCGCCTCCGCCACCGCCCGTACCTCGGTCTCGATCTTCTTGTTCTCCGTGATGTCACTGGCGTACTTCACGACCTTGAACACACGCCCCGAGGGGTCGAAGATCGGGTTGTACGAAGCCTGAATCCAGATCTCGCGCCCGCCCTTGCCCAGCCGCTTGTACTGCGCCGACTGGAACTGCCCCGCCGCGAGGTCCGCCCAGAACTTGCGGTAGTCAGGGCTCGAAGCGAACGCCGGCTCCACGAACATGCTGTGGTGCTTGCCCTTGATCTCCTCGAGCCGATACCCGACGCACCCCAGGAAGTTGTCGTTCGCGTTCTGGATCGTCCCGTCCGTCGTGAACTCAATCACCGCCTGCGCCTTGTTGATCGCGGCGATCTGCCCCTCAAAGTCCGCGTTCCGCTGCTTGCTCGCCGTGATGTCCGTCGCGTACTTCACCACCCGGAACGGCTTCCCGTTCTGGTCCATCACCGGGTTGTACGTCGCCTGGATCCACACCTGCCGCCCGCCGCGGGCGATCCGCAGGAACTCGCCGCCCACGAACTCACCGCGATTGAGCCGCGCCCAGAACTCCTGATACTCATTCGAAGTGCGGTACGCCGCCTCCACGAACAGGCTGTGGTGCTGCCCCTTGATGTCGCTCAGGCTGTACCCCATCGCGTTCAGGAAGTTGTCGTTCGCCGTGACGATCTTGCCATCCAGCGTGAACTCGATCACCGCCTGCGACTTGCTGATCGCATTGGAGTACCCCGCCAGCATCTGGTTCTGCGTCTCCTGCCGCAGCTGGTCAGAGATATTCGACCAGGAGATCAGGCTCCCCGCCGCCGCCCCGTCGTTGTCCGACACCGGCGCCGAGTTGAACTCGAACGTCTCCTCCCCCAGCGTGGTGCGCCACTGCTTCCCCGCCGCCTTCGTCAGGGTGTCCAGGGGCTGGCCCACCACCTCCTCCGCCTTGCACACCAGCGTGTGCTCAACCGCCTTCAGCAGCTTCACCGACGCCGCGTTCGCGTACCGGATCACCCCCGAGCGATCCGTGAAGAGCATCGCCAATGGCGCGTTCTCAAGGATGGACGTGGTGAGGCTCTCCGGGAGCTCCGTGGAGGACGAGCGGCTGCGATTCATCGTGGTCATTGACAGAGTCCTTTCTGTACCAGGTTCAGAGTCGTTCCAAAGTCGTCTCGTATAAACGTCAGTGCTTCAGGCCGCGCCAAGCGCCACGGCCTGATCCGTATCCAGTGCCAGCAAGAGCCGGTCCTTCAGCTTGTAAACCCCCGTGACCAGCGCACGGGTGGCAGAGACCATCGTCTCCGGCGGCCGCTCATACGCGGAGTCATCCACGTTGAGCACCTCGCCGATGTCATCCACCAGCAAGCTCGCCGGGCCGTCCGCGGTGCGGATCACCACGTTCATCGGCAGCGTCCCCTCGGGCCTGTCTGTCAGCGACAGCCGCCGCCGCAGGTCAATCGCGGGCACAATCTGCCCCCGCAGGTTGATCAGCCCGCTCACCGCCGGGGGCGCCAGCGGCACCGGCGTCATATCCTGATACCGGATCACCTCCTGCACCTTCAGGACTTCAACCCCGAAGGCCAGGCCGTCAACAAAGAATGTGCAGAACTGTGTCTGATGTGTCATAAGTAGTTCTCGTTCAGGCCGCCGCCAGCTCCCCGATCGCGTTGTTCACAAGCGCGTCCACGTCCAGCAGCTCCGTCACGCGCGAATCAATCACCGCCGAGCCCAGGATCCCGGGGCGAACCCCCGTCCTCTGCACCGACACCACCTGCTCGACGATGTCCACGATCCGATTCACCACCAGCCCCACGGCCCGGTCCTCACGCGTATGCACGATCACCTGCAGCGGCCCCGCGCTCTCCGCCCCCGGGGCTGCCTGGATGCTCGACGCCCCCAGCGCCTCAACCAACGACACCAGCGGCATGATGTTCCCGCGGTACTGCACCACCTGTTGATCACCCGCAAGCTCAATCGACTCCCGCGGGAACTCCTCCAATCGCGACACCTGCGTCAGCGGGATCGCCATGCGTCGCGTGTCCGTCGCCTGGAACAGGAGCAGCGTCTGCCGGTTGTTCGCCGCATTCGTCGCCGAAGCCGCCGTCTCGACTGGCGACCGGTCCTTCGACTGCGACACCACGTTGGACCGCTGCGCCAGCCCCATCACATCCAGGATCAGCGCGACCTTGCCGTCACCCATGATCGTCGCGCCCGCGAACGTGGTCAGCCCCTTGAAGAGCTTCCCCAGCGGCTTTACCACGATCTCTTCCGTGTCGTTGATGTCATCCACCACCAAGCCAAACTGCCGGTCGTCCGCCTGGAGCACCACGATGTTCACCGGCCCCGCGTGCGCCGCCCGATCATCCGTGCCCAGCTCCTTCCGCAGGTACACCACCGGCAGCAGGTTCCCCCGCAGGCGGTACACCGGCGTCCCGTGGATCTTCTCAATCGCGGACTTCTGCGCTTCCTCTAGCCGCACCAACTCCAGCAGGCTGACCTGCGGAATCGCGAACCGCTCCCCATGGCTCGTGATGATGAGTGCCGGGATGATCGCCAGCGTCAGCGGGATCCGGATCCGCAGCGTCGTGCCCTTCCCCAGCACCGACTGAAGGTCCACCGTCCCGCCGATCTTCTCGATGTTCGTCTTGACGACGTCCATCCCGACACCCCGCCCCGACACATTCGTGATCTTCTCCGCCGTCGAGAACCCCGGTAGGAAGATCAGGTTGAGCGCCTCGCGCTCCGACATCCGCGCCGCGTGCTCCGCCGTGATCAGCGACCGCTCAATCGCCTTCTTCTTCACCCGCTCCAGGTTGATCCCGCCGCCATCATCAATAATCTCGATGTTGACCTGCCCGCCCTCATGGAACGCCCGCAGGTGCAGCAGCCCCTCCGCCGGCTTCCCCGCCGCGACGCGCTTCTCCGGCGACTCAACGCCATGATCTACCGAGTTGCGGATAATGTGCGTCAGCGGGTCCTTGATCGCCTCGATGATCGTCTTGTCCAACTCCGTCTCCCGCCCATCCATCTCGATGCGGATCTTCTTCCCGCACGACGCCGACAGGTCCCGCACGATCCGCGGGAACTTGCTCCACACATTCCCGATCGGCTGCATCCGGGTCTTCATGACCCCCTCCTGCAACTCCGACGTAATCAGGTTCAGCCGCTGCGTCGACCCCGCCAGCGTCGCATTCTCAATCGTCGAGCTGAACTGCAGAATCTGATTCCGCGCCAGCACCAGCTCACCCACCAGATTCATCAGCCGGTCCAGCAGCCCCACATCCACCCGAATCCCGGTAGACGCCGCCTCCGCCGCCTTCGGCGCGTCGCTCACGACAGCCGCAGCCGTAACCAGGTGATCCTCCGGATGATCCGCGCCAGTCTCGGACCCCATAACACCAGCAGCAGTGGGGGCCTCAGCAACCGCAGCAACCACCGGCACCGCAACCACCGCGGCCGGCGCCACCACACCACCCGACGGCAGCTCGTTCAACGCCGTCAGATGCGCAATCAGCCCCGAGTACTCCCCCGCCCCCTCACCATTCCCCGCCGCGATCGCCGCGAGGATCTCCCGCACCGCATCCACCATCCGCAGCAGACCCGTGATGATGTCCGCGTTCACCGCCAGCTCGCCATCCCGCAGACGGCTCAGCAGGCTCTCGCCCACGTGCGTCACCGACTCCAGCTTCTTGAACCCCAGGAACCCGCACGTGCCCTTGATGGTGTGGATCGTGCGAAAGATGCTCGCCAGCCGCTCACGAGCGTTCGAGTCCTTCTCGAGCGCCACGAAGTCCTGATCGAGGCGATCAAGGTTCTCGTTGCTCTCTGCAAGAAACTCTGTTGTCAGGTCGTCGCTCATGGAAGGCTCCCAGTCGTGCACCTGTTTGTCGGGAGTTCCAGAGATCCAAATCAGCCGCTGTCAATGCGATCCCCGCGCCCACCTCCAGATTGGGGGCGGACACCCAACGCACAGCACACCACGCATCTCACTCGCGAACACGCCAGTTCGAAACCTGAATCACAACGCCCCGCGCAACCACCCTTACCGCAGACAGGGGGGGAAAACTACCTATTACTGCCCTCTGCAGGGGTGCAGCTCTAGCGTAAACACACCCAATCGCCGAAGATAAAGGCCTTGAACGCCACCGTTGTCATCGCCGACGACCACGCCATCCTCCGCCACGGCATCGCGGAGCACATCCTTCCCGCCGCCGGTATGCGCGCCGTCGCCTCCGTCCCAGACGCGGCCTCCGCCCTCATCGCCGTCGCTCAGCACAAACCCGATATCCTACTTCTGGATATCGAAATGCCCGGCCGCGACTCCTTCAGCATCATCTCCGAGGTCCGCAGCCTTTCCCACCGCACCCGCGTCGTCATCTTCAGCGGCTTCTGCTCCGAATCCCTCATCGAGCGAGCCCTCCGCAAGCGCGTCGCCGCCTACATCCTCAAAACCGAGCCCATCGACGTCGTCGCCCGCGTCCTCCGCGAGGTCCTCGCCGGCGCAACCTACTTCTCCCCCGGCGTCAAAGAGAAGCTCGTCTCGATGCACCCCGACCCCCACGCCCCCCAGCCCGACCACGCCCTCAACCCCGACCGCGCCGAAACCCGTGTCGCCGCCCTCACCCCACGCGAGCTCGAGGTCCTCCGCTACATCGGCCGCGGCATGGACAACGCCTCCATGGCCAAGGTCATGCACCTGAGCAAGCGCACCGTCGAGCGCCACGTCTCACGCCTCATGCAATCGATGAAAATCCACAGCCGGGCCCAGCTCGTCCACCTCGCGCTCCAGGAGCGCCTCGTCGCCGTCGAGCCCGATCTCGTCCCCGATCTCGTCCCCTGACCCGCTCAGCCCCAAAGCCTCAATCCAGCCCCGCCCCCGCCGTCATCCCCTCGCGCACCCGCTCCGAGTACGCCCGCCCCGTCCGCATCAGCTCCCGCAGAGCCTCCACCAGCACCTCCGGCGCATCATCCTTCAGCAGGTACCCCTCCGGGTTCTTGGACCGCGCCAACTCCACAAAGTCGCTCGACGAGTGCGCCGTAAAAATCACCACACGGCAGCCCGGCGCCACCTCCCGCACCCGGTCCACCGCATCGAACGGACTCCCCCCCGGCATCTCGATGTCCAGCAGCAGCACATCCGGCTGGTGAATGCCGCACGCCTCGATCGCGCTCTCCAGGTCATCCACACACGCCACAACGTCAAACCCCGCCCGTCGCCCCACCCCCCGCGCGATGGCCTGCTGGAGGATGGGGTGGTCGTCCGCGACAATCATCGTGGGCCTGATGGAGTTCATGGAAGACCTCTGTATGAAGTTGGCCAGCGAGCAGAAGTGACTTCCATCGACTGAACCGCCGTCACTTCTGAGCAGGATTGCCACCCGATGCCACCTTATTGGGCGGGTGCCGCCGCAAGACCAGGGAAACCACTGGCCAGCCGTCCGAACGGACGCCGACGAGCGGTATAAAAAGCTCATCCGCGTATGCTGACGGGCGTGACCGTCGATAGTGGTGTTCAGGAGCCCCCGTGCCGAGCCTGCTGACCAAGCTGATGCTGGCCCTCTGCCTCGCCCTCCAGGCGACGCTCGGACTCCCCGCGCTCGCACTCCTCACCCCCTGCTGCGACACCCAGTCCACCTGCCCCTGCTGCCCG
>Ga0208492_1000620_pt1 | contig 28358 bp, 23 predicted proteins | sample Subbioar_CSW14AB_FD_184820 | JGI IMG/M metagenome (GOLD analysis project Ga0208492, IMG submission 184820) | Serpentinite rock and fluid subsurface biosphere microbial communities from McLaughlin Reserve, California, USA - CR12Mar_CSW14AB (SPAdes) | ecosystem: Environmental > Terrestrial > Deep... | reverse complement strand
CTTCGGTCTTGCCGACGCCGGCTTCGCCTTCCAACAGGATGGGCTTGCCGAGGTCGAAGGCGAGCTTGGTGGTCAAACACAGCGGGCGGTCCGCCACGTAGTCGTGGGCATCGAAGGTATCGGCCACGTCTTCGACGCGGTCAAAGGGATGCTGCCAGGCGCGGGGCGCGGTCATGGTGTTCCTCGAGGCTCGATGGAAGGGGTGACGGCCGGGCGCCGGCCACACTCACGCGGGTGGTCAGGGCGGCGCCGGGCGGTTTATTCTAGCGGACTCCGTTCCGTCCACCTCATCGCACCCGGGGAGTCCATGGCCACCGCCCAACGCAGCATGCGCGTGACCCGTATCTATACGGGTGCCGACCAGCAGTCCCACTTCGAGGACTTCGAGATCGGGATGGACGATCAGGGCCTGATAGGCCATCTGTCCGCCCGCCACCCGGTGACCAGCCTCATCTTCCGCCACACCGACAGCGACTACGATTACACCTGGCACAACGCCCCGCAACGCCAGTACATCGTCATCCTGGAGGGCGGACTCGATGTCGAAATCGGCGACGGCACGCGCCGTGTGTTCGGCGCGGGCGACATCCTGCTGGCGGAAGACACCACCGGCCAGGGCCATATCAGCCGCGCGGTGAACGGTCAGCCACGACGTTCGCTGTTCATCACCATTGATTGAATACAAAGCACAAGCACCCGGAGATCCCCATTGAGCACACCGATCAAGGCCATCGTGGCCAGCAAAGACACCGACGGCAAATTCACCGCCGGCCTCACCACGCTCGACATCGCCGACCTGCCGAATGAAGACGTGCTGGTCGACATCGACTTCTCGACCGTCAATTACAAGGACGGTCTGGCCGTCACCAACACCTTCCCAATCTGCGCCAGGCTGCCCATGGTGTGCGGCATCGATCTGGCCGGCACGGTGGTCGAATCGAAGTCACCGAAGTGGAAGACCGGTGACCGCGTGCTGGTGAACGGCTACGGCCTGTCGGAGCGGCATTGGGGCGCCTATGCGCAGAAGCAGCGCGTCAACCCCGACTTTCTGGTGCGCATTCCCGAGGCCTTCACCAGCGAACTGGCGATGGCCATCGGCACCGCCGGTTACACCTCGATGCTGGCGGTCAACGCGATTCGCGATCACGGCACCAAGCCCGCTGACGGCCCGGTGCTGGTCACGGGCGGCGCAGGCGGTGTGGGCTCGGTTGCGATCATGCTGCTGGCCAAACTCGGCTATGAGGTTGTCGCCAGCACCGGTCGCCCCGAAACCGCCGACTACCTCAAGAGCCTCGGCGCCAAGGACACCGTCGCGCGCAGCGAACTCGCGCGTGCCGCCAAGCCCCTCGACAAGGAAACCTGGGCCGCGTGCGTCGACAGCGTCGGTTCCACCACGCTCGCAACGGTGCTTTCGCAACTGCGTTACAACGGCGTGGTGGCGGCCTGCGGTCTCGCCGGTGGCGGCGATCTGCCGAGCACCGTCATGCCCTTCCTGCTGCGCAATGCGCGCCTGCAGGGCATCGACTCGGTGATGGCGCCGATGGCGGCCCGCGAGCGCGCCTGGAACGATCTTGCGCAACTCATCGACCCCGCCCAGCTCAAGGGCGTTTACACCATCGAACCGCTGGCCCGTGTGCCGGAACTGTGCGCATCGATATTGCGCGGCGAGATCCGCGGCCGCGTCGTCATCGACGTCAACAAATAAATCCCGATTCAGTAACGAAGAACAGAGAGGATCACCCCATGGGAGACGTAGTCAGCTACAGCCGCGAAGGCGAGATTGCTTACATCACCGTTGACAGTCCGCCGGTCAACGCCTTGTCGCTGCCGGTGCGCGCCGGTCTGCAGAACTGCGTACGCCAGTTCATCGCCGATGGCGAGGCCAAGGCCGCCATACTGATCTGCGCCGGCCGCACCTTCATCGCCGGCGCCGACATCACCGAATTCGACAAGCCGCGCCAGGACCCCTGGTTGCCGGAAGTGATCGAAGAGATGGAAGCCTCGCCGAAGATCATCATCGCCGCCATTCACGGCACCGCGCTCGGCGGGGGTCTCGAAACCGCCATGGGCTGCCATTACCGCGTCGCCGTGCCGTCGGCCAAGCTCGGTCTGCCGGAAGTGACCTTGGGCTTGCTGCCCGGCGCGACCGGCACCCAGCGCCTGCCGCGCCTGATCGGCGCCAAGGCCGCACTCGATGCGATGGTTTCTGGCCGGCCGATGCCGGCCAAGGTCGCGGCCGCCGCCGGTGCGGTCGATCATCTGCTCGCCGATGAGGATCTCAAGGGCGGTGCAACGGCCTATGCCAAGAAGCTCATCGCCGACGGCGCCCAGCCGCGCCGCATTCGCGACATGTCGGTCGACAAGACCGGCGTCGACGCCGAGTTCTTCGCCAGCTATCGCAAGGACGTGGCGCGCAGCGCGCGCGGTTTCTTTGCGCCGGAACAGATCATCAAGTGCGTCGAGGCAGCGGTGAATCTGCCTTACGCCGATGCCGTCAAGCGCGAGAGCGAGCTGTTCATGGAATGCATGACCTCGCCGCATTCCCGCGCGCAGCGCCACCTGTTCTTCGCCGAGCGCGCCACCGCCAAGGTGCCGGACGTGCCGGCCTCGACCAAGCTGCGCGACATCAGACAAGTCGCCGTGCTCGGCGGCGGCACCATGGGCGGCGGCATCGCGATGAATTTCGCGAATGTCGGCATTCCGGTGGTGCTGAAGGAAATCAACCAGGCGGCGCTCGACCGCGGCCTCGGCATCATCAAGGGCAACTACGAGAACACCCTGAAGAAGGGCCGCATGAGCCAGGCCGAGTTCGACAAGTGCATGTCGCTCATCAGCGGCACGGTCGATTACAGCGGCGTGGGTGACTGTGATCTGATCGTCGAAGCCGTGTTCGAGAACATGGCGCTCAAGAAGGAAATCTTCGCCGAGCTCGACAAGGTCGCCAAGCCCGGCGCGATCCTCGCCAGCAACACCTCGACCCTGGACGTCGATGAAATCGCGGCCGCCACCAAGCGCCCGCAGGACGTCATCGGCTGGCACTTCTTCGCGCCCGCCAATGTCATGACCCTGCTCGAGATCGTGCGCGGCGCCAAGACCGCCCATGACGTCATCGCCACCTCCATGGCGATGGCCAAGACCATCCGCAAGCAGGCGGTGCTGGTACGCGTGTGCTTCGGCTTCGTCGGCAACCGCATGTTCTTCCCCTACGTGCGCGAAGCACAGCGCATGATCCTCGAAGGCAATGCGCCCGAATACATCGACAAGGCCGCCTTCGACTGGGGCATGGCGATGGGCCCGAACGGCGTATCGGACCTGTCCGGTCTCGACGTGCTGGACAAGGTCAACAACGAATGGAAGGAAAAGCCCAGCGATCCGGCCTACTGCCGCATGGTCGCCAAGCTGACGGAAATGGGCCGCCTGGGTCAGAAGACCAACGCCGGCATCTTCAAGTATGTGGACCGCAAGCCGGTGCCGGATCCGGAAGTCGCTGCGCTGGCCAAGGCTGAAGCCGAGCGTCTGGGTGTGCCGCAGATCGCGGTGACGCCGGAAGAAGTCATCGAGCGTTTGATGTTCTCGATGATCAACGAAGGCGCGCTGATCCTGGCGGAAGGAATCGCCACCCGCCCGAGCGACATCGACGTCGTCTTCGTGCACGGTTACGGCATGCCGCGCTACCGCGGTGGCCCCATGCAGTACGCCGACGAAGTGGGTTTGAAGACCGTCGTCGCGGGCATGGAGAAATACCGCAAGCGCTATGGCGATCTGTACTGGACGCCGGCGCCGCTGCTGAAGGAACTGGCCGACGCCGGTTCATCCTTCAGCGCCTGGGCGGCCAAGCGCGAGGGCTGAGCCTCGCGGTTTCCTGCGGGGCCGCGTGCAATGCGCGGCCCTGTCGGTGCGAATTCATTCGCGCACCGGGTGTTTGCTGGCCACCGATTCGTGCTTGAAGTCTGCGTGAATTCCCACCTGCCGAACGTCCATCGCGTGCACGGGACGGTGCTAGGATGACGGTCATGCAGCAACACGCTTTGCATGTATTTGAGACGGCGCTCGGCCACTGCGGCATGTCATGGACTGCGCAGGGACTTGCCGGTGTCCAGTTGCCGGAGGGTAGCGAGACGGCCACCCGGCGGCGTCTGCACCGGCGCTTTCCCGGCGGTGCAATACGACCGCTCGATGGCGAAGCCGCGACACTGGCAGCGACGTTGATGGATACGCTCGCCGGACATGCGCGTTCACTCGACGACATCGTCCTCGACCTGCGCGATGTCCCACCATTCGCGCAGCGCGTCTATCAGGTCGCGCGATCGATTCCGCGCGGCAGCACACTCACCTATGGCGAAGTGGCCGCGCGCCTGGGCGACCCGCAGCTCGCGCGCGAGGTCGGGCGTGCACTCGGCGCCAATCCCTTTCCCATCGTGGTGCCCTGTCATCGCGTGCTCGGCACCGGCAGCCTGGGTGGCTTTTCAGCCCACGGCGGCGCCGCCACCAAACGGCGTCTGCTGCTGCTCGAAGGGACGCCCGGCGTGCAACTCTCGATGTTCGATGACCCGGGCGAGCGCTGAGCTCAAGCGCGCTCGACGTAGCGCGCAAATCCTTCCACGAAGCTTTTCAATTGCCCGTTCAGGGCCGCATCGACCATGGTGCCATCCTCGCCGATGGACTGCTGTACGCGTGACGCCGCGAGACGCCCGCCCACCCACAGGCGTGCGCCCACGGCTTTGATCACCGGCAACCACGCGTTCTGCGCGAGCACGGTGCCGAGACCACCCGGCGAAGCGCCCATCAGCGCGAAAGGGCGGTCGGCGAACACGCGCGCCATGTCTTCGGGCGGGCGCGACAACCAGTCGAAGGCATTCTTCATCACGCCCGGCATGCTCGCGTTGTACTCCGGCGTCGCCAGAATCACGCCATCGCTGGCGATGATGCGCTCCTTGAGTGCGGACACCGCTTTGGGGATGCCCTGCAGTTCGAGATCGCCGTCATAGAGCGGAATGCCGTGCAAACTCGCCATACTCAGCTCCACACCTTCCGGCACCAGGGCCATCGCCGCGCGCAACAGCGCGGTGTTGTACGAGGCAGTACGCAGACTGCCGGAAATTCCGAGAAGTCGAATCATGGCAATGGCTCCTGGGCTGACTTGGCGTTCGAGGCGTTGAAACTCGTCATGAGATTGCGATAGTCGGGAATGTGATTGGACAGCAGTGTGGCGAGACCCTGCACGTCGTTGCGCCAGTCACGATGCAATTCGCAGGCGACGCCGAACCAGTTCATGAGTTGAGCGCCGGCGCGCGACATGCGATCCCAGGCGGCCTGACGGGTGATGGCGTCAAACGTGCCCGAGGCGTCGGTCACCACGAACACCTCAAAGCCTTCCTCGATGGCCGACAGCGCAGGGAAGGCGACGCACACTTCCGTCACCACGCCGGCGATGATGAGTTGCCTGCGGCCGGTCGCCCGCACCGCGCCGACGAAGTCCGGATTGTCCCAGGCATTGATATTGCCGGGGCGTGCGACGTAGGGCGCGTGCGGAAAACGCGCTTTCAATTCCGGCATCAAAGGCCCGTTGGGGCCGTCCTCGAAACTGGTGGTGAGGATGGTCGGCAGGTCGAAATAGGCCGCCAGATCGGCCACTGCCAGCACGTTGTTGCGGAATTTGTCCGGCTCGATGTCGCGCACCAGCGACAGCAGCCCGGCCTGGTGGTCGACCAGCAGCACGGCGGCTTGTTGTTTATCGAGACGGCGGTAGGGTGGCGTCATGGCGTTGTCCTCGCTGAGTGCGCCTGGCGCAGTGCCGGGCTGTGCATACAGCATAGGCCGCGATCCTACCCAGGGCGTGACGGTGCCGGTGTCAGCGTACAGGCGCCCCGACGTGGCGCCGTGCACGCGGGATCTTCCCGTCAGGCGGGCGTCGGCCCCTGAAGCATGGCCGCTTGGCTGTGGCGAGGCGGCTGCAATTCGCGCATCACCATGCTCAGGGTGACCGTCAGATGACTGAGCGCGGCGAGCGCCTCGCGCCCGCTGGCGGACATGCGGTGCGCGTGGGGTGTCATGGCGATCAGGGCTTGAATCTGCGCCGCGCTCGCAAGCTCGACGCGATACTCCAGGCGGCGTTCAGCACTGACCTGCCAGCCGCGCGCCAGCGCCTCGGCGGGCTGCACCGCGTCCGATGGTTCCAGTGTCGGGTAGATCACGCTGCGCAGTTCGAGCAGGTGATTGGCATCGGCATCGACCGTCAGCATTCGCCCGCCCGGCGCCAGGATCGCTTCGAACGAGGCCCAGTGCGGAAAGCCGAACAGCGACAGGATGAGGTCGATGCTGGCGGGCGCGACGGGCGGCTGGCGGTTGCTCGCGACCGCCCAGGCGATGTCGCGGCTGCGACGGGCCGCGACGCGTACCGCCCATTTGGAGATGTCGTAGCCGGCCAACGCCAGCACCCCTGCCTGATCGCTCGCCAGGGCGCGCCGACGAAGGTGGGCGAGATAATAGCCTTCACCGCACCCGGCATCGACGATGCGCACCGGCCGTTCGCTGCCGCAGCGGCGCGCATGGTCGGCTACGCTTTCAAATACCGTATCGGCCAGCGGCCTGAACAAACCATCGTCGAGGGTGCGCCGTCGCGCCACGACCATGGCCTGATCGTCACCCGGATCACGGGACGCCTTGTGCTGCACCGGCAGCAGGTTGAGATAACCTTCGCGCGCGCGGTCGAAGCTGTGCCCGGCCGTGCAACGCGCGCCGCCGGCGGTGGCTTCCAGCGCCGCGCCGTCTAGCGGACAGACGAAGGGGCCGAGGGCGAGGGCCTGCATAGGGGCGCGTGCGTCCCGCGCCCGTCCGCTACCCGACTCAGGCGGTCTGCGCCACGCGCAGGCCGAGTTCATCGACCATCGCATCGCGCATCATGAATTTCTGAATCTTGCCGGTGACGGTCAGCGGGAAACCGTCGACGAAGCGCACGTAGGCGGGAATCTTGTAATGGGCTATCTGTCCTTCGCAGAAGGCGCGGATTTCCTCCAGGGTGGCGCACTCGCCTTCGCGCAGCTTGACCCACACCGCGACCGCCTCGCCGAAGCGCTCGTCCGGCACGCCGAACACCGCGACGTCCTGCACCTTGGGATGACGGAACAGGTATTCCTCGATTTCGCGCGGAGAGATGTTCTCGCCGCCACGGATGATCATGTCCTTCACGCGGCCAACGATATTGCAGTAGCCCTCGTCGTCGAGCGTGGCGAGATCGCCGGTGTGCATCCAGCCGCCGCTGTCGATGGACGCCGCGGTCTTCTCGGCGTCGCCCCAATAGCCGCGCATCACGCTGTAACCGCGCGTGCACAGTTCGCCGCGTTCACCGCGCGGCACCACGCGCCCATCGCTGTCGACAATTTTTACCTGCACATGGGGCAGCACGCGACCGACGGTCGAGACGCGTTTTTCGATGGGGTCGTCCGTGCCGCTCTGAAAGCTCACCGGACTGGTCTCTGTCATGCCATAGGCGATCGTGACTTCTTCCATGTGCATGTCGGCGCGCACACGCTTCATGACCTCGATGGGGCAGGGCGCGCCGGCCATGATGCCGGTGCGCAGGCTGGAGAAATCCGTGCCGGCGAAATCGGCGTGATCGAGTTCGGCGATGAACATGGTCGGCACGCCGTGCAGCGCGGTGCATTTCTCCTGCGCGACCGCGCGCAGCACGTCGCCCGCGTCAAAGCCTTCACCGGGGAAGATCATGGCGGCGCCGTGGGTGACGCAGGTCAGCACGCTCATCACCATGCCGAAGCAGTGGTAGAGCGGCACCGGAATGCAGAGGCGGTCCTGGTGCGTGAACTTCATGGCTTCGCCGACGAAGTAGCCGTTGTTGACCACGTCGAAGTGGGTCAGGGTCGCGCCCTTGGGGCTGCCGGTGGTGCCGCTGGTGAACTGGATGTTGATGCTGTCGTCGGGATCGAGCGTCGGCGTGATGGCGGCCAGTTGCGCGCGGGTCGCGGCGGTGCCGGCCTGTACCACGTCGTCGAAGCGGAACATGCCGGGGATGGCATGCTCGGCCATGCACACCACCGCGCGCAGATGGGGCAGACGTCTGGCCTGCAGTGCACCGGGCGTCGCGCTGTCGAGCTCCGGCGCGAGGTCGCGCAGCATGCCGACGTAGTCGCTGCTCTTGAAACGCTCGGCGATGACAATGGCCTTGCATTGCACTTGGTTGAGCGCGTATTCGAGTTCGGCCAGACGATAGGCGGGATTGATGTTGACCAGGATGAGGCCGGCCTTGGCGGTCGCGAACTGGGTCAGGACCCATTCGGCGCGATTGGGTGACCAGATGCCGATGCGTTCGCCGGGGACCAGGTCCAGACTCAGCAGCCCGGCCGCGAGTTCATCGGCGGCGGCATCCAACTGCCGATAGCTGAGCCGGACGTTCTGCTGCGGCACGACCAGTGCCTCGCGCTCCCCCCATTGCGCGGCGGCGCGTTCCAGGGTCTGGCCTATGGTCAGAAACAGCAACGGCTGGTCGGCCGTGCCACTGACGTAGCTCGGTGCGCGCTCACCCATGGAAATCCCCTCGTATCGTCTTGTTTTATTTCTGCGCGAGCTTGGCCCGCACGCTCTCGACCTTGTCTTCCATGGTCTGCTCGCGATCGGTACGGGTACCGACCTTGAGCGTGGTGAACACGCGCGGCGCGCCCATCTCATGCACGCGTTCGTGACACAGCTTCACCACCGCGAACACCGCGTCCCATTCGCCCTCGATGATCGTGCCATAGGGATGCAACTGGGCTTTCAAACCGGCGCCTTCGATGAGGCGTTCACACGCGGCGACGTATGCCGACACCGAGACCCCGACGCCTATCGGCACCACGCACAGATCGACCATCACTTTCATCTCAGAACTCCAGATGACGCGGCGTGCGCGGAAACGGAATCACGTCGCGGATATTGGTGATGCCGGTGACGAACATGAGAAAGCGTTCAAAGCCGAGGCCAAAACCCGCATGGGGCACGCTGCCGAAGCGGCGCGTGTCGAGATACCACCAGTAGTCCTTCTCGTCGAAACCGAGTTCATTGATGCGCACGCGCAGTTGTTCGAGGCGCTCTTCGCGCGCGCTCCCACCGACGAGTTCGCCGACCTGCGGAATGAGCAGATCCATGGCGGCTACGGTGCGGCCATCGTCATTGCCGCGCATGTAGAAGGCCTTGATCTCGCGCGGCCAGTCGTAGACGAACACCGGCCCTTTGCAGTGTTCCTCGGTCAGGAAGCGTTCGTGTTCCGACTGCAGGTCGCGGCCCCATTCGGGTGCGTACTCGAATGTGCGGCCGGACTTCTTGAGGATGTCGATGGCGTCGGTATAGGACAGACGCACGAACTCGCTGTGCAGCACCTGATCGAGCCGCGCCAGCAAGGTCGTATCGACGAAGCGTGCGAACAAATCCAGGTCTTCGGCGCAGTCCTCGCGCGCGAAGGACACCAGTTCGCGCACCATGTCCTCCGCCAGTTGCATGTCGTCGTGGATGTCGGCGAAGGCGATCTCCGGCTCGATCATCCAGAACTCGGCCATGTGCCGGCTGGTATTGGAATTCTCGGCGCGAAAGGTCGGGCCGAAGGTATAGACCTTGGACAGCGCCAGCGCATAGGTTTCGACCGACAACTGGCCGGACACCGTCAGATGCGCCTCCTTGCCGAAGAAGTCGTCGTCCATGGTCTGCGCCGCGCTGCCGGCCGCGCGATAGGGGTCGAGCGTCGTGACGCGGAACATCTCGCCGGCGCCTTCGCAATCGGAACCGGTGATGATGGGCGTGTGGATGTAGTGAAAGCCGCGGCGCTGGAAGAACTGATGAATGGCAAAGGACAAGCGCGAGCGTACGCGGGCCAGTGCGCCGTACTTGTTGGTGCGCGCGCGCAGATGGGCAATCGAGCGCAGGAACTCATCGGTGTGGCGCTTCTTCTGCAAGGGATAGTCGTCGTCGCAATGCCCGACCACCGTCAGGCTGTCGGCCTTGAGCTCCCAACGCTGGCCCTTGCCGGGGGATTCCACCAGATCGCCACGGGCTGCAATGGCGGTGCCGGTGCCCACCGAACCGATGTGCTCATAGCCGGCGCTGCCGGCATCGACGATGATCTGCAGGTTGGCGAGGCAGGAACCGTCGTTCAATTCGAGGAAGGCGAACTCCTTGGACTCACGTTTGGTCCGCACCCAGCCAGCGACCGTCACGCCTTGATGGGCGCTGCTGGCAGCCAATAGATCGACGCAGGGCACACGTCCCGGAAAAGCGGCCATGGTCTGTTACTCGTCCGGGTCGTAGCTGAGATTGGGCGCCAGCCAGCGTTCCGCTTCGGCGATGCTCATGCCTTTGCGCTCGGCATAGTCGGCGACCTGGTCGCGGCCGATCTTGCCGACGCCGAAGTAGCGCGAATCGGGATGGGAGAAATACCAGCCGCAGACCGAGGCTGCAGGATCCATGGCGAAGCTGTCGGTGAGGGTGATGCCGGTGCGCTGCTCGACATCCAGCAGTTCCCACAACAAACGCTTTTCCGTGTGATCGGGGCAGGCCGGATAGCCCGGCGCCGGGCGGATGCCGCGATACCGCTCGGCGATCAGTTCGTCGTTGGCGAGCTTCTCGTCACGCGCATACCCCCACAGTTCCTTGCGCACGCGCTGATGCAGGCATTCGGCAAACGCTTCGGCCAGCCGATCGGCAAGGGACTTGGCCATGATTGCCGAATAGTCGTCGTGCTCGGCTTCGTAGGCTTTGACGATAGGGCCGAGGCCTATGCCCGTCGTGACCGCGAAGGCGCCCATGTAGTCATGCACGGCGGTGTCTTCGGGCGCGAGGAAATCGGCCAGGGCGAAATTGGGCTGACCCTCGGGCTTGCGACCCTGCTGACGCAGCGAATGGACCACCGCCAGCGGTTCGCGGCGCGTATCGTCGGCGAACACCGCGATGTCTTCGCTGTTGACCGCATTGGCCGGGAACAGTCCGACCACGGCGCGCGCCGTCAGAAGTTTCCTGGCGACGATGTCGTCCAGCATGCGCTTGGCATCGGCGAACAGATGTCGCGCCTGCTCACCCACCACGTCGTCATTGAGGATGCGCGGATACTTGCCGGCCAGCTGCCAGGTCATGAAGAACGGCGTCCAGTCGATGTAGGGCACCAGTTCCGCGAGCGGATAGTCGTCGAACACATGCACGCCGAGCTTTTCCGGCGCGCGGGTCTGGTAGGACCGCCAGTCGGTGGCCAGGCGGTTGGCCCGCGCCTCCGACAGCGCCACCAGCGAGGTGCTGCCCTGACGTTCCGCGTGGCGGGCACGCACGGTCGCATACTCATCGGCAATCTTGGACACGAAACCCGCGCGCAGGTCACGGCTCAGCAGATTGGAGACCACGCCCACCGCGCGCGAGGCGTCCTTGACGTGCACGGTCGGGCCGCGATAGGCCGGCGCCACCTTGACCGCAGTGTGGGTGCGCGAGGTGGTTGCGCCACCGATCATGAGTGGCAGGTCCATGCCGCGCTTCTGCATTTCGCGCGCGACCAGCACCATTTCCTCCAGTGAAGGCGTGATCAGACCGGACAGGCCGACCACATCGGCCTTCTCGCGCTCGGCGGTATCCAGGATGTCCTTCATGGGCACCATGACGCCGAGATCGATGACCTCGAAGTTGTTGCACTGGAGCACCACGCCGACGATGTTCTTGCCGATGTCGTGGACGTCGCCCTTGACCGTCGCGAGCACGATCTTGGCCAGCGCGCGGGTATCGCCCGCGGCCTTCTTGCGCTCTTCGATGAAAGGAATGAGGTGTGCCACCGCACGCTTCATGACGCGCGCGCTCTTGACCACCTGCGGCAGGAACATCTTGCCGGCGCCGAACAGATCGCCCACCACGCCCATGCCGTCCATCAACGGACCTTCGATGACCTTGAGCGGATGGTCGAACAGATGACGGGCTTCTTCCGTATCCTCGACGATGAAGTCGGCGATGCCGCGCACCAGGGCATGGGTGATGCGATCGGTGACCGGCGCATTGCGCCACGCCAGATCGCGTTCCACTTCGCGCGCCTCGCCGGACACGGTGCGGGCGAAATCGATGAGGCGATCGGTCGCGCCTTCGTCGCGATTGAACAGCACGTCCTCGATGTGCTTGAGCAATTGCGGATCGATGTCCTGATAGATGCCGAGCTGACCGGCATTGACGATGGCCATGTCGAGGCCGGCCTTGATGCCGTGGTAGAGAAAGGCCGCATGCATGGCCTCGCGCACCGGATTGTTGCCGCGGAACGAGAAGGACACATTGCTCAAGCCGCCGCTGACCAGTGCATGGGGCAGCTTCTGCTTGATGAGACGCGTGGCCTCGAAGAACGCACGCGCATAGTCGTTGTGCTCGGCGATGCCGGTCGCGACCGTCAGCACGTTGGGGTCGAAAATGATGTCTTCCGGCGGGAAGCCGGCCTGCTCGGTCAGCAGCCGATAGGAACGCTCGCAAATCTCGAACTTGCGCTCGCAGGTGTCGGCCTGCCCGTGCTCGTCAAACGCCATCACCACCACGGCCGCGCCATAGCGCCGCACCAGGCGCGCTTGGTCGAGGAACTTCTCGGCGCCTTCCTTCAAGCTGATGGAATTGACGATGCCCTTGCCTTGCAGGCAGCGCAGGCCGGCTTCCAGCACTTCCCACTTCGAGGAATCGAGCATCACCGGCACGCGGCTGATGTCGGGATCCGAGGCGCACAGCGCCAGGAAGCGTTTCATCAAGGCCACCGAATCCAACATGCCTTCGTCCATGTTGATGTCGATGATCTGCGCGCCGCTTTCGACCTGCTGGCGTGCCACTTCGACCGCCGCTTCCAGATCGCCGTCCTTGATCAGGCGCGAGAACTTCGGCGAACCGGTGACATTGGTGCGCTCGCCGACGTTGATGAAACCCTTGTCCGCTGTGATGTTGAGCGGCTCGAGACCACTCAGGCGGCAGACGTGCGGCAGTTCGGGGATGCGTCGCGGCGGCATGTCGGCGACCGCCTGGGCGATGGCGCGAATATGTTCGGGCGTGGTGCCGCAGCAGCCGCCGACGATGTTGACCAGCCCGCTGGCGGCGAAGTCGCCGATGATGTCGGCCATATAGGCGGCGGACTCGTCGTACTCGCCAAACTCATTGGGCAGGCCGGCGTTGGGATGCACGCTGACATGGGTGCCGGCCACCCGCGACAGTTCTTCGATGTACTGACGCAGGTCCTTCGCGCCGAGCGCGCAATTGAGACCGATGGCGACCGGCTCGGCATGGCGCACCGAGTTCCAGAACGCTTCAGTGGTCTGACCGGTCAGCGTGCGGCCGCTCTTGTCGGTGATGGTACCGGAGATCATGAGCGGCAGGTCGACGCAACGATCGACCAGGCACTCGCGCGCCGCGTAGATCGCCGCCTTGGCGTTCAAGGTGTCGAAGATGGTCTCGATGAGGATGATGTCGACACCGCCCTCGATCAGCGCGTCGGTGGCTTCGTAATAGGCCGCGCGCAAGGCTTCAAAATCGATATTGCGAAAACCCGGGTCATTCACATCGGGCGAGACACAGGCGGTGCGATTGGTCGGCCCGAGCACGCCGGCCACGAATTTGGGGCTGAGATCGCCGCTCGCGGCGCGGTAATCCGCGATCGCTTCGCGCGCCACGCCGGCGGCGGCGAGATTGAGGTCCCGCACGATATGTTCCAGACCATAGTCGGCCTGCGAGATGCGGGTCGCGTTGAAGCTGTTGGTCTCGACGATGTCGGCGCCGACATTCAGGAAGGACAGATGGATGCCCTTGATGAGTTTGGGCTGGGTCAGGCACAGGAGATCGTTATTGCCTTTCAGATCCCGGCCATGGTCGGCGAAGCGCTCGCCTCGGAAGTGTTCCTCGTCCAGTCGGTGGCGCTGAATCATGGTGCCCATGGCGCCATCGAGCACGGCGATTTTGCGCGCCAGGAAGTCTTGAAAATCAGAGGGTTTTTTCATCTTACTACCGGAAGGAAAGCACTATGAGTAGTTTACCCGCAGCGGCGTGAGCCTTCACGCCGCCACGCGGTTTTCGTGACGCAGGGGGCGCAATTGCAAAAGACGCCGATGCCAGGCGAACAGCCCGACCAGCGTCAGCAGGAACAGGCCATGCACCGGCCAGATACCGAGCTGGGCGGGAATCACGCCTTTCAGCAGCAAGGCGCGTCCCACGCCCAGCAGGTTGGTATAGGCGAAATAGCCGGCGACGGCCGCCATCAAGCCCAGGTACCAGTGTCCGCGTCGATTGCCTACTCCGATCAGGAAAGCCAGGGCCGGGGCGAACAAGGTGCATAGCGGCAGATTGAAGCGCGACTGCAATTCGACGGCGTAGTAGAACTCGTCGTGTTTGAGCAGATCGCTGGTCAGCACGAAGGCGATGTGGTCGTTGAAATTGGTCGGCTCGGGATCTTCGATGCGCACGCCGTAGCGCGAAAACTCGGTGATGGTGTAGTCGGCCTGGCCGGCCTCGCCGGCGTAACTGGCGCCGTGCTCGAACACCGCGAAGCGGCCACGGGCGCGGCGGTCGGTCTCGATCGAGGCGCGGTCAGCGCGCAGGGCGCCTTCGCGGCCGTTGTCGACCTTCTTGTCCCGCGAATGGACGAAGGCCCGTTCCAGATGCTGCTCGTCCGCGGCGATGGTTTCGGCATAGAACACCCGCCGACCGCCGGCCAGATCGCGAAAGCGGCCCGCTTTGACGCCGGCGATGGTTGCCTCGTTTTCGGTGATTTCCTTCAATTCCCGCAGGTAATGCTCGGCCTGCGGGCCGACCACCAGGGTGATCAGTGCGACGACCGCCGCGGCGGCGAGCGCCAGGCCCATGAGCGGTTTCAGCAGATGCTGATGGCCCATGCCGGCGGCCCGCATCACCACCCATTCCGACCCCAGATGCAGGCGCGTGGCGGCGGCGAAGGTGCCGAGGAACAGCGACATCGGCAGCAGGTCCTTCAAGGACACCAGCATCTTCAACCCCACCATGCGCACGATGTGCTGGGGCGCGACCTTGCCGTCGGCGGCATCGCCGAGGGCGGAGGCCAGACGCATGGTCAGATAAAGCACCAGCAGGCCGCCGACGATGGCGGCGGTCAGCTTGATGGTCTCGCGGATGAAATAGCGGGGCAGGATCACGCCGCGTCGTCCGCCGGGATCTCGCGTTTGAGCAGATGCAGATTACGGAAGTAGATGATGCTGTTCGGCAACTGACTGACGATGAAGACCGGATCGCGGCGGTAGATTGCGTAACCGAGCAGCACCACGCTGCCGGCGATGCTCAAGTACCAGAACGCGACCGGAATGACGCTGCGCCTGGCGCGCTCGCTCGCCACCCATTGCACCACCCAGCGCGAGAAGAACAGCAGGTTGCCGCACATGCCGACACTGATCCAGGCTTGTTCAATGGTCATGGCGCAACTCCTCGACGGGCGCGATGCGAAAGGCGCGACGCTTGAGCCACATGACGCCGAACAAGTCGACGATGCCCACCCACAGTCGGTTCCATACGCCGTATTTGGACTGGCCATGCAGACGCGGGCGATGGGACACCGCCACCGAGCGTATGCCGCCGCCGTCACGACGGATGAGGGCGGGCAGGAAACGGTGCATGTGGTCGAAGCGCGGCAGTTTCAGAAAGGCCTCCCGCTGCATGATCTTGAGTCCGCAACCGGTGTCGGGGGTGTCGTCGCCGAGCATGCGCGAGCGCACGCCGTTGGCGATGCGCGACGACAGCAGGCGCAGGCCATTGTCGCGCCGCTGCTGGCGATGCCCGCAGATCAGCAGGGGCGGATGCGCGCCTTCGACCTCGCGCAGCAGGCGCGGAATGTCGACCGGATCGTTCTGACCATCGCCATCGAGCGTGACTATCCAGGTGCCGCGGGCCGCATCGACGCCGCTGCACACCGCGGCGCTCTGACCGCGATTGCGGCCGTGAACGAGCACGCGCACGCGCGGGTCGGCCGCGCAGGCCAGCAGGCGGGCGCGGGTGCCATCGGTGCTGCAGTCGTCGACCGCCACCACCTCGTACTCACCGAGCGGCGCCATGGCGGCCGCGATCTCGCCAAGCAGGGGGGCGACGTTCGCTTCCTCGTTGAAGAACGGCACCACCACCGAATAACGCAGAGGAGTGGCTGGGGAGGAGGAGCTCGAGGTCATGGATGACAAATCGCCGAAGTGAATGGGCGCGCGCTATGCCCGCACGAAGTGCGCGGATTCTAACAGGCATCCCGCGGGGAGGCAGCGCGCGGACCGGCTTTTGACAGGCTCGCGCAAGCGCACCCAGAATGCCTGACTTCGCCGTCACCAACAGGAACGCCCCATGGGACATCGCCTCTCCAAAATATATACGCGTACCGGTGACGCCGGCACCACCGGTCTCGGCGATGGTTCGCGGATTGCCAAGACCAATCCGCGCATGCACGCCATCGGCGAGGTCGACGAGCTGAACTGCAATCTCGGCTTGCTGCTGACCGAACCCTTGCGCGCCGGCCTCGCCGAGCTGTTTCTCGACATCCAGCACGATTTGTTCGACCTCGGCGGCGAGTTGTCCATCCCCGGCAGCAGCTTCGTCCAGGAAGCTGCCGTGACCAAGCTCGAGCAGGCCATCGACCTCTACAACGAAGACCTGCCGCCCCTCAAGGAGTTCGTGCTGCCGGGCGGCAGCCGCGGTGCCGCCATCTGCCATCTGGCCCGCGCCGTATGCCGGCGGGTCGAACGCGCGGTGCTGACCTTGGCCGCCGAGGAGACCGTCAATCCCCATACCTCGACCTTTCTCAATCGGCTCTCGGACCTGCTGTTCGTTGCCGCCCGCGTGATTGCGCGGGATTCGGGAGCGGGCGAGGTGATGTGGTCGCGCAAGCGGGGGTAGGGGCGAAATCTAGTCGCACACTGGATGGCGAGGTTCGGCGCCAGACAACACTGCTGGATGTGCAAGTGAATTCCTACCTGGACGGCAGCGTATGGCCTTCTGGTGTAGACTGCCGCTCTTTTTTTTCCCCCGGATCGCGTGGTCCGGCTCACAAGGATCCCATCTCATGAATGTTGCATGTTTGGATTTCGAAGGCGTGCTGGTGCCGGAAATCTGGGTCAGCCTCGCCGAGCGCACCGGCATCGAGGAGCTCAAAGTCACGACCCGGGACATCCCCGATTACGACGAACTGATGAGCCTGCGCCTCAATATCATGCGTGAGCGCGGTCTGCGCTATGCCGACATCCAGGCTGCCGCCGGCGCCCTCGACCCGCTGCCCGGTGCCGCCGAATTCCTGAACTGGCTGCGCGCCAACTACCAGGTCGCGATCATCTCCGACACTTTCCACGAACTCGCCGCGCCGCTGGTCGCCAAGCTCGGCTATCCGATGATCCTCTGCCATCAGTTGAAGGTCGACGCGGCCGGACACATCGTCGGCTACACCCTGCGTCAGGCCGATCCCAAGCGCCATTCGGTGCTGGCCTTCCAGTCGCTGAAGTACAAGGTCATCGCCACGGGTGACTCTTTCAACGACATCAGCATGCTCCGCACCGCCGATGCCGGCATGTTGTTTCAGCCCTCGGAGAAGGTCACGGCCGCCCATCCCGATCTGGCCGTGGCGCGCGACTACGATGACTTGAAGAAGATGTTCGCTTCCCACCTGTAAGCAGCACGGCGCGCCTCAAACTGCCAGGGCATAGGGGCGCGCCCGCGGGTCGATGGCGGACAGTTGCCAGCGCGGCAGGCCCCATTCCAGCAACTCCACCGACGCCGCGCCGCGCAGCTCGGCGGGCGGCGCGAGACCCAGAAAATCGAGTGCATGCCATAGAGCCCGCGCGGCGTTGTCGGCGGTGATGGCGGGCGCATGGGTCTGCTTGCTGAGCTTGTCGCCGTGGGCATCCAGCACCACCGGCAAATGGGCGTAGCGCGGCGTCGGCAACCCCAGCAGCCTTTGCAGATGAATTTGCCGCGGCGTCGATTCGAGCAGGTCGCTGCCACGGGTCACCTGGGTCACGCCAGACCACGCGTCGTCGACCACCACCGCCAGGTGATAGGCATATACGCCATCGGCGCGGCGCACCACGAAGTCTCCGCAGTGGCTGGCGAGGTGCTGGACGAAGTCGCCCTGCACCTCGTCGCGCACCACGATCGGCGCGTCATCGACGTGCACCCGCCATGCCAGGCAGGCACCGTCACCGCCAAGCCGCTTGGCGCGACAAGTGCCTGGATAGGCGCGCGGGCCGATGGCCTTGCGCGAGCAGCGGCAGCGATAGATGAGACGCTGCGCCTCGAGTTGCGCCAGGGCTTGCGCGTAGGCCGCGCCGCGCGTGCTCTGGTAGACCACCTGCCCGTGCCATTCGAGTGCCAGCGCTGCGAGCGTGGCGAGGATGCTGGCGGTCGCGCCGCGCTCGATGCGCGGTTGATCGAGGTCATCGATACGCAGCAACCAGCGCCCACCCTGGGCGCGCGCGTCGAGATAGCTCGCCACCGCCGTCACCACCGAGCCGAAATGCAAGGGGCCGGTGGGCGAGGGCGCGAAACGACCGACCACGCTCATCGTCGCGCCTCCCGCCTCAGTCTCGCGGAGCGAAGTGCGCGCAATACATGGCGGTCGCGCCGGCCACGCCGATGGGCATGGCGAGAAAGTTCACCAGGGGCACCATGGTCAGCAGGCTGACGGACACGCCGAAGCCCAGGGCCATGGCCCGTTCGCCGCGCAGTCTGTCGACCGCCGCCGGGAACAACTGGCCGTGGTTGCCGAGCGGGCAGTCGAGATACTCGATGGCCAGCATCCAGCCACCGAACGCTATCCACAGCAGCGGGGCGATGAGATTCAAGCCGGGAATAAAGCTCAGCACCAGCAGAGGCAGCGCCCGCCAGGCGAAGTAGAGCAGCTTGCGCAAGGCCGCGAACAGCGCCCTGCCGGCCTCGGCGACGAGCGTCTTCCAGCTGAACACGAGGGGCTCGCCGGGATGCAACAGATGCCGTTCGACGGCTTCGGCCAGCAGGCCGTTGAAGGGGCTGGCGAGGACATTGGCGACCATGCTGAAGGTGAAGAACAGGGCCACTGCCGCGAGCGTGCCGAACACCAGCCAGGCTATCCACAAGGCCCACTCCGGCCAGCCGGCGCAGTAGCGGTCGATGAGGTGCTGGACCAACTGACCGAAACTCGCCAGGGCGTAGACGAACACCGCGATATTGATCGCGAGCGGCCCGATCACGAAGCGCCGCAATCCCGGCTGTGCGAGCAGGCGGCAGCCTCGAATGGCGAAACCGACGCCGGCTGCGAAGCCTGCGCTCACGGCGCAACCCTCGTCAGGGCAGCACGCTCGCCGCGCCCGGCTGCCAGCCCGCCTGTCGGTGTTCGGCGGTGATGGTCGGGTAGGTGCCGCCGCGGACATTGAAGACCGCAGTCAGGCGCGCGTAACGCGGCGCACAGGCGGCGACGATGTCATCGAGGATGGCGTTGGTCACCGCCTCGTGAAACATGCCCTCGTCGCGGAACGACCAGATATAGAGCTTGAGCGATTTCAATTCGACGCAGGTCTGATCGGCGATGTAGTCGAGGGTCATCTCGGCGAAGTCGGGCTGGCCGGTGACCGGGCACAGGCAGGTGAACTCCGGCAGGCGAATGCTGATCAGAAAATCCCGCGCGGGCTTCGGATTGGGAAAGGTGTCGAGTCGTTTTTGAGGCTGCGTCGTCATGTCCGTACTGCTGCTGCTTGCGAATCTCGCGCGGGCTGCGCTGGTGTGCTTGGGGCGTGTCGCGTCGCGACTTCGAGCGGACCCGCGAGCGATAGATTTTTAGCCATAATTTCAAGCAATTGAACCATAGATGAGGGCGCCCGGCGAGCGTTGTGCGGCGCGATCTCGATGGAGTATGCTTCGCACCCATGCGCATTACCCGAATCAAAGTCGCGGGCTTCAAATCCTTCGTCGATCCCACCACCTTGACCCTGCCCGGCAACCTCACCGGTATCGTCGGTCCGAACGGTTGCGGCAAGTCCAATATCATTGACGCTTTGTTATGGGTGCTCGGCGAGAGTTCGGCCAAGCATCTGCGTGGCGATTCGATGGTGGATGTGATCTTCAACGGCTCCAATACGCGCAAGCCGGTCGGTCAGGCCACGGTCGAAATCGTGTTCGACAACTCCGATGGCACCATCGGTGGTCAGTACGCCGGCTTCGGTGAGATCTCGATCAAGCGCACCGTCAGTCGCGATGGCGTGTCGGCCTATCATCTGAACGGCGCACGCTGCCGGCGCAAGGACGTCACCAACGCCTTCCTTGGCACCGGCATCGGCTCGCGCGGCTACTCGGTCATTGAGCAAGGCATGATCTCGCGCGTCATCGAAGCCAAGCCCGAAGAACTGCGCGGCTTTCTCGAAGAGGCGGCCGGCATTTCCAAATACAAGGAGCGTCGCCGCGAAACCGAGAATCGCATGGGTCACACCAAGGAGAACATGGCCCGACTGACCGACATCCGCGATGAACTCGAAAAGCAGTTGAACCATCTGCAACGTCAGGCGCGCGCCGCCGAGCGTTACCAGGAACTGAAAGCCGAAGAGCGCAAGACCACCGCCCGCGGTCTGGCAGTGCGCTGGCGGGCGCTGAACGAAGAGCATGGCCGCTGCCACGAGGTCGCGGAACTGCGCACCAACGAACTCGAAGCCGAGATTGCGCTCCTGCGCGAAATCGAAGCGCGTCAGGTAGCGAGCCGCGACGCGCAGATTGCAGCCACTGATCAGTTCAACCATCTGCAGACCGATTTCTATGCCCGCAGCGGTGAGATCGCACGCCTCGAACAAGCCATCAAGCATGCCGAGGAACGCGAGCAATCGCTCACCCAGGATCTGAAAGACGCCGAGCAGACGCTCGCCAAGCTCATCGAGACCATCGCCACCGACGGCACGCAGTTGACCGAGGTGAAAACTCGATTGACGGAACTCGAGCCGCGCTTCGAAAGCCAGCGCACCGCGGAGCAGGGCGCCTTTGAGGCGGTGCGCACGGTCGAGGCTGAACTCGACCAGTGGCAGCACACCTGGGACGCCTTCAACCGCGATCACAATGCGCTGGCCCAGCGCGAGCACGCCACCCAGATCCGTCTCGAACACCTGCTGACCACCATTTCCGACGCCGACACCCGCGTGGCGGTGCTGAATGGCGAAGCGAGCCGCAACGAAACCGCCGATCTGGTCGCCCAGATCGACAAGTTCAAAGCTGAAATCGAGGCCGGCGACGCACAACGACTGCAGTTGACCGAGGCCCGCAATGCGATGCGCGCCGAACTCGGCCAGGCGCGCGGCGGGGTGCAGACTTTCGGCGCCACCCTGCATGAACACCAGACACAGTTGCAGCAGTTGCGCGGCCGGCTGTCCTCGCTGCAGGCACTGCAGGAAGCGGCCTACGGCAACGATCAGCGCGCCGTGGACGCCTTCTGCAAGGCGCGCGGCATCGACAACCTCGCGCGTCTCGCGGCCTTCGTCGACATCGAGACCGGTTGGGAACGGGCGCTGGAAGCGGCACTGCGCATTCCGCTGGGCGCGTTGTGCGGGCCGCAACTGACCTCGCGCATCCGCGACAGCGGTGGTTTCGATCGCGGCGCGGCAGGCCTGACGGTGGTCGATCTGGCTGAGCAGGGACAAAGCGGCGCGGGTCTCGACGCCGAGTTGCTGCTGAGCAAGATCACGAGCAAGGTCGACCTCGCGCCACTGCTGGCGGGCGTGTACGTCGCGCCCGATGCCGACGCGGCGTTGGCACTGCGCTCGCGTCTGTCCAATGAGCAGGTCATCGTCTTGCCGGACGGCACGCTGTTCGGTTCAAACTGGGTGCAAGTGGCCGGCAGCCGCGCCGAAGCCGACAGCATCCTCAGTCGCGAGCGCGCCATTGAAGAAATCGGCACGCGCATCACCCGGCACGAAGCCGACATCGCCAGCGTACGCGCCGACAGCGAAGCCTTGCGCGCGCGCATCAAGGACATGGAGCAGAGCGAACAGAAACACACCGAGCAGCTCGACGCAGGCGTGCAGGCACTGTCGCGTCAGCGCTCGGAACTCGGCCGCCTGGAGGCTGAGTTCCAGCGTCGTCAGGCGCGCGCCACCGACGTCGCGGCCGAGCTCGAACGGCTCGCCAGGCTGTCATCGGCGAATCAGGACAATCTTGCCCTGCTCAAGACCGAGCGCGCCGAGGCGGAAGCCGCTCTCAAGGAACACGCCGAACGTCGAACCGTGATCAGTGATGCGCGCGGCGCCATACAGGCGCGCCTCGACACCAGTCGCCAGCAATGGCGTGATCTGCGCGATGCCGCCCATCAGCTCGAACTCAACATCGGCCAGTTGCGTTCGCGCCGCGCGACGCTGGAAGAAGCACTGGCGCGCAACGGCGGCGCACGTGAAGGGGCCGAGCGTCGTTGTGCCGACATCGCAGCCGCGATCGCCGCCCATCAGGAACCGCGCACCGACATGCGCAGCCAGCTCGACATCGCCTTGCGCGATCGCCTGGAAGCGGAGAACAAGCTGGCCGAGGCGCGTCGCGCACTCGGCGAGCTCGACGCCGATCTGCAGAAAGCGGCCGGCGAGCGTTCCGCCGTCGAGCAGGCCATCGCCGAGCAGCGCAAGCAGCTCGAGCAGGTGCGCCTCGATCAGCGCGCGCTCGAAGTGCGTCTGCAGGAACTGGTCAGCCGCTTCGAGCAGACCGGCGAGGATCTCGAAGCGACGCTCGCCGAGCTCAGCGAAGGCGTGAGCGAGGAATCCATCCAGGAAGAACTGGAAAAACTGTCGGGCCGCATCGCGCGCCTGGGGCCGATCAACCTCGCCGCCATCGACGAATTCACGCAGCTGTCCGAGCGCAAGACCTATCTCGACAGTCAGCATGCCGATCTGACCGAAGCCCTTGATACCCTCGAGGAAGCCATCCGCAAGATCGACCGCGAGACCCGCTCACGCTTCCGCGAGACCTTCGACAAGGTCAACAACGGCATGCAGGCCTTGTTCCCGGTATTGTTCGGTGGCGGACACGCCTATCTCGAACTCACCGGCGAAGACCTGCTCGAAACCGGCGTGACGGTGATGGCCCGTCCGCCCGGCAAGCGTAACAGCACCATCCACCTGCTCTCGGGTGGCGAGAAGGCGCTGACCGCGGTGTCGTTCATATTCTCGATCTTCGAACTGAACCCGGCGCCCTTCTGTCTGCTCGACGAAGTGGACGCGCCGCTCGACGACAACAACGTCATCCGTCTGACCGAGATGCTGCGTTCGATGTCGAAGTCCGTGCAGTTCCTGTTCATCACCCACAACAAGATCACCATGGAAATCGCCGAGCAGTTGATCGGCGTGACCATGCAGGAAGCCGGCGTCTCACGCCTGGTGGCCGTCAACATGGAGGAAGCGGTCCAGCTCGCGGCGACTGCCTGAAGCCGCGACCCGCTGCCGCGATGTCACTGCGTACCATTCTGCTCATCATCGGCGCCATCATCGTGATTGCGGTGTATGCGTTCACCGCTTTCAAGCGCCGACGGGACGCGCGCTTGAATTACGATCGGCCCTTCCGCACGACGGTGCCGGAAGCCATGCGGCGTCAGGGCCACGACGGCGAGGTCGACGGTGAAGGCGACGAGCCGGGCTCCTCGCGCATCGCGCCGCGCGGCGAAGGCTACGACGAAATCATCTCCATCCGCACCTTGCCGCCGGACGAAGTGCCGCCGGTCAAACCACCGCCTCGCAAAGGCCTCATGGGCGCGGCGCGTGCGGCCGCCGCGGCGATGGCGCAGTCCACGCAGTCGCCGAGCGCCCCGCCCACCGAGCCGGCGCCGACACCACCGTCACGCGAGCCCGAAGTGTCGACCTTTCAGCTCGCCGATGAACCGGACTTGCACAGCATCAAACTGCCGAACGACGTGGTGCTGCCGCCGCAGCATGAAGCCTTGTCGGAGTTGCCGGCGGTGCGCAACGACGTGGCGCCGCCGCCGGAAGCAAGCAATGCGCGCAAGCGGACTGATCAACTCGATCTGTTCGGCGAATCGGCGGACGCACCGCCGCCGGAAGCCGCGGCGGTGCGCCGTCGCACCTACAAGGAGCCGAGTCGCGAACCGGAGTCGGGCCTGATCACGCTCTATGTGCGAGCCCACGAAGGCAAGGAATTCAGTGGCACGACGCTGGTGAAGGCGCTCAATTCCGTCGGCATGCAATTTGGCGAAATGGCCATCTTCCACCACTTCGGCGCCGGCGAATTGAAATGCACGACACCGGTATTCAGCGCCGCCAACATGTTCGAGCCCGGCACTTTCGAACTGCGCAAGATTGAAGCTTTCCGCACCGCCGGTGTCGCGCTGTTCCTGCAACTGCCGGGGCCGCTGGACGGCCCGGTCGCCTTCGAGCTGCTGTTGAACACCGCGCAACGCCTGACCGAGCTGACCGGTGGCGAGCTCTACGTCGACCCGAAGAATCTGCTCGACCCGCCCAGCATCGCGCGCCTGCGCAAACGCGCGGCCCACTTCGCCCATGCCCGCCACTGATTTCGAGCGGGAGCGCGCACGGACGCTCAAGCGCGAACTCGAGCGGCATAGCCATCAGTACTACGTGCTCGACGATCCGCTGGTGCCGGATGCCGACTACGACGCTCTGATGCGTGAACTCGAAGCACTGGAAGCGCGCCATCCTGAACTGATTACGCCCGATTCGCCGACGCAGCGGGTGGGAGGCGCGCCGGCGGCGCAGTTCGCGCCCGTGCGTCATCCCTTGCCGATGCTGTCGCTGTCCAACGTGTTCGACAGCGAGGAGTTTACCGACTTTCACCGGCGTTGCGCCGAGCAACTGGGCGTCGAGGCGGTGGAGTTCGTCGCCGAGCCCAAGCTCGACGGCCTCGCCATCAGTCTCATCTACGAACACGGTGTGCTGGTGCGCGCCGCGACCCGCGGCGATGGCAGCACCGGTGAGGATGTCACGGCCAATGTCCGCACCATCCGCGCCATTCCGTTGCGCTTGCGCGCCGCGCCGGCGCTGATTGAAGTGCGTGGCGAAATCTATATGGACAAGCGCGGCTTTGCCGCCATGAACGCGCGCCAGGAGACAGCGGGACTCAAGATATTCGCCAATCCACGCAATGCCGCCGCCGGCAGTCTGCGGCAGCTTGATCCCAACATCACCGCGAGCCGTCCGCTCACCATGTGCTGCTATGGCATCGGCCAGTTCGATGACGCGGCCCGGCCGACCACGCAACTGGACACCCTGGAACACCTGCGCGAACTCGGCCTGCGCGTCTCCCCCGAAACGCGGGTAGTGACGGGTGTCGAAGAAAGCCTTGCCTACTATCGGCAACTCGGCGCGCGCCGCGCCGAGCTCGGCTATGAAATCGATGGCATCGTCTACAAGGTCAATGTCCTCGCGCAGCAGGAAAAGCTGGGCTTCGTCGCGCGGGCGCCGCGCTGGGCGGTGGCGTTCAAGTTCCCGCCCGACGAGCGCACCACGCGCGTGCTCGGCATCGATGTGCAGGTCGGGCGCACCGGCGCGTTGACACCGGTCGCGCGCCTGGAGCCGGTGCTGGTGGGCGGCGTGACCGTGACGAATGCGACGTTGCATAACGCCGACGAGATACGCCGCAAGGACGTGCGGGTGGGCGATACGGTGGTGGTGCGCCGCGCCGGCGACGTGATACCCGAAGTGGTGCGCGTCATCCTCGAGGCGCGGCCGACCGACAGCGTGCCCTACGAACCGCCGAGCAGCGTGCCCGATCAGGATGTCGCGCGGCGCGTGCAGGCCATCATTCATTTCGCATCGCGCCGCGCGCTCGACATCGAGGGTCTGGGCGAGAAGCTCGTCGAACAGCTGGTGCGGGCCGGACTGGTGGTGACGGTCGCTGATCTCTACAGCCTGACACTGGAACAACTCACCGCGCTCGAGCGCATGGGCGAGAAATCAGCGGCCAATGTGCTGGCCGCCATCGAACGCAGCAAGTCCACCACCTTGCCGCGTCTGCTGCATGGACTCGGCATCCGTGAAGTGGGCGAGGCCACGGCCGGCAATCTCGCCGCCGCCTTTGGCAAGCTGGAAAGAATTCGGGATGCACGTCAGGAGGAACTCGAAGCGGTCAACGATATCGGCCCGATCGTCGCCGCCAGCATCGCCGACTGGTTCGCTGACGCCGACAATCTCCATCTGCTCGAACAACTCATCGAACGCGGCTTGCACTGGCCCGAGTTCGAAGTCGCGCCGCCGGAGGAACTGCCGTTCAAGGGGCTGACTTTCGTCCTGACGGGCACATTGCCGAATCTTTCCCGGGAGGAGGCCAAGGCCCGATTGCAGGCGCTCGGCGCCCATGTCGCGGGATCGGTATCGAAGAAGACCAGCCTGGTGGTGGCCGGTGCTGAAGCGGGCAGCAAGCTCGACAAGGCGCTGGCCCTGGGCATATCGGTGCTGGACGAGGCGGCGCTCGAAGCGCTGCTCGCCGAGCCAGCGGGTGTTACGGCGTATCTGCCTTCGTCGGCGCCTGTTCCCAGCTAGGGTCGGCGACCACCACACGGTTGCGCCCGCCACGCTTGGCTATCAACAGCAGATCGTCGGCGCGCTGCATGAGCTCGCCATGGGATTCCCCCGTGACGAAATGCGCGACGCCGAGACTGGCGGTCACGCGCTCGGCCGGCGGCAGGGAATCGACCTGCATGGCTTCGATCTCGCCGCGAATACGTTCGGCCAGCAGCTCCGCGCCGGCGGTCGCGGTATTGGGCAGAATCACCACGAACTCTTCGCCACCGTAGCGGTAGACACCGTCACTGGTGCGCGTGCATTTGACGATCTGATTGGCTATCTGGGTCAGCACCACGTCGCCGACGATATGGCCGAAACGGTCATTGATGGTCTTGAAGTGGTCGATATCGATGATCAGCAGCGACAGCGGCGACAGCTGGCGCTGCGCCAACGAGATATGGTGCTTGAGCTGCGCGCTCAGCATGGCGCGGTTGTTGACACCGGTCAGCGGATCCTTGAGGGCGATTTTCAGCGCGCGCTCGTACTGCAGGGAATTGCGCAGCGGATAGATGAGGGTGCAAAGCAGGACTTCCAGCACCTGCAATTCGCTTTCGACCAGGGCGCTGGCCCGCGAGAACGTGATCTCGCCGAGGTAACGTCCGACCAGCGTCAATTCATAGGTGTAGGTGTTCAGTTCGCGGGTGCCGTCGTCTAGCGAGACTTTCTGCACGCTGTTGCGATAGCGCACGGATACTCCGCGCACCATGCGCCTGACTTCGCGGGCAAAGCCGCGTATCACGTCGCGGACATACAGGCTCGACTGCAGGGCGTTGGAGATACGTAGCTTCGTCGCATCGGAAACAATGTCCTTGCCGCTCGATTCCTCGGCGGTGAAGGGCAGAATCTCGTTGACGAAGGCGCCGTTGCGCCACGGTTCCGCACCGATGACTTGCTTGATTGGTGTGCTCATCGCTTTCCTTACCAGCCGCATCCAGAGTTAGGCGAGAGCAACACTGCGAGAATTGTGCCAACTATCAGCGCCACCCCGAGCCATCCCGCCAAATCGCGTTTCGCGGCGGAAATTCGCTGAATTCGTGCAAAGCGATGCAGCGCGATCGCGCCGCGAGTGGCGGGGAAAGCTGCGTGAGGTCAAATATCCGACACCTGTTTCAGTGCCTTAAAGCGAAGTGATGACGGAAATCCGCATGCAGGCGGCAACAATTGCCGCTCAGCTCGAGCGCATGCCGGCCGGTATCGGCACGACCCGGCCGCGACTGGCCTGACCGCGCTCGCTCAGCAATTCGATGAAATGCGGCGCGATGTGCGCCGGGTCGGCGAGGTCGCTCGGATGCTCGGCCGGAAAGGCGGCTTGCCGCAGTCGGGTGCGGGCCGGCGGCGGCAGCAGCGCATTGATGCGGAGGTTGGCGCAATTGACGTGTTCCGCGGCCAGCATTTCAAACAGGCCGCGCAGCGCGAATTTCGAGGCGCCATAGGCGCCCCAGTGGGGCCGGCCGCTCATGCCTTCGGCAGCCAGTGTGAACAACACCGACGACGAGGGAGACGCCAGTGCAAGTGGCAGCAGCGTCTGCAGCATCAGGAACACGCTGTGGACATTGACCTGAAAGACCCGCGCCCAGGTCACCGGGTCATAGGACACGAGCGGGGCCAACTCGCCCAAGGCCGCGGCATTGAACACCAATCCATCCAGGCAGCCGCAGCGCTGGGCGATGAGGTCCGCGACATCGCCGTAGTCCGTCAGGCTTGCCGTTTCGAGATTGAGCGGTATCAGCAAAGGCGCCGGCCCACCGGCGGCTTCGATCGAATCGGCAATGCGTTCGAGGGCAGGAACATCCCGCGCGCAGAGCAGGGTGGTGGCGCCCGCCTTCGCGGCTGCGAAGGCGATGGCCGCGCCGATACCGCGGCTGGCGCCCG
>Ga0208492_1000619_pt1 | contig 28416 bp, 19 predicted proteins | sample Subbioar_CSW14AB_FD_184820 | JGI IMG/M metagenome (GOLD analysis project Ga0208492, IMG submission 184820) | Serpentinite rock and fluid subsurface biosphere microbial communities from McLaughlin Reserve, California, USA - CR12Mar_CSW14AB (SPAdes) | ecosystem: Environmental > Terrestrial > Deep... | reverse complement strand
GCCAAGACGTGGCTCGGGTGGAAGCTCGAGCGCGCGACCGCCAACGAGACCAGCGACGTCACGGCGAAGGCCGACTGCGATCCCGCCCGCCCCGATCTCGGTCGGTTCGATTGCGCCGGCGCGCGGTTCGCGATCGGCGATCACAAGGGCGTGCTCGCCGAGATCGCACGGCTGCGCGCGCTCCTCGACGAACCGAGGCTCGCCGCGGAGTGGGAGATCGGCAGCACGCTCAAGCTGTCGGGCGTCACCGCGGCCAAGGCGCTCTACGACGCAGCCGATCCCGCCGATCGCTCGATGCGGACGGCGCTCGCGATCGCGCCCGCCGGCAACACCGGGGTCGAGTGGCTGCGCAAGGAGATCCGCGTCCTCGACGGCGATCCGCGCTCGGTTCACGAGGCGATCCAGGCGCGCCGCGCCGCAGGCGACACCAGCGTGCCCCCGCCGCCCGCGGTGGCGTTCGAGACCACGGCGAAGAACCTCGTCGCCGAGGATCGGAAGAAGCCCGCCCGCCCCGACGCCGGCACGATGATCCTCGCCCGCGAGGAGAAGTACGAGCTGACGGCCGATGGGTTCGTGCACGGCGTCGTGTTCGACGTCCGTCGACTCGCCGGCACGCAGGACGTGGAGTCGAACGCGACCGCCGGGGTCGCCGCGACGAGCGGCGGCATGGGCTGGATGTCGAAGACGATCCATCGCATCCACAAGGCCGACGGCTCGATCGTGGAGCCCGATCGCATCGCGGCCGCACAGGCGGGCGCCGAGCTCTCGCAGATCGAGCCGGGCGACTACGTCGAGCTGGTCTCCGAGGGCTGGTTCCTCGCACGCGCCGACGGCACGTTCGATCTCGACACCGCCGACCTGTTGCCGACCCGCACCGCGGTGGGCAACGCGAGCGTCACCTTCAGCATGCCTTCGGCGATGAACGTCGAGATGTGGTCGCACCCCGAGCTGGGCAAGCCGACCATCGCCGAGGCGAGCGGCCAGAAGACGCTCACGTTCAAGCTCACCGATCACGACGTACGCCGCGCCGAGAAGGGCCAGGCGCCGATCGATCGCGAGGTCGCCGTGCGTCTCGCGACCTGGACGTGGGCTCGCCTCGGACGCGAAGCGCGCGAGAGCATGCTCGCCGACGACGAGCGCATGCCCGAGGTCTCTGCGTGGGTCGCACAGGCGGCCGGCGACAAGACCCCGAGCGTCGAGCTCCTGGTTCGCCTCTCCAAGGCGGCAAAAAAGGCCATCCCGCGCGTCGGTCTGTTGCCGCTCGGTCTCGGCGGCATCTCGACCGTGCAGATCTACAACGCACGCAGCGTCCTCCTCGACGCGCAGGGCTCGCGGGTCGAGCTCGTGCACCGCGCGCTCGACGAGATCGGCGTGAAGAACGAGATCGTCTGGGCCGAGAGCGGCCCCTACTCCGCCGATCCGAAGATGGTCGCGCGCCCGTGGCGGTTCGGCAGCCCGCCGCACGCGCTGCTCGTCGCGTGGGTGCCGCCCAAGGCCGGTGAGGCTGCGGCACCGTTCTGGGTCGACCTCGACGTCGACGGCACCCCGCCACCGCCCGGACGCACCGCGCCCGAGCTCCGTGGTCGGTTCGCCATCAACACCAAGGGCGAGATCCTCCCGGTGCCGCAGAACGTGGCCGAAGAGCCCGATCTCGCGACCATCGACCTGACCGTCGACGAGACGGGCCGGGCCAAGGGCACCATTGCCCTCCTGCTCCGTGGGCGAGATGCGCAGGACGTGTCGGCGGTGCTCGAAGAGCTCGCGGGAGAAGAGCGCGACGAGACGCTGCGCGGGTACGTGCTCGCGTGGATGCCGCAGGCCGACGTCACCGAGGTGAAGGCCTCGGCCGAGACGTGGCAGGTGACCTTGAGCGCGAAGCTCGAGGTGCCCGCGCTGCTGATCCCCGACGGGAGCCGCTTCGCCATCGCGGGCACCTCGCCGCTCCACGGCGGCGGTCGCGCGACGACGCTCGGTGCGACCTACGCCGCGCAGGCCAAGCGCACGACTGCGCTCACCATTCGCGAGCTGATCCAATACGACATCCACCGCGTGATCCGCCTGCCCAAGGGCACGTCGATCTCGACCCCCCTGCCCGCGCTCGACACCAAGGATCCGGGCAGCAACATGGTCGCCAAGCGGAAGGTCAAAGTCGACGGCGCCACGCTGATCGAGGACTTCTCGTTCGCGTTGCCGACCGGCGTCGTCGCTCCGAAGGCGTTCGACGCGTTCACCGACATCGCCCGCATCATCGACGACGGGTTCCAGACCGTGGTCCGCGTGCAGCCTCCGCCCGGTGCGATCAAGCTGCCGATGACCAAGCCCGAGGGCAAGCCCGCAAAGCCGATCCCGGCGGCGAAGCCTGCCGCGAAGCCCGCGCCCAAGAAGCCCTGAGGTGCGTCGGCGCGTCTTCCTCGCCCTCGGTGCACTCGGTGGACTCGGTGCACTCGGAGCCGCGTGTCGGCGAGTGCAGCGGGGGCCACACGCGGTGGAACGCGTGGTCTCGATGGCCGCATCGACGACCGAGGGTCTGTTCGCGATCGGCGCCGGCCCCCTGGTGGTGGGGCGATCGCGCTACTGCGACTACCCGCCCGAGGCGAAGGCGCTGCCTTCGGTGGGCGGATACGTCGATCCGAGCCTCGAAACGGTCCTTGGCCTCCGCCCCGATCTCGTGGTTGGCGCGCGCGGCCCTCTGGGCCCCGGGTTCGTTCGTGCGCTCGAGGAGCGCGGGATCGAGACCTGGTTCCCCGAGACCGAGAGCCTCACGGCGATCGACGAGATGCTGCTCGGTCTCGGCGCCCGCACCGGTCGCACCGACCAGGCCAAAGCGCTCGTCACGCGCCTTGGCGCGCGCAAGGGCGCGATCGAGGCCGCCCTCGCGGGCACGAAGCGACCTCGCGCGCTGCTCTTGTTCGAGAAGAAGCCGATCAGCGCGGCCGGCCCGGGGAGCTTCCCCGACGAGATGCTACGGCTCGCCGGCGCGACCAATGCGCTGAGCGACGGCGCCCGCTACGCGAACCTCTCGCTCGAGAAGGTGATCGCGCTCGATCCCGACGTGATCCTCGACACCGAGATGGGCAACACCGTGACCCCATTCGACTCGACGTGGAACGCGGTGCGGGCGGTGCACGACGGGAAGGTCGTGCGCATCGCCGACGAGTCCGTGTTGCGGCCCGGCCCGCGGGTGCTCGATGGGGTGGCCGTGCTCGCGCGCGCGATGCACCCGGGTGTCGCGGTGCCCTGAGCTCAGCGCCGTCCGACCTTGCGCTCGAGATCGACGAACGGAACCATGGTGACGATCGGGCGGCCGTGTGGGCAGTACCCGGCGAAGTCGACCTGGTCGAGATCCCGCAGCAACGCGGCGCACTCCTCGGGGTGGAGCACGTCGCCTGCGCGCACCGAGCCGTGGCACGCCATCGTCGCGAGGACGAGGTCCATGGCGTCGCCGAATTTGCGTTCGCCGGTCTTGGCGAGCTCGTCGAGCACGTCGCGGAGCACCTGCTCCGGCTTGGCACGGCGCAAGATCGCCGGCACGCCGTGGACGGCGATGCGCCCATCGCCGATGACGCGAGCATCGACGCCGAGGCCGAGGAGATCCTCGCGGACCTCGTCGACGATCGCGGTCTCGCTGCTCCGAACCTGCACGATCTCGGGCACGAGCAGCTGCTGTCGGGCGACGGAGCGCGCTTGGAACTGGGCGCGGAGCCGCGCGAACTGAACTCGCTCGGCGGCCGCGTGCTGGTCGAGGACGTAGATGCCGTCAGTGCCCTCGCAGAGGAGGAACGTCGAACGCACCTGCGCGAGGAACCGAAGGGTCGAGTACTTCAGCTCGCCGGGCTTCGCTTCTGTGCCGCGCGCCAGCGCGAGAGCGTCCTCGCTGGCGAGCGTGGTGGCGTAGGTGCGCGCGGGCGGCGGCGCCGACGCAGCCATCGGAGAAGCGCCGACCGACTGCCCGGGCTCTACCGACTCTTGACGGGTCGGAGGCACCGACGCCTCGGGGAGCCCGATTCCCCACGGATCGCTCTCCGCCTGCGGGGAACGCTCGGTCCTCGCAGCGGGCGAGAACCTCTGGGTCATCGCGTCGGAGAGCGACTGGACCCCTGCAGAGGCCAGCGTGGTCCCTGGGTCGCGCGCGGTGCTCGGGCTCGGAAACAGCGCAGAGACCGCGCGCGACTCGAGGAAGCTCGGCGACGAACCGGGGGAGCGGAACGCCTCGGCGAGTCGCGCCGCGATCGCGCGGGTGACGTCGTCGTAGAGCTCGCGTCCGCGGGCGAAGCGCACCTCCGCCTTCTGCGGGTGCACGTTCACGTCGACCTCGTCGCTCGCGACGTCGAGCCACACGATTCCCAGCGGATACCGACCTGGATCGAGCACGCTGCCGAAGGCCATGGCGACGGCGCGCGCGAGGTGACGATCGCGGATGGCGCGGCCGTTGACCAGCAGGTGCAAGCCGGTGGCACCGCTTCGTGCCCGCTCGGGGGGCGCGAGCAGCGCCTCGACGCGGAGCGTGCCGCGCTCGCCGATCACGTGCGCGAGCTCGAGGCCGCGCGCCCCTTCCATCGCACGCGCGAGCACGTCGCGACCGCGCGTCTGGCGATCGGGTGCCCGAAGCCACTGACGCGCCACGCGACCATCCCGCACGAACGTCAGCGCGAGATCGTGCCGTGCGAGGGCCAGCTCGAGGCACGTGTCTCCGACGTGACCGGACTCGGTGCCGACGCTCTTGAGGAACTTGCGACGCGCGGGGACGTTGAGGAACAGGTCGCGCACGTCGATCGACGTGCCTGCGGGGGCGCCGATCTCGCGCACCTCGGGAGCGACGCCGGGCGTCACCACCACCTCGAGCCCCTCGACTGAGTCGACGGTGCGCGTGGTGAGCGTCAGCCGCGAGACCGCGGCGATCGAGGGGATCGCCTCGCCCCGGAAGCCGAAGGTCGCGAGCCGGTAGAGATCGTCGAACGCCTCGAGCTTGGAGGTGGCATGCCGCTCGAGCGCGAGCAACGCGTTGTCGCGGTCCATGCCGAAGCCGTCGTCGACGACGAGGATGCGATCGAGACCGCCACCCGCGATTTCGACGCGCACCGTGCGCGCTCCCGCGTCCAGCGAGTTCTCGACGAGCTCCTTGACCACCGAGGCCGGCCGCTCGACGACCTCGCCCGCCGCGATCTGGTCGCGGAGCTCGGCCGGCAGCAGGCGGATGCGCGGCAGCGTCATGACTCGTCGTCGGTCGACGAGGGAGGAATCGACTGGCGCGAGCCCTCGCTCGGTGTCAGCTCGGCGATGACCGACGAGCGACCGAGCGCGATCGCGAGACCGCCATACAGTGCGACCTGCCCGAACAGCTTGAGCAGGAACGAGAAGCGAACGCTCGCCCGCAACGTGGCCTCGGCCTGCTCGCGCGTGAGCCCGGGATGGTCGAGGCGCGCGACGCGCACCGCGGGGATCTTCTCCGCGAGCCACGCGCGCTCGTCACGCGAGGCGACGTAGTCGGCGCCGGCGTAGAGCGCGGTCGCGAGACAGACCTGCTGGAGCCACGCGCGACCACCCGTTCGCCGACCGAGGGTGCGGGCGGCACCGATCACCAGCGCGATCGACAACACGAAGTTCGCCGCGGTGAGCGGGAGGCGCGTCTTGCGGAAACGCTCGAACGAATCGGTCATCACCTCGGCCTCGGCTTCGGTGATCCCGAGCATCGGCCGCGCGGGGGCCACCGATGGCGCTGGGACCGGCGGCGCCGACGCGACCGCAGACGCGGAGGCGGGCGCCGACGCCGACGCCGACGGGAGCGCCAGGGCCGACCCGGAAGCCGACACCGACACCGAGGGGCTCGTCGCGAGGCGCGGCGGGATCGGGCCGCGGTAGTGCGCGAGAACCGCACACGACGTGACCGTGCCTGCGACTCCAGAGGCCCACGCGAGCACCAGGGCGATGCGCAGGATCCAGCGCGCGCGCGCCGAGAGCGGACTGCTCTTCGCCTCCATGTCCGCCCGTCTCTACCGCACGAGCGGCCGGAGGGCGAGAAGCGCCGGATCAGGAGCTCAGAAGTAGAAGGTGAGGCCGCCCGTGAAGAGCGCGCCGCCGGACGTGTTGGTCGTGCGGCCGTCTTTGGCGGTGAACTCGGGCTTGCTCGCCGCGGCGTCGTCGGTGCGGCCGCGGACGAAGCCACGAACGTCGAAGTTGAGGGCGACCTTCTTGGCGACGCGGAACTCGAGACCGCCGCCGAACATCGCGCCGAAGTACGAGTACTGCTCGCGACGGCTCATCATCATGCCGTTGGAGGAGCTTTCCTCGACCTGCACGTTGGCCGTGGAGAAGCCGAAACCACCGAGCAGATAGACTTGGGCTTTGCTGCGCGGGTTCAGGTACAGGAGGCCGAGGATGCTGAGCGGGACCTCGCTGCGCTTGTAACCGTTGGCGTCGGTGCCGCCGAGGGCATCGAGGCCGATGTCGAGCGCGAAGCGCGGGGTCGGGCGGAACCGGAGGCTCGCGCCGATACCGGCCGCACCGGTGTCGCTTCCGCGGCGCCCGTCGTTCGGACCGAACGCGGCCGCGTCGAGGCGGAACGAAAGGCCGATCTCGCTCTTGGGGCGCGCCGGAGGCGGAGGCGGAGGCGGAGGCGGGTAATACGCCGGCGGCGGCGCGGTGTAGACCGGCGGAGGCGGTGCGGGCGTGTAGATGACGACCGGCGGAGGCGCGGCGGGCGGCGGCGGCGTGGTCGCCACAGGCGGAGGCGGCGTACCCGGAACGCCGATCTTGATCTCGGTCTCGGCGCAGAACCACGAGCCCGGAGGACACTTCGAGCTGTCGTCTGCGTGCGCCGAGGCGCTGACGACGCCGAGGGCCGCTGCGGCGGCGAAAGCGACCGAGAGACGACGGACGCGGGTGGGGGAGCTCGAGGTGCCGGTCATCGGAAGGGGCTCCTTGCTACGGAGTAGCACACGGAAGGAGGTAGATACGCCCGCCGGTAGAGCAATCCTGATGCCGTCGGAGGATGGCGTCCAGCCTTCGACGAAAACACCTGGCCTGGCGCCGGGAGAACGGCCGGAGACGACGAAGATGCCGCGGAAATTTCGGGGTGGTGCGACATCGCGCCCCAGGGAGAGCGCCCGCCGCTCTCCGGTCGTGGCGGGCCCGAACCGGCACCCACCCCCGCCAGGTGTAATCGGCCGTTCGCTCCCCCCGTGAAAACCAAGCCGCGCCCTGATAGCGTCGCCATCGATGCCCGAGCAAGAGATCCGCCACATGATGGACTGCGACGTCGACACCTACTGGAGGTGCGTGTTCGACGAGGAATACAACCGCCGCCTCTACCTGGAGGTCCTCCGGTTCCGCGACTGCAAGCTCCTCTCGCAGGAGGAGAAAGCGGACAAGAAGACGCGCAAGCTCTACCTCAACCCGCCGCCCGCGGATCTCCCCGGCCCCGTCGCGAAGGTCGTGGGCGACATCTCGTGGCACGAGGAAGGCTCGTTCGACACCAAGACCAAGCGTTATCGCTTCAAGGTCACGCCGGCGTCCCTCCCCGACAAGACGCACATCGAGGGCGAGATCTGGTGCGAGCCGCGGGGCGACAAGAAGTGCGAGCGCATCGCGAAGACCAGCGTCGAAGTGAAGGTCTTCATGGTGGGCGGCCTCGTCGAGAAACGAATCATCGACGACATGCGCAAGAGCTACGACGCCGCCGCGAAGTTCACGGGTGAGTACGTCCGCGAGAAGGGCTGGTAGGCAACCTCTTCCGGAGTACACGCGCGCGGCGTGCGACCCATCTGGTCGCACGGCCGCGCTTCGTGCTTGTGGGATCGCGTTTCGTGTCTATTGTGTCGGCTGTCTTCTCGCGTTGCGGGGTTCCGCAGACGAGATCCGTCGCCGTTCGAGCGCGAGCTCGACGTCGAGGGGGCGCTCCGGTTTCGACGGGGGTTGCAGAGTCTTCGGTGGCGTGCAGAGGGGTCCACAACCTCCAAAACAGTGGAACGTACAAACGCGAACGACAACGCGTACGCGCTCGCGGCCTGAACAGCCAAGAACGCCGTCTGAGGAACGAGCCCGGCGATGCTCGTCCAAGGGCGCAACTGAATCGCCTGGCCGACCCCGTCCACCACGTGCGGGTGAAGTGAGAATTTAGCGTGGAGTAGGTGCGACGGGAGGTTGTCGATGGCCGCTCGCGCACCGAATTAAATCATCGACTACGCACGTAGAGGCCCAGACAAAGCGCTTTCGGACGCGGGTTCGACTCCCGCCGCCTCCACCTATGCTTGCGGCCTTCGGCCGCTGCGCCATTGCGGCGGTCGTCTGCGCCGTACGGCGTCGACTCCCTCGGCAGCGCCACCAATCCCAGCGGGGTGGCCGCTGCTGAAGAACCAAACTCAGCGCGGTCGTCTGCGCCGTACGGCCTGCGCAAAGCCTTCGGCCGTCCGGCGTCGACTCCCTCGGCGGCGCCACCATCCCAGCAGCGCGTCCGCGTGTTGCGCGGTCGTCTGCGATGGAACGGCCCGCAAAGCCTTCGGCCGTCCGGCGTCGACTCCCTCGGCGACGCCACCAATCCCAGCGGGTGGCCGCTGCTGAAGAACCAAACTCAGCGCGGTCGTCTGCGCCGTACGGCCTGCGCAAAGCCTCCGGCCGTCCGGCGTCGACTCCCTCAGCAGCGCCACCATCCCAGCGGGGTGGCCGCTGCCGAAGCACCAAACCTCGCGGCTGTCGTCTGCGCCGCACGGCTTGCGCAAAGCCTCCGGCCGTCCATCGTCGACTCCCGCCGCCTCCACCTTTTAAGTTGCTGAAGCAACTTCTCCGGCGCGGTCGTCTGCGCGACGACCTCGGCGACGCCACCAATCCCAGCGGGTGGCCGCTGCTGAAGAACCAAACTCAGCGCGGTCGTCTGCGCCGAACGGCCTGCGCAAAGCCTTCGGCCGTCCGGCGTCGACTCCCTCAGCAGCGCCACCATCCCTGATGCGATGCTCGCGTCCTCACTCGAACCCTGCCAAATGTCACGGGCGGGGCTCGACGGGCGGGCGTTTCGGGAACTGGATCGGGGGATGGCCGACGACGATCCGATCCAACGGGCCGCGATGCAGTTGATGAGCTCGATTCAACGGATGATCAGCGAGCCGAAGGACGCCGCGGCGTTTGCGGCGCATGCGGCCGATCACCTGACGCAGCTGGCGCATGCGATCGCCGACGAGGCCGCCGCCAAGGTGCGCGAAGGTCGTTCCTGAGCGGGACGAGACGTGCTCGGATCGGGGCGTGATTCGGGTCGCGGAGATCCTGGTCGACGTGCCGGTGGGCGCGCGGGCGCATGCGGAGCGGGCTGCGTGGAAGGCGGGCGCGCAGGGGCTCGAGATTCGTGATCTGGAGACCGGGGTCGAGAAGGGCCGCGTGCAGGTCGTGTGGTGGGCGCCGGCGGGTGCGGTGCGCCACGCCGTGTTGCGGGTGGTCCGCCAAGAGCTCCGCCAGGTTCCGACGGCGCGCGTGTCGTCGCGGTTGGTCGAGGCGGCGTGGCTTCGGCCCCCTCGCCCGCGCAACCTCGGCGCGGGGTTCGTGGTGGTCGGGCCGGACGATCCGCGACGGCTCATTCGCGGGCGCGTCGCGCTGCCCATCGAGGCGGCGCTCGGGTTCGGCGATGGCTTCCATCCGACGACCGCGCTCTGCGTCGAGGCGATGGAGCGTCTCGAGGTGCCGGCGCGCGTGCTCGACGTCGGGACGGGAACGGGTGTGCTCACGATCGTGGCTGCTCGTCTCGGGGCCCGGACGCTCGCGGCGACCGACATCGATCCGCTGGCGCTCCAGGCGGCCCGGACGAACCTCGCGCGCAACGGCGTGGCTGCCCGCGTCGGGCGGGTGATGCCCCGCGGACGATTCGATCTGGTGGTGGCGAACCTGTATTTCGCGCCGTTGCTCGCGCTGCTCCCCCAGCTCGGCGCACGTGCGGACCGCACGCTCGTCGTGTCCGGGTTCGGGGTCTCGTCCGCGCCGCGCGTCGCCGAGGCGCTCGGGGCGCTCGGGTTCGCGCCTGGGCGTGCGCGCACCCGGCAGGGGTTCGCGTGTCTCACTGCGACCCGGTGAACGTTCCCGCTTGCCGCTCGCGCGCGCGCATCGGCAGATCGGAGGATGCGTCTGGTCACGCGTCTCGGTCTCTCGCATGCCGCGCTCGCTTGGACGCTCGTGGCCGCCCTGGCGGCGATCCTCGCCGCGCTCAGCGCCATCCGGACCCAGGTTCGGGAGGTGCTCGAACGCGACCTCGCGACGATCGACGAGGAGGAGGAGATCTACCGCGCCGCCTGGGCGGTCGAGGTCTCGGCGCGGCACGCGCTCGACGCGTGCGAGCTCGGCGCCACGAAGCCGGGCGTCGAGACCAACGTCGTCGCGGCGCGCGATGCTCTCGTCGAGAAGCTGAAGACGAAGGGACCGGCGGCCTCGCCGCTCATCCGTGACGCGGTCGCCCCCTATCTCCAGCTCGGCAACGAGCTGATCGCCGGGGACACCTGCGCGCTGCTCCGCACGGCCGAGGCGCGCAAGCGACGTCTGCAGCAGGACGAGCACCTCACGGATGCGTGGATCGCGCGGCTCTACCAGCTGCACCGCGCGCTCGAGGCGAAGGAAGACATGATCGCCCGGGCCGGCACTCGAGCCCTCCTCGGCGGCGCCGCCGCGAGCGCGCTAGCGCTGCTCGCAGCGTTCGGGCTCTCGACTTGGATCGCGCGCGGCGTCAGTCGACCGCTCGGCACCCTCGCCCACGCCGCGCATCGGGTCGGTCGGGGAGACTTCTCGCCCATCCCGCTGGGCGGTGGTCCCGACGAGGTGCGGCAGTTGGCGCGCGATCTCGATCTCATGCGCGAGCACCTCGCCGAGATCGACGCGCTCAAGCAGCAGTTCCTGGCCTCGGTCTCGCACGAGCTGCGAACGCCGCTCGGCAAGATGCGCGAAGCACTCGCACTGCTCGCGGACGGCACCGCCGGACCGCTCGACGACCGTCAGCGGTCGGTGGTGGCGATCGCCCGCCGCGCCTGCGAGGCCGAAATCCGGCTGGTCACGACGCTGCTCGATCTCTCGCGGCTGCGGGCCGGAACGCTGCTGCATCCCGCCGACCAGCAGTCGTTGGACACCGCGCTGCACCTCGCCATCGACACCGAGAAGGCCGACGCGGCCAGCCGGCAGGTTCGGCTCGACCTCGTCACCGAAGGAACGGTGCCCCCCGCGCGTCTCGACGAGGCCTTGCTCGAACGAGCCATCGCCAACCTCGTCCGCAACGCAGTGTCGGTCTCGACCGACGGTGGGGTCGTGGAAGTCCGGCGCACGGTCGAGGAGGCAGGCCCGGCTGGCGAGACGGGGCGGTGGGCGTGCATCCGCGTCCGCGACCATGGCCCCGGAATTCCAGAAGAAATCCGCGATCACCTGTTCGATCCCTTCACCACCCGGGAGGTCGCGGGACGTCGCGGGGTGGGCATCGGTCTCGGCCTCGCTCTGGCGCGCGAAGTGGTCAGGGGCCACGGTGGATCGCTCATCCTCACGGAGACCTCCTCCCAAGGAACGACTTTCGCTCTATGGATTCCCCTGTGACGACCCCGAACGTCCTGATCCTCGACGACGATGCCGAGCTCTGCACGCTGCTCGCGATGCGCCTCGAAGCGCGCGGCTACCGCGTCGCGTCCGCGGGCACCGCGCGCGACGGTCTCTCTCGCCTCGCGCGAGAGGCCTTCGACGCGATGATCCTCGACCTGCGCCTTCCCGACGCCACGGGGATCGAGGTGCTCGTCCAGGTTCGCACTCGCACGCCGGATCTCCCGGTGATCATGCTCACCGCACACGGGTCGATCGAGACCGCCGTCGAGGCGATGCAGCGGGGTGCGTTCGGCTTCCTCACCAAGCCGTTCCACGACCACGAGCTGCTACAGAAGCTGGCGCATGCCGTGGAGAACGGCTCACTCCGCAAGGAGGTCGCCGGACTGCGGCGCATCGTCGGTCTCGCGGACGACCACCACCTCCTCGGCACGAGCCCGCCCATCGCCCGCGTGCGCGAGGTGATCGAGCGCGTCGCTACGACGGAGGTCACCGTGCTCATCACCGGCGAGTCGGGCACCGGCAAGGAGCTCGTCGCGCGGTCGCTGCACGCACTCTCCCCACGTCACGAGCGGCCGTTCGTCGCAGTCAATTGCGCAGCCATTCCCCGCGAGCTGCTCGAGAGCGAGCTGTTCGGTCACACCCGGGGGGCGTTCACCGGCGCCACCCGCGATCGGGACGGGCTGTTCGCCGCGGCCGCGGGGTCGACGCTGTTCCTCGACGAGATCGGAGACGCCTCGCCCGAGGTGCAAGCCAAGCTGCTGCGCGTCCTCCAAGAGAAGCGCTACATCCCGGTCGGCGCGACCGCCGAGCGCGAGGCCGACGTGCGCGTCATCGCCGCGACCAACCGCGACCTCCGCGCCGACGTCGCCCAAGGACGCTTCCGCGACGATCTCTACTTCCGCCTCCACGTCGTGCCGCTCCCCATGCCTCCGCTGCGCGAGAGAGCCGAGGACGTACCGCTGCTCGCGGAGGTGTTCCTCGAGCGCGCCGCGGCCCGCCATCGACGGCCGGTCCCGCAGCTCGGCAGGTCCGCGATCGACGCGCTGCTCGCGCATCGGTGGCCGGGCAACGTCCGGGAGCTCGCGAACGTCATGGAGGCGGCCCTCCTGCTCGCAGGCTCCGACGTGCTCGGCGCCGAGCACGTGGCGTCGTTGCTCGCCGAATCGAGCCTCACCCCGATCCCGGAGCCGTCGTCCCCTGCCCCGCGGTCGTGGCTGGATGCCGCGCTCCAGCCGCTGCGCGATCCCGAGCTCCCGCCCCTCAAGGAGGCGCGCGACGCGTTCGAACGCGGCTACCTGGTCGAGGTCCTCCGCCGCTTGGGGGGCAACGTCACCGCCGCGTCGCGTGCGGCCGGTCGCAACCGCACCGACTTCTACGAGCTCCTCAAGCGGCACGGCCTGTCGCCGTCGGAGTTCAAGGAGTAGCCTTCGTTCGTGCGGGGGCTGCTCACGCTCGCGGCGCTCGGGCTCGTCGGCTGCGCCGAGAATCCCCCGATTCACCCGGCCGTCCCGTCGCGGGTCTCGATCCCGGCTTGGGCCGAGGGCGACCACGGACCGTCCACGTCCGCGCCACCGCCCATCGCGGCGAGCTCCGCGCCGGTAACGATTGGTACCGATGCGCCGGCGAGCAAGCCGCGTCGCAAGAAGATCGATCTCGATCTGGTCGACGCCGATGTCCCCAACGTCTGCCGCCTGATCGGCGAGCTCGCCGGCGTGAACGTCGTGGTCGGCGACGGCGTGAGGGGCAAGGTCACGCTCCGGCTGCACGGCGTGCCGTGGGACGAGGCGCTCGACGCCGTGCTTCTGGCCAAGGGCTATCGCGCCGAGCACGTCGGCAGCGTGATCGTCGTCCGCGCCAAGTGAAGAACTGTCGGAAAATACCCCCGGACTGAAGTGACTGAAGTCCGGGGCACCGACAGCGGACCTCAAGTCCTTCGGACTCACCGACTTGCTCGGCTCGCCCGATGTTGTCGGCGCAGACTGAGGTTCGTGTCGCACGTGCGAAAAATCGTGCCGATCTGCGATCGCGGTTCGTGAACGAAGGACTGCACTTCCTCGTTCAAACCCTCGCCAGCCCGGAGGGCTTCGTCTCGCAGTCGGTGCCCCGGACTTCAGTCCGGGGGAATCCTCCGACGGCTCTTGACGGCTTGCCGTTCGGACGCGGCTGCGCTCACAGTGCGCCCATGGAACGACCGATGCTCGAAAAGGTCTCCCCCGAAGCACGCACGAAGGTGGCCGGGTTCCACCGCGGGATCGTCGACGAGGTGGCCGCGGTGGTGGCACGCGATCGCGTCGTCGTCGTCGGAATGGCGCAGAACCCCGTCGTGAAGAAGGCGCGGAAGGCGCTCGACGCGGCGGGCATCAAGTTCACGTACGTCGAGTACGGCAGCTACCTCTCGAAGTGGAAGGAACGCCTCGCGATCAAGCTATGGGCCGGCTTCCCCACCTTCCCGATGGTGTTCGTCGACGGCACGCTGATCGGAGGCTGCTCCGAGCTCGAGCCCCTGCTCGCCGAGGGCAAGCTGAAGCCGTGAGCGCGTACCGCGCAGGACAGTCGGTCGAGGACTTCTGCCGTGTCTGCAAGGAGCTCCGCGACCACCGCGTGATCGCGGTCGACGAGGAAGGAGAGATCCTCCGCGTCATCTGCGGCTACTGCGGCAGCCAACACAACTACCGCGGCGCACGCACGCCCGGCGGTGGACGCCCCACGCCCGAGGGTGATCAGGGCCCGCGCGTGTTCGTGCGCGGCCGCGAGCCGTCGAGCGGGGAGACCGACACGAGCGAGCTCGTATCGGATCGCGAACGAGCCTTTCCTCCCATGGATTTGGACGGAGACGAGATGGACATCGAGATGCTGCTGCGCAGGGTGATTCGTGAAGAGATCGGCCTCTCTCCGGTGGCGCCTGCCGAGAAGTGGCGCGGCGGAGAGCTGGTGCTCAAACCCGGCAAGCCCGGCGTGCAGGACAAGTCGGTCCCGATCGACACGTTCTTCCACAAGGTCGTGATGCTGCGGAACCGCCTCCGCGTGCTCGAGCAGAAGATCAACGCGTCCAAGCTCCCGGACGACGAGAAGGTCGATCTCCAGAGCTACATCACCGGCTGCTACGGCAGCCTCACGACCTTCAACGTCCTGTTCGCCGACGAAGCCGACAAGTTCAAGGGCGGCGGCAGCGAGAAGGACTAACGCCACTCCACCACGAACGAGCACACCGTGTCGCCGCGCGTGCGGCACCGGGGGTGGGTGCAGCGGGCGTCCTTGGCGCCGACGCGGTCGAACATGGCGGCGATGTAGCTCGCGAGGAACTCGCAGTGCAGCGCTTCGGGCTGGGCGAACCCGGTGAGATCGCCGCGCGCGCGGGTGTCGGACTCGCGGCTCACTTGCCACGTGCCGGCATCGTAGAAGCGCGACCAGTACTCGCCGGTCTTCTCGAGCAACGTCGCCGGGTTGAGCACCAGGAACAGCACCCGGTAGACCCGGGAGACATGGCGCTCGGCGCAGAACAGGCCGTAGTCGCGCATGGTCGCCCGCGCGTCTCGGCCCAGCGCCTCGGGGGCGGCGAAGAGCGCGCGGAGCTGCGCGTCGAGCGGGTACCACCCGACCGCGACGACCTCGTCGAGCAACGCCCGGTCGGCCGGGGCGAGCGCCTCGCGCAGGCGGGACCACGCGGCGTCTCCGCCACGGTCGCGCACGAACGCCGAGAGATCGGCGAACGTCAGTCCCTTGACCCGTGCCACGCCGCAGGTTGACGCGAAAGCCAGGATGATCCAAGCTCCATCCGTTCATCATGATACTCGGATGAATGACCATGAACGTCCTCGGCACCGTCGACCTGCTGCACCTGTTCGGGGATGCGACACGCGTGCGTCTCGTGGCGCTGCTCGCGCGTCAGGAGCTCACGGTGGCCGAGCTCACCAGCGTCACGCAGCTCCCCCAGTCGCGGGTGTCGACCCACCTCGGCAAGCTGCGCGAGGCCGACGTGCTGCGTGACCGGCGCGAGGGCACCTCGACGTTCTACCAGCTGAACGAGCAGGGCATGCCCGAGGACGCGCGGCATCTCTGGCAGTTGATGACCACCCGCCTCGAGGACACGGTGCTCGAGAGCGACATGAAGCGCTGCGAGGCGGTGCTGCGCGCGCGCAAGGGAAGCGGCAGTTGGCCCGAGGCGGTCGCCGGCGAGATGGAGCGACACTACTCGCCCGGCCGCACCTGGGAGGCGACCGCACGGGCGTTCATGGGCTTGCTCTCGCTCGGAGACGTGCTCGACGTCGGCGCCGGCGACGGCACCATCGCGCAGATGATCGCCCCCCGCGCCCGCTCCTACGTCGCCCTCGATGCGAGCGAGAAGCTCGTCGCTGCGGCGCGGTCCCGGCTGTCCGGGCTCGACTCCGTCGAGGCCAGGCACGGCGACGCGCACGCCCTGCCCTTCGCCGACGGGTCGTTCGATCAGGTCCTGCTCCTCAACGTGCTGACGTGCGCCGAGCACCCGGCCAAGGTCGTGGCCGAGGCCGCACGGGTGCTTCGTCGGGGCGGCACGGTCGCGGTCGTCACGCTCGACGCACACGATCAGGCGCCGTTCACCGCCGGATACGGCCACTTGCACGCCGGATTCCGCCCCGCAACGCTCCGGCGCCACCTGGAGCGGGCGGGACTCGCCGTACGGCAGTGCGAGGTCACCTCGCGCGAGCGGCGCACTCCTCACTTCGCGGTGGTGACCGCGTTCGCGACGAAACCGAAGGTCGAAGGTCGAACATGAGCCAGGTACTCAAAGAGCTGCTGTCGCAACGGATCCTCATCCTCGACGGTGCGATGGGCACCATGCTCCAGCGGCACAAGCTGCAGGAGGAGGACTTCCGCGGCGCCCGCTTCGCGAGCCACCCGAGCGACCTGCGGGGCAACAGCGATCTGCTCGTGCTCACCCGGCCCGAGATCGTCTCCGGCATCCACGAGGAGTACCTCGCGGCGGGCGCGGACATCATCGAGACCAACACCTTCACCGCGACGACGATCGCGCAGGCCGACTACGGCCTCGAGCACCTGGTCCACGAGCTCAACGTGCAGGCCTCGCGCCTCGCCAAGGACGCCGCGGCGAAGTTCACGGCCAAGGATCCGAAGCGCCCGCGCTTCGTCGCCGGATCGATCGGGCCGCTCAACAAGACACTCTCGATCTCGCCCAGCGTGAACGATCCGTCGTTCCGGGCGGTGAGCTTCCCCGAGGTCGAGAAGGCCTACGCCGAGCAGGTGCACGGCCTCCTCGAGGGCGGCGTCGATCTGCTCCTCGTCGAGACGATCTTCGACACGCTCAACTGCAAGGCGGCGCTCGTCGCGATCGACAAGGTCTTCGCCGCGCACGGCCGACGCATCCCGGTGGTCATTTCGGTCACGATCACCGATCGCTCCGGTCGCACCCTGAGCGGGCAGACGATCGACGCGTTCTGGGTCTCGGTCGCCCACAGCAACCCGCTGATGGTCGGGCTCAACTGTGCGCTCGGCGCCAACGAGATGCGGCCGTACGTCGAGGAGCTCGCGAATTCCGCGCCACAGACGTTCATCCACTGCTACCCGAACGCCGGTCTCCCCAACGCGATGGGCGAGTTCGACGAGAAGCCGAGCGACACCGCGTGCGTGCTCCGCGAGTTCGCTGACGCCGGGTTCGTCAACCTGCTCGGCGGCTGCTGCGGCACCTCCCCCGATCACATCGCGGCGATCGCCAAGGCGGTCGAGGGATGCAAGCCGCGTCAACGCGGCAAGGCGAAGTACCCCTACACCCGGTACTCGGGTCTCGAGACCCTCGAGATCCGCGCCGAATCGAACTTCATGATGGTCGGTGAGCGTACCAACGTCACCGGCAGCAAGAAGTTCGCGCGGCTGATCAAAGAGGACAAGCACCAGGAGGCGCTCGCGGTCGCGCTCGATCAGGTGCGCGGCGGCGCCAACCTGCTCGACGTGAACATGGACGAGGGCATGCTCGACGGCGAGAAGGCGATGCGCTCCTTCTTGAACCTCGTCGCCACCGAGCCGGAGATCTCGCGCATCCCGATCATGGTCGACTCGTCCAAGTGGACGATCCTCGAGCAGGGTCTGCAGTGCATCCAGGGCAAGGGGATCGTCAACAGCATCTCCCTCAAGGAGGGAGAGGCCGACTTCCTCGAGAAGGCGCGCACGGTGAAGCGCTACGGCGCAGGCGTCATCGTGATGGCGTTCGACGAAGAGGGCCAGGCCGTCGACGCCGACCGCCGCGTCGCCATCTGCCAGCGCGCGTACGAGCTGCTCACCAAGCAGGTCGGGTTCGATCCGCTGGACATCGTGTTCGACCCGAACATCCTCGCCATCGCCACCGGCATCGAGGAGCACGCCACCTACGCCAAGTCGTTCATCGAGGCGACGCGACGGATCAAAGAGGCCTGCCCCGGCGCGAAGATCAGCGGCGGCGTGAGCAACCTCTCGTTCTCGTTCCGCGGCAACGACGTGGTGCGCGAGGCGATGCACGCCGCGTTCCTCTACCACGCGATCAAGGCCGGCATGGACATGGGGATCGTGAACGCGGGGCAGCTCGCGGTGTACGAGGACATCCCCAAGGACCTGCTCGAGCACGTCGAGGACGTGATCTTCGATCGTCGTCCCGACGCGACCGAGCGCCTCGTCACCTTCGCCGAGCAGGTGAAGGGCTCGGGGAAGAAGCGAGAGATCGATTTGTCGTGGCGCGACGCGCCGGTCGAGAAGCGCCTGTCGCACGCGCTCGTCCACGGCGTCGTCGACTTCATCGAGGCCGACGTCGAGGAGGCCCGAAAGAAGTTCGCCCGCCCGCTCGAGGTGATCGAAGGGCCGCTGATGGACGGAATGAAGATCGTCGGCGACCTGTTCGGCGAGGGAAAGATGTTCCTCCCGCAGGTCGTCAAATCGGCCCGCGCGATGAAGCAGGCCGTCGCCGTGCTGCTCCCGTACATGGAGGCCGAGAAGCTCGCCGCGGGTGCCGCCGCGAAGGCCAAGGGCAAGGTGCTGCTCGCCACCGTGAAGGGCGACGTGCACGACATCGGCAAGAACATCGTCGGCGTCGTGCTCGGGTGCAACAACTTCGACGTCGTCGACCTCGGCGTGATGGTCTCGGCCGACAAGATCCTCAACGCCGCGGTCGAGCAAAAGGCCGACATCGTCGGGCTCTCGGGGCTCATCACCCCCTCGCTCGACGAGATGGTCCACGTCGCGCGCGAGATGGAGCGTCGCGGGATGCACCTGCCGCTCCTCATCGGCGGCGCGACCACCAGCAAACAGCACACCGCGGTGAAGATCGCGCCGGGGTACCACGGCGAGACCGTGCACGTGCTCGACGCCTCGCGCGCGGCGGCGGTCGTCTCGTCACTCCTCGATGCCGACAAGCGCAAGGCGCTCGACGTGGAGAACCGCAAAGAGCAGGCGCGCCTTCGCGAGCTCTTCGCCAAGAAGCAGCAGGCCCCGCTCGTCGCCTACGCCGAGGCCCGCGAGCAGCGCACGCGGCTGTCGTTCGACGATCTGCCGGTGCCTGCGTTCGTCGGTCGTCGCGAGATCCGGAGCGCGCCGCTCGAGGAGATCGTCAAGTACATCGACTGGACGTTCTTCTTCACCGCGTGGGAGCTGGTGGGGAAGTTCCCCGGCATTCTCGACCACCCCGAGCAGGGCAAGGCGGCGCGCGAGCTCTACACCGACGCGCTGAAGATCCTCGACCGCATCCTCGAGGAGAAGCTCCTCACGGCCAACGCCGTCTACGGCTTCTGGCCCGCGGCGAGCGACGGCGACGACGTCGTCCTGTTCGAGGGGAACGCCGAGCGCGCACGCTTCCCGATGCTCCGTCAGCAGGTCGTGAAGACCGACGGCACGCCGTATCGCTCGCTCGCGGACTTCGTGAAGCCACGCGGCGATGGCCCGCGCGATCACGTCGGCGCCTTCGCGGTCACCGCGGGCATCGGGCTCGACGCGCTGGTCGCCGAGTACGAGCGCAAGAACGACACCTACTCGGCGATCATCGCCAAGGCGCTCGCCGACCGGCTCGCCGAGGCGTTCGCCGAGATGCTCCACGCGCAGGTCCGCCGCGAGTGGGGCTACGGCAAGGACGAGCAGCTCTCCAGCGAGGACCTGATCGCGGAGAAATACCGGGGAATCCGGCCCGCGCTCGGGTACCCCGCCTGCCCCGATCACACCGAGAAGGGCGATCTGTTCGCGCTCCTCGGCGCGCGCGAGGTCGGGCTCGATCTCACGGAATCGTTCGCCATGACCCCCGCCGCGAGCGTCAGCGGCCTGTACTTCGCCCACCCCGAGTCGCGCTACTTCGCGGTCGGCCGGCTCGGCAAAGACCAGGTCGAGGACTACGCGCGTCGCAAGGGGATGACGGTCGAAGAGGCCGAGCGTTGGCTCTCCCCGGTTCTCGGATATTAGTGCAAGAAGTAGCCGCGCTCAGGACCACTCGTCCGCGAGCGCGAGGGTGCGGGCGTGGATCGGGACGTTTGCGAGCATGCTCTCGCGGAGCGACTCGTCGGCGATGCGGCTCGCGCGCTCGAGGAGCCGGGTGCGCGCGTCGAGAATGGCGGCGCGAGCTTCGGCGCGACGTCCGAGCCGCTCGAGCGATTCGGCGAAGACCAGACGCGCGAGCGCCTCGCCCTCCTCGACCCCGCCCACCTTGCCGAGGAGGTCGATCGCATCGGAGGAGAGAGCCCGCGCGTCTTCGGGCAAACCCCGATGCAGCCGGATCTCGGCGAGCGCGGCGAGCGCGAAGGCACGCACCGCGGGGCTGTTGGGCGAGACCTCGATCGCACGTTCGGCCTCCCGCTCGCCCTCTTCGGCAAGCCCGGAGGCGAGCAGGATCGATCCGAGCGATGCATGCGCCCGACCCTCGATCCAGCGCGCGCCGTGCGCGCCGGCGTGGGTGACCGCGAGCTCTTCGACGGTGCGCGCCTCTTGGAATCGCTCTTGCCTCGCGAGGGCGACCCCGAGCCAATGCTCCACTTCGGCGGCGAGCGTGCCGATCTGCATGCGGCTCGCCTCCTCGAGCAACGAACGGAACGTCCTCTCGGCCTCGGCGTAGCTCCCGAGCTGCACGTGCGCGATCCCGACGTTCCGACGCTGGACGTTGAGGCTGCGGAGGATGCCCGCCTGCTCGAACTCGTACGCGGCGGTCTCGCTCAACCGCAGATACGCCCCGAGATCTCCCGCGACCATCGCGCGCGTGGCGCCGGTGTAGTGGACCCGCGCGGTGACCGAAGGGTCGGCTTCGGGGAGCAAGGCGATCGCCTCTTCAATCCGTGCGCACAACGTCTCTCCCAAGCCGCGCGGGCCCGTGTCCTCGGCGCGCTGGGACTCCTTGGCGAAGCCGAGGAGCACGAGCCAGGTCGCCGCGCGTGACCACGCGATGATCTGGGCCCCGAGCAGCTCCGGTCTCAGCGGGACGTCGCGGAGCAGCTCGCCGACCTCGATGAGCCTCTCGTTCGCGCCACGCAGGCTGGCGGCCACTGCGAGCTCGCCGGCCGCATCGTACCAACGGACGTCGTCGGGCGAGATGGAGCTGAGCGCGTCGAGCGCGAACCGCTCGGCGTCCGCCAATTGCCCCGACCAGCGGTAGCCGGCCGCCTGCAGCAGTCGGAGCGGCCCGAGGCTCTCGAGCTCCCGACCGCAGGCGATTCCGCGCTCGGCACGCGCGATCACCGCGGCGAAGTCGTTGCCCTCGAGCGCCTGTTCGGCCGCGCGATGGAACCACCGAGCCGCGCGCTCGGGGACTCGACCGCGTTCGAAGTGCTCGGCGAGCACCGCCGCGGGGACCTCGACCTGGCCCTGTTGCTTCTCCAACCATTCGGCGGCGAGGCGGTGTCCGAGCTCGCGATCGCGATCGACGAGCATGCCGTACGCAGCCTCGCGCACGAGGGCGTGGCGGAACGCCCACTCCCCCTCGCCCGACGGCCGTGCCTCGGGGAAGGTGGAGAACCGCGTGTCGGTGCGCAGCGACGAGTCTCCGGTTCGCCGCACGACGAGCTCGCGATGCGCGAGATCCTCGAGCTGCTCGGCGACCTCGTTCTCGGTGTGATCGCGCAACAGCGCCTTCACCCCCGCGCGCCAGAAGTGTTGACCGAAGACGCTCGCGGCGCGGAGCACCCGACGGGCCTCGGGGGTGAGGCCTTCGAGGCGGGCTTGGACCATCGCCACGACCGTCTCGGGGATCTCGACCAGCGGTCCCTCGCCGTCGGCCGCCCGGATGACCTCCTCGAGATAGAACGCGTTGCCCGCAGCGCGCTCGACGAGGCGGGTCACCGTGCTCTCGGGAATCTCGTCTCCGAGCACGTGGCGCACCAGCCGCTCACTCGCCTTCTTGGTGAGCTCGCCGAGCGCCATGCGGGTGATCTTCCGGTCGTTCCACAGACCGGGGAACAACCCGTGGACCTCGGGCCGCGCGAGCGCGAGCACCATGAACGGCTTGCCGGTGGCCTGATCGAGCTGACGGAGCGCTCCGTCGATGAACTGCACGCTCGGGAGGTCTCCCCAGTGCAGATCCTCGAGCACGAGCAGGACAGGACGCGCGGCACACTCGAGCGCGAGCCAGTCCTCGAACGCACGTCGCATCTGATCGCCCAAGAGGATGGGCTCTGCCCGCGCGGCCCGGAGCTGCAGGCTCGCCTCGCTCGCGACGGGCACTTCGAGCAGCTCGCCGAGGAACTCGCAGAGACGTTCGAGCGTTCGGCCCGCGGCGCGTCGCGAGAGGCGCGCGCGTAGCTTGGCCTGTTTGAGAGGCAGCGGATCGCCGGCCTCGAGGCCGAGCGCGCTGCGCATCGCCTGTCGCAGCATGCCGAAGGGTGAGCCGATGCTCATCGGATCGCCGCGCCCGACCCACACCGCGAGCGACTCCCCACGCGCGGTGAGTCGTTGGGCGAGCTCGTAGCCGAGGCGCGTCTTGCCCACGCCCGGTGGCGCCTCGACCAACACAGCCTGCGCGACGCCCTCGGCCACGCACTCGTCGAAGATGGCCTCGAGCATTCCGAGCTCGCGGGTCCTCCCCACGAATGGCGTCGGCTTGCCGAGCAGCGTCCGCGCGGGCGCCCGCTCTTCACGGACGGCGAGGAGCTCGGCGGTACGCATCGGGCCCGAGCCGCGGATCCGGACGTCGAACCGAGCATCGAGCAACCCCGCGGTGAGGTCGTCGAGCTCGACCGATCGGAGCTGCTGGGCCTCCTCGGTCCACCCCTCCGCGCGCGTGTTGCGAGCCAACGAGAGGCGGAGCACGTGCACGGCGCGATCGATCACCTCCCCCATCGGAAAGCGCGTCGACGCGTCGCCGCGCCCGGTGGCGAGCGCGATCGGCACCACCGGCGCCAGCGTGCGCAGGGCCAACGCACACCGCGCCGCGCGGCCCGCCTGATCGGTCGCGGCGGAGGTGCCCTCGAGAGTCACGACCACCGAGCCGTCGGCCAACGCCTCGAGCTTGCCGCCATAACGTTTGGCGATCTCCCGCATGGCCACGACCGAGGCGCCGTGAGAGTCCGAAGCGAGTGTGGGCGCGGCCGCATCGCTCGGCGGCGGCGCACGCGTCGGCGAGAGCATCACCACCGAGAGCAATCGCTGTTCCCCCGCAGTGAGCCCGGCGATGCGTTCGCTTCCCTTGGGCCGCAAGGTTCCGTGCCCGCGCGCGATCGCTCGGAGCGCCTCGACGACCGCGGCCGCATCGGCCGGTCGCTTCGCCGGTTCCTTCGCGAGCAACCTCGCCACCAGATCGCACAGCGCCGTCGGCACGTCGTCGCGCAACTCGTCGACCCGCGGCGCGTCTTCGAGGAGGATCTTCGCTTGGACCGCGAGCACGTCGCGCCCGGTGAACGCGGGCCGCCCGGTCAGGCACTCGAACAGCACACATCCGAGCGCGAACACATCGGCGCGTGCATCGAGATCGTGCGAGCCACGCGCTTGCTCGGGCGCCATGTAGCCGATCGTGCCGAGCACCATCCCGGTCTGGGTGGAGCGACCGTCGTCTTCGCTGGCGATCCGAACGATGCCGAAGTCGACGACCTTCGCCCGCCCGACGTCACCTTCGGGCAAGAAGAGGTTGCTCGGCTTCAGATCACGATGGACCAGGCCACGCTCGTGCGCTGCCGACAGCGTCTCGGCGACCCGCGTGATGAGTCGGACGCTGTCCTCGATGCCGAGGGGCTCGCGCAACAGGCGCTGCGCGAGGTCCTCGCCTTCGAGCCACTCCATCGCGAGGTACATCTCGCCGGACTCGGTGCGCCCGTGCGCGATGTAGCGCACGATCCCGGGGTGACGAAGCTCCGAGAGCACCGCCGTTTCGCGCGCGAAGCGCTCGGCGTGCTGCATCGCATGCGCGTTCGCCACCTTCAGCGCGACGGGCTCTCCCGTCTCGCGATCGCGCGCGCGGTAGACCGAGCCCATGCCGCCGGCACGCGCGAGGCCCTCGACCTCGAATCGTCGATCGACGAGGGCCCCCGAGTGCATCGGCTGGGATCATAGCCCAACCGGGCAGACCGGCTGCTTTTTGGCGCTATTCCTTGTCGATCTCGTCGGCCAGCTTGTCGAGCTCTTGTCTTCGACCCAATCAGAGGAGTGTGTAGACCAGGTTGATCGCGGTGACGAGATCGAACTCCTGCTTTCCGGGCAGCGGTTTGTTGTCGTAGCGGAGCAGGAACGACGTCGCGAGCGAGAAGGTCGAGGTGAACTTGGAGGTCACGACCAGGTCGCCGTTCACGCGACGGGTGTCGAGCTCGTCGAGACCTTGCAGGAGCTCGATGCCGCTCGAGATCGCGACGCCGTCGTTGATCTTGTAGCGATAGCCGAGGAAGGCGCGCGCGCTGTGCACGGCCTTGGTCTTGTCGAGCGGCGCGGCGCCGGGGATCGGCTTTCCCGCGGCGTCCTTGGCCGCGCGCGCATCGTCGCGCCGAACGTCGTAGAGGAAGTCGTAGCCGAGCTCCGCCCAGAACACGCGCTCCTTCAGGTTGACGAAGTAGTAACCGACGCCGGGGTCGACCTGTGCGCGGAGGTCGAGGCCCGCGAACCGATCGCGACGCGCCTGCAGTCCGAGGAAGAACGTGAAGTCGGTGGCGAAGAACCGGTCGTACCGCGCGCGGCCCTGGAGGTTCTCCACGGTCGTCGTCGGCGGCACCCTGCCGTCGGCTGAGGCGCGGCTGTAGTTGCCGGCAGCGATCAGCGTGAACTGGTTGTCTTCGCGGCGGAGGCGGTGGTTGAAGCCCGCGGTGCCCGCGATCAGGGTGGAGTTGCCGCTCGCGAGCATGCCTCCGGCGTTGATCGCGAGCTCGGTCGCGTCCTTCGCGTCGTCCTTGGCAGCGGCGCTCTGGAAGCCCTCTTGGGTGACGTCGGTCTTCCCCTTCGAGACGGCGTCGCCCTTCACCGTTCCCTTCGGGAGGGGCTCGCCAGCGAGTGCGCCCGACGCCGCGAGCAACGTGACGAACGTGGTCGCACTGAACGCGGAGAAGCGGAAGAGATGCATGAGCAGCCGATTGCTCCTCCCGCCCGGGGAAGCAAGGCCTGCCAGAGCGCCGAACGGTTTGAATCCGTCGCGAAACCCGCGAGGTTGCGTGAGATTCGCGTCGCACGGACTGGAGGGCGACGACGGCGTAGTAGCGCTACGTCGAGGAGCCCGGAGGGAGTACGACGCGAAGATCGCGCAAGATCGCGGGTTGCAGTAGGAATCAAACCGTTCGGTGCTCTAGCCTCCGCGCGATGCTGATTCGCCCTGCGGGATCGAGTGACGTCGAGACGCTCGCGGATGCGAACATGTCGCTCGCCCACGAGACCGAAGGCCTCGTCCTCGATCGCGACGTCACGCTCGTCGGGGTCCGCGCGGTGCTCGAGGACCCTGCGCGCGGACGCTATTTCATTGCAGAGGTGGACGGACGAGTCGCCGGGCAGCTCATGATCACGCCGGAGTGGAGCGACTGGCGCGCCCGTTGGTTCTGGTGGATTCAATCGGTGTACGTGCAGAAGCCGATGCGCCGGCGCGGGGTCTACCGCGCGCTGCACGCACACGTGCTCGTCGAGGCGAACCGACTCGGAGTGTCGTGCGTGAAGCTCTACGTCGACCGCGACAACCAACGCGCGCAGGCGACCTACGAGGCACTCGGCATGCGCCGCAGCCACTACGACCTGTTCGAAGCGGAGATCCCCCAAACAACAGATTGAACGCACTTTCAAGTCTGGACGCGCGTACAGGGGTTCCCTAGCAGAGGGACGATGACGATCCCGTTCGATCCGGTCCCCACCCTCGCAGACGAGCTCTCGCTCCCCTTCGCCTCGGTGGGCGCGGTGGTGAAGCTGCTCGCCGAGGGCTCGACCGTCCCGTTCATCGCCCGCTACCGCAAGGAAGCGACGGGCGGGCTCGACGAGGTGCAGATCCGCGCGATCGAAGAGCGCCGTATCTACGTCCTCGAGCTCGAGGAGCGTCGCTCCGCGATCACGGCCGAGATCGAGAAGCAGGGGAAGCTCGACGACAAGCTCGCGAAGAAGATCGCGAGCTGCAAGACCAAGGCGGAGCTCGAGGATCTGTACCTGCCCTACAAGCCCAAGCGCCGCACCCGGGCAATCATCGCCAAGGAGCGCGGCCTCGAGCCGCTCGCCGACGCGATGTGGTCGCAGCCGAACGACAGCAAACCCGAGGAGCTCGCGGCAAAGTTCGTCGACGCGACCAAGGAGGTCGCCGACGTCAACGCAGCCCTCGCCGGCGCGCGTGACATCTGCGCCGAGCGCATCGCCGAGGACGCGACCGTGCGCAAGCTGCTCCGCGACGCGTTCGCCAACGACGGCGTCATCCGCGTCGGCAAGGCCAAGGAGCACGAGGCCGCGACGACGAAGTTCGACATGTACGCGTCGTTCGAGGAGAAGATCGCCACCATCCCGTCGCACCGTTTCCTCGCGATTCGGCGCGGCGAGGCCGAGGGTGTGCTCCGCGCGAACCTCGAGGTCGATCCCGAGGCGGTGATCCCGCGCATCGCCGCGGTCGCCAAGGTCGACGGCAAGAGCCCGTGGGCCGACCAGCTGCGCAGGGCCGTCGAGGACGCGTACAAGCGCCTTCTGCTCCCGAGCGTGGAGAGCGACGTCCGCATCGAGCTCAAGCTCGCCGCCGATCGCGGCGCTGTCGACGTGTTCGCCCAGAACCTGCGTCAGCTCTTGATGGCCGCGCCGTTCGGCACGCGCAACGTCATCGGCATCGACCCGGGCCAGCGCACCGGTTGCAAGTGCGCTGCCGTCGACTCGACCGGAAAGCTCCTCGAGTACGTCACCTTCAACCTGGTGCTCGGCGATCACGCGACCGCCCAGGCCCGCAAGATCCTCGAAGGGTTCTGCCTGAAGCACAAGCCGGCCGCCATCGCAGTCGGCAACGGTACGCATGGTCGCGAGACCGAGGCATTCGCCCGCGAGGTCATCGCGGAGAACGCAGCCCTCAAAGGCATCATGGTCGTACCGGTGAGCGAGGCGGGCGCCTCGGTGTACTCTGCGAGCGAGGTCGCGCGCGACGAGTTCCCCGATCTCGACCTCACCATCCGCGGGGCGATCAGCATCGCGCGACGCTTGCAGGATCCGCTCGCCGAGTTGGTGAAGGTCGACCCGAAGAGCATCGGCGTCGGCCAGTATCAACACGACGTGTTCCAGGCGCTCCTCGGCCGCAAGCTCGACGAGGTCGTCGAGTCGTGCGTCAACCAGGTCGGCGTCGAGCTGAACCTCGCGAGCGCGCCGCTGCTCGCCAAGGTGGCCGGCATCGGCGGAACGCTCGCCAAGCGCATCGTCCAGCACCGCAACGAGAAGGGCCCGTTCAAGAGCCGCAAGGCGCTCCTCGAGGTCTCGGGCCTCGGTCCGCGCACCTTCGAGCAGTGCGCCGGGTTCTTGCGCATCCAGGGCGGCGAGCATCCGCTCGATGCGTCCGCGGTGCATCCCGAGCGCTACGCCCTCGTCGAGAAGATCGCGAACGACCTCGGCGTGCCCGTCGCGTCATTGGTGGCGAACGACAACGCCGTCAAATCCGTCGACCCGAAGAAATATCTCGGTGGCGACGTCGGCGAGTTCACCCTCAACGACATCCTCGCCGAGCTCAAGAAGCCCGGCCGCGATCCGCGCGCCTCCTTCGAGCCGCCGAAGTTCCGCGACGACGTCCGCAAGATGGAAGACCTCGTCCCGGGCATGGAGCTCGAGGGCGTGGTGACCAACGTCACGGCGTTCGGCGCGTTTGTCGACGTCGGCGTGCACCAGGACGGCCTCGTGCACGTGAGCAAGCTGGCCGATCGCTTCATCAAGGACCCGAGCGAGGTCGTGAAGGTCGGCGACAAGCTCAAGGTGCGCGTGATGGAGGTCGACCTGGTGCGCAAACGCATCTCGCTCTCCGCCCGCAAGGACGACCGCCCCACGCAGGGCTCATCTACGGCAGGGCCGACGCCCAGGCAGCCGCCGGTGCGTCAGGCCGCGCGGGCGCCGCAGATGCCGCAACAGAGCGGCCCGAAATTCTCGAACAACCCGTTCGAGCGGCACTTCCGGAAATGATCCGAGTGACTTCTCGCCTCGTCGATCCGAAGGGATTCCCCTTCCCCCCGGCTTGAAAGCTTGAAAAGCCGGGGCCCTATCGCTCGTTTCGATTGAAGCCCGCTCCCGCGGGCTCCTTTGCGCAGGTCCTCAACGGAGTCGCGATTCGCCGCCCGTCTAGAAGCGCACAGTCGGAGTCTGTTCGGTAGTTATCAGGGCGTTTTGTGACTTCACACGAAGGCGCAAAGTCGCAAAGACGTGAGGAAGAACTTGGGGGCTGCCGGTCTCGGCAGGCGCCTTCGGTCCGGCTCGGGTCGGCTAACGCGTCCTCGAGGCCGAACCGATCTGGAAGGGAAGAAGGGTTGCGCAGGTCGGCATGACCGC
>Ga0208492_1000618_pt1 | contig 28444 bp, 25 predicted proteins | sample Subbioar_CSW14AB_FD_184820 | JGI IMG/M metagenome (GOLD analysis project Ga0208492, IMG submission 184820) | Serpentinite rock and fluid subsurface biosphere microbial communities from McLaughlin Reserve, California, USA - CR12Mar_CSW14AB (SPAdes) | ecosystem: Environmental > Terrestrial > Deep... | reverse complement strand
ACACCTATGAATTTACACTTATTTCAAAATCAAAAATGAAGGTATTGTCCTATTATAATCCGGAGTATTATGACGAGGTATGCTATGGTTTACCTGAACGAAAAAGAATCATTAACATCGCCTCTGCCTATGTTTATTACTGGAAATAAGTCTGATCAGCTTTCATGAAGTTTTTGAATCTTTTTTCTTTCACCAACAATCCAGACAATATCCCCCCATTCAAACTCAGTGAATGAATTCGGATTTAAAATTCTCTGATTGTTTCTTTCAATACCGATGATCAGACCATTAGTCCGTTCTCTTATTCCTGAATCCCGGACAGTATGACCCTTGAGCTTATTATGCTCATTAACAACGATTTTTTGAATGATAATATCATCCACGTTATATTCATTGGTGTCAAGCACCTCAGTGGTATCAAAAACAGGTTTGAATTTTTGAATCTGTTCGTCGTTTGCAATGATTCCTACCTGATCAAACGGAAGAAGCTTACTGTAACGGCTTGGTGCATAGATTAGTTTATCTCCTCTTTTAATGTAGGCGATGTTTATTCCATAGTTTTCACGCCATGCCAGTTCCTCCAGTGTTTTGCCAATATACTCAGCATTCTGCTTAACTTCCATATCAACCATATGGGCATCCCATGGAGATAGTTCCGATTCCGGTTTAAAATGTTCTCTCAATAATTTTTCAGAATGTGAATTTTCTTCTGCAGCAATTTCCCTTGCATGGAGATTAGACATAAAACGCTTTTCAAGGCGCTGATAGAATTTCTGAATCCGTTTTGAGAACATATAAATGATCACAATGATCAGCGGAACGGCGATGATTATGGCCATGGTACCTGAAAACATCCGGCTTACCCAAAAGCTTAAGATGGAGATTCCGGCAACCAGTCTGAATATTTCGATTACATACAAAGGACCTCTGCTGTAGTCTTTACTGATCCAGAGTTCCTTATAATCCATATTGTTTGGTCTCTTTGCCATCAAGGCCCAGAGGAAGGGTGATGCTATGCCCAATGAAATAAATATCCCGATCACTGATGCGAGTATCGGACTTTCCATATTGGTATTTAAGAAAGGCTTCAGGAAGTTAATGGAGAGTAGCATCAATGCCAGAATGATAATCCCATTGGTTACGACAATATTGATATACGTGCCCAATACTTTCTTCCAGGTACTTTCTGCCTGTATGTTTTGAGTACTGCTGGCATAATGGTTCAATGATTCAATCCAGCGGTTAGGCAATATTTTGAGGGTTAGCTCATACATTTGGGGTGAAAAGCGAATCATATAGGGTGTTGTAAAAGTTGTGATTGCTGACACTCCTACAGCCACGGGAAACAGAAACTCGCTTGTTACACCCAGAGAAAGCCCCAGTGAGGCGACAATGAATGCAAATTCTCCGATTTGAGCCATGCTCATGCCCACCTGAACAGATTGTTTGAGTGGCTGACCTGATAATAATGCGCCAAGGGTAGTACTGAAGAATTTACCAAACAGAACAAGAATGGTAACCCAGATAACCGGCCAGCGATATTCAATGATCGTTTCAGGATCAATGAGCATACCTACAGAAACAAAAAAAACAGCCCCAAATAAATCTTTAACCGGTTTTATCAAATGCTCAACCTTTTCAGCCTTGGTGGTTTCAGCTAAAATCGATCCCATAATAAATGCGCCAAGTTCTGCCGAGAATCCTACCTGTGTGGCAATTACTACCATACCGAGGCAAAGCCCGATGGCGAGAATCAACAATGTTTCTTCATCCAGAAGATCTTTAGCTTTTTTCAGCAGTGTTGGTAAAAGGAAAATTCCGGCAATGAACCAGAGTATGAGGAAGAACAGGAGTCGGCCTACAGTAAAAAGCATTTCAGAACCTTCAAATTGCTTGGTCACAGCTACGGTTGATAAAAGGACCATCAGGAGGATCACAACAATGTCTTCAACAACCAGTACACCGAACACCACACGTGCATACTGCTTGGTTTTTACTCCAAGTTCATCAAATGCTTTGATAATAATTGTAGTTGATGAACTGGCTAACATTCCCCCCAAAAACAAACTGTCCATCACAGACCATCCCATCAATTGCCCGGTCATGTAACCGGTACCACAAATAAAAATGATTTCAACAAAGGCAGTTACCGAGGCGGAGCCACCTACACGCATCAGTTTTTTAAAGCTAAACTCGAGTCCGAGACTAAATAAGAGAAATATAACTCCGATTTCGGCGAGGGTTTTTACGTTGGCTGTATCAACTACCGTTGGGGTCACCGAAAGGTTCGGACCTACCAGAAGACCGGCAATAATATAACCTAAAACCAGAGGCTGCTTGATTTTTCTGAAAAGAATGGTAGTAATTGCTGCTGTGACCAATATCAGGGCCAGGTCTTCGATTAATTTTGGTAAATGTCCCATACTTGCTTCGTCTTATCCGGAAAGGAAATTCATATGAACCAAAAATATAATCAAAAAATGAGATAGCCGTTCGTTTTTTCGTCTTAAAAATGTCAGATATTTGTAAATGGCTAAAATTTAAAGTGCAGAAATTGCCCTGAACAATGCTTTCTACAATGAGAGAGGAGTTAAAGGTTAAAGTTTGTACTGCTGATTTTTAAAGAATTTTAATTGCAGATTATCAAATAATTACAATGATGTATGGATTAAATTATGTGAGTGATGAAGCCGGCAATATCAAAGCGGTACTGATTGATTTGGTACAAATGAAAGAAGCAGGTATTACCGCGGCTCAGGCTATCGGGGCATTGAACGATCTGCAAATGCTGATCGATCAGGCAGTTGTACCTGCAAAAAAAACGGGTAACTGGGATCAGGCAAGGGAAAGGCTGAAAAATCTGAAAATGGAAGAATAGTCAAACATAAATGATAAAATTTAGAGCTTTAATTTGTTTATTTTCAACAGGATAGGTATATATTTGATTGTTCCGGCAGATGTTTTCTGTTCCTATTTGTTTTTGTGGTATTTATGAACACTTTTATTTTCCTAATTTAGCCCCCCATTAAAAAAGATAATGAATACAACATTTGATTTTGAAAAGCCAATTGCGGATCTGCTCCAGCAGATCGAAAAGGTAAAGCAGGTAGCTGAAAAAACAAAGGTCGATGTATCTGCAACGATTACAGAATTGGAAGGCAGAGTTGAACAAACCAAACAGCAGATCTATTCTCACCTTACCGGATGGCAAAACGTTCAGATATCAAGACATCCTGACAGACCTTATACCCTTTCCTATATCGAAATGATGTGTGATGACTTTATCGAACTTCATGGCGACAGGACGGTGAAAGATGATAAAGCTATTGTCGGCGGATTTGCCAGTATTGGCGGGCAAACGGTCATGATCATCGGTCATCAGAAAGGAACAAATACCAAGATGCGTCAGTATAGAAATTTTGGTATGGCGAATCCTGAAGGTTATCGGAAGGCATTAAGACTGATGAAGTTGGCTGAAAAATTTAATAAACCGGTCATCACTTTCATTGATACTCCGGGAGCATATCCGGGTCTTGAAGCAGAAGAGAGAGGCCAGGGTGAGGCTATTGCCAGAAATTTACTGGAGATGTCTGTGTTGAGAGTTCCGGTACTTTGTTTTATTGTTGGAGAAGGAGCTTCCGGCGGTGCCCTGGGTATTGGTATAGGCGACCGTGTCTACATGCTGGAGCATACCTGGTATTCCGTGATTTCACCGGAGTCATGCTCATCAATTCTTTGGAGAAGCTGGGATTTTAAAGAAAAGGCGGCTGACTGTCTGAAACTGACTGCTCATGACATGCTCGAAAATAAGCTGATTGACGGGATTATTAAAGAACCTCTGGGAGGTGCCCATCATAATCCCGAAGAAATGGCAAAGACCATTCAGAACAGAATTACTGAAGATCTTAAAGAATTAATGAGCAGGGATATTGATCAGGTAATTTCAGAGAGAATTGAGAAGTTTTGTTCAATGGGTGTCGTAGTGGAATAGGAACCTTAAATATATATATCATAAAAAATCCCCGTCAGCTTTTGCTGCGGGGATTTTTTATTTGATAGTGAAATAATATTATTTTTCCAGGCCAATGAACCTTGATTCAATCGCTTTGATTTTAGATTGAAGCTGTTTGTTCAATGCTGTTTGTCCGTTCTTTTCGCTCAGTTTGTTTAACTCCGTCATCACATAAACTCCAAGCTGAATATCCCGGGTATTCAGGTTTTCCTTTGTTTGTGCGATAGCTGCAAGATAATTCAACTGGTCTTCAATGTATTCTGCTGTATTCAATGCCAGATCATTTGCCCGTTTTGTTTCATTCAATTTATAAAGAAGATCTGTCATGTAGAATTTACGGATGGTAAAATTCAATGAATAGTTTCTGTCAGGGACAACCTCAAGGCATTTAATTAAGGCTTTTTTAGCTTCATCATAACGGCCTGCTTTATAAAGGTTCTCAGCCAGAATATTAAAATGATTAACAATCGTAAAACTCATTCTGACAGATTCAGGATCCAGATAAGAGGCATTTTTCATGTTCCCCCATTTGAATTTTGTCATCATGTTATGATACATTTCATCCGTATTGGTGAGATCCGGTTTTTCAGCTGCTGAATCTACCACCGCCTTTTTGAGTGGAAGCAGTCTGTAGGCAAAGCCTTCATTGTACAAATAGTCGCCTAGTCCCATGTAATTATCATCAGGTACTGTTATGGCAAAATAAACAGGACGTTTCCAGTTATTATGTGCCAGTACATCGATCATAGCCAGCTCAGTCTTGGTTACATAACCTTTGTTGTAAGTCCATTCAACAGCCGGAGCGATCTGATCTTTCTTACTTTCCGGTAAGGTTTTAGTGGCAATGATCTGATCAGAGTTTATTGTAATCTTGAAATTTTTAGTCGGAAGGAAATTTTCCTTTGATCCATCCTGATAGGTGGCTTTATCTTCATCATTATCTGATGTAAGAATGTCGAAGATGTCTTTCAGTTCTACAGCACCGGCAGTACTGTAATCCTGATAGCCCATCACATCACGAACTCCCTGTACAAATTTTTCATCAGGCATGGTAATTGGCAAAGCATCTGCCTGATTGACTTTCTTTTTCATCTGCCGGATATACCAGTCGGTACCCAGTAAACTCAGGTTTACTACTCTGACATCCGGGCGGATATTCTCCACTTCCTGTGCATACCATAAAGGATAGGTGTCATTATCACCATAAGTGAAAAGAATAGCATTTGGTGCACAGGATTCCAGATAGTTGATTGCCATATCCCTTGCAGTATATTTTGACGAGCGGTCATGGTCATCCCATCCCTCTTTAGCCATCAATACCGGTGCGGCAAGCAGTCCGATCAACGTTGCAAGTACTGCAGCTTTGGGCGCCTGTAATTTCTTTCTAAGGAAGTCGGATATTCCGGCAACACCCAGACCAATCCAGATTGCAAAAGCATAGAATGACCCGGTATAGGCATAATCCCTTTCTCTTGGCTGCAGCGGATTTTGATTCAGATAAAGCACAATTGCAATACCGGTAAAGAAGAACAGTAAGCCCACTATACCTGCATCTTTCTGGTCGCGTTTAAAATGCCATAATGCACCTATGATTCCCAGTATAAATGGCAGGAAATAAAAAGTATTGTAGGCATTATTCTCCAGCTGGCTTTTAGGAAGGGCGTATTGACCACCAAGTAGTATATTGTCAATAAATTTAATTCCTGACAGCCAGTTGCCGTGAATATAATCGCCATGGCCCTGTTCATCATTTTGTCTGCCAATAAAGTTCCAGGCAAAATAACGGGTATACATAAAACTTGTCTGATAGCTGATCAGAAAGCCGATATTGTCAATAAAACTCGGCGACTCACCTTCTTTGAGGCCCATCCAGTCGCGATAAAATCCAACATGTTGCGGATCATCGCTGTACATGCGTGGGAGCAGTGTATTACGATCGTAAACACGCTCATATTTCTGACCGGCGCTCTCGTATTTTTCTTTCCCTTTGCGATAGATAATATCACCCTGTTTGCTGTCAATCGGTTTTGAATCAAAGTACTGCCCGTAAAGCAATGGCCTGTCGCCATATTGCTCTCTGTTAACATAGCTTAACAGTGAAAATGCATTTGATGCATCGCTGTTATTCAGTGTTGGATCTGCCTTGGCTCTGATCACAATCAGTGCAAAAGAACCATATCCGAAAATGACGAATACCACTGAAATTAGTGCCATATTAAGTACCCTGCGCTTTTTCCGGATTTTCAGGATATATTCAAGTCCTGCGAGCAATACCCCGGCAATAATTAATCCTGAAATTCCTCCGCCCAAAGTCATTAAGGCTACAAATGCTGTTACAGCCAGAATTAAATGGAATTTGTTTCCGTTAATGCTGTAAAGTATTCCTGAAACCAGGCAGATTACAAGGAGAATGGCGAAGAAAATTACCCCGCTCCCGAAACCTAAACCAAGTGTATTTACAAAAAAGAGATCAGAATAAGCTGCGAATTTGATGGTATACTGAACAATACCATATTGAATAAATGCAAGAATCATGATTCCGGCCAGCAATGCCAGCATGGTTCCGGAGCTGGTTCTTGTTTTGGATCTCCTGAAATAATAAACCAGTGCAATTGCGGGAATTGCCAGAAGATTGAGCAGGTGGACTCCAATGGATAAACCCATAATATAGGCAATGAATATCAGCCATCTGTCAGCATAAGGTTCATCCGCATGCTTATCCCATTTCAGGATTGCCCAGAAAACTATTGCGGTACATAAAGAAGATAAAGCATATACCTCTGTTTCTACGGCAGAGAACCAGAATGAATCTGAGAATGTATAGGCCAGAGCACCCACAAGACCTGAACCCATGATGCTGATCATTTCCCAGCCGGATAATTCCTCGTCTTTTGAAGAATAAACTTTTCTTGCCAGAGCGGTAATTGTCCAGAACAAAAAGAGTATGGTGGCTGCACTTGCCGCTGCAGAGCACATGTTTATCCAGAATGCCACTCTGCTGGTATCATCTCCGGCCAGAAGAGAGAATGCTTTACCGAGCATAAGGAACAGAGGGGCGCCGGGTTGATGAACTACCTGTAGCTTATAAGTTGAGGCTATGAATTCGCCTGAGTCCCAGAAACTGGTTGTTGGTTCAAGTGTCAATGTATAGACAATCAGGGCGATGATGAAGCTCAGCCAGCCCAGTAAATTGTTGATTTTGTTATATTTCATGGATTCAAGATCAATTATACTGCGCCGAAATTAGTGATTTTATTGTTATTTGCTGTAGAAAGAGCTCATCGTTTAACACTAATTAACACTAAAAACATACAGAATAAATAAAAAACAAAATTTTAAAATTGATTTGCACTTTAATACAAATCACTCTATATTTGCATTCCATTTCAAAAGGACCTTCTTTTTGAAATTGTTTGCCCGATAGTATAATGGTAGTACGACGGTTTTTGGTGCCGTTTGTCTTGGTTCGAATCCAGGTCGGGCAACTCCAAAATTTCGAGTTTCGGAATTGCACATTTTTTTAATCGCAAAGCGATTTATTTTGTTAAATATTGTGTTCTTAATAGCTTTTAATCCGAAACAAAATGCCTGCGACATTTAATCCTATCAAGTTATTTGCCGGATCCGGAACTGTTGATCTTGCAAAGAAAATTGCTGACAGCTACGGTAAAGAATTAGGGGATGTTACCCTTTCCAGATTTAGTGATGGCGAATTTCAGCCTCATTTTAATGAGTCTGTCAGAGGTTGTGATATTTTTCTTATCCAATCTACTAATCAGCCAAATGACAATCTTGTAGAGTTATTGTTAATGATAGATGCTGCAAAAAGAGCATCTGCACATTACATTACTGTGGTGGTCCCTTATTTTGGGTTGGCAAGACAGGACAGGAAGGATAAACCAAGGGTTGCAATCGGTGCCAAACTGATAGCTAATCTTCTTACTGCAGCAGGGGCTCACAGAATAATGACCATGGATCTTCATGCTGCACAGATTCAGGGATTTTTTGATATTCCGGTAGATCATCTTGATGCATCTGTGATTTTTGTGCCTCACATTAAAAGTCTTAATCTTCCGAAGCTTACCATTGCTTCACCTGATATGGGCGGTTCATACCGTGCAAGAACATTTGCAAAGTATTTTAATGCAGAGGTTGTGATTTGTGATAAGCAAAGGAAAAGAGCCAATGAGATTGAATCCATGTCTATTATCGGTGATGTAACCGGCAGAGACGTGGTATTGATCGATGATATCTGTGATACAGCAAGAACCCTTGCAAAGGCAGCCAGTCTCATTATGGAAAAGGGAGCCAACAGCGTGAGAGCGGTTTGTACACATCCCGTATTATCCGGAGACGCCTATAATACCGTGGAGAATTCAGCACTTACTGAACTCATCGTAACTGATACCATTGCTGCAGTCAGAACAAGTCCGAAGATTAAAGTATTATCTACGGCAGATCTGTTCAGCAGAGCCATTGCCAATGTGAATGAGCATGGATCAATCAGTGAACTGTTTAAAGTAGATTAAAGAAAATGAGCTTTATAATCAGGTTTAAGCTCGCCTGGTAATTAAATAAATAAAAAATGAAATCAATTGCTATTAGCGGTTCTCCAAGAGAGAACGTAGGGAAAAGAGACGCTAAAGAACTGCGTTATGAAGGTAAAGTGCCTGCAGTTCTTTATGGTGGAAAAAATCAAATCCACTTTTCTGTGTCTGCAGCTGATTTGAAAACTTTGGTGTATACACCGGAAGTTTCATTCGTTGCTTTAGATATTGCTGGTGTAAAAGCACAGGCAATCATTCAGGATGTAGATTTTCATCCTTTAACCGACCTGCCATTACATGTTGACTTTTTAGAGTTAGATGAAAAGAAACCTGTAGTTATGCAGATCCCGGTAAAATTAACCGGTACTTCTCCTGGTGTTAAAATCGGGGGTAAATTAGTTCAGAAATTACGTAAACTGCGTGTTAAGGCATTACCAAAAGATATGCCTCAAAACGTAGAAGTAAGTATCGCCAAGCTGGAAGTTGGTAAATCTGTTGGTGTTGGAGAATTAAACTTCGATAACTTCAAAATTATGAATAATCCTGCGGATACGATTGTTTCAGTAACCATGTCTCGTGCATTAAAGCAGGCTGAGAACGAAGCAAAAAAATAATTCTTTATTAAATTTATGAGAAGCAGCGCAGGTTTTCCTGCGCTGCTTTTTTTATGTAAGAGGATGTATATTTATCAAAGCTTTCAGGCATATTTGTTTTAGAATGAAATATTTAATTATTGGTTTAGGAAATATCGGGCCTGAATATGCTGATACCAGGCATAATATTGGATTCATGGTTGCCGATGAACTTGCGAAACAATCGCACTCTTCCTTTTTTAAGATGCGGCTGGCTTATTATACAGAGTTTAGCTACAAAGGACGAAGTTTATTTGTAATTAAACCAACTACCTATATGAACCTGAGCGGGAAGGCGGTAAATTACTGGATGCAGGAACTTAAGATTCCTGTTGAGAATATTCTGGTTATTGTGGATGATCTTGCCCTTCCCTTCGGAACAATCAGATTGAAGCCCAAAGGAAGTCCTGCCGGACATAACGGATTAAAAAGCATAGAAGCCAGTCTGGGTAGCGCAGCATATCCCCGACTCCGTTTTGGTATCGGAGATAATTTCCCAAAAGGCAGACAGGTTGACTATGTACTTAGTGGTTTTGACGAGGATGAACAGAAGGAACTTCCGGCTTTGATTGACCGATCCGTTGAATTTATTCACAGCTTTGTTACTGCCGGAACAGAATTAACGATGACAAGATTAAATAAATAGCAAATAACATAATTTTTCAGAAATGACGATTTACGGAATTCCCAATTGTAATACAGTAAAGAAAACCCTTGATTGGTTTAAACAGCATCATATTGATTATACATTTCATGATTTTAAAAAGCTGGGTGTTACAGAGGCAAAGCTTGAAGAGTGGGCTGCACAAACGGGATGGGAAGCTCTTGTCAATAAAAGAGGCACCACATGGCGGATGCTGGATGCTGAATCACAAAATAGTATAAAGTCTAAAGCTGATGCCTTCAGATTGATGAAGGAGAAGACCAGTGTGATTAAACGTCCGGTGATTGAAACCGGGGCAAATACAATTATTCTGGGTTTTGATGAAGAAAAGCTTGAAAAACTACTCAATCCTTAAATTTCTAATTAATTATATGTACAGAATGAAGTTAATTTATTGTGCCCTGTTATGTTGGGCTACAGCATTTCATGGTTTTGCTCAAATAACATCGGGAGCTAATAACTATAATTATAAAGAAGCTTTTGGATATCCGTTTTATACAAGTAACGGGAATGAGTACAGGTCGGCAAGTGGTCAACCCGGTCCAAAATACTGGCAGAATCGTGCTGATTATAAGTTGTCAGTAAGGCTGAATGAAGAAAAAAATGAAATCAGCGGAACAGAAATTCTGACCTATACTAATAACAGTCCGGATAAGATGTCATTTATCTGGATGCAGCTTGATCAGAATCTGTTTAAAAAGGGTTCCCGAGGACTCGCAGTTATTCCTCCCGGAGGAAGCAGGAGTGGTGCAAAAGGGCAGGATCTTGACGGTGGATATAAAATCAGTTCTGTTAAGATTCTCGTTTCGGAGAAGGGTAAGACTCTTGAAAAGGATGTGAAATACATGATTGAAGATACCCGGATGCAGGTGTTTCTCCCTTCCGAATTACCCGCTGCCGGTGGTCAGCTTAAATTAAAAATTGATTATTCCTTTATATCTCCTGATTATGGCTCAGACCGGATGGGTGTTTTAAACACCCGAAACGGAAAGATATTTACCGTTGCACAATGGTTCCCTCGAATGTCTGTTTATGATGATATTTCAGGGTGGAATACAATCCCTTATATAGGTCCGAGCGAGTTTTATCTGGAGTATGGGGATTATGATATAAGCATTACTGTACCTGCAAGCCATATTGTGGTAGCATCCGGTGAGCTGACAAATTCGAATGAAGTTTATACTTCTGAACAGCAGCAACGTTGGAAGGCTGCTGCCCAAAGCGATAAAACAGTAATTATCCGTTCAGCAGCTGAGGTAACAGATCCGGCATCACGTCCGGCAGGTAAAAAAGAACTTACCTGGAATTTTAAATTAAAAAATGCCAGGGATGCAGCCTGGGCCTCCTCTGCTGCATTTATTGTAGATGCTGCTAAGATGAATATGCCTAGTGGAAAAAAACCTTTGGCAATCTCTGCATATCCGGTGGAGAGTGATGGTGAGGATGCCTGGGGGCGATCAACTGAATATACCAAGGCTTCCAATGAGTATAATTCAGCAAAATGGATGGAGTATCCGTATCCTGCAGCAACCAATGTGGCGGCCAATGCAAGTGGTATGGAATATCCTGGAATTGTATTTTGTGGTGCAGATGCCAAATCTGCCGGCTTATGGGGTGTAACAGATCATGAATTCGGACATACCTGGTTCCCAATGATTGTAGGTTCCAATGAAAGGCTTCATGCATGGATGGATGAAGGCTTTAACACCTTTTTGAATTCTCTTGCATCTGATGATTTCAATAACGGAGAGTATAAGCCGCGTGCAAATGATATGCATATGCTTGGTAAGTTGATGACCAACCCGGCTTATGAACCGGTAATGACCAGTCCGAATAATATGAAAGAAGCAAATATTGGGATGTTAGCTTATTTTAAACCCGCTATAGGTCTTACTTTGCTAAGAGAACAGATACTTGGAAAAGAACGGTTTGATCGGGCTTTCACGACATATATTGAACGATGGGCATATAAGCATCCAACACCCGATGACTTTTTCCGTACTATAGAGAATGTTTCAGGCGAAAACCTGCATTGGTTCTGGAGAGGATGGTTTCAGTATAACTGGAAACTGGATCAGGCAGTGGCAGGAGTATCTTATGTGAATAATGATTTTAAACAGGGATCGTTGATTGTGCTGGAAAATCTGGAAAAGATGCCGATGCCAATGACTCTGGATATCAAAATGAAAAGTGGCAAAGTTGAACGTGTTAAATTACCGGTGGAAGTTTGGGAAAGAAACAACAGGTTCACATTTAAATATACTTCTCAGGAAGAAATTCAATCGGTAACAGTAGATCCTGACCGGGTTTTACCTGATTCCAATTCTGAGAATAATATCTGGAGAGCCGTAAATTAAGTTTCTGCATTTTAATTAATAAAAACAAAATACCTGCACCTCTGATTTAATGAGATGCAGGTGTTTTATTTTAGAATATATTGATAATCCTCCTGGTGGTACGCTGAATCTTTCTTGATTTTTGCTTATTCTCTTTGTCAGGTTTAACAATCCTGTAAGCTTTACCTGCTTTTCGTACTATTTTTTTCAATTTCTTCTTCTTAATGCGATTTGAGTTTGCATTTGAAAGTATTTTAGAAGAAAATTCTTTTAGTAATCCGGCATTAGGGATATTCCGGCTTGCTGCTTTGGCATCCGGTAATACGAAACTGATCATCAGCAAGATAATCATCGAAAACATGGTCTTTTTCATAGTCTTAGATTTTAGGATGGTTTAATCTTAAACAGGCTTAGGCCTGTTTAAATGTAAGACGCAGGACAGGACGTATTGGTTGCATGAAAAGAATTTTATAAATCAATCAGGGTGCAACTCGGATCTGGTATAGATAAGATGCTGCCTGACTGCCTTGATATCTGAGTAGGAAACATCCTCACTAAGCATATTCTTGATGTCGCCATCGCCTGAACCGGGGTTTTCAAGAATATGTTTTATGATAATTGCTGTTTTTAATTTAGGAACGAGATCGAATACAGAAATTTCTCCGGTGGCTATGTATTGGATGAGGTGATTCTCAATGGTTCCTATAGTCAGACTTCTTTCAATGGCAATTCCCTGAATGTTTTTACCGGCTTTGAACAAGTCAAACGATATTCTTTTGGTATCAATTTTTACCTTTTTTTCTTTTACCGGGATTAATTGAGCTGTCCTTTCAACCCCATACTCTTTGCAATAAGAATTTACTAATTCCAGTATTTCATTTCCGTATTTCTTGATTTTTAGCTTGCCAAGTCCCTTAATTGCTTCCAGTTCAGTAATTTCAGAGGGCAGGTTATTCAATATCTCCAGAATAGATTTTTGGGCAAGTATCATGTAGACCGGTACACCCCATTCCGCAGCTTTCTCATTTCGCCATGCTTTCAGGTCTTTATAAAGTTCAGGATGAGGGATGCCGGAGACCATTCGTTCGGTTTCTTTTATTTTGGAAGCAGTGTGGTCAATGTCTGCATTACCTTTAGTACGAAGATATTCACCGGTTGAAAATCCGCCGGAGCATAATTTTATCAGTGATTTCTTGATAGCCAATGATTTATAAATATCTTCCAGGATTGTGAGAAGCTGTGCCTTTACAGCTTTATTATCCGTATCGGTATTCAGATTCTTAAGAGGCAGTGCAATTATTGTATCAATTTTTGCAGAGAAATAAACACAGGCCTTTTTTATTCTATCCTGTAATTCCTCATTTTCTTCGGGTAGCTTACTTTGAAGTAAATAACTGTTTAGATGTTTTTTGAAATTGGCTGCAACCTCATAAATGTCCTTTTCAGATAAATTCCGGATTTCTTCCAGATCTTTTAAAAAGGAGGGGGTAAGAATGCTATGATGATCTTCTCCCAGTTTTTTTAATTGATAGATACCGCTTTTCAGGTTGTTGAAATCAAAAAGTTCGAAAAGAAGATTTTGCTGAAATGACTTTCTGGATTCTGCCAATTGTCTTTCATCAGGTTCATTATGGCGTGCATTTTTGCTGAACTCAGAGACAGTGTCGTCAATTTTAACACTGTTAAATGAAATAGGGCTGCTTAACACGATGCCTTCAAAACTTTTACACCGGCTTAGTGCTACATAAACCTGTCCGTGAGCAAATGCCAGATTTGCATCTATAATTGCTTTGTCGAAAGTTAAACCCTGACTTTTATGAATAGTGATTGCCCAGGCCAGTTTGAGGGGGTATTGAGTAAAAGTGCCGATAATTTTCTCTTTAACTTCTTTAGTTTCGGTATCAAGTTCATATTTGATATTTGTCCATTCCAGCGGACTGACAGAAATCTCTAGATCTTCACCAGGGCATTTTACCAGTATCTCACTATCAGATATATAAGTAACTGTTCCGATTTTACCATTGTAGAAATGACGCTCACGTGAGGGATCATTTTTAACAAACATCACCTGTGCTCCCTTTTTTAACTCCAGTTCAGGAACTGTCGGGTAGGAATATTCAGGAAAATCATCCTGTATCCTGGCATGAAAGGTAAATGAAGAGTTAGTTAGCTCTTTCAGCTTATTTTCATTGATCTCCTGAGCAGATTTATTATGGGTTGTTAGAGTGATATAACCCTCATTGTCATGAGGCTTGAAATTGGGAATATAGCGTTGGTTTAATATTTTAAGCGTTTCTTCATCAATATGGTTCTTTCTGACACGGTTGAGAAGATCAATAAAATGTGGATCTGCCTGTCGGTAAATGTGTTTTAGCTCAATACTTACAGGTTCTGTTTGAGATAATGCTTTGCTGCTAAAAAAGAACAGATTTGAATAATGATCTTTCAGGATCTTCCAGTCATCCTCCTTTACAACAGGCGAAAGCTGGTGCAGGTCTCCGATCATTAAGAGCTGTACACCGCCAAAGGCTTTGTTTCGATTTTTAAATCGACGGAGCACCTCATCGATCTGGTCGAGAGTATCAGCTCTGACCATGCTTATTTCGTCAATCACCAGAAGGTCAAGACTTTTAATCAGATTGATCTTGTCGCGGTTGAAATGTTTATGTTGTGCATTTGATGGGTTTCCGGGAATGTAGGGTCCAAATGGGAGTTGGAAAAAGGAATGAATGGTAACTCCGCCGGCATTAATAGCTGCCACACCGGTGGGTGCAACAATTACCATTCTTTTAAAGGATGTTTTCTTTAATTCGTGCAAGAAGGTAGTTTTGCCGGTACCTGCTTTCCCGGTTAAAAAAATATTCTTATCGGTATATTGAACAAAATTGAAGGCAAGCTCCAGTTGAGAATTCTGTTGCATGGATGGAATTAAAACGTTTGTTGCTTTCATGGCAAGGTAAAAATTTAAATTCTATAACAGAATTTATCCCTTGTATTGTCTGATTGTATCTTGTTCACACTTTTGGGGACTTGTTGTTACTGGATATAGACCTGGCAAGTATTTTAGATGCCAAGCTTTCTCAGAGATTCCCGAAACATGAATTTTGAATGGTCTAATCATCAGTAAATTCGAAGCCCGGAATTACGAAATAATAAATTGACCACCATCCATATTCAAGTGTAAAATATAATTTGAATGGGCCTTTAAATTCAATAACTTCATTATTTTCGGTCAATGCATTATACTTCATGAGCCCTTCTGCGTAGCCAAATCCTGTATCTTCCTTCAAGTCAATCTGAATATTTTCAATTTCAAATTTGTCATTTTTAAACTGGGGGTAAGAGTCAAAAATATTGGAGAATGTACCCAAAAGCTTCTCTTTCTTCCATACTCTTCTATTGGGTAATACCAGTGCGTCTGTAAGACTAAAGGAAAGTTGTTCTATCTCCTGACTTAGCCAGGAATTGATGAATTTTGCCGCTTTATTTTCAATATCCAATTTATGGTTGGGGTGAAACTCTTCATAAATGAAATGCATAATCATTCCTGGCAATTGCACATCCATTACTTTTTCTTCAAATAGCTCTTCGGTAATAAATTTATACTTAGTGCGGCAATCGTATGATCCCAGGAAGTCGAGTGCGATCTGTTTCCGGTTTATCAGATCCATTAGTCTCTTAAGCGCTTTCTCAATGGAAATATCATTTAGCTTAAATTCAGGAACAAATTTAGGTTCCCCAATCAGTTCAAATATCCTGATCTCCCTGGCCTGGGCCAATCCGCTCTCAAAAGCAAGGATGTTCTTGAGAAATAAATTTTTTATAGAAGGAGGAGTATTTGCCGAAATATGCGCATCGATACCCAATTCAGCCTTTAATTTTAGCTGTAGCAGTTCATTTTCCATTTGTTTATTTTCATCGGGATCATAAGGCTGAGGCAGATGATCAAAAGATCTGTTTTTCATGGTTTCATGGTTTTGATTAGAATTCAGTTTTATTCTCCATGAAATTAGGTGATTTATTATGTGGATGTCGGGCAGTGGTATTATTGATTGTGTAAACGGTAATTATTCCAATTCGGGTGATGTTTATTATGCAGCTTTATTAAGATAGTAATGCTGTTTTCTGTCATTTGATGCGGTGAATTAATGATCTAAACCGGATTGCAGCGGATACCGGCCCAGTGGATAAAGCCTGCAGGAGTATGAGCGAAAAGCCGGACTGCCATTGATACGAAGCATTGTCCCTGCTTTTCATCAAATCTATAGTACAATATATTCTTCTTTGCCAGTGGGATAATTAAAAGATTCCTTTAAACAGAAGAGATTTTATTTCATTCTTTAAAAATCTGTTCAGGATTATCTTATTGCATATTAAATCTGATAGTTGCATATTTTTTTCTCTCACAACCCCTTGATAATCAAAAATAAGTTCCTACTTTTGCAGTCCCTAAATGAAAGCTGTAAAAAGCTATTGTTGCGGGATTAAAAAAATATAAACACTTAAAGGAAAAAATGCCTACAATTCAACAATTAGTTAGAAAAGGTAGAGTAGCTCTGGTTGACAAGAGTAAGTCGCCAGCGTTGGACAGCTGTCCACAGCGAAGAGGAGTGTGCACACGTGTGTATACCACTACCCCTAAGAAACCAAACTCAGCAATGCGTAAAGTTGCACGTGTGCGCTTAACAAACGGAAAAGAAGTGAATGCTTATATTCCGGGTGAAGGTCACAACCTGCAGGAGCACTCTATCGTTTTAATCCGCGGTGGTCGTGTGAAAGATTTACCGGGTGTGCGTTATCACATCATTCGTGGTGCATTAGATACTTCCGGTGTTGCTGGTCGTAATCAGCGCCGTTCTAAATACGGAACCAAGAAACCAAAACCAGGTCAGGCAGCAGCAGCTCCGACAAAAGGTAAAAAGAAATAATTAAACGGAGGAAAGCAACATGAGAAAGTCAAAACCAAAAAAGAGAATCTTACTGCCTGATCCAAAGTTTAACGACGTTATGGTTACCAGGTTTGTAAATAATATGATGTATGACGGTAAAAAATCTATCGCATACTCTATTTTCTACGATGCAGTTGAATTAGTAGAGAAGAAAACAAGCGAGAATGGATTAGAGTCATGGAAAAAGGCTCTAAATAATGTAATGCCTGCGGTAGAGGTTAAGTCTCGTCGTGTAGGTGGTGCAAACTTCCAGGTTCCTACTGAAGTTCGTCCTGAGCGTAAAATTGCTTTAGGTATGAAATGGTTAATCAATTACTCTCGTAAACGTGGTGAGAAAACCATGACTGAGAAGTTAGCCGGTGAAATTATTTCTGCTGCCAAAGGCGAAGGTGCTGCGGTTAAGAAAAAAGAAGATACCCACAAAATGGCAGAAGCCAATAAAGCATTCTCTCATTTTAGATTCTAATAGTAAATAAATACAATGTCAAGAGACTTAAGATATACTAGAAATATTGGTATCGCTGCCCACATCGATGCTGGTAAAACTACAACTACAGAGCGTATTCTTTACTATTCTGGAGTTAACCACAAGATTGGTGAGGTTCACGAAGGAGCATCAACCATGGACTGGATGGTTCAGGAAGCAGAACGTGGAATAACAATCACATCTGCTGCAACCACAGTATTCTGGAACTATCGTGGTAATAAATATCAGGTAAACGTAATTGATACCCCGGGACACGTAGACTTTACCGTAGAGGTAAACCGTTCTTTAAGGGTACTTGATGGATTGGTATTTTTGTTCTCAGCGGTAGATGGTGTTGAGCCACAGTCAGAAACTAACTGGCGCTTAGCTGATAACTATAAAGTTCCGCGTATTGGTTTCGTTAATAAGATGGACCGTTCAGGAGCTGATTTCCTTAAAGTTGTTAAGCAGGTTAAAGATATGCTGGGTTCTGAGGCTGTAGCTTTGCAATTGCCAATCGGAGCTGAAGACTCATTCAAAGGTGTAGTTGACCTGATTAACAATCGTGGTATCGTATGGAATGAGCATGATAAAGGTATGACTTATACTGAAGTGCCGATTCCTGATGATATGCTTCAGGAAGTTGCAGAATACCGTGAGAAATTGCTTGAAGCTGTAGCAGGGTATGATGAGTCATTAATGGAGAAATTCTTTGATGATCCAAATTCACTTACTGAGCGCGAAATCCTGAATGCATTACGTGCAGCTGTTTTGGATAACTCTATCGTTCCTATGGTTTGTGGTTCTTCTTTCAAGAATAAAGGAGTTCAGACTATGTTGGATCTTGTGATGGAATTATTGCCTTCTCCTATGGATTCAAAAGGTGTTGAAGGAATAAACCCTGAAACAGATCAACCGGTTGTTCGTCAGCCGGATGTGAAAGAACCATTCGCGGCATTAGGATTTAAGATTGCTACTGACCCATTCGTAGGTCGTTTATGTTTTATCCGTGCTTACTCTGGTAAACTTGATGCAGGTTCTTATGTACTGAACACCCGTTCAGGTAATAAGGAACGTATTTCACGTATTTTCCAGATGCATGCTAATAAGCAAAATCCTATTCCGTTTATTGAGGCAGGTGATATTGGTGCAGTAGTAGGATTTAAGGATATCAGAACCGGGGATACTCTATGTGATGAGAAGCATCCGATTGTATTAGAGTCTATGACTTTCCCTGAGCCGGTTATCGGATTAGCTATTGAGCCTAAAACTCAGGCTGATGTTGATAAATTAGGTGTAGCATTAGGAAAGTTATCTGAAGAGGATCCTACATTCCGAGTTCAAACTGATGAAGAAACTGGTCAGACTGTGATTTCAGGTATGGGTGAGTTACACCTTGATATCATCATGGATCGTTTGAAACGTGAATTTAAAGTTGAAGTAAACCAGGGTGCTCCACAGGTAGCATATAAAGAGGCCATTACCGGTACTACCCAGCACCGTGAAACCTATAAAAAGCAAACCGGTGGTCGTGGTAAGTTCGCTGATATTCAGGTTATCATTTCTCCGAGTGATGAAGGAAAAAGTGGGTTGGAGTTTATTAATGAGATTTCAGGTGGTGCTATCCCTCGTGAATTCATTCCTTCAGTACAGAAAGGTTTTGAAGCAGCGATGGCAAATGGTGTACTTGCAGGTTATCAGCTTCAGGGAATGAAAGTTCGTTTGATTGACGGGTCATTCCACGCTGTCGATTCAGATGCATTATCTTTCGAGATTTGTGCTAAAGCTGCTTTCCGTGAGGCCTTACCAAAATGTAAGCCAGTATTGATGGAGCCGATCATGAAAATTGAAATTTTGACTCCTGAAGAGAACATGGGAGATGTAATTGGTGATATGAACCGTCGTCGTGGTCAGCTTTTAGGTATGGATACCCGTGCCGGAGCTCAGGTAATTAAAGCTACTGTTCCACTTTCAGAGATGTTCGGTTATGTAACTCAGTTACGTACCATTACTTCAGGTCGTGCAACGTCAACTATGGAGTTTGATCATTATGCTGAAGCTCCAAGAAACGTTCAGGATGAAGTGATTGCGAAGGCTAAAGGTAAAAAGGCTAACGCTTAAGAAAAGAGTTATAAGTATTAAGTTATAAGTTGTAAGTAAAAGGCATTAGGCTCGGAACTTACAACTTATTACCTGCAACTTACAAGTCTGAAATATAATAAATACATTAATTTCCTCTGTAATTAATAGCTCTTACCGGGGACTAAAATCAAAACAATGAGCCAAAGAATCAGAATTAAATTAAAATCCTACGATTATAATCTGGTAGATAAATCTGCAGAGAAAATCGTAAAGACCGTAAAGCCTACTGGCGCGGTGGTTAGTGGACCGATTCCATTGCCAACAGAAAAGAAAATCTTCACTGTTCTTCGTTCTCCACACGTAAACAAAAAAGGAAGAGAGCAATTTCAGTTATGTGCTTATAAAAGATTACTGGATATCTACAGCTCGAACTCTAAAACTGTTGATGCTTTAATGAAACTTGAACTACCTAGTGGTGTGGAAGTTGAAATCAAAGTTTAACTTAAAATAAATCATATAGAAAGCTATCCTTGAAGGGTAGCTTTTTTTTTGCCTTAGTTTCTTCCAGCTTAAACTGTTCTTCTTGAATTAGTTTTTCTGTACTGATTCAAGTGAAAGGCTTTCTACCCGATGGCAAATCATTTGAAGATAGATGAGTAACAATAAGCCAACCAGAGCCACACTAGCAGGAATGACTTTCAGGAATGGGTGAAGTTTTATAGATTAAGAAGTGGATTCAATCTGATAAATCTTTAATCCTTCCGCTATGGCATAGCTGAAAAGGGGAGTTCCGCGACTGCTTCCAGCTTATTGTGCCTTTTTTGAAGTTGAACCGATTAATGAGATCAGGAATAAACCGAAGAGATTCTTCTTAGTCATTCATAGAGTACCCAAAAGGTACTCTTTTTTGTTCTTATAAATCTGTATTCAAAATTATCCGATTAATTTTTTAAGGCTTTATTATTTAATTCTGACAAGGATTTAACCCTAACAAAAAAATATTGAATATGGTCTTAACTTTTTTCTGTTCTGACCGTATAATAGCTCGCGTGAAACAAAAAAAATAATATGGGTGTTATTCCGCCAGGATTAAGAGTTATGCTCTTTGTGCTTCTTTTTTTTCCTCGAATGATTCTTGCTCAGGTAGTTAATGAGGTGTACATTTTTCCTTTCGCAAGCTTGTATGCCCATCCTAATTCAAATCTGAATATCTATTCTGATATTTTTCATTCTGGAACTCTGGTATCTCATAATTCCTCAATCATTAATTTTTATGCAGGTATCTGGGAGAATAAAAGAGGAAGCCGTTTGCCGGATGAAAGTGCACGTGGTATTGATGGGGTAGGTGGTGTATTTATTTTTTCTGATCTGCTTCAGAATGCACAACGTATTAACAGTATCAATTCCTTGCCATTTAACGGATTTCCGAATTTAAGGCTCGATAATGCCTTGAACGTTATAGCTGATATCGGAGACCTCCACGTCAACAATAATCTTGATTTTTTGAACGGACATCTCATACTAGATGATGTTGATATAACGGTTGGTCGTGCCGGTACCGGAACGATTACAGGATATAGTCAAACTAATTTTATAGTTACAGGTCCGGGTATGAACGGAGGAAACCTGGTACGTCATCTTACGGCAAATGCTACAGCTTTGGAATTTCCGGTTGGAACTGCTGTTGGAAGCTATACTCCACTCAGTATCAATTATACCGGAACAATTCCGCAAACTTTAAAATTCCGGGTTGCAGATAATGTATATAACAAACTGAACTTTCCTGAGTATGTATATAAAACATGGATAATGACCAGTACTTCGCCGGATGCAGGAGCAAAGCTGGATATTACCCTTCAGCATAATTCGGCAGAGGAGGGCAATGCTTATTTCAGAAACCGTACTGAATCATACATTAGTCGTTATGATCCTAATCTTACCGGATTGTGGGATGTGATGCCTCCAATGACAGTAAATACTCCCGGTAGCATTACCCAGAGAGCGGCTATCTTCGGTGCTTATATGAATACCCGTTTAAATGTGGCTAGTATCAAACCTGTAGAATATTTTAGTAAGTCAGTGATTAAGAAAGATATTGATGAAAATACTCCGGTAAATATGCCTGATGCAATATCTCCAAACGGGGATGGACTGAATGATACCTATATCATTACCAAACGACTTCCCACAGATATTGTACGTTTTGAGGTTTACAGTCGTAATCAGGTTCTGGTTTATCAGGATTTTAATTATCAAAATACGTTTGATGGTACCGGTAATAAGGGAGGTTTCCTTGGAGATACACTACCGGATGGCATATATTATTATTTAATCAGTGTGAATGGTGCCAAAGGAATTCCGGGGTATCTTGTTATAAACAGGTAAATTAATGAATAGGAGATCATTACTTGCAATAATTTTACTTGTGACTTTGATGTCATTTGGGTCTAAAGCGCAGCAGCTTCCACTTTATTCGCAGTATATGTTTAATACGCTGGAGATCAATCCAGCATATGCAGGGTTCAAGCAGGCCATGCAGTTTACCAGTATTTATAGAAAGCAGTTTAATGGTATGAAGGATGCCCCTCAGACTGCGATGATTTCAGGAGATATGCCAGTTGGAGACACCCGACTTGGTATTGGACTGAAATTGGTAGATGATCGGTTCTCTATTATTCATACTCTTGGTGCGCAAGGCTCAATGTCTTATCGCATAGAGGGTGATAATTCAAATCTTGCCTTTGGTTTACAAATTGGGGCACTCAATAATAGGGCAGATTTTAGCAAATTGAACATTACAAATCCAGGTGATCCGGTATTTGCTCAGAATCTGAATACCCTTACAGCTAATTTCGGTTCCGGAATATTCTTTAATACTGATAAGTTCTATGCAGGGTTTTCGGTTCCAAATCTCGTAAGAACTCATTTGCGAAAGACTGATGTGGCACTTTCTGAATATACAGTTAAACAAGATGCACACATGTATCTGAATGCAGGATATCTAATCACTCTGAATGATAATTTCGTGTTGAAGCCATCATTTCTTTTGCGTGGGGTAAAAGGTATTCCATTGAATTATGATATTAACGCCAATGTATTTTACAGAGAAGTTTTGTCGGCCGGCTTATCTTATCGTCAAGGTAGTGCTTTAGTTGGTTTACTGGATTTCAGACTTATTCCAACCTTGCGTTTAGGTTATGCTTATGATTATAACCTAGGTCGACTTAATAATTTCGCAAAGGCATCACATGAAATTATTTTAAGATATCATATTCCATTTGACAGGGATGAACTGATGCCGAGCTATTTATTTTAGGGTATAAAAAGAAGTTAAACATTAGATAATACATGACGAATAATTGCCAAAAAGCTTACCGCTCTTTACCAATTATTTGAAAAGAAAAGATAACAAGCAATAACATAACATTTAATACCTATGCGACTAATAAAATTTCTATCCTTTATACTGATATTTGCAGGTATATTCTTAATTGGTCAAGCAACGGCTCAGATCAAGATCGGAACGAATGGATCTATTATCGCACCCTCCTCCTTGCTCGAACTGGAAAGTGCTAATCAGGGATTATTACTTCCGCGTATGGCAGATACTGTAGCAATAAATGCACTGAATCCACCCAATGGCATGCTTATCTATCTGACCAAAGTGCCCGCCGTAGGGTTACACGTTCGTAAGGTTAATGGGTGGGAATACCTGACCGGTTCATTGGGGGGTAATGGCAATTTCACATCATTAACGGTATCCGGCTCCATTACTGCAGGTAGTTTTAGTGGCCCTTTAACCGGTAATGCAACTTCTGCAACAACTGCTTTCACTGCAACCAATGCTGTTAATTCGACAGTAACAGATGATATAAACAGTACTGCTGTTGTTTTCCCGACATTTGTTACCACTTCACCGGGAAATACCAGCTTGAGAACAAGCAGTGCAAATCTCAGATTCGTACCCAATACCGGGATTCTGACAGCTTTGGGATTTAGTGGTCCGCTTACCGGAAATGTTACCGGAACGGCTACTCAGTCTATTGATGCAACCAATGCCGCAAATGTTGCAATTACTAATGACCTTACCAGTAATGCTACCTTTTATCCTACTTTTGTTTCGGCTACCAATGGAAATCTGCCTCAAAGAACAAGCAGTAGCAGATTAACTTTTAACCCATCATCCGGGCTTCTCAGTGCAGGCAGTTTCAACGGAACCTGGAATGGCGCTGTGATTGGAAGTCAGTTTGGAGGGACAGGAGTGAATAATCAGGGTAGAACATTAACAATGCAGGGGAATTTATCTTTTGTAGGGACAAGTTCGGTAATATTAAGATCAGGTGGCCCAACTGATGTTACCTTACCTACAAGCGGAGAAATTTTAGCGGGTATCAGAACATCTCCAACCCTTGATTTTACCTCGGTTGGTGCCGGTCTGTTTCAGGAACTTACAACTACTGTTGCTGGTGCAACCGATGGAGATGCAGTCATTGTCGGAGTTCCCTCAGCAATAATCAATCTTGGTGCATCATTTACTGCCTGGGTAAGTGCCCCTAACGTAGTCACTGTGAAAATTACAAATAATTCAGTTGGAGTAATAGATCCGCTGCCGAATACTTATAATATCAGGATTCTGAAATAGGCATGAGTGATGAATTGTTCAAATTAATGTTTACCGGTCTTCAATTCCTCTAACTTATTCCTTTCATCCTGAAGTTCTCGGGCAAGCTTCCGTTCTTTTTCTGAAGCCTTACTTTTGAATTCACGAAATTCTGCCTGAAGCTCCTCGTATCGTTCATTATATTGCTTTGCGTCATTAATGGATGTACGGCTTCTTATAAAGACAAATATGAGAGTCGCACCAAGTATGGTGGCAAGTCCCCAGGGTATACTGGTATCTGCAGTATTTTTTATGGTCGCACCCAGGTTATCCAATTTACCCGATGCAGAAGCGGATTCCATAGCTGATGCTTCCAGTTCTGCTATTTGCTGTTTATTTTTCTCCAGTTCGGCTTTGTATTTGATCAATTCTTGTTTTTGCTGCTGAAGGGTATCATTGATGTTTTTCCAGAATGCTTCAATTCTGGTTTTCTTAATGTTCTTATAAACCTTATATGAACCGGACTTCACAACTACATCTTCATATTGCTGCGCAAGAGTAGTATCCGGCTGTTGTGCAAAGGCATTCAGACCGGATACAATAAATAGCAATACCATCACTTTTTTGAAAACGGTTTTCTTCATAATGACTGGATTTAGATAGTTAAATATAGTTAAATCACAAATACTTACCGGTACAGCACTATTTACTTTATGAATGATTACTTATTCTAACATAATGCCTGGTTCCGTTGAATAAGTAAATCAAATAGATATTGATGGAGCATTCTGATTCATAAACAGACTTTACTGTTATATTAGTCCACTTTTCAAATTAATCTTAGACGAACCTCCGGTATAAATTAATTATTTTGACCTGAATTGTTTTTTAATGCTTAAATTAAGGAGATTTCAATTAATGTTCACCTATTAAATTTGATTATTATGCGTAAGTTTCTTTATGTCATCGCCTTTCCTCTTGCTTTTTCTTTGGGAAGCTGTAATCAGGGGAAAAATAGTGATTCGGTTGTTTCTGTTGATAGTCTTGCAACCAGTGTGCAATGTTATACTTCCGTGTTTGAAACAGATACAGCCCATCTCAAAACAATAACAGATCAATCCGGAAAGGTTAGCGGTGAATTGACGATCAGCTACGGTAAACAAAAAATCGCCTCTTCAGAGGAAAAGCTGGTTCACATCGGTGAAATAGCCGGTAGTTTTAAGGGAGATACCTTGTTTGTAGATTATACATATAAAAATGGTACAACAGGTAAAGAAACCTTTAAAAATCCATTAGCTTTCTTAAAGAAGGATGCAACTCTGGTTTTAGGAGTTGGGGATATAGAGACCTATCTTGGAAGGAGTTATTTCGTTAAGGGAAAGCCAATAGATTTCGAGATTTCAAAATTTAAATTTCAGCCGGTTTCATGTCAATAATAAACAGACATAATCCGAGAAACTGAATTAATACCTTTCAGTTTAACTGCATATCAGTATGGATTGGCCCTTTCTTGTCAGGAAAGGGCCAATTTTTTGAGATATTGTACCAAGGCCGGTTTTCTGAATAAAGATTTTATAAGCAGGATCCCGAATAGCAGGAGAAATAGGCAATTGCTTTAATGAAAAAATATTGAAAAATAAACTCGCAACTATTTGATAATTAATAAGACTTTCCTATCTTTGCCCTCCCTTTAAAGGGGTTTACTATGTCTTGAACGAAGCCCTACTGCTTCGATGGACACAAATTGATTAAAGAAAATGTCAGGAATTATTGGAAAAAAAGTAGGAATGACCAGCATATTCGATGCTGAAGGGAAAAATATCCCTTGTACGGTGATCGAAGCTGGCCCATGCGTAGTAACCCAACTACGTACCGTCGATAATGACGGCTACAAAGCAGTTCAGTTAGCTTTCGACGACAAGAAAGAGAAAAACACAAGCGGCTCACTTAAAGGACATTTCGCAAAAGCTAAAACAACTCCGAAGCGTAAGTTGGTAGAGTTTAAGACTTTTGAGGATGAAAAAGCATTAGGTGATATTGTGAATGTTGAAATTTTTGCCGAAGGTGATTATGTTGATGTAGTTGGTACTTCAAAAGGTAAGGGTTTTCAGGGTGTTGTAAAACGCCATGGATTTGGTGGTGTGGGCGGTCAAACCCACGGTCAGCACAACCGTTTAAGAGCTCCGGGTTCACTGGGTGCTTCTTCATGGCCTTCACGTGTATTCAAAGGAATGCGCATGGCAGGACGTACCGGTGGCGACCGCGTAAAGATTCAAAACCTTCAGGTATTGAAAGTATACGCAGATCAGAATTTACTAGTAGTTAGCGGTTCAGTTCCGGGAGCTAAGGGTTCATACGTAATCGTTGATAAATAAGAAGATGGAAGTTAAGGTTATAGATATATCAGGTAAAGAAACAGGGGCCAAGGTGCAACTTCCTGATGCGATTTTCGCAGTTGAACCAAACGATCATGCGATTTATTTAGACGTAAAGCAGTACTTAGCTAATCAGCGTCAGGGAACTCATAAGTCTAAGCAACGTAATGAGATCGCAGGATCTACCAAAAAATTATACAAACAAAAAGGTACAGGTGGTGCCCGTGCAGGATCTATCAAATCTCCATTGTTTAATGGTGGTGGTCGTGTATTCGGTCCGCAGCCACGCGACTATAGTTTCAAGCTGAATAAAAAGCTTAAATCTTTAGCTCGTAAATCTGCACTTACATATAAAGCACAAGATAATAACATTCTAGTATTGGAGCCTTTCGCTTTTGATTCAATCAAAACAAAGAACTATGCAAAGATTGTGGCTGATTTAAAGCTGAATGATTCAAAATCATTACTTGTTTTACCAGCAGCAAATAATAATGTTTATTTATCAAGCAGAAACTTAAAGAAGGCAAAGGTGGTTACCGCAGCTGAATTGAACACTTATGATGTGTTAAATGCCGGTAAATTGTTGCTTACTACTGAGACTGTTAAAACATTGGAGGAAGCTTTCGCTAAGTAAGATGGAAATTTTAAAGAAACCTATTTTAACTGAAAAAGCATCAGCGTTAACTGAGAAGTTGAATCGCTTTTCTTTCAAAGTTGATCATAAAGCCAACAAATTGGAGATCAAACAAGCGATCGAAAAAATGTATGGTGTGAATATCCAGGCTATCAACACGATAGTTGTTTATGGAAAATTAAAATCACGTAACACAAAAGCAGGTGTTGTAACAGGAAGAACTCCGAAGTACAAAAAGGCGATAGTTACGCTGAATGATGGTGAAACTATTGACTTTTACAGCAATATTTAATTAAGACATGGCAGTAAGAAGATTTAAACCGGTTACCCCGGGTACTCGTTTCAGAGTAGGAGGAGTTTTCTCTGATGTAACGACTAACGTTCCTGAAAAATCGTTGGTTACCAGCATCAAGAAATCCGGTGGTAGAAATAATTCCGGTAAAATGACTATGCGTTATCTCGGTGGGGGACATAAAAAGTCATACCGATTGATTGATTTTAAACGCGATAAAAACGATATCCCCGCAACTGTTGCCACAATAGAGTACGATCCGAATCGTAGTGCACGTATCGCCCTGGTAAATTATGCCGATGGTGAAAAACGTTACATTATTGCTCCGGAAGGCTTGAAAGTTGGAATGAAGATCGTTTCAGGTGAAGCTTCGGCTCCTGAAATTGGAAATGCTCTTCCTTTAAAGAACATTCCTTTAGGATCTATTATTCATAACATTGAGTTGAACCCTGGTCAGGGAGCTATCATTGCCCGTAGTGCAGGTGCTTATGCACAGCTTTCGGCTCGTGATGGTAAATATGCGATCATTAAAATGCCTTCAGGTGAAACCCGTATGATTCTGGCTACCTGTATTGCAACTATCGGAGCTGTTTCAAACTCTGAAAAAGCAAATGAGGTATTAGGTAAAGCTGGAAGAAAGCGTTGGTTAGGACGTCGTCCAAGAGTTCGTGGTGTGGCTATGAACCCGGTTGATCACCCTATGGGTGGTGGTGAAGGAAGATCATCAGGTGGTCATCCGCGCTCAAGAAAAGGCTTATTGTCTAAAGGCTTTAAAACCCGCGACAAAAAGAAATCGTCTGATCGTTACATCATAGAGAGAAGGAAGAAATAATGGCTCGTTCAATAAAAAAAGGA
>Ga0208492_1000617_pt1 | contig 28451 bp, 27 predicted proteins | sample Subbioar_CSW14AB_FD_184820 | JGI IMG/M metagenome (GOLD analysis project Ga0208492, IMG submission 184820) | Serpentinite rock and fluid subsurface biosphere microbial communities from McLaughlin Reserve, California, USA - CR12Mar_CSW14AB (SPAdes) | ecosystem: Environmental > Terrestrial > Deep... | reverse complement strand
CTCCACCGGTTTCTACGATGCACAGCACCTGGGAACCGCCGTTTTCATCCTGCCCTACATTGAGCAGGATGCCATTTACAAACAACTCACCATCAAACGAGACATCAACGTGAAGGATGTTTCCTTTTGGTCCAAAAATCCCGACTGGACGATGGCCTTTAGCAAGATCAAGGGCCTGACCTGCCCCAGTGACGAGGTGACGGCAGCGAGTCAGACGACCAGCGGCATTGCCATTTTCGGCCTCGATCCGACCGTCACCGCCACGAATTCAATTACGCGCGGCGGACTGGTCAACGGCCAAAACTATGACCTGGGCAAGACCAACTATTGCACCGTGGCAGGTGCGCTTGGCAACAATGTATCGACTTCCGATGCCGCCTCAGGTCCTGGTGCCAACCTGCAAAAGTATGTGGGAGCCTATTACAACCGTTCGAAAAACAAGACTTCGGATATCCTCGATGGTTCTTCCAATACCTTGGTGGTCGGCGAAGGCCTGGGCGGTATTGCTCAAACCGGCGTTCAGAGAGATTATTTCTGGGCCTGGATGCAAGCTGGTGGCATGCCGACGAAGTTCGGCCTTTTTGGGGGAGGCGGTCCGACCCCAAGCTCGCCCAACAACGGCGGAGCCTTTGTGGGGGGTTACAACTACTTCGGTAGCCGTCATTCCGGCATCATCCAGTTCGGTTTCGGCGACGGATCAGTTCGGGGCCTTCGCCCCGGTTCCTCCGGAGTGCGCAATCCCACAACCGCGGGCAGCGATTGGTATGTGCTGCAAGCCATGGCGGGCATGCGAGATGGCGATGTCTATTCCACCAGCCAGTTGAGCAACTAACTTTCAAGAAGAGGATAGTACGAATGATGCGTTATATTAAGATGATGGCATTTACTGGCTTAGTTACCTTGGCGGGATGCGGGGAGTCCAAAACGCAGATCCCTACGAAGCAGCAGGAAATGCCCAAAACGACCCCTGCAACGGGCGGAGGTGGTGGCTCGGACACGGGAGCCTCCACCAGCAAGGCGAGCTAACAAGGCTCTCTTCTCTTGTAGCAACTCGATAAGGCCGTGGCGCTTGCGCCGCGGCCTTATCATTTTTCGTGCTTCTTTGCTCATTTTTTCCTCATGAAAATCTTCATGAAATTGTCATCGCTTACGCTCCAACAATCTCGGACGAATATCCCTTAACGCGAAGTAAGATTCCCTACTTTTCTGGTGAGCCGCGCTACCTGTCGATTATGAAAAAGCCAGGAGATGACCCGGTTTGTGGTTGTCCCTCATGTGATTCGTGTTAAGAATTGGGGAACCCTCTCTTATTATTCTTCGTTCTGGATGTTTCGTGTTCCCCCCTTTTGAATGAGGGGCTTGGGAGGATTACATGCATCGTTGTTATGTGAATAAGAAACGATCGGGCTTTACCCTGATCGAGCTTTTGGTAGTGATCGCTATCATTGCGGTATTGATTGGCTTGCTCGTGCCTGCCGTGCAGAAGGTCCGTGAAGCCGCCAATCGCATGACCTGCTCCAACAACTTGAAGCAGTACGGCCTGGCGCTTTTGAATTACGAAAGCACCAATAGCGTCCTTCCTCCAGGAAATCTGGATGGCGCGTCAACGGTCGGTTCCACCTCCTGGCTTGATGGCCAGCTGTTTGGCACCGCGGTTTTTATCCTGCCTTACATGGAACAAGACGCCATCTACAAGCAGTTGACCATTAGTCGCGACTTGAATGCCAAGGCAGGCGCGTTCTATTCGTTGAATCCCGACTGGAGCTTGGGTTGGAGCAAGATCAAAGCTCTAACCTGCCCCAGCGATGAAGTCAGCGGCGCAAGCCAAACGACGAACGGTCCGATCCTTTTCGGGATCGATTTCCTCACCGCTGGCACCAACTCCATCGGCTCTGCGTCGTGGGGAACGGCCGGGGCGGCTTATGACCTCGGAAAGACCAACTACTGCACTGTCGCGGGGGCCTTGGGAGCCGGCAACGTCTCCACTTCCGACGCGGCTTCGGGACCTGGCGCCAACTTGCAAAAGTATGTCGGCATCTACACCTGCCGGTCCAAAAACAAAACCTCCGATATTCTCGACGGTTCATCCAACACGCTGGCCGTGGGTGAAGGTCTGGGCGGTATCGTACTGAGCGGTACGCAACGCGACTATTTCTGGCCCTGGATGCACGTTGGCGGCATGCCGACCAAATTTGGTCTGCTTGGCGGCGGCGGCCCCACCCCAAGCTCCGCCAACAACACCGGCGCAGCCGTGGGCGGTTGGAACTACTTCGGCAGCCGGCACTCGGGCATCATTCAGTTTGGTTTCGGCGACGGTTCGGTGCGGGGTCTTCGCCCCGGCAGCTCCGGCGTGCGCAATCCGACCACCGCGGGCAGCGACTGGTACGTTTACCAGGCCATGGCTGGCATGCGCGATGGCGATGTCTATTCCACCAGTCAGTTGAGTAACTAATTCAAGGGTTTCAAAGAGAGATGAGCATGACGTATTTGAAGGTATTGGTTTTCGTCGGTTTCTGTGCAGCCGTTGTGGGTTGTGGCGATTCGAAAACACAGGCCCCACCGAGCCTCAAACAAGAACCTCCCAAAGCGCCCGGAGCCACCGGCGGCGCTGGGGAAAAAGGGATGAAAACCAACAAGGAAAGCTAAGAGTTTTCTCTGCTTTCAACAAAAGGCTGCGGCTAAAAAGCCGCAGCCTTTTTTATTGATCCTGTTTCACAAAGTCTGATCGGCGCCATTGCCAATCCGGCGCGGCCCGATCCATCCACACCTGGTCCAGCGCCCCCTATTCAGCATGCAAGCGACCTGCACGCTGGACCCTGGCACGCTGGACCCTGGTTCCAAAGTTCGTTTCGACATCCTTGCTTTTGCCCCGCCTCAACTTGGCGGTTTCAGACTCAGCTGCCCTAGTGCTAAATTTCTGCTCGATTCCAAGTACCCTGATGAGGCCAGCGCCTTCTCTTTCGAAGCAACAACACAATCAAGATTTTTAAGATCCCTTATTGACAAAAAGAGAACTAGAAAAACAAAAAGATCCCGGCAGGCGGCCCCGCCGGGATCTTAACTTGGCATCCGAAGCCATTTTCGCCTTAGGCAACCACGGCCAGCACGTCTTCTTCGGTCATAACCAGGTATTCCTTGCCGTCGACGGTGACTTCGCTGCCGGCGTAGGACGAGAAAAGAACCTTGTCCCCCACCTTGACCTGGAACGCGGCGCGCTTGCCGCCTTCGAGGGTCTTGCCTTCGCCGACGCGCAGGATCTTGCCCTGGCGGGGCTTTTCGCGGGCGGCGTCGGGCAGCAAGATGCCGCCACTGGTCTTTTCCTCAGCTTCGAGGCGTTCGACGAGGATTTTGTCGTTGAGAGGATGGATCTCGGTCTTCATGAACATTCACTCCGGAAAAAACAGCCCAAAAGCAGATAGATCTCGGTCAAATTCAACAAATCCATGTTGGTCGGATTGACTAGGCGGAAGGAGCGCTTCCGCTTTGGCCATATCGCTGAGCCAGGGCTCGCGTGACCGTATAGATCACGACGCTTCGGCTCACGGGTTTGGGGATCACGCTATAAACGTCCGCGCGCTGGGCTTCGCGCATCACGCGCACCGAAGCATCGGCCGTTACCAAAATGGCCGGCAAGCCCAACACGACCTGCCTGGCCAGTTGGAGCAGCTCCAATCCGGTCATGCGCGGCATATTGAGATCGAGAAGGGCCAAATGGATCGAAGTGGTCCGGATGATATCGATGGCGATTTCAGCCGACGGCGCCAACAAGGTGCGAAACCCCAGGGGCTCTACGATTCCCTTCAAGGTCTCCCTGCTGCTTGCCTCATCATCGGCGATCAGGATGGCAAAATCCTGCTTCTCCGGGGCCAACGCCACCATTTAGATTTCCCCTCTCGCCACTCCTCAGAAATTGCCCTTCGCACCCTTTTCCAGCGGAATCCGCCGAACTTCTGTGCAAATCGAGTGCCAACCGATCAGCGCCCGCTGGGTATTCTTAACGCGCACAATCCCTTGAACTTAGGAAGAACGCGCCAGGGCAAGCCGGTTTTCGCTCCGCCCAGGATGGCGCGACTGACAGGAATCGCTGCCTGGTTTTCTGCCATACTGACAGAAACAACCCAAACCCCTTGCGAGGTTTGGGTTGACGAAGTGGGACGGAACGGAGTTGTCCCCGCTGGGATCTACGGCCCGCGAGAACGACCGCCTGCATTATTTTGATTTCACCGCCAGATCCGGTTTGCCCCAGAGAGCATCCGGGTCGAAATCGATCGAATCGAGCCCCTTGCAGATGAAGAGATCGTAGCGGTAGAACTCGACTTCCTGTCCCTTGTCGTCGAAGGTCTGCACGAGCATCGGCATCCCTTCCTGGGGGTTAAATCCGATCAACCGCCTGCCGCCATGAGGCAAGCCATCCTCGGTACCGGGGAAAATCTTCACCTCGATCATCTCCACGGCCATCCCCAGTTCCTGGCGGTGGACTTTGCCGGCGTACTGCACGGTACCCAGCTTGGAATTCCCCTGTTTTTGCTGGGCGATCATGGTTCCCACCGTCGACAGCATGAAGCCAAAGCTGGCTTCCTGCACTCCGTGCCGGCTGGAGCTGCGCACGAGCGGGTTGTCGAGGTTAAAGCTCATCCGCTTGCCCGCGGCCACAAACGGCATGTCGCCGCCCGCGAGGCGGATCTGAATCTTGTTGTCAAATTTGCCTTCGACGTAGACAACTTCTCTGCCCTTGCCCACCTCGCCAAGCCATTTGAGATGGATGCTGTAGGGATTCTTGCGGTACTGGAAGGAGATCAATTCCTCGGGCTTCCTGACTCCGCCGACCATCTCGCGGCGAATCATGCGGCAGGTGAAACTGTCGGTGTTTTGAAACCAGTCGAAGCTGCGCTTGTAAACGGTATCGAGTGGGTCGAGGCGACTGCTGCCTTCCATGGGTACGGGCAAGGGAGGATCCGAAGGCACCGCTGCCGCCAACACCGGATTGTGGCTAATCGTCCGGGGAGCCAGCGCCACCTGGACCGGCTTTTCCCGCTGCGAACCGGTCGAGTCTGCACCCAGGTTGGCGGGCCGTTCCGTCGGCAACGTCGCGCTCGGCTCGTTGAATGCGGCCTGTTTCAGCTGGTCTGCACTTCCTTGCGGCAAACGGTTGGAACCGGTACCGGCAGCCGACTCGGACGACTGCGCTTGGGAACGGTTCTCTCGTGCCGAATCGCCTTGGTTGGGTTCAGTCAACCCTGCCGGCTGCGGCAGTTTGCGAGGCATATCGATCTCGGCGGAAGGCCGGACATCCATCACCTGGCAACCGGCGAACAGACCGACGATCGATGGAAAGGCAAGAAGACCGAGCGTCCACGCCGGTCCCCATTTCAAGCAGGTTCTTGAGACAGCCATCATGGCCTTTCCCATTGAGTGTCCACTCAACCCGGCCAAAGCCGGAAGAGTCCATCCATGGACCCAGACTGCGTCTCATACCCTGCTCATGATTCCGATGGAAGAGGAATCGGCAAAACTTTAAGGAGATTTGATGAAGAAATCATGTAGATTTGGCGAAGCGCTCCAATCCTGGGGAAATTGGGCCGACTGTTCCGCCATACAGAGTCTTTGGATTCGCGAGCTCAAGTCGCCCCTGAAAATCGCGCCAAAACGGACCGAGCGCGACGGACTGCCTTCGTCCCTTTCAAGGTATGCGGCAATTGGTGGAAACCGGATGGCCCCCTTACTTTTTCAAGTGCTCGTCGAACCAGTCGGCGAACAGCTCGGCGTCTTCATCCAGTTTCGGCCAGCCATGTCCCGCACCCGCGCGGCGCACCAGTTTCATGGGCCGGTTCGCCTTTTTCATCGCCTCTTCAAAGACCAGCCCTTGCTGGTAGGGCACAAGAAGATCGGCATCGCCAAAGCAAATGAGGGTCGGCGCCGTGTCGGGACCAACATGGGTGATGGGGGAAATCTCCGCGCCGATCTTGTCGAGCGCTTCGGGCTTGGTCACCAGGTGATATTCGTTGGGACCAGGAAGAAGCTCGACGAAGCGAAAGGGCGCGGTGATATTGGGAATCGCGGTGGCTCCCCGGCCCAGTTGCTTCCTTCCGGGTTCTCCCCAGTTCAAAAAATCGGTGGGTGGGAAATAGCAGCCGACGGCTTGAACGCCACTGGGCTGCCTGAGCACGGGATTGGGCGACTTGGGATCGCCTGGCAGATGCTTCACGCCCATCATGAGCGACAGGTGGCCGCCCGCGGAGGCTCCACTGATTGCCAGCTTGCCGGGATCGATCTTCCAGTCGCCGGCGCGATGACGGATATACCGGGTCGCCAAATGCAGATCATCAATCGCCTCGGGGATCGTGAAGCGCGGCTGACTGCCATGAGTCACCGCCAGCACCGTGTAGCCTCGCTTGCAAAAGCGCTTCACGATCGGAATCAGCCCTTCAATGCTTGAGGGATCGGAAAACCAGCCCCCCGATACGACGAAAATGACCGCACGGCCGTTGGAAGGGCCTGTCGGCACGAAACGGTCCATCGTCAGGGCCATCGCGAATTTTCGCCCGTAGATCAGATCCTTCTCGCGTTTAAAAACCGGCGGCGCATCTTTGATCACCGGCTTCGCTTGGGCGGAAGCCTGGCCGGCAACCAACAAACCAATGATCAGGCAAATAGAATTCATGGTGCGCTCCACCGAAGGGATCTGGCAGGATCAGATCTTGATTTAGGTGAGCCCGGTGCGTTGAGAAGAGGGGAGCCGATTCATGGCCGATCCGGTTTCGAAGGGTTCGAGGGCAATGCGGTTTCCCAGGCGCATCGTCCAATTGGGCGAGCCCGAGGCGATCGTACTTGAGGAATTCCCCTCCGCGGCCGTTTCAGGAAAGGCCGTGCACGAAGCGCTCGTCAAACATGCCGTCAAGCACCCCGGAACGACGATCGCCGCGCAATGGCTGGGGCCGTTGGGATGGACCGCGTTTTTGACGGTCTCTGGCGATACGGTGCTCACGCAGCCCGACCAGCCAACAGCCGATTCGGCAAAGTCGAAAAAGGTATCCTCAAAGGAAACTTCAAAGGAATCTTCAAAGGAGACCTCAGGCGCGGACAAGGCGCCCAAACGAAGATAAGGCCGGACCAACGATCAGGGCCAATCAACGATCCAAAGCCAGGGGGCCGGCCTTAACCTGGCTTTTGCGCGATGGCAAACCAGCCTGCGGCGCGCAGAGAGGATGCCACTGCGGTGAGAACCTTGCCGTCAAAACCCAGAGGCAAGACCGCTTCGGGTTTCCACGAGGCGCTTCGCAGATCGGCAAGCAACTCCGCCTTCGTGAACATGTGCAGCGATAAGCCAACGATCCCGTTATGCGTGGGGTTGATGAAATCGCCTGCATTCCGATCGCCTCGCATGAGGAAGCAGAGATTGCGGCAGAGGAATCGCCTTCCTGTAGGGTGGCGCCAATTCGACCAGAGGTTATGGGCATGCAATAGCAGCTTACCCCCTGGCGCAACGACGCGATGAAACGCTTTCAGCGCATCGAGGCGAGCACGATGCGGCCTGAGCATTCCCAATGTGCTGTAAAGGCAAGCAGCGCGGTCGAACCGGTCCGCTTCCAGCGCTTGCAGGTCGGTCAGGTTACCAAGGACGAGAGAGATCTTCGATGACTCTGCCAATCGGGCGCGTGCCTGGGCGAGCATCGAAGCGGAAAGATCGACTCCTGTCCCCTCTCCCCCCGATTTCTCCCAAGCCTCCAACAAGCGTCCCGTGCCACAGCCCAGGTCGATCAGGCGGTGGCGCGTGGGATCGGCATGTTGAAAAACCAGTTCGATATCCGTTCTGGCCAGCGGGGAATCGCGCAGCGACCGATCGTAGTCCCTGGCGAGGGTTTCGTGATGCAGATATTGCCACAAGGCCCGATCGACGCCTCGAGGCAATCGCCAATCGGGCGGCAAGGAATCTGACTTGGGTACGGGGTCGGGCAGTGCGCTCAAAGCGATCGTCCTTTAGGAATTGCCGGAGTTCTTCGAGTCGGTTTTCTTTTTCGGCGAACTGGAGCCGGTGTTGATTTTCTTGATGGCGTCCTTGAGCGCGGCCTTGAAGGGCCGGTCGCGCTCGCCCTTCTTTTCATACATCTCTTGCAGTTTTTCCGAAGCGGGCTTGGCATCGGGTCCGATCTTGCCAAGCGCGTTGGCGGCATTGAGGCGCACATCTTGTGCCTTGAGCGCTTCCATCAAGGCAGGCACGGCGTCCCTGGCATCGGCACCGATCTGCCCAAGGCTATCGGCCGCCCGGGTGCGCACGCTGGCAGGCAGCGAACTGTTCTTGACGGCGTCGGCAAGAGGCTGAACTGCTGGTTTTCCTAGGGCCGCGAGCGCCTGCGCCGCCGCTTCTTGCACTTCTCTGGCTTCCTTTGGGTTCTTGAGCACTTGCGCCAGGGCATCCTTGGCGCCCTTGGCCTGTTCGCCGATCTTCGCTAGCGACAGCGCGGCGAAACGGCGCACGAACTTGTCGTTATCCTTGAGCGCGCCGGCCAGCGCGGGCACCGCGCTTTCAGCCTCCGCACCCAGTTCGCCGATCTCTTTCGCGGCCGATCTTCTCTGCTCCGGATCGTTCGATTTGAGTTTCTTCACGAGCGCCTGGGTATCGCCCGTTGCCGCCGCTGCCGGCATCGCGCCGATACCGAGCGCCGCTGGCAGGCCGGTGCCGAGCGCGGCCGCCGAAAAGGCAGCCGCCTTCAGTCCGCTTTTTAGGACAAAAAGGATCTTCCAAGGTGAAATATTCGGTTTCATGGCTTGTTTTCCAGTGGTTTTTGAAAGGTCCAGCCGGCCCTGGCCCCTATGGGGAAGCACTCCACTTCTCATCCTACGCTGCCTTCGCGGCGGGTGGGAGTGCCGAAGGTAGGAGGCCCTCGCAAAGAAAGTTGACAAGAAACCGATTTTTTTTGCAAAACCCGGGTGGCGTCAAAACGGCAAGCGGGTAATATTCTTTTCAAGTCGCAAAGCGGAATGGCCTGGCATGGATGTCGGGCGGCCGATTTCGGGCCAGAGGACCTGGCCCGTTTGCGAGGAGTCGGGAAGGTCCCGATTTCGCAGATAAAAAAGATCTGGCGAGGCGCAATTGGGTCAGGAACTTTGGTTGGCACGAAGCGGTTGGCCCGCTTGCTTGCCCAAAGGCTGCGCTCGCGGATCAAGCTGAGGCAAATGTAAGGAGGGGGCAAAAGCGGGAAATTTCCCCGTTTACTTTTGCCCCGCTGAGCGCGGAAGACCCAAATCTTCGCGCATCTTTCCGGCGCCCCTATCTCTTGGCGCCGGCTCCCGGATGGACGGCCTGGAGAGCCGGCCTCCCCTTGGCACACTTGGAGGCGTTCGCGTTTATGAGCGATAACGACGAGAGATCCAATCTCTCCCTGGCGGCTCCCGTTTGGAACTGGAACCCCGCCGATGCCGACGAGCCCCCCGGCAAACCCAGGCGCCACCCTGTCTGGAAAGATGTCCCCGACGAACTCTGGAACGACTGGCAATGGCAATCGCGCAACTCGTTGCGCTCGATCCGCCAGCTCAAGGATCTTCTGCCCTTCAGTTCCGAAGAGCTCCAGGCCATCGGCGAACTCGAAGTCGAATACAAAACCGCGCTCGCTCCTTATTACTTCTCGCTCATCAATCCGGAAGACTCGCAAGATCCGATCCGGCTGCAATCGGTCCCCTCTCCTCTCGAAAAGGTCAACCCCTCCGGCTACGAGCTGGAAGACCCGCTCGATGAAGAGAAGGATTCGCCGGTTCCCGGCCTGACCCACCGCTATCCCGACCGGGCCCTGCTCGTCACGACTCATGTCTGCTCGATGTATTGCCGTTTCTGCACGCGCAAACGAGCCACCATGGTCAAGGGGGGCTGGGATTCGGTCAGCCGCGACGATCGCCGCATGATCGATTATGTCCGCCAGCATCCCGAGATCCGCGACGTCATCGTCTCCGGCGGAGATCCGCTGACCCTGCCGATGAACAAGCTGCGGTTCTTCCTCGAGAGCCTGGCCGAGATTCCTCATGTCGATGTCATCCGCATCGGCACCCGGGTTCCCGTGACCTTGCCGCAAAGGCTCTATGACCCCACGCTGATCGATCTGCTCTCCTCGGTGGGCAAAGTCTGGATTCAGACCCATTTCAACCACCCCAGGGAAATCACCCCCGAAGCGGCCAAGGGCGTGCAACTGCTTCTACGCGCGGGCATGCCGGTCAACAATCACTCCGTGCTTCTGCGCGGCGTCAACGACGACCTCGGCACCATGCGCAAACTTTTGCGCGGCCTGTTGCGCATCAAGGTGCGTCCTTACTATCTGTTCCACTGCGATCCCGTCATCGGCGCCGGCCACTTCCGCACCTCGGTCTGGAAGGGGATCGAAATCATGGAAGGGCTGCGCGGTCATATGTCCGGCCTGGGCATTCCGACCTATGTCGTCGATAGCCCGCATGGCGGCGGCAAAATCCCCCTCATGCCCAACTACCTGGTTTCCGCCTCCGACGATGCGGTTGTCCTTCGCAACTTTGAAGGCCTGCTTGTCCGGTACCAGGCCCAGGATCGGCCCGCGACCATTCAACCCACCGCAACCCGCGGAGTCAGCGCGCTGCTTCAAGGAACCAATTCCGCACTGGTGCCCGAAAATAGCGAGCGCATTCAAAGACGGCGCAAGGCGGGCAAGGCCCCGGCCGCATCCTTGCCGGAAGACAATATCGTTGGCGATGTGCTTGGCGAAGAGGGCTGCGGCTCGGCCTCCGCTCTCAGTCATCACATGGGCCATGCGAGCCCCAACGGGCATCACCTGGACAGCATCAGTCCGGAAGCGCCAAGGCAGATCATCAAGATCGGCATCCGCCGCCGCCGCAGCCGCAAGCGCACCAGCTGATTCATCCCTTCGCTTTTACCTCGCCCCACTTCAGCGCCAGCACCCTGGCACTGGGTGGGGTTTCTTTTTAATTTCTGCTATCCTGATTTTTTGCTACCGCGGTTTTTTGCCTTTCGCGTTTCGTGCTTCCATCGCCTTTTGGTTCCCCCCTCATGCGCATCGCCTTAACCTACACGCTCAAATCCCAGGCCAAGGTTCCTTCTCAATCGGCGTTGCCCGACGACTGGGACGAAGAGTTCGACAGCCAGGAAACGGTCGACGCCCTGGCCCAGGTGATTCGCGAAATGGGCCACGAGCCCATTCCCCTGGGCGATGGCGAAGACTTAATCCGGGCCCTGCTTCAGAAGCGGCCCGACTTCGCGTTCAACTTCGCCGAAGGCGAAGGCGTCGGCCGCTCGCGCGAAGCGCGCGTGCCTGCCCTTCTGGAAATGCTGCGCATCCCCTATTCGGGCTCCGATCCCTTGACCCTTGCCACGGCCCTCGACAAGGGCATCACGAGGCGGCTCGTTCAAGGCGGATCGGTGCGCGTGCCCAAGGGCTTTTGCCTGGGACCCCTCGACGACGCCAACCAATGGCATCGCCTTGCGGCAGGCCTCATGTTTCCCGTGGTGGTCAAGCCGGCCTGGGAAGGTTCAAGCAAGGGGATCCGCTCGAAGTGTCTTGTGGAAGACGAAGCCGGACTGGCCGTAGTGATCGACGAGTTGCGTGGCGCCTATTTGCAGCCCCTGCTCATCGAGGAGTTCATCGGCGGCGCGGAAATCACCGTTGGGCTCGTCGGCAACGATCCGGCCAAGGTGATCGGCATCATGGAAGTGGTGCCCTTGCAACCCTCGGAGCGGTTTCTTTATAGCCTCGAAGTCAAACGAGACTGGGCCAACCGGGTGCGCTACCAAAGCCCCGCCAAGCTCGATGCCGCGTGCACGGCGGCTCTGCATACCGCGGCGCTCGAAGCCTGGACCAAACTGGGCTGCCGCGATCTTTGCCGTATCGACTTTCGCCTCAACAGCAAAGGCGAGCCGGTTTTCATCGAAGCCAATCCCCTGCCCGGCTTGAATCCGACCACCAGCGACCTGGTGCTTTTGGCCAAAGGTGTCGGCATCGGCTATGCCGAACTGATCCGTTCCGTGGTGGAAGCCTCGCTTAAACGAAACGGTTTGGCATAACCCCTTTCATTTCATCGTGAACAAATCAAGACTATTTCCTAAAATGACCTAACGATGGTGCAAGGTGTCCGGGGTTTCCTTCACCACTTCGTCATGCTTTCGCCAAAGTTTCTCCCGATTCCCCGCTTCTTTTCGGTTGTTCCCTGCAGAAGATGACCAATCAAAATCCATCCGCCAATCGTTCCGGCCCTGTTCGCAAGGTTTGCATCCTTCACAACGAACCGATCCTTCCTTCAGACCATCCCGATGCCGAATCGGAACATGAGATCCGGTACACCAGCGGCGAGGTCTACAAATACCTTTCCGAAGCAGGTCATGAGGTCGACCTTCTTCCGGTCGGAAGAAACCCCACGACCCTGATCGAGGGCATTCGCAAATTGAAGCCCGATGTCGTCTTCAATTTGTTCGAGGGCCTTGCCGACCTTTACGAGTCGGAAGCCTATGTCGCCGGCATGCTCGAATATATGGGAGTCCCCTACACCGGTTCGCCATTCAAAACGCTGGTGCTCGCTCGCGACAAGGCGCAGACCAAACGAGTCCTCATCGGCGCGGGTCTGCCCACGGCCCGATTCATCGAGATCAACTCCTCCACCATCCCCCACTGCGATCTCAACTTTCCCGTGATCGTCAAGCCAGGCGCGCAGGATGCCAGCGTGGGCGTCGATCAAGGCAGCGTCGTTCAGGATCAGGCCGGGTTTAAAACTCGTGTCCGTTATCTGCTTGAACGCTATGGCGCGCCGGTACTCGCCGAAGAGCTTTTGACCGGCCGGGAGTTCAGCATGGCTTTGATCGAAAAGCCCGACCTGACCCCCATGCCGATCTCCGAAATCACTTTTCAAAAGCCTTCCGGTCATGACTCCTGGTGGCCGATCGTCACCTACGACGCCAAGTGGCGGCCAGGCACGGTCGATTACGACCAGTCACCGACCGAGTTTCCCGCGAAGGTCACGCCCGAATTGAAGACCCTTCTCGAAGCGACGGCAATGAAGGCCTTCCGCTTGATGGGCTGCCGCGATTACGGTCGCGTCGACATCCGCTTGCACGCCGACGGACGGCCCTGCATTCTTGAAATCAACCCCAACCCCGATTTCAGTCCGCTGGCTGGCTGCGCGACGGCGATGGAAGAAGGGGGAGTCGGCCACGCCTGGTTTTCCAACCATTTGATTGAGCGCGCCTACCGGCGCAAGCAGGATGTCGCGCCGCTCAAAATTCACGAACCGCCGATGACGCCGGTCGCCCCCATCATCAATCCGGAAGCGGCCGCGAAATTTGAAGGTCTTGGGTTCTAATCCAAGCGACTCGCGGCCGCGGTGTTGACGGCCAGCCCATTGCAGCATTTCCACGGTGTGAAATTCCTAAAGCAGTAAGGCCGCACCATGAGGTGCGGCCTTACTGCTTTAGGTGACTCGCTTTCGCCTTCGATACCGACAACCCGCTGGCTTCCCCTAGCCGGTGTAGCTGGCGTAGCAGCTTTCCGTTTCCCACAGGCGCACCTCGGTCACGGGAAAACCCTGCTCCCGGGCGCAGTCGTAAATCAAGCGCGCAATGTTTTCCGCGGTGGGGTTTACATCGATGACGAAGATCGGCTCGCCTTGCTTTTGCAGATAGTCGAGGGCCGGATCTTCCTTGTGCAAAATCATCCGGTGGTCCAGGTTGTTGTCGATCCACTTGCCGACCACCTCCTTGACCCGGCTAAAGTCGACCACCATGCCCAGGCCGTCGAGTTTCTCTGCTTCCAGCGTGATGACCGCCTTGCCGTTGTGCCCATGAAGGTTGCGGCATTTGCCTTGATAGTTCAAAAGCCGGTGGCCGTAGCAGAAGTGAATCTCGCGCGTTACACGGAACATGGCGTCACCTTGGCAGCGTTGGCCGAATGAGCACTGGCTTGGGCGTAAATGGTCGGATCCTTCATGGATGCATCGGCAAAAGCATGCCGGCGCTCGGCGCACTTGTTGCACCGCCCACAATGCAGTCCGTTTTGCGGTTGAATGCAAGAGAAAGTCAACTCAAGCGGTAGATCCTGGCCGCGGCGCATCACTTCGCGTTTATGCAAATTGAGGTACGGCAAGCGCAAGGCGACTTCCCCTTTGAGCGCCCGATTGACCACCGCGACCATCTCGTGAAAAAACTCAGGCGTCGCATCGGGAAACGGATTCGTTTGCAAAGGCGCCATGGCCAGCGCCGGAATCTTTTGAATATGGCAATGAACGATCGCCTTGGCCAGCAGGAAGACATTCCTGCCGGGCAGAAAGACGGCATCGTCGGAGCTGCGCGCATCGGGAACCTGCTCACCGGTCATCGACCAGTGGCGGCCGTAAAGATCGTCCACCGGTTGCGCCAAAAGGGCCTGGGCCGCCAGCCGCGGTCCTTTCATGGCACTGAGGAACCGGGCCAGGTATTCCCCTTCGGTTTTCTCCCAGGCCAGGCCGCACCGGATGGTGATGGGATAGACCATCGGGTGCACCTTGAGCGCTTCTCCGAGAAGAATGGCGCTATCCAAACCTCCGCTGATCAAAACCGCCAGCGGCTGATCGGCCCCAGGCGGGTTCGATTCCCGGTAGGTGAGACAGGTGGGGTCGGTGGAAACCTCTCCGGGTTGGTTGGGAGTGATGTGCGTTTGCATAGGGAATTCTTAGGATCCCGATTCGTTCGGGTCCCTTGCACGCGGCAAAAAGTCTCATTTCGGTACGAAAAGGAGAGACGAACTCGCCGGGGATCCGTGCCATGACGGCTTTCGCCCCACAATCTCTCACGAAGTTGTCGGCGATCCGTGCCCTGACGACTTTGGTTCGATTTGGTTCTATAATCTCTGGTGGCTCAACCAGCCGAACTCGATGAAACCAGGTGGCAGGGATTATGGAAGATTGCTCCTCTCTCAAGGAACTCGATTTCGTCAAGTTCAACCAAATCCTCGCCCCCTACACCCATGCCAAGGTGGGAGGCCCCGCGGAGGTTCTGGCCGAACCGCGCACCCGCGAGGAACTGGCACTCCTCGTTCGCACCTGCTTTGAAAAAAAGATCCCCTTGAGGGTGCTGGGCGGAGGGACCAATTTGCTCGTGCGCTCCGCCGGCGTATCGGGCGTGGTGCTGCGTCTGTGTCAGCCGGCGTTCGCAAAGATTGAGATCAAAGGACAACGGGTGATCGCCGGCACCGGCTGCGACTTGCTTGAGCTACTAAAAGCGATTTCGGGGGCTGGGCTTTCGGGCCTCGAATCGCTCGTCGGCGTGGCGGGGACCGTCGGCGGCGCCTTGAAGACCAATGCGGGCGATGCGCGTAACGGCATCGGCCAAATGGTGACCAGGGTCGAAGTGGTCGATCAGCACGGTCACATCAGTTTTCGCGAACGAGAAGAGCTGCTGTTTGGCGATCATCGCAGCAACCTCGACGACCCGGTGTTGCTCTCGGTGGAACTGGAGCTCGAAAAAGAAAACCCGCTGCAACTGGTACGGCGCATCAGGCGTGCGCTGATCCGGCGCATGGCGGCGCAGCCGCCCGTTTATCAGTCGGTGGGCCGGATTTTTCAGGACCCGCGCGGTCTCGACGCGGCCGATCTGATTGTTAAGGCTGGTCTGGCACGGACCAAAATCGGTGCCGCGGAAGTCAGCGATCGCAACGGTAACTACTTCCTGGTTGGCCCTGGAGTGAGCACCGAAGATATCCTGCGCCTATCCGACCTCGTCCGCGAACGGGTCCAGGAGCGTTTCCATGTCTCTCTCGAACGGGAAATCACCGTCTGGTGATCCGGATGGGGAGACGCCCCCCTCCCCCGATTCCGGACCCGAAGCTTCGAAGCCGGAACGAAAAAAAAGAAAACGACGCGTGAAGCCCGAGTCCGCCGCGCAGGATTCGGGTGTGCCGGCAATTCCCGCTACGACCATTTCGAACGGTACCATTTCCACCGGCACGCCTGCCGAGTCGGCCTGGACCCCCTGGCCCGTTTGGCTCGTTCCCTTGCCTGCGGTCCTCGGTCTTTTGGTCTTACTTGGGCTCGCCTGGCTTGGATGGCAAAATCAAAAAACGCCAGCGCCCGCGGAGATCGCCCTGGATCAGCTCGTGATCGAATTGCCCCCTCACCTGGAGCGGCGGAAATTCCTTGACGAGGTTCGCTATCTGGGGAATTTGCCCGAGAAATTGACCGTCGGTAGCGAAGACCATCTCTTTCGCCTCAAGGCGGCGCTGGGAAAACATCCCTGGGTTCGCTCCGTCGAATCGATCGAGCCGGTCCCCTCTCGCGAAAACCCGACGGGCCTCATGGCGAAGGCGGCCATTCGCAGGCCGGTGCTCCTGGTGCCGGTTGATCCGGCGCTATCAAGCGGCGGCAAGTTTCGACTGGTGGATGAAGCGGGGGTGTTGTTGCCCGTTTGCGAGCATGGCTTGTTTGCGCAACTCGCCGAGACCGTGCCCGGGCCGGCCGGCCAACCGGGAGAACTTTGGGGAAACCCCACGGTGGAAAGCGCGGCCGGGCTTGCGGGTTGGTTTGCGCGGCAGGAGCAGGCTCCGGTTTTGCAAATCATCAAGGGGAACCCCCAGCGCTGGATGCTCGCGATCGAGAATCGCTGGGTGGTCTGGAACGAGGGAGCCGAATCGATCTCGCCGGCTCAAATGAGCGCGAAACTGGCAGAGCTCAAGAAACGGCTCGGTTCCACCCCGCCAGGAACGCCCTTGAACCTGACCACGCTCCAACTTCCACGCTGAGAGGCTTGATTTTCTCCCTCTCACTTGAGGGAGAAGGCTCGGGGACGTTCGTGGGTCCGCGTTGGACCATGGCCACCTGACCCATCCCCAGCACCCAACAATCAGCAATGTTCGACAATGCGGCCTGGGTGTGCAAAGCATGCTCGGTGAGCGAAAATCACCAGGACATCAGAATTCCAATAACGATCATCCCGACCAACAGGAAGGCAGCCGTCAGCATCACCTGGCGGGGACTTTGGCGATGGAGATGCCGCTCGATGGAAAGCTCGTCTCCCTGATCGATCGCGGATTGAAGCGCGAGTTCGTATTTGCCTTCCGGATAGTCTCCCAGCCGTTGCGAGTTCCAGAAGTCTGCCTGGGCCTGAGTGGCGGGCGAAAGCGCCGTCAGGTCGGCCCGCAAGATGTTGCCCGGATCGCCAATCACCATCGTTCGTTCCAGCCGCACCGAAAGGGGCGCGAGATTCCATAACCTCTCGGCCACTTCGCGATCTTCATGGCCCGCGTCCAGCCGCACTGCGGCTCCGTCCATCAACGCCTGGGCTCCCCCCAAAAGGAGCGCCGAATCGGCGCTTTTTAAGAGATCTTGAAAGTAGCTTACCTTCGGAAGGACGGCCCACTCGGGATTGACCGCCCAGCTGACTTCTCCCGGACTGCAATACGCGGGACCGCGCTTTAGTTTTCTGGCAACACGAAAAGGATCGGCCGCGAAGTAGCGGGCAAAATCGGCCTTTTTTAAGGCAACCAGTTCCACTCGATTCGCCGCACCCAGGGCCACGATTGACCACCGGCCCTTGTGAGCCAAGATCAACCCCTCATTCCCCCGATCGAATCCGTCCGCCCATTTACCAAGCTCCGCCGTGTATCCCGAGATTTCCGCCGGCATTTGACTGGCGTCGTGGGAAGCTGCAGCGATCCGCCAGGCCGGCCCCATCCCCTGGCTCGAAGCCGGCTCCGGTTCCAGTACCAGTCGAATTTGCGCAATGAGCGTTTCTTTCATCGCCGTTCCCGCCAAAATGATCGAAGCGCCTCACTATTAGGAATCGCCCGAATGCCCCCGTTCGACCAAACCGCGTCCAAGTCCTCTGATTCTAAGCCGACCCGCGTCCTCGTTCGAAAAAACCAGGCTCGAAAAAGGGAAAGGGTCCGAGAAGACGATCGAACCTCGGGAACGAAAACCCTGTTCGCCACACTCCTATGCGCATGGATCCTCTTCCCCGTCGGTCACGGCTGTTCCGTGTCACACCGGCACGGAAACGACGAGGAAGACGAAGAGCCTTTTCAAATGGTCTCTGGCGAACCGGACGAGTCCGCGTGCTCAGGTAAGGTGGATAAAAAAATGCGGCGGTAAACCGCCGCATTTTTTCATCCAACCCATCACAAATCGACTACTTCTTCGGTTTGGGAATTTCCATGACCTGGGGTTGGGCAAACAAGGCCAGGGGTCTCAGGTCGCTGCCTGAAAGCGAAGCGATCTGTCCCGCCAATTGGGTCATCCTTGGATCGTCCTTCGTCTGAAAACTTCCCACGGTGACATAGCTGCAAGTCTTGTCGTGGAGCACATAGGCTTCAAATTCGAGTCTTCGCAGCACCCGTGCCGATTCATGCGCCTGCATCGCCGAGGCATTGAGCGCCTCGCCGGGCCGATTGGGACCGAAGCCCAGCTTTTCGAGAATACTGCCTCCGGCATTGGGGTTGACCGGCTGCACCAGGGTCGCGCCGCGGTACTCTTTCACCGCTAAAGTCCAGTTGCCCTTATTTTTCAAAAGGCTGTAGCTTTCTTCCGAGTTCAGTTTGACGAGGAAGGGATAGAAATCGGCCTTTTCTTTCTTCTCGACCGGGATCGTCGGGTTGCGGGTCGTGAAGCTGTTCTGGAAGGGGTTGACTTCACGGCGCATGATTTCGGCGCCCCCTTTTTTCGAGGGAACCAGAATCGTCTCGACATCGGCGGACAGCTTGTTGCCGTTGAGGTGGATTTTGGGCGGCTCGAGCTTCTTGATCTTGTCCAGTTTGGCGCGCGCCGCTTCCATGGTGGCAAAACCGCCCACCAATACGGCGCATTGTTCGGTCACGCGCACCGTGCGTTTGCGGCCCGGGGCTTCTTCGCCGGTGTTGCGCATCAGCTCATATTCTTCCTTGATCCGGCGCCGCTCTTCATCGCCGCGGTTGAGCACATAGGCGGGCAACTTGTCGCGCTCACGCAATGTCTCGCAGCACTGGCGCGCCATTTCGGGAGCATCGTGCCCGACATAGCTCGCCGCGCAGATCAGCCAGGCGCCCGAATGCCGGCCCAAAACCCAGTCGTCAGGCAACGGTTGAGGTTTTTCCTGAACCTGAGCGGCGGGAAGTACGCCCGTTCCCAGAAACGCCAGCGCGGGACCTCCGGCAAGGGCGAGTCCAAGCGCCATCTTGCTAAGAAATCGGGAGTTGGAAAACAGTTCGTTGAAACGGCCCATGCCCATCCCTCCTTGAAAGCACCCCCTCAAAGGGGATCTCAGGATTGCCTGAAGGGAAGGGAAATACCCAAAGCGCTTGCAAAAATAAAGAGAACTACGCAATTCGCTCAAGTTTTCCGCCAAGGCGTCCGGCCCCGGGTGGCCATTGCGCTGAAACAGCGTCATCGCAAAGTCTTGAACGGGTGGGGCACACGCCAACTCAATGGAACCCATCGGCAAAAGGGGGAAATCGGTGGATCAACAAAAAAAGCCGCGACGAATCGCGGCTTGATCGGTTTGCACTCAGGCGAGAATTAGTTCAACCCGCCCGTGAAACCGCGGGTGAGGTAATCGCTCAGAATCATCAAGATCATGATCGCCAAGAAGAACAGCGACGCGAAAATGGTGAGCTTGGTGAGAGGCGAACTGTGAATGACATGCATGAAAAACAGGATCACGAGCACTGCCTTCACGATGGCGATGCCAAGGGCGATGACGGTGTTGAGCGACCCGAAGTCTTGCATGCCTGCCCAAATGGTCAACACGGTGAGGACCATCAAGGCGGAAAAGTTCGCGATATAGAGGACCAAACTCGCCGGTCCGTGGATATGACTTTCTTCGCTGTGCGACATTGGCCGTGCGCCCCTTATATTCTTTGATCTACAAGTCTGGTTTAGTGCCCGTGCCCGGCGCCCAAGTGGGCTCCCAGCAGGTAAAGAAGCGGGAACAGAAAGATCCACACGATGTCGACGAAGTGCCAGTAAAGGCCGAGCACTTCGACGGGCGTGTAATATTCCGGACCGTATGTGTTCTTCGAAGCGAAGAAGGCGACCGCGGCGATCAAGCCAAACCCGACGATCATGTGGATCGCGTGGACTCCGGTCATCGCGAAGTAGAGCACAAAGAACATCCGCGCCTGTTGCGATTCGGGATTCTTCTGATCCTGTGCGATCTGATCGATGGTGGGAGCCGGGTCGTATTCGTGGTGCCCCACGAACTTGCCGATCAGCTTCGGAAGGAACGCGACATCTTTGTCGTGGTGGTCGGCGTGCTTGCGTTGCTCCTTGGCATATTCCCAGCAGAAATCGGCGCGAGGAACCAGGTGAACCTGGAAGTCATGCTTCCATTCGAAATATTTCACGCCGAGGAACATCGCTCCCAGTACGGCGGTCGCGGCCAGGTAACCAAGGATTTCCTTGGACTTACCCATTTGGGCGGAACGAACGGCAAGCGCCATCGTCAAGCTCGAAAGGATGAGCACCACCGTGTTGAGACATCCCAAAGTGATGTCCAACTGGTTGCTCGCTTCCTGAAACACGGTGTTGAACTTAATTCGGTACACCGTGTAGGCGCAAAACATGCCGCCAAAGAACAGCACTTCGGTCACAAGGAAGACCCACATCCCAAGGATGTTGGCCTCGTGTTGCTGACTCATGCTCACAAAGTGATGAGCGAGCGCCGGATGGTGGCCGTGCGTAGTCTCGGGCCCCTTTTGGCTATGAGGGGTATTAGTGGCTGACACTGGCAGCCTCCTTGCTCAGGAATGAGTAATCGTAGGATTCGTGGGGAATCGTCGGGGTCTTGTCGAAGTTGTGCGGCGAAGGAGGCGAGGTGCACTCGGTCCATTCGAGAGTGGTCGCTCCCCAGGGGTTGGCGGGAGCCTTGGGTCCGAAGAAGACCGAATAGGTCAGGTAGAAGAAGGGCACCGCATAGCCCAGGAACAGGATTGTCGCACCGGTCGTGCTCAGCACGTTCATCACCTGGAGTTCTTCAGGATACTCGTGGTAGCGGCGAGGCATGCCCAGATAACCGAGAAGGAACTGGGGGAAGAAGGTGAAGTTGAAGCCAACGAAGATCAACGCGGCGGCAATTTTCGCCCAATATTCGTTGTACATCTTGCCCGTCATTTTCGGCCACCAGTAATGGAGGCCTCCCATATAACCCATGATCGCGCCGCCGACCATGATGTAGTGGAAGTGGGCCACCACGAAGTAGGTGTCGTGCAGGTGGATGTCGGTGCCCAGGGTCGAAAGGAACAGCCCGGTCATACCGCCGATCGTGAAAAGCCCGACGAACCCGAGCGCGTAGATCATCGGCGATTCGTAGCTGATCGAACCCTTGAACATGGTTGCCAGCCAGGAGAACACCTTGATGCCCGACGGGATGGCCACCGAGAAAGTAAGAAGCGAAAAGACCATCGCGGCGTAGCTCGACATACCCGAAGTGAACATGTGGTGCGCCCAGACGATGAAGCCGAACACCGCAATCGCAATCGAGGAGCAGGCGATAATACTGTATCCAAACAGCGGCTTACGGCTGAAGGTACTTACGAGCTCGCTGGCCACGCCAAGCGAAGGCAGAATCATGATGTAAACGGCGGGGTGGGAGTAGAACCAGAACAGGTGCTGGAACAGGATCGGGTCGCCGCCCAAACGAGGATCGAAAATGCCCACGCCGAGGAATCGTTCGAAACCGACCAGAGCCACGGTAATGGCGACCACGGGAGTGCCGAGCACCTGAACCAAGCTGGTGGCGTAGATGGCCCAAACGAAGAGCGGCATTTTGAACCAGTGCATGCCCGGTGCGCGCATCCGGTGCACCGTCACGATGAAGTTCAAACCGGTAAGGATCGACGAGAAGCCGATGACGAACACACCGATCGCCGCGACCATCACATTGCTATTCGAATAGGTCGAGCTAAAAGGGGTGTAGAAGGTCCAGCCGGTGTCGACACCGCCAAAGAGCAGCGACAGCGCGAGGAAGAAACCGCCGCCCAGGTAGATGTAGTAGCTCAATAGGTTCAGGCGGGGGAACGCGACGTCCTTGGTGCCGATCATGATCGGCAGAAGGAAGTTCCCAAGCACCGCGGGAATGCTCGGGATCAAAAACAAGAAAATCATCACGACGCCGTGAGCGGTGAACGACTTGTTGTAGGTATCGCTTGTGAGCAGATCGCCCTTGGGGGTGAGCAATTCCAACCGAATGATGCCGGCGAAAAACCCACCCAGAACGAACGCCACGGTGATTGTCAGCAGATACAAAAGGCCGATCCTTTTGTGATCCAGCGTCAGCAACCAGGAGGCTACGGTCGTTTCATGATTGAGATAATTCACCTCTTCATGAGCGGCATGTGCAGGAGCCACGGCTCCCGCGCCAACACCGCGATCGAGGTTGATTGCACTCATGATCTCTTCCCCATTTCCTTTGCGCGCGCGACTGACTTAGTTTCCGGCCGGACTAGTTTTAGTTGTCTCGGAGACAGGTTTTGGTGCTTCGGGTGCGACCTGCGGCGTCGGCGTTTCTTCCGTTCGCGCAGGAGTGTCTCCCTGCTTCAGCGACTTAATGTAGGTGATGACTTGCAACAGCTCTTCCTCGCTGACCAAGTCTCGGTCGTACACCGGCATGATCGAAGGACTGGCGAAGCCTCGATGCACCTTCGCATTGGGATTACGAATCGATTCGCGAATGTAGTTTTCGTCGGCAAGCATCGTCGTGCCCGGAGGGGCTTCCTTGCCGTCGATGTAACCGATATCGCGCTGGCGGCGGAAAATGTTCTCAAGCAAGGGGGCCTTGGCCGATTCGGAGTGGCAAGTGATGCACTGCAGCTTGGTGAACAGCTTGCGGCCTTGCAGGCCATCGCCGCCTTCGGATTGTTCCGACAACCAGCGCTGGTAGTCGTCTTGCTCCATCACATGCACCCAGCCGATCATCCGGCTGTGCTCGGTGCCGCAATATTCGGTGCAATAGAGGTGGTACTTGCCCGGACGGGTCGCCTTGAACCAGAGCGTGTTGTAACGGCCTGGGACCGCGTCGGTCTTCACCCGAAAGTCGGGGATCGAGAAGCAGTGAATCACATCTTCGGATGTCACAATCATCTTGAAGTTCTGGCCAACGGGTACATGCAGCGCATTGATCTCACGCTGGCCGCCGGGATATTGCAGCTTCCACATCCACTGGCGCCCAACGACGTACACCTCCACGGCATCGCGAGGCATCACCACGATTTCCGAGTAGACCTTCACGCCCCAAAGGAACATGACCAGGCAAATCACCGTGGGAATGGCGGTCCAGAAGATTTCAAGCGGCAGATTCCCTTCGACGGGCACCGGCACTTCGGTTTCCGATTTGCGCCTAAACAGCACCGCGAAAAGGATCAAGAGGAAAAATACCAGGACGCAGATGCCCACATTCACCGCGACGATGAATAGCGTCAAATAGTCCACCGACGGCGAAACCGTCGAGGCCTGGTAAGGAAACAGTTGAAAACCGTCAGCGAACATGGATGTCACCATCATGCAGTGGGCGCCGTTTTGGACAAACCGCGAGGGGGGAACCAGCGCCGAATCCGGTCCCAACCCATCAACACTAGAAGCGAGCCAACAGTCAAAATGAATCCGGTTCGCACCATCATCATCACTGCCAGGCTGTATTTTCCCGCCGCCGGGTCATAGGTGTAGCACAAGAGCTTCACCTTATCTTGCCAGGTTCCGATGCGGTTTCCGGAAGCCTCGCTGAGCGCCAATTCCACTTGCACGCCGGCGTTGCGGATCTCAAGCAAATATCGCGAGATCAAACCGCTCGGCGTCAGCACCATGATTCCCGGGGTGTGAATCAGCTCATTCTGAGCTGGTTCATAAACAAACTTGTATCCCAGGGCCTTGGTCAATTGCTTGATCGACTCGGGGCTGCCGGTCCAGAAGCGCCACCCTTCGACCGACCGCTTGCGGCCGATCGTTTCCATCATGTCGTTCTTTTTCTTCATGGCATGGACGGGCTTTTCCGTCTCATCGAAGCTGAAAACCACCAGCTCAAAATCTTTGCCCGGTTCGAATTTCACCAATTTCAGCGAATCGAAAACGCCATTGAGCACCTGGTTGCAGATTAGCCTGCAGCGGAAATAGGCGGGAACGAGCAAGATCGGCTTGTTCTTACCGGTCAGTTCCCGGAAGGTGTGCTCATTGCCGAACTCATCGAGCCAAAGGTCATCCAGGGGAATGGCATCCCCGAGGTTCTGAGTGATGCCGACCTGTTCGCGCAGAACGGTCTGGCGATCGACGCCAGGGTCGACCGTGCCAATCGTGCGCGAATCGACTCGCGACTCCTGATGGGTCTCCTGGGCCAAGGCGGCAGCGGCGCCGTATCCGGAAAGGAGCATCGCTCCCATCCAGATCGCTCTCCACTTCGCCTTGAATACCCCGGCCAACATCATCGATTCTCCAGTTCCTTGGTCCGTCTTATAAACCTGCATGACCGTCGCTTCGTTGTCTGCGTTGGATCCCCCTTCGCAGGGCGGATCACCGTCACGACTACTTTGCGGCGGACTTGAGAAGTCCCTTGTCCACCATCGTTTTGAATGTTTCGCTAATCGTCAGCTTTTTCTCTTTCTTGAGCTTATCCAAGGCAAGCTCCTTCTCTTTTTCCGAGGCCTTTACATTCGGCGACTGCGGATCGAGAAGGAGATTCCCGTCGCGGATGTTCTCTTGGCCCAGGGTGAACGGGTTGGGCACCGTACCCGAGTGGAGCGGATCGAGCACGTCGGCGCTTTCCAGCGTCGGCGCTGGAGGAAGCTTGGGGCGATGGATGCCCTGCACCAGGGCCCGGTCCAGCGCCACCTTGTACTCTTGCCAGTCGGGATCGTTCGCCCGCTTTGCCTCAGACTCGTCAAGGAGTTTGCCCTTGCCCTTGGAGAAGAGGTACTTCTGCTTGAACGATTCGACTTCGCCGCTATCGGTCAGCTTGTGCCTTGCGGCAACCTGGGGGTCGTCGACGATCTTGCGATCCTCTTCCAGATGGACGAGGAACTGGTACAGATAGTTGACGACCAGAAAGGCCGCGAGCACGGCCATGCTCAATACCACGACGAAACTGACCACGATGGTGTGGTTGATGTCTGCGGTTTCGACCGCTTCTTCCGCGCCATGTCCGCCATGTGCCGCCATATTCCGCACTCCCATTCGCCGCGCCTTGGCCGACCCATGGGGTCGCAAAGGCGCCTTTGATCGAATTAGACCCCGTAAATCGGGCTGTCCCCTTCGCGCTCATCGCGCAAAGGCAACATGGGCCGCGACGACAGGATCCCCAAGAACGCATAGACCCAAGCTCCGCCCAAAAGGGCAAGGGTCGAGAAATCCAAAAGATGAATTGCCAGATGGCCGCCGTGGAATCCGCCGGCAACTTGCCAGAAGATGTCGACAAAGCGCATGGCGAGAATGAATACGGCGATTTTCCAGACGATTTCCTTGCGCCGCTTGGTTTCACGGAAAAGCAAAATCAGGAACGGGAAAAGGAAGTGGCCCAGACCCAAAAGCATGGTCACCAACTCCCAGCCGCCGGTCGTGCGGGCGACATAGTAGGGGACTTCTTCCTTGAGGTTCGCCGACCAGATCAACAGAAACTGGCTAAAGGAGATGTAGGTCCAGAAAATCACGAAGCCGAGCATCAAGCTGCCCAGGTCGCGCAGGTGATTGCGGCTGACGACCTTGTCGAGCGGTTTCACATCGTAGAGATGAACCAGCACGATGATCGCGAAGGCGAGCGCACTCAACAGATCGCTGAAACCAAAGATGACCGGGTACATGGTCGAGGACCAGTGCGGCTCGATCGACTGCGCCCAGTCGGTCGAAATGAAGAGAATGGTGATGGCAAAAAGCAGGATGCCCGGAGCACTGATCGACAACATCCACTCGCGAAGGGACGCCCGAGCCTTGGCGCTTGGTTCCTTGTCTTCCTTGTTCGAAAGCGAAATCAACACCTGGGCCAACGCAATCCAGATTCCGAAGGCGATCGCGGAACGCAAGATCCAGAAAGGAGGATTCAAATAGACCGACTTGAACGCGAGAACCGGATCGTGGTCGGTAACTCCCGGCTCGGCCCAGTGGTACAAGCGGATCACTGGATGAGCTTCAGGATCAGGTCCGGACAACAGGTGCTTTTCCCCGATCATGCCGGTGAAGTCGGTGAACCCGAGCAGAATCGGCAGGAACAAAAGCCCCAGCACCCACATGGTTCCCGCTGCCCCTTCGAGGATGCGCCGGATCGCGTATCCCCAGGCGCCGCCCGTAATGTGCTGAATCATGAGCAGCACCAGGCCGCCCAGACCAAAACCAAACACATAGATGAAGCTGGCGAGGTAGGAGCGGAGCAGTTGGCCCGAACCTTCCCAAAACATCAAAATCAGACTTCCCACCAGGCCGCCAAGCGCGATCCTCAAGGCGAGCTGGCGCGCCGTCAGAATCCGATCCATGCTGATCGCGGGAATCTCGGTTGGATTAGACATTACTGATTGCCGTCCTTCCGAGCTGAAGTCGGATTACCTAACGCTTGCGCCGAATCTTTTTGCGCTGGCGCTGAATTCGTCGCGGCCAGAGCCGTCGCCTGCACCGGTTTCTCGGCCTGGGCCACCAGTTCGGTTCGTGCTTGATCCGACTGGCTATATTGCAGGGCGCGAATGTAGGCAACAATGGCCCAGCGATCCCGGACCGGCACCTGGGCCGAGTAGCTCGCCATGCCGCCAAAGCCGTTGGTGATCACCGAGAAAATGTAACCCGCGGGGGCCTTCCACAAGGGAATCTTTTTGGCACCCAGGAAGCCCAGACCGCGTGAATGGAAGTCGGCCTCGAACTCGGCCGGCTCGCCATCGCGTCCACCGACAATCTTGACCGGGTAAAAGGCAGGCGGCCGCAGGAAGCCACGCTGGACGATCGTGCCGTTGGCATTGCCGGTTTGACCGTGACAAACGGCGCAGTAAATGTTGTACCGTTCCTGGCCACGCTTGAGAAACTCTTGATCGACGGTGACGCGCGCCGGGAAGGTCGATTCATACTGGGCCAACACCGTTTCCGGCTTGGTCAGATCGGCCTTGGCGGCGTTTTCCTTCTTGCCGGTGAAGTAGTGCGCGTCTTCTTGCAGATAGTCGTCGTTTTCGCTCAACACCTCGGTGCGAGCGATCGTGCCGATTTCTTGAGGACGGCTGGAGCGCTTGTCCGCGAAGAAATCGCTACCTTGTTGGGGTTTCAATTTCGGTTGCTGCGACATGCGCTGGTAGCAACCGGAAGTGAAGACCACCGCCAGGCAGGTTCCCACCAAAATCCAGCGATGAGAGAACAATTGACGCATCACAGCGGCACCTCCGTGACGGAGAGCGGTTTGAGCCCTTGCAGGAACTTCTCGGTCGCGGCGCGATCAAAAAGTGGATCGGTTGTTTCGATGCAGATGAAGAAGCGGTCGTTGCTCGCCCGTTCGAACTTGAGATTGTTGAACAGCGGATGATGCGGCTGAGGGTAGCCGTTCAAAAGCAGCATGCCGAAAAGCGCGGTGAACGCGGAGAACAAGATCGTCATTTCAAAAATCGGAGGAATGAAGGCAGGCCACGAGAAGAATGGCCGGCCCGCGATATTCATCCGGTAGTTGAACGACACCAGATTGCCGCTCAAGCCTCCCACCACATTGTCCAAAAGTGGGTCCATCGAGCTGGGATGGCCGCCCGCGGTGAGGGTCTGCAGCAAAAAGCCGCAGGTCGCACCAGTCAAACCACCGCAGAAAATCAAAACGGGCAACCAGCTTCGCTTGTGGCCAATCTCTTCCCACAGCCCTTCCACGGGGAAGGGAGAGTAGGCTTCCGCTTTGGTGAAGCCCTCCTGCCGGCAAGCCGTTGCGGCATCCAGCACCCCCTGGGTGGTGTCAAATTCCGCGAGCAGGCCAAATAGCCCCTCTTTTTTTACCGTGGCGCTCATTAGTGGGCCCCTCCGATGCGAGGTTCAGATTTGCCGGCCGGGGCCGCATGCGCATGATCACCGCCCGCGGTCCCGTGATCGTCATGATGATGGACGTGAGATTCGGGAATCAGATGCTTCATTTCGAAGGCCGAAATCATCGGCACAAATCGCATGAACAAAAACATCAACGATCCGAACAGTCCAAAGGTGCCAAAGAAGGTCGTAAGGTCCCAGAAAGTTGGCGAGTACTGACCCCAGCTCGACGGGATGAAGTCGCGCTGCAAGCTCATCAAGATTACAAACCGTTCCAGCCACATGCCGACGTTCACGACCAGCGAGATCACGAACAAAAGGCCGATGTTGAGCCGCACCGCGCGCAGCCACAAAAGCTGGGGGATGATGCCGTTGCACAGGATGAGCAGCCAGTAGAAGATCCCGTAGGGACCGAAGGCACGGTTGAGCATGAACAGGCCGTGCTCATAAGTGTTGGCGCTGTAGAAGGCAAAGAAGGCCTCGCAGCCGTAGCCGTAAAACACCATCAAGCCGGTGACGAGCATGACCTTGGCCATGTTAGA
>Ga0208492_1000616_pt1 | contig 28515 bp, 25 predicted proteins | sample Subbioar_CSW14AB_FD_184820 | JGI IMG/M metagenome (GOLD analysis project Ga0208492, IMG submission 184820) | Serpentinite rock and fluid subsurface biosphere microbial communities from McLaughlin Reserve, California, USA - CR12Mar_CSW14AB (SPAdes) | ecosystem: Environmental > Terrestrial > Deep... | reverse complement strand
ACATCGCCGTTTCAACCACGCTCGGCCCATCGGATAAGGACTTGCGACGAAAAAACACCCGAAAATCGCTCCGATTTTGCCGTAACTGCGGAAGTTGGGTTAGTCGAAGCCAATGGAAATGAAACAAAAAACCGTTGCGGGGAGGCTTCCTCCCCGCAACGGTTTTTCTTTTTTTCTTAACCGAGTGACCCGAAAGGGCCAAAAGGAAAGAATTAACCCAAATTGCCGCGTTTTTCGCTGATGAGCTTCAAGAGCTTCTTGAACGGATCGGCGAACTTCTCGAGGCCTTCGCTCATCAGAACCTTTTCCAGGTCCTTCATGTCGACCTTGGAGTCGATCTCCTTGAGGACTTCGGCCGGGGGCATCTGATCGACTTGCTTGGTGAAGGTGCGGCCCGACTTTTCGGCGGCATCGTTCGTTCCCGGCGGGTTCGTTTCGATGTCCGAACCGGCGAACGCGGCGATGTACTTGCAAGGATCGTCCTTGGGGTCCTTGGTGCCGGTGCTCGCGAAAATGATCTCTTGTTGCAGCGGCAGTTTCTTGTCCGCCCACCACTTCTGGTTGAGCTGCCAGATGCGCTTGGCGTTGACGATGCCGACCTGGCCCTGCGCGGCCGGGGTCAGCGCGGCCGCGTGCTTCTGGGTGTACACATCCAGGCGGCTAACGAAGATGCTGTAGACCGACTTGAAGTTCTCAAGCGACTTGCGCTTTTGCGCGCCGCGCCAGACCGCTTCGCGTGCCTTGAAATATTGATCTTCGCTGAAAATCAGCGTGACATTGAGGGTGATGCCCGCGGCGCACAGATCTTCGAGCGCGGCCAGGCCACCTGGAGTGGCGGGCACCTTGATCATCCGGTTTTTGTGATTGAGGCCATATTGCTTGCCCATCTCGACATAGCGCTTGGCCTTGTCGGCGATGCTCAGGGTGCAAGAGGCGTCTTCGAGCAGGGGATCGAGTTCGAAGCTGACGTAGCCGTCGTTGCCGCGGGTTTGTTCCCAGACGGGCAAGAAGACATCCTGGGCCTTGGAGACCAGCTTGTCGGTCATGGCCCAGGCGATCGCCGTGTCGTCGTGACCGGCCTTGATCAGTTCCTTGATTTCGGTGTCGAATCGGCCGGTTTTGAGCAAATCGCTAATAATAATGGGGTTCGAGGTCGCCCCCGTGGCGCCCAGGGCCCGGTTGCTTTTGACCAGATCGGGATCGATGGAATCGAGCCAAAGTTTCGTGCCCGTGCTGATCAGCGACTTCAAAGGACTGGACATGCAAGACTCCGAGGAAAGGCAAAGCAAACCGCAATCGAAAGTTTCAAAAGATGATTTTAGGCCAATGGGGGGAGCGAGCAAGGGGACCAGCCTCCTGGCCGAGCATGCCGAAAGCCGCGAAAATTATGATTTCCAGTGGGGGCAACCCTGGGGCGATCTCGCCTTGACGCTCGACATTCTTGGGGATTTGACCGCCCGGCTGGGCCAGCACGCCGTTTATTGCCGCGCCGGCAAGTCGGGCGCTGAAAATAAGCTTCCCTCCGACCTGGAAAGAATGCTCCAGGAACTCGATGCCGCCCGGTCGCTCATCCGGCAGATTCTTTCCAACAAAAACCAAGCACCGGCCGATACTTCCGTCAAGACCGACGCCTAGAATTCAGTGGGCAAAATGACCCTCCGCACGGCGTGCCCCAATGCCCCAAGGGTGTTGGTCGGTTGAATCGTTTTCCCAAGGTTGGATTCCGGAAAAACACTCCCCGGATCCTGCGGGGAAGCTGCATAAATAAACAGTTCTTCTGTCTCTCATTAATGAAAATCGTTTCGGAAAATATTTCGTGAATTCTTGAAAAAAGATGAGCCATTGGAAGTTGAGCCATCGTACTGAGTGGGCGTCCACTGTCGTCGCACCCAGAACATTGATTGGAGTCGAACCATGCCTTACAGGGTGTCCCGTATTGGGGCGCCGGGCCCGACCCGGCGCCCTGCATTCACGCTGATCGAACTGTTGGTGGTCATTGCCATCATCGCGGTTTTGATCGGCTTGCTCGTTCCCGCGGTGCAGAAGGTCCGCGAAGCGGCCAACCGCTTGAGCAGCCAGAACAATCTCAAGCAACTCGGCATTGCCATCCATTCGGCGAACGATTCGCAAGGAAAATTGCCTCCGGCCTGGATGGAGTCTTATCCCCCCACCGGAAACGGCTGGCCGATTTCCGGCGCCTACACCGGCAAGTTCGGCGGGGCTCATTATTTTCTGCTTCCTTACATCGAACAGGACAACCTCTATCGATCCGGGGGCTATCCCTGGGATACCGCCACCTATCCTCCGGGAATTCTGAGCCAGGTCGTCAAAACCTATGTCGCGCCACAGGATGGCTCGGCCAATGAAAACCAGGTGTATGGTTGGGGAGTCACCAACTATGCGGGCAATTTCCAGGTCTTTGGCAACCCAAGGTCCAATGTCAATAACGCGGCGGGGATCTGGTGCATCGGCAGCAGCCGCATTCACTCCAGCTTCCAGGACGGCACCTCCAACACGATCGTTTTCGCCGAAAAGCGCGCGGCCTGCGGTGTGGGGCCGACGGGTGGTTCCCTCTGGGGCCATGGCTGGTGGGATCCCCATTACATGCCCTATTTCGCCATGGTGTTCAACGACGGCACGGCGCCCACGGGAATCAATCCGCTCAACGCCATTCAGCCGCCGCAGCCCATGCCGACCGACGCCACTTGCCAGATCGAACGCGCCACCGCGCTTTCATCGGGTGGCTGCATGGTCGCAATGGCCGATGGTTCTGTCCGCAATGTCAACACATCCATGAGCCAGGCCACCTGGTGGGCGGCATTGACCCCTGCCGGCGGCGAGGTGCTGAGCACCGATTGGTAAATCGCACAACGAACCCAAGGAGACACCGATCATGAAACGCTCGTTCCTCATTAGCTCCGCCTTGGCATTGGCCGGCTGCGGAGGGATTTCCAGTGTCAACGACACGATCGTAACCGGTCGCGTCATTGGTCCCGATGGCAAGCCCTTGGGCGGCGGCCAAATCACTCTCATCTCGGCCGCGGACAAAACCAAGGGCAGCGGCGCGGCCATCAGGCCCGATGGGACCTACACCATCAGCGCCGCACCCAGGGGGGATTGTCTTGCAACGGTCGAAACCGAATCGATCCGGCTCGCCGCCGTCCACCGGGCGCCGCAGGCGCCGAAAGGGACTCCCGTGATCCCGCCGGCAGGCGGCATGACCACGCCCCAGCGTTACATCAAAATCGACAAACGCTTTGCCAAACCCGAGACTTCGGGCCTGAAGATCACGGTCTCGAACACCAAGACCGAATGGGATGTGCAACTGAAGTAGATCGGTTTACGATTTCACGCGATTACGACTTCTTCTTTCACGGGCCCTGGGTTCATCCAGGGCCAATTTTTTTGGGCGAGGGGCCATGTCCGCAGATGCATGGCTTCCCCTGAGGTCAAGATAAAAGGAATTTCACGCGGAGACGCGGAGGCGCGGAGAGAAAAGCGGAGAGTAATGCTAAGGAGCCATTGAAAGTGACGTGATGGACGGAGAAGGACGCCCATTGATGCGCCTTTCTTGTTTTCTCCGCCCCTCCGCGTCTCCGCGTGGGAATGTTTTTTCTGTTTACCTTTCTCCTTGCACACTCAACTAACGCTCAACGATTTACCATTTTGCTCGGCGCCGATGGCCAGGATGAAGGGAACAGCCTTGCGCGCCCATTGTTCAGGCGTGGGATAAGAGCCCGCGCCGTTGCCAAAGCACTTCGCGAGCATGTCGGTGTTGATGACCCCTGGGTTAAGGGCCACGGCCGCCATTCCCATGGGAACTTCCTGGGCAAGCGCCTTGGTCATTCCCTCGATGGCGAATTTGCTGGCGCAATAAGGAGCCACATCGGGAGAGGTCGATCGGCCCCAGCCGGAACTGAAATTGACGATCACCCCTTTCTTCGCCTCGATCATCGCGGGAAGCCAGGCACGCAGCATCCAGGCGGTCCCGAGCACGTTGATTTCCATGACCTGACGCCACTCGGCTTCGGACACCTCCCAGGCGGGTGCCGGTTCGTTCATGATCGCCGCGTTATTGATCAGGACATCGGGCGGGCCGAACTGTTGGAGGCAATGGCCTGCCCAATCGCTCACTTCCTTTTGATTGGCGACATCGACCATGTCGAAGCGATGGTCGCCCGGCAGTAAACGGCGCAATTGGTCGATTCCCTGTTGAGAGCGGCCGCAGCCAAGGATCGTATGGCCCTGAGCCGCCAGCCCTTGCGCCATCGCCAGCCCCAATCCCTTGGTCGCGCCCGAAAGGACGATCGTCTTGCCCCGTTTGCTCATTTCCAAACTCCTCAAGGATCGATGGAATCGATAAGGCTAGGATGAGGATGGGAGGATGGCATGGGGATGATTTCGTTGTGGCGCGAGCCTGTCTATCGGTTCGATTTCGATTCGTGCCGCAAGGTGGAACGGATGCATTTGAGCGGTGCCGTCCAGGGGGCCATCGCGCGCCTTTGCCGCGCCGAAGAAGGCCAGCCGGGCCCCACAGTGGCACAGGGAGTTGTTGGCGAAGACGGCTGGGTTCAGTGGAAAACCCCGCTGATCACTCAGCCGGGCGATCGCTTTTTGGCAGTCGTGGACCCGATGCCGCGTGCGGGGTCGACCTGATGGGCCATTCCAGTACGCGGGCCTGCCTGTTGGATCTGGAGCGGCACGGCCATCTTGCACGGATCGATGCCGAGCTTGATCCCATTCTCGAGATTCCTGCGGTACACCGCAGGGTCAGTGCCGCGGGCGGCCCGGCCCTTTGGTTTACGCGTCCCCGGGGATGTTCCTTTTCCCTGGCAAGTAATCTCTACGGCACGCTCGAGCGGATTCGCTTGATCTTTCGCGACACCTTGCCTGCGGTGCACCGGTTGATGGAGTTGCAGGCCGAGCCTGAAAAAATGGCTCGAACCTTTTGGCGCTTTCTCGACATCCCCTGGAAAGGCCTCGCCGCCTTGCCCCGGCCTGCCTGGTCAGGCCCCGTTTTGCAGCAGACCTGTGGGCTTTTGGCATTGCCTCGCCTGACTTGCTGGCCCAGGGATGGCGGGGCGTTTGTGACTTTGCCATTGGTCTACTCCGAAGATCCGCAAAGGCCGGGATGGCGCCAGTCGAACCTCGGCATGTACCGGGTGCAACTCGATGGCAATGACTATGTGCCCGATAAGGAAGTGGGTTTGCACTACCAGATCCACCGGGGCATTGGCGTGCATCAAGCCAAGGCCGTCGCGCGCGGAGAGAGCCTGGGAGTGAGCGTGATGGTCGGGGGGCCGCCCGCCTGGACGATCAGCGCGGTAATGCCTTTGCCTGAAGGGATTCCCGAGATCGCGTTTGCCGGAGTGCTGGCGGGCCGGCCGGTGCGCTTGCGCCGCGCTCCCGGCCTGGACCGCAGCACCGCCCCGGTTTGGACCGATGCCGATTTCGCCATCCTGGGGTCCATTTCACCTCATGAAACGAAACCGGAAGGCCCATTTGGCGACCATCTGGGTTATTACAGCCTCGTGCACGACTTCCCGGTGATGAAAGTCGCGCGCGTCCATCACCGTAGCGATGCGATCTGGCCCTTCACCGTGGTGGGCCGGCCCCCTCAGGAAGATTCGGCCTTTGGCGCCTTCATTCACGAACTCACGGGTCGGGTCATTCCGGCCAAATTGCCGGGCATTCACGCCGTGCATGCGGTCGACGAAGCGGGAGTTCACCCCCTGCTATTCGCTTTGGGCAGCGAGCGTTACACTCCCTACCAGCAAGGCGGCGGTCCCGCGGAACTGTTGACCCAAGCGAATGCGATCCTGGGAACCGGTCAATTGAGCCTGGCCAAATATCTGCTGATTTTGAACCAACAGGATGTGCCCCAACTCGATATCGAAGAAAAGGGAGCGTTCTTGCAGGAAGTGTTGAGGCGCATCGACTGGCGCCGCGATCTGCATTTTCAAACGCGCACGACGATCGACACGCTCGATTACTCTGGCGAGGGCCTCAACCGGGGATCCAAGGTCGTCTGGGCTGCTTCCGGCCCGATTGCCCGCGATCTTGCTACCAAACTCGACGGTTGTGATCGATTGCCTGACGGGCTAAGCGATGCCCGCCTCTGCTTCCCCGGAGTCGTCGCCATCAAGGCGCCTCCCTTTGCGCCAAGCGGTTCAGGTCAGCCGGGCGATTCCGCGCGCTTGGCCGCAAGCATTGCACTCGATCATCCCATCAACCGGTTCGTCCTGATTTGCCTTTGCGATGATACCGCTTTTTTGAGCGCGAACCTGCGAAATTGGTTGTGGGCCTGCTTCACCCGGTCCGACCCCGCGCGCGATCTGCAAGGCGTGGGGGCTTTCATCAAGGACAAGCACTGGGGTTGCGAGGGGGCCTTGATCCTCGATGCGCGCACGAAGCCGCACCTGGCCTGGCCGCTTGAAGAAGATCCGCAAATCGAAAAACGGATCGAATCGCTCGCCGTCCGGGGCGGGCCGCTTCATGGTCTTTTTTGATTCGTGGCCCCGATCGCCTTTCGCGCTAAAAAAGCGGTTCACCAAAAAGACGAGTGACAGCGTTCCAGGCGGCGGGCGGTAAACCGATGATCAGTGAAACGACTCTCGAAACGATTCTGGCCAAGCTGCCCACCCGAACGATTGGCGTGTTTGGCGATCTGTTTCTTGACCGCTACCTCGATATCGAGGCAAGGCTGGACGAGCCTTCGATCGAAACAGGCCTGACTGCTTACCAGGTGACGAAGGTACGGTCGATGCCCGGGGCGACGGGCACGGTGATCAACAATCTTGCCGCACTCGGCGTGGGCAAGATCAAGGTCTTTTCCATGCGTGGCAAAGACGGCGAGGGGTTCGAACTTGCCGAGGCTCTGGGCAAAATGCCCGCGGTCGATTGCTCCTCGGTTCAGGTGGTCGAAAATCGCCGTACCCCGACCTACACGAAACCGATCTATCACGAGCCGTCGGGCGCCTTTCGCGAATTGAACCGACTCGACATCAAGAATCATGAACCGTTGAACGCCGATGTGGAGGCGGCGCTTGAGAGAGATCTGCAGCAGAATCTCGAAAAGCTCGATGCCCTGATTGTGTTGGACCAGGTCAGCCAGATCGACTGCGGAGTCGTCACCGGGCGATTGATCCGGTTTCTCAAAGAGCTGCAAAAAAAGCGGCCGCAACTGTTGATCCTGGGCGATAGCCGCACCCGCATCGGCGCGTTCCACGGCGTTTCGATCAAGCCGAACCGGTCCGAACTTTCCCAGTGGGTGGCCTTGTCGGGCAAGGAATCGCCTCAAGAGATCCTTGGCAAAGTCGCGGAATTATCGGCCAAGCAAAACCAGGGCATCATTTGCACCCTTTCCGAGGACGGCATCGTGGCCGCCATGCCCGATGGACAAACCGCCCATGAGCCGGCGTTGCCGGTCACGGGACCAATCGATGTGGTGGGTGCGGGGGATAGTGTCAGCGCGGCCCTATCCGCGGCCTTGGCCGCTGGAGCGACGCTTCAAGACGCGCTCGCCCTTGGCATGCTGGTGGCTTCGGTGACCATTCGCCAGCTAGGGACCACGGGCACGGCGCCGCCGAAACTCCTCAAGGCAGCATTGAAGGCGATTTGAAGGTACTTACCAACACGGATTGGATTCACAGCCGAAAAAATCAAAGAGGGGAAGGGGAACGCTTCGTTCCCCTTCCCCTCTTTCTGGATGGACTAGGCCGCCATTTTGCGCGGGGCCAGTGCGGCCGTTTGCGCTTTTCGGGAAGCATCGATCAGGGCGCGGAACAGTTGAATGTCCAGCCCCGAAGACATGCTGCAAGCCGGCTGCCACTGAACGCCCATCACGAACCAGTTGGGGTTGGTCGATTCGTAGGCTTCGACAATGCCGTCAAGCGCGTAGGCCGTTGCCCGGAACGTCTTGCCGATGCGGTTGATGCCGCGGCTATGCTCGCTGTTGACGACAACTTCGCCTTCGCCGTAGAGCACTTGCACCAGGCTACCGGGCACGATGTTGAGCGAGTGACGTTGGCCCTTTTCGGGGGGATGGCGGTGTTGCAGCGCGTCGGGGAATTCCCGCACGAAGTCGTTGATCAGGCTGCCGCCGTTGCTCGTGTTCATGGTGTGCATGCCATGGTCGATCGCAAGCGTCGGAATTTGATGCTTGCGCGCATAGACGCAAAGTTCTTCCATTTCCGCCGGGTTGCGGCGGGCTTGTTGGTCGTGCCCCATGATCACCAGACCCTGGATTTCCTTGAAAAAGCGATTCCAGGTGGAGGGGCCGGTTTCCAGGCGGACGGGTTCGGCTTCGGCTTGCACAATCGATGCGGCGAGGCCGGCTGGCCAAAGGCCGCAACCATGACGGGGATCGCTGTTGAATCGATCCGGACCATAAACGCCAATGCGAATCGGGGTGGCGTTGGAAACGGGAGCCTGAGCCATGGGAGTCCTTTCCCTGTAGACACAAGAGACACAAGAAAATCAAAACCAGCTGAAGTGGTCCTAAGAAAAGTAAACAGCTGATATTGCCTTTTGCCAAGAAAAAAACCGTAAATTCATTTGCTTCAAAGAGATAGCGTTTCGCCCGTTGGCCTGAATTTGGGCCGATTTTCCCCAAGGGACACTCGTTTTTCGCCTTTTTCGCAAGTCGTGTCTTCCCATGACCGGAAGGGGACAAGTGGGGTGGCTCCCAGGTTTGTGCCAGGTTCCGCGAATGCCGGGGCACCCGGATCTGGAAGGGTCCGTAGAAAAAGGGGTTATGGAACCGCCCCTAGTCACTTCCTGGGAAAAGCAGCTCTTGGAGCTCTGGAAGTTCGTCCTGCTTGACGGCGCCCCTCCCAAGGGGTGGGAAAAGTCGGGCGAAGGCGGACGCTTGGTCTCTTTTTCCCGTGACGGGCTAGGCCACCTGAAAATTGCCCTGGGAGAAGGACTCGTTTGGTGGTTGTCTCAAGGAACCTCGCCGCCATTTGCCAACCTCGCCGGCGAGGCAGCGACGATGGGTTCCGTGCACAAGTGTTCGCAAACGCCCTTGAGCTTTTCCCAACGATCGGTGCAGGTGCTTTGTTCCCTTGTTGAACCCGTGGATGGCGGTGGTGACTTAAGCGCCACTGACACCGCACCACCGGGAGGAATTCCGGCCACCGGTGACCTTCTCGTCGAAACGATCGTGGGATCGTGGTTGCGTGACTGGCAGCCGGCGCGATTCGCCTCGATCGCGGCCAACCTGGATCCGAGCGCGGTTGCGTTGATCGGACTGCTGGCGTTCGAACCGCTTCGTTTTGAAATGGACCGCATTGTTTGGGATGAAAATGCGTTGCTTTGCCTGGCCCCGCGCCTGACCCTCGCCTGGGAATCCCGCTGGCGCCGATTTCACGAACGGTTCGGCCTCGCGCGCAGCCCAGGTCAAATCGAAGATCTCGGCCGTCTGACACAGTTATTGGTCTCCTACTGGAACTTTGCCAGGGACCGAAATCGTCTCGATTCCCTGAGTGCCCGGCTTGTGCGCCAGTGCGCCGCCACCCTGACTACAATGAATTTTTCGAATCAGCCCGAAGCCTTCTCCCCCGAGATCGATTGGCAAACGATGACCGTCGTCGACAGGCAGGCGCTCAAGCGAAACTCGCACTTGGCATTCGCGCTTGGCGACCTGATGGAACACCAGTCAAGGCAGGCCAGAAAAACCGGCTATTTGAGCGATGATTACGAGCGCGCTCAGGAGGTGCTCAAGATGTATGCCGGCGTGGCCCACATCGACTGGGTCTCTGCGCTCAATGCGCTCAAACGGCAATGGTCCGGCGACATCGGAGTCGCCGCCACGCAACCCGTTCTCCCTTCAATGGCGACATCATGAGTCGTGCCTACCAGATCGAAGTGCGCGAGGCGTTCGAAGTCCAGGCCAGGGGCCGCGACCGGGTCGAATCGCGTTTGCAGCTTTTGCAGCTTCTGCCCGCGGAGCGCCTTGGCGACCTGCTTGGACAGGAACTGGCTCAAGATGGTTTCCAGGAACGCGAGGGAGTTTGGGAAAAAACGATCGTCGACGAAGATCGAGGACAGGTAACGCTGACGATCGATCCGAAGTGCGGCATCGTCACGGTCGATGCCCATGTCGAAAAATCGGGCAAGTTCATCGCCACGCGCCACGATGTCGTTTGGGATAACCCGGAAGAGTCACGGCGCAGAGAGGCCCAACTGCGCGAACTGGCAAAGCACGATGCCGAAGGGGAGAAAGCGGCCCAGGCCGATCTTGCAAAAAAACTGGCGGCCACCTTGCTCGAAGAATCGTTGCCCGCGATTCGCGACCTCGTTCATAAACTGACCCATCGGGTCACCGTCAGGGCGCTTCGTGAAAAAGCCGAGGCGATGGGCCGCGTCCAAAGCATCGAAGAGGATCCAGCTTCCCGGAAGTTGACGATCGTTCTTGAGATTTGAATTGTTGTTTTTTTGAAAAAGGATCGACCTGGCATCGGCCATGAATGAACTTCGCAAACTTCCCGACTCTTTGACAGCGGCCGACGCCGTCGAAGCCGCCTATGGCGATCTGCTGGCGGAGACGGTGCGCCGGCTCAAAACGGGGTTGCCCGTCCTTGTCGAGTGCGACAAGGATATGACCATTGCCGTTTACAAACTGATCCGCGACCGCCTGAAAAAAGACAAGATCCAGTGCTTGTTCCTTGATGGGCGCGATGGGCGAGAAGCCAACGCCGAGGAACCGGGAAGCCAAAAAGGATCGCTGATGGATGCGATCGTCCATCAATTGCGTGAATCGGTGCGCGGGCTGGTCGAAGGCAAGGTCATCGTTCTGCCGCATCTCGATCTTTTGACCGTCAGTTCAAGCGATTTGACGACGCAGGGCCGGGAAGTGGTGCCCTTGCTCTATGAAAACCCCGAACTGGTTTGGCTTGGGTTCAACGACCCTTCCTATTCGCTTCCACCGGTCGTGACTCACCTCTTCCCGTGGAAGGTAAGTCTGGTCGGCGTGCCCCGCGCGCGGATCGATCGTCTTGTCACCAGCGCGGAGATGGCGAAGTTCGGCCGCGACTTCGATCCCTTGCGCCTTTACAAGCATGTCTCGGGACTCAACCCGGTGCGTCTGCGTAAGGTTCTGCGCCAGCTTGACGGGCCGGATTACCCCGCTCAACCTCAGGGGGCGCTTTCCCAGATCCGCCAGGCGACGATTGCCGGACAATTGGAAATCCCTCATGTCGATATGACCAAGGAAATCGGTGGTTATGCCGAGGTCAAACAAAGGCTGAACGAAGAGATCCTCGAGATTTTGGCGCGGCGCGATCTCGCTTCGACCGAGTCGGAAAAAGAGCAGCTTGAGAAGCTCATTCCCCGAGGGATTATCTTTTGGGGCCCTCCCGGTACCGGCAAAACCCTTTTCGCCAAGGCCTTTGCCACCGCGCTGGGTGCCGCGATCACCGTGGTGTCCGGGCCGGAACTCAAAAGCAAATGGGTCGGCCAGAGCGAGTCGAACCTGCGGCGGATTTTCCATCAGGCGCGGGTCTGTGCTCCCTCGGTCATCGTTTTCGACGAAATCGATTCCTTCGCCGTGCGCCGCGGAACCTATGCCGGCTCGGGTGTCGAGCATTCGTTGGTCAATCAGTTACTCACGGAGATGGATGGGTTTCGCCGCGAAGAACTCGTGTTCGTGATCGGCACGACCAACTTTCCCGAGAGTTTGGATCCGGCGCTTTTGCGACCTGGCCGGTTCGAATACCAGATTGAGATTCCTTATCCCGATGAAGAGGCCAGGCGCCAGATCCTCTCGCTCTACGATCGGTTTTGGGATCTGCGCATGACGAAAGCGGCGCTTGAGAGAGCGGTCGACCGCACGCGGTTTCATGTGCCGGGCGCGGCGCCAGGAACGCGCTTTTCCGGCGATCACCTCCAGGCGCTGTGCCGGGCGATCGCCAGGGACCGGATCCGCGCCTCGAAAAAGGATCCGGTCACCGAAGCCGACATCGAAGCGGCCCTGAGTGCCTGGAACAAATTGCCGCCGATGAACGCCTTCGAGAAAAGGGTGGTTTCCGTCCACGAAGCCGGCCATGCCCTGGTCGCGCTCCTCACGCCGCACACGCCGCCCTTGCGGCGGATTTCTCTCTCCGACGACGTCGTGGGCACTTCGGGCCATGTCGAATGTGCCGATCGAGCCGACCGGCATGTCGTGACCCTGGGGGAAATGCTGGACCGCATCTGTGTGCTCATGGGCGGCCGCGAATCGGAACGATTGATCCTGGGCGATGTGAGCCTGGGCGCCACGCAAGACTTGCAAGTAGCGACGCGGATTGCCCGAGAGCTCGTCGAGGTCCATGGTCTGGGAGCCGAGGGACTGGCCCCCATGAATGCTCGTCAGGGGTCCAGCCAAGAAGAACGAACTCCGGCCTGGGGTGCCGCGCAGCGGGATCGACTCGACGACGCGATCGCCACGCTGCTGGAGACGCAGCGGGCGCGCGCCGCCCAACTGCTTGCCGACAATCAACCGTCCGTGGAAGCGTTGGCGCGCCTATTGGTCGAAAAGCAATTTTTGGAAGCGTCGCAGCTCAATGAGGAATGGGCTGCCCTGGGAGTCGAACCTCCCGGCGCCAAGCGCGAACTCAGCCCAGACTTGGCAGCTCATGTTGCCCACACCGCTCTGGAGATTCCGGCCAAGCGTTCGAAAAAGAACGGATCCAAGGGCCACACCCCATGAGTTCCCTCCGGCTCGAACTGAGGCAAAATCCTGAAACAGGCCGCCATGATCTGTTCGTCAAGCTCGATTCGGATCACGATTTGACCTCTCAGGAACATGAGGCTCTGCATCGTTCGCTTGTCGAGAAACTGCTGGGCCAGGGACTGCTCAAGATCGAGCAGTTAGGGGATTTGAACGTGGAGCGTGCCCCTGTCGGTGTGAAGGACCGTTCCCCATCCCCGCAACCAGCGGAACTGGGCGCTCGGGGCGATGACGGTCCCAGAATGCCCAATCGCTTGGCCCACTAAGAAATAGGCAAGGCCAAGGCATGTTCCTGTGGATTCCTGGGCTGCAAGCGTGGCGAAGCGGAGTGAAGCTCGGATTTTTCCCGGTTGCAGTTCTCAACACGCCTGCGCGCTTCATTCGATCGACTCAAGCCGGCCGAACGGGCGGATATTGGGTCGATTTGCCTGGCCTCGATGCTCAGTTCCATTTTCGAGAAATCGACGAGCACAAATTAAGCCCCGTGTCTCGCGCCGATCTGGCAAGGCAATGGGGGTATCGACTCAAGGACGAGGCTCCGACCGGAACTTGGCGCACCGTGGCGTTCCTTTGGAACCTCTTTGGTGTTACGCGGCGTTCGTCCGCGGTGGAAACGGTGCGCAAGAACTCGCTGCTCATTCGATTTCCGTCGGCGGAGCGGGCCACCCCTCTCATTCAAGAGATTTTGCGGATCGAAAATGCGATAGAAGTGCGCTTTGGCCGCGAGGCGAACCATTTCTGGCTGCAAAGCAACTCGCTTTCGCGCTTCACCACCTTGGCGATCGAACAGGGAGAACAGGGAGAACAGGGAGAATATGCGCAGGCGACGCTGTTCGTCGAAGCGGCGCCCCATCTCTGGGTCGAAGCCGGCTACGCGCATCCACTTGAAGAAGCCCTGTCTTTTCCTCCAACTTCCATGACCGTGATCGATGGAGCGAATCAGGTTTCGCTCCTTGAGGAAGGGGCGTTTGAGCCCTTACTTGCCGCCGCGCAATGGAAAATCGAACCGCCCCGGGAGCGGCCCGCTCGCTCGGCGGACGAACCCTTCCTCGAGGTTCCGCTCAAGTTGGCCCTGCTGCCGTCCTCGAAGGAGATGGGCCTTCCCGATCTCTGGGTCATCGGCGCCCACGACCTGCCACTCCTTGGCCGCTGGTTCGATTGGGCCGATCTGGAGGTGCGGCAAGCGTTTCGATTCGCGGTGCTTGTCCAAGATTCCCGCGATGCCGGCGACACGATCCTGGTGTATCGTTTTCGCGAAGTCTTACAAAGTGCGCTGGGAGAGATCCCGGGAGTGCCTTATCGGCAGTCCCGGCAGCTTTCGGGGTTGTTCGTGCCCTTCCGCACGAAACTCCATCCCGATCCCGGTCCGGTTTATCTGCGCAAACTTCTCGGCATGGACCGGCTCGACAAAATGGCCTGGATCGAGCGATTGGAAAATGGCCGGCTGCGGCCGAATCTGTTCGCCTCCAGCGCCCTGGGCGGCTGGGAAACCGTTGTCCGATTTTCGCTTGAAAAAAACCAGTCGGCATGGCGAGCCTGGACGCAGTCGTTCTCCTTCGCCTGGGAAACGATTCCCGAGGTTAAGGAGGCGGAGCAGGCGCCGGCTCTGCCAGAAAAGCCCGCGAAGAATTCGCCCGAAGACGCTCTCAAGCAAGAACGCCTGGTTCGTTCCGGCCCGTTGTCTCCAGAGCGTCAGGCGAAACCGAAGAAGTCCGGCAAGGAGAAGGCCGGGCCCAAGTCGTCGCAGGCCAACGAGAGCCTTTTTGCAAGTGAGGAAAAGCAAGAAGAGGCAGTAAAGCAAAACAAACCAGAAAATCCCTCCAATGAGGATCCGAAAAATCGCATTTCCCGGCGGCTGCTCGACGAGTTCGAAGCATCTTCTCTGGACTGGGGCGCTCCGGAGCGATGGGGTCGTTTGCGTGAATTGGCCCTCGCCTGGCAGGCAGAAGGTCAGCCGATTTGGGCGGGGAAAGCCTGGCAGATTGCTGCCTGGAACCAGGGAATTTCACCCTGGGACGATTCTCGGGGAAGAAGCCTGTTACGCGCCTGGCATCGCGCCGAGGCCCAACTGCGTGGTTTGCCGGCGGAGCCGGGACTTAGGGCCCTGGCCCAGCAGGCGTCCTCGGCCGACTTTCGTCTGAACCGGATGGGCTGGTTGCTGACCGGCTTGATCCTGATCCTGGATCCAGAACACTCCGAGGGATCAAGCAAGATTTCCGAGGAAGAAGGGCAGACGCGGCAGCACTACCGGGACCTACAAAAGGCGCTGATCGAACATGGCCGCGCGGGTTCGCAGCGGTTGCTTTTCCTGGCCTGGGCCCAGTTGGCCAGAATTCAGTCGGATCGCTTGATTGCCACCCGCGCCTTCGAGAGGCAGCGATTCTCGCTTTTGGAAACCGGCCTGAATCTCAAGGAAGAATGGCCCGGGCCCCTCCTTGGTCAACGATCAGGTGGCCAACGGTCCGGTTCCGGCGAGGCGCGCAATCAGCTTGATGCTCTTGGCCTTCTGTTGGAACGGACCTCCGCGTGGCTGGAGCACCATGGACAAAACGACCGCAGTTGCATGACCCTGGCCTTGGTGCGCTGGTCGTTTGCCTATGGCTTTGCCCGCTTGGGTGCGGCGGAAAAGGCCAGGGATCTGGCCCTACTGGCAAGCAAAAAAATGGCCGTGGGCGAAATCGCTCCCCTCCTGGCTCAGGCCTACAACTTTCGCCTTGAACAGGCTCTGATGGGAAAGCCCGCTTCGGGACCTTTGCCCGCCGAATGGTTAGCAAGGGTTTCGCAACTGGAGGGGCTCAAGGCCTTCCCATTGGATTACACGCGGGAAATGTCCCACATCCTCGAACCGCATCAGAGTGTGCAGCCCTTTGCCGGCGCCATTGGAGCCGGCCCGGAAAGTTGGGCCGTCGCGGTGGCCGCGCAAGGCGGCGACCCCGGAGCCCTGGGCAGGCTTTGTCTGGAACGAGCGGAAGTTCTACGCCATGGCGAGCCGGGAAAAACCAACGCGGGGTGGCTTAAACTGCTCGATTTGATCCTGCTTCTGCCCTCGGTCGAAGCGCGTGCGATTTTAGACATCTTGTTCGAGTTGCAGCCGTTGCCCGATCCTCAAAAAAGCGAGGAAAAGGCAAGCCGAAAGGCTCCATCGATTGGCACGGACTTCCGCCTGACCGTCCGGGCCTTGATTGCCTGCTCGTTCTTTCAACATCGTGCCGAGGATTGCTTTCGGCTCCTGCTTCCCATGTTCGAAGATCGCGAACTGCTTGCCGGATGGCTGGGCCTGGTCGGCGCGGCGGGCACGATCGTTCCTGTGAAGACTTTGGGGATGAATAAAGAACTTTTTCTCTTTTGCAGCCGCCGCCTGGGCTTGCTCGCTCAGATGGACCGCAAATCTTGGATTGGCTTGATACTCGATTCCCTTTCCCGGGGCCTCGACAAACTGGGCCGGATTCCTCATGCCGCTCACGGCCGGTTTTTGGTCGATGCCTCGCGCTTGCGATTTTTGGCGGAGCCTTCCGACGGCCCGGTGTGGCAAAACCTGGAAGAGCAGCTTCGGGCGGAATCGGGCCAGTTGGCCGGTACGAGCCTGCGGCGCAACGAACCATGGCAGGCCCATGTCAACAAACTGGTGGCCTACATCCAGGCCGCCGGCGCGCGGGGGCCCGAGGTGGCCCTGGGCAAATTGACGGCGTTGTTCGATTGGATTGTGCCCCTGAAAGACTTTTTCGCGACCAATCCGGCGCTTGCCGCAAGAGGGTCCGAGGCCAATCGAGCGGGGATCTTGGCCTATCAGCGCAATCAGGTGGAATGGATCGAGTCGATGGTCTTGGCGCTCGCCGAGTCGGCCGATGCGACCGTTTCCGAATGGGCCCGCCGCGACGAGGCACTGATCCGGAAACGGATCACCCAGGCGCTCGATGGCAATCAGGCCGAATTGTTGCAGGCGGTCCACTGGGAACGGGAGTTGTCGATATGAAAGAGCCAGCGGTCCGTGGTGCATCCGGTGAAACAAGTCCCGAAAGGGCCGAGGCCGCCGAAGCGAATCCTGAACGGGCCGAAGCCGTCGAAGCGAGTCCCGAACGGGCCGAAGCCGTCGAAGCGAGTCCCGAACGGGCCGAAGCGGCCAGGCGCAAAATCCTGAACCTGCGCGATGCGCTGCGTGAGCAGTTCGTCGCGAAGGACAAGATCATCGACCTCATGATGATCTGTGCCATCGCTCGCGAGCCCCTTTTGCTTGTGGGCCCGCCCGGCACGGCCAAATCCGACCTGATCGTCAAGTTCTGTCAGGCGCTTGGTTTGGGAGAGGGTGAGTACTTCGAATACATGCTCACCCGGTTCACCGAGCCCTCGGAACTGCTCGGCCCGGTCGATATCAACCAGCTGAGGGAAGGGCGCTACTTGCGCCGCGACGAAGGCAAATTGCCCCGCTCGCGCGTCGCCTTTCTCGACGAGGTCTTTAAATCCAACTCGGCAATTCTGAATCTCTTGCTCACCATCATCAATGAACGAAAGTTCTATCAGGACGGCCGCCCGACCAACATTCCCCTTGAGATCCTTTTCGGCGCGACCAACGACATTCCCGATCATGGCGATCTCTTCGCCCTTCAGGATCGGTTTTGCCTCAAGGCACTGAACCAAAGTGTGCAGGAAGATCATTTCACCGAGTTAGTCGATCTTGGCCTCAAGGCGGAAGGATATCGCTTGCGCGGCACCGCGCCCTGGATGGCGACAGACTGTCGCCTGGAGGATTTTGCCATTGCCAATCGGTTTCTGTCGGGACAGTTTGGTGAGGTCACGGTCAAGGGAGCCGGGGCGCGATCGCAAACCGCCAACGACCGCGAGATCTTCTTTCCCAGGGAGCTCTTTCGCGAATTTCAAAGAATTGTCCGCGCCATGCCTCAGGATTTTCAGGTCCAGGTGAGCGACCGCAAAGTCATTCGTCTCTATCGGTTGATTCGCACCCGAGCCTGGCTGTTTCACGGTGGTTTGGTCAAACCAGAGGATCTGGCGATCCTGGAAAACGCAGGGAACACCGTGAATCAACTGGAGAATCTGGCCCAAAAACTCCCTTCGATCTTGCAAAAAGAGTGAAAACCGGGCAAAACCGCTGACGAATGTCCGCTAACGGACAAGAATGAACGAAGCGGGCCATGGTCGGCAAACTCACGAGCGGGTGTCGCCGGGACCGTGTTACTTGAAAGGAAAAAGAAAATGCGATCTCACCTGTTGGTGAGTACGGCAGTCTGCGCGCTGGTGGCCAGCGTGAGCCTCGCCGATACTCCACTGAAGTCCGGCCCTCAGCCGGGCAAAGCGCCGGGGACCTTCAATCCTCTGCATGCGACTGGTCCCGACGAAGGGAAGAAGAACTGCCTCATTTGAAAGAATGGATCGAATCCCGTTGTGTTGGTTTTTGCACGCCAACTCGACGCGACCTTGACCGGTCTGGTCAAGAAGATCGATGAAGCCACCGTCGCCAACTCCGACTGCTCCATGGGCAGCGGCGTCATCTTCCTCAACGACGAAGAAGGCTTCGAAAAAATGCTCAAAGAATTCGCCAAAAAAGAAGGCATCAAGGAGTCGATCCTCGCGGTCGAAAGTCCGGGTGGTCCTCGCGGCTACAACATTCCTCGTGAAGCGGATGTCACGGTCATCCTCTACTCGAAGAGGAATGTAAAAGCCAATCATGCCTTTAAGAAGGGTGAGCTCAAAGAGGCCGACATCGAAAAGATCGTCGCCGATTTGAAAAAGATCCTTCCTGCCAAATAAGGGCAGTTAAGGGGCCGCCGAATTTGCGGATAACAACAATTCGGCGGCCTTTCCGGTGAGCGGGAAGAATTTTCCGCAAATATTTTTCAGATTTGCTAACGCCCATGCTTCCTCCTAGCATGGTAGTGCGGATGGTTTGTCCGTGCTCAGGAGGATCACGTCATGCGGTTTGTTTCTCTCGTTTCCGCGTTCGCTCTCGCCATGGTCATCGGTGTTGCTCAAGCCGATCCCGATGCCTCTCTCAAATCCGGTCCCCAGGTCGGTAAGTCCCCTGGCCCCTTCAGCCCGCTGCACTGCAACGGCGCTGGCGAAGGCAACAAAGCTTGCCTCGTTTGCAGCAATGGTTCCAATCCCGTTGCGATGGTCTTCGCTCGCAACGTCGACGAAAATCTCACCAAGCTGATCAAAAAAATCGATGAAACCACCCAGAAGAACTCCGCCGCCTCCATGGGCAGCTTCGTGGTGTTCCTGAACGATGAAGAAGGTCTCGACAAGAAGCTGAGTGAGCTGGCCAAGAAGGAAGGGATCAAGGAAACCATCCTTTCGATCGAAGCTCCCGCCGGCCCCAAGGGCTATGAAATTGCCAAGGAAGCCGATGTGACCGTCGTTCTTTACACCAACCGCAAAGTGAAAACGAACCTGGCTTTCAAAAAAGGTGAACTGAAAGAAAGCGATATCGAAAAGGTCGTTGAAGGTCTGAAGGGCATCCTTCCCGCCAACTGATTTTCGATGCGATGTTAAAAGGAAGGCTCTCTGTTCTCAGAGAGCCTTCCTTTTTTTTGTGCCATCGTTAGCATAGTGCTTTTCGTGGAACTTTGATCGAGTTTTTTTGAGCGTTTATTCATGCCTTATCTCGATTACAATGCCACCACGCCGGTTGATCCGGAAGTTCTTGAGGCCATGCTCCCCTGGTTGGGACCGCGGTTTGGCAACCCCTCCAGCGACTACCCTCTGGGGCGTTCGGCGCGGCAGGCACTCGATGAGTCTCGAGATCGAATCTTGCGGTGCCTGGGTGCGCGCTCGGGCCGAATCATTTTTACCGGCTGCGGCACCGAAGCGAACAATCTGGCCCTTCTTGGGACATTCCTGCCTCGTTTGAGTCTGCCCGATGCCAAACTCAGCGAGAGTGATCGAGGCGGTCACCTGATCATCGGCGCCATCGAACACTCCGCGACCGCTCGGTGCGCGGCACATCTGGCATCGCTGGGGTTTTCCGTCACGGAGATCGGCGTTGATGGACATGGCCTCGTCGACCCCGATGCCATCGAGCGCGCGATTCGGCCCGACACTCGGCTCGTCAGCATCATGCACGCCAATAACGAAGTGGGATCGATTCAGCCGCTTTCAGACATTGCCAAGCGACTGAAGAGCAAGGGAATCCTTTTCCATACCGACGCCGCCCAAACCCTGGGCAAGATCCCCGTCGACGTGGAAACCCTCGGGGTCGATCTGCTGTCGCTGACCGGACACAAGTTTTATGCACCCAAGGGCATCGGCGCACTCTGGGTGCGCGAAGGAGTCGTCCTTTCTCCGATCCTCTGGGGAGGCGGCCAGGAGCAAGGGCTGCGTTCCGGAACCGAAAATGTCGCGTTTGCCGTGGGCATGGCCACCGCCTTGCAGAAAGTGCACTTGCGAGTCGCCGTGTCGCAAACACACCTGAAATCCTTGCGCGAACGGTTGTGGGAAGGTCTTGTTGCAAGATTGGGCGAGCGCGTCAGGCGTACGGGCGATCCCGCCCGGACCCTGCCCAACACCTTGCATGTTTGCCTGAGAAACCTCAAGGGACATGACATCCTACACGGGATTCCCGAAGTGCAAGCCTCCACCGGTTCCGCCTGCCATGCGGGGATCGATCGGCCTTCTTCGGTTCTCGTCGCCATGGGATACCCCAAGGAATGGAGCTTGGGAGCCATCCGCATGTCGCTCGGGTGGGCCACGACGGCAGAGGAAGTAGACGACGCTGCCCAACGAATGGCCGAGACGGTCTTAAAACTTGCGGCCGCACGTTCGGTTTGAGTGGGGCCAAGGCGATTCAGCCTGCCCGTGTGCCCGTATGGGCCGTGTACCCGTGTGGGCGGGCGTGAACATCTCAATCGAGTCGGCGATGGGGCTCACTCAGTCGAGGGCACGGTGTCATCCAAGTCGCGGCGAGTTTCGGGCTCCCCGGTTGGCATGGCAGGCCTATAAAACCTTGAGGAGGTCCTGTTCTCATGTTGACTCTGGATTGGTTGCAAGTTCGTCAAGCGGAAATCAAACCCAGCGCCAATGGGCAATCCTGGCTCTTGTACCAGGGGGGACAGTTCCTTTACGCGATCGTCGCGCTCCCGGCCGACGGGCAATACACGAACAAGATCATGGAATCCAACAACGGCAACCAGATCCAAAAAGGGAAGATCTTCAGCACTTCCCTTGAGGCATTGAACGGCGGCCTCGAAGAGCTACGCGAGTATCTGGGCTGGTAATCAAACAGTACGGTCCAGGCAGCGAAAGCCCGAGGAAAATAAAAAAGGCCAGTTCTTGGTCGCAAGAACTGGCCTTCAGCAAGTCGTTTTTAAGCTGCGATATTAGTGCCTAAACAAAAATTCCTTCGTGTTGATGAGCGCCCACTGGATATCTTCCCAGCCCTTGCGCTTGTCTTTAGCCTTGGCCAGGTGGCTTAAAGCAATGGTCGCGTCTTCCTTGGTGGGGAATCGAGACAGGGTTTCCAGGTAGATATCCTCCAAAATTTCCTGATCGGTTTTCTTGGCGGTGATCAGGCGGCCCACCCGATTGGTCGGGGCCTTGAGCTTGTCGTTAATGGTCGGTCCGTTGATCAGTTGCAGGGCCTGCGCCAGATTCGAATCGCTTTCGCGTTCGCATTCGCATGCCAGTTCCCGTGCGGGCTGACCGAAGGTCTTCAGGAAGAGATGGTTGATTTCGGTGTCGGGCAGCTGGGTTGCGCGTGTGCCGGGGGGAAGGCCCGGGAACTTCTCGGCAACTTCGGTCGATTTGCAGATCGCATCGAGCAGTTGCTCGGCGGTGAGCAGTTTCGAAACCGCGTGCGAGAAATAGCGGTTGTCGTCCTTGTTCGACTCGTTGGTCGCCGTCGAAAGCTGGTAGGTCTGCGACAGGCAGATCGTCCGCACCATGCGCTTGAGGTCGAAGCCCGACTTGGCAAAGTCCTGAGCCAGGGCTTCCAAGAGCGGATCGTTCGCCGAAGGGTTCGATTCGCGGAAATCGTCGACCGGGTCTACGATTCCCTTGCCCATCAGGTGGAACCAGATCCGGTTGACAGTCGCCTTCGCAAAGAAGGGATTATCCGCCGAGGCGATCCAGTCGGCCAGGGCCACGCGCCGATCCTCGCCCGGTTCGATCTTGGCGACGTCGCCGCCCATGAATTTCGGCTTCATCGTTTTGCCGGTGCGCGGCTGGGTCACTTCGCCATCGCGGCGCACAAACACAATCTCGGCGCCGGGGGTTTCAGGCTTGGGCCCGGGTTGTCCGGGATCGGCCTTGTGGGCCACCTGGGCGAAGAACGCCGCCATGCTGTAGTAGTCGTCCTGGCTCCAGCGCTCAAACGGATGATTGTGACACTTGGCGCATTGCATGCGCACGCCGAAGAAAAGCTGCGCCGTGGTTTCCGCCAGGTTTTGCGCGTCGCGCGCGATGCGGTAGTAGTTGGCGGCGGGATTGGAAAAGGTGCTGCCCGAAGAAGTGAGCAATTCCTTGACGATCTTGTCGATCCCCGTGTTTTGCGCGATGTGGCCGCGCAGCCAGTCTTGGAACACATGGATGCCCTTGACCTGGATGTTCTTGCGGCTGGACCGGAAAACATCGGACCATTTCATCGTCCAGAAATCGGCATACTCGGGCCGCTCAAGCAAGCTGTCGATCAGCTTGGTTCGCTTTTGCGGATCCTTGTCGGCGATGAACGATTTGACCGCGGCGCCTTCAGGCAGCACTCCGCAAATGTCGAGGTGAACGCGGCGGATGAAATCGGCATCGGTGCATGTGCCGCTGGGCAGAATGCCCATCGTCTTCAGTTTCGCGAAGGTCAGCTTGTCGATGTAGTTGACTTCGGCGGGCGCCGCCCAGACCAGGTTGGGTTTCGGTTCCAGATGAGTCAGCCGCACCGTGACCAGTTCCTCAAGGTAGCGCACCAGGATCGCGACTTCGCCCGGCATGCGGAACTCGACCAGGCCGGTCGCGCTGACTTCGGCGATCGAAGGATCGCTCGACGAATAGTTGGACAGGCGCGTGACATCGGCCGTTCGGCCGTTTTCGAAGGTTGCGGTCACGGCGAGTTGCTGAGACTTCGCCGGCTTGATCAGGGCGTAAGCGCCCGGCTCGATCACGACTTTTTTCACGCCCGGCAGGTTGGCGGGATCGTTGACCATCCCTTCGGCTAGCCATTGCTTGACCGCCCGCGTTCCCACCGCGGAAGGCGCGAAGCGCTGGCCGCCCTCATGGGGGACGCGGCCCATCCCCTTGAGCATCAGCAAGCTAGCATTGGGGTCTTCGGCAAAGGTGCGGCGCGCCAGAACGTCGTGGGTCAGTTGCAGATAATCGGCGGCCGGGTCAAAGCCCCTCAGGCTCAACTTGAAACCATTCTTTCCCGAAGGAGTGCCATGGCAGGCGCCCATGTTGCACCCGCCGATATTCAAGGCGGCGATGACTTCGTGGCGAAACGAAACCGGCCGGGGTTGTTCCATCCCCTTGATCGTATAGGCCAGCGACTTTTCCTGATTGGCGATGCGAATCTTGATGGAGCCTGAACCGTTCGCGACCGATTCGGCGTAGCCCCCTTCGAGCACGCGAATTTGTGCGCCATTGTCGATCTCAAATTGCGCATATGGGGTCAGGTCGCGCACCGACTGGTCGGCGTAAATGCCGCGAACGAGGATCTGGCGCGAGGAACGCTGGCCCTCCAGGGCCAACGCGGACGGAGTGATTTCCACCTGGACCGGTTTCCCGACGATCGCCGCAATCGATGCGGGCTCGGCAGAGGGAAATGCCATAAGGCTCGCCTGCGCAATCCAACCGTGGAGTGCCAATGCGAAAACGCCCATACGAACGGAGTGGGACCGTAAAGTCATTGCTGGATCTCGTGGGGACCAAGGCAGGTGGGATTCGGCCATGGAGGGAAGGTGAACACGAGCTTTCACCCGTTGACATTATAACTGGATTCCCTCCCAATGCGATGGCATCTTCCTTGATTTTTACTGATCATGTGTACATATAAGAGTGGGAGAATGCCATGGATACCGCTCTTGGGCCCGAAGACCTGCAACTCGCCATCGATTCGGTGGTCGGAAAGTTTCTGGAACGGCTGCGCTTGTTCCGGCCGCCGGTCGACTGGATTGAAGTGGCCGGGGCGCTTCCGGGTCTGGCCTGGCAGCCGGATGATCATGCGGCGGGAATCACTCGCAAGAAGGCCGCCGCCAGGGGAATGGTGATGTTGGGCGACGGCTTGGCGGACGAACAAAACCAAAGAATCGCGGCCCAGGCGATCGCTCACACCTTGATGCCTGAACTATTGAAACAGATGGGAGCGCAAACAGGTGAGAAAGCTCCCTCTGCCTGGACCCGGTTGGTCGTTGGGCGATTGATGGTTCCGCCCGCCTGGTTTCAAACTCTGTGGCGCGAGAGCGGCGGCGAATTCCCCAGGGTACTGCAAGGTTTCGGATCCACGCCCCTGGAACTTTTGGCGGCGCGCTTGGTGGAAGGCTCGGAACCAGCCGTGGTCACGGTCATCGATCATGGCGTGGCGACCCAGCGCGTTTCCAATGGCCCGCGCGTGGGGCGAGGCCTATTGGATCTGGAAAAAGAGTGCCTGGAATATGTCAACCGGTTCAGCCGCGCGCGCCAGATGAGTTCGGGTGCGATGACGGTATGGGGTTGGCCGATCCACCGCGCCGACTGGAAAAAAGAACTCTTGCGGACGTTGTTTGTCGAAGACTCGGGAACGGATATCAGCAGGGGAAAACAGGATCGGCAATGGGAGCAAGACGACTGATTTTCGTCGGTTTGACCGAATCGGAGATTTTCTCTCCTGATTTTTCTGAGGCCTTCTCTCCCGATTTCGCGCGATGATATGCCGCCTTCTTGGAGTCACCGGCTTTTGCGTAATGTTCCGCCAGCAATAGATGAGTGGGACGGTGCATCGGATCGCGCGACAAAGCCTGTTCAAACCAATAAAGGCCAAGACGTTCCCGGCCGATATCCTTCATCAGCCGCCCAATTTCGGACGCGACGTCTGCCGATTGCGAAGGATTGGTTGCTTCGTCTTTGAGCATTTTGTTGGCAAGATCAAGCGTGACCTTTTTCTCTTGATATTTTTTCATGGCTGCTTTTGCCAGCTCGGTCTTTCCTAGTTGTTGGTAGGCCGTGATTAACGAGAATTGCGCTTCGGTGTCGGTTGGATCCTTGGCGAGAATGCGATCGAGGTGCGCTGCCGCGTCGGTTGGCCGGCCCTCCTGCAGATCGAGCCGCGCCAGATGCAAAAGCAGCGGCGAATCGTCTTGCATGGCGGGTAAGGCTTTTTCCAAAAGGGGCCTGGCTTCGGCCCATTTGCCTTGAAGGAACCGAAGCTGGCCCATTCGTGCCTGGATGTCGGCGCGGTCTGGCATCTGCGCGTACAGTTCCTCCAGATGGGGGGCGGCTTCGTCGGGACGGTTATCGTCCATCAGAATTTCGCCGAGGCGCAACCGCACGCTGGTGATGGAGGGATCGAGTTCCAGGGCCTTGACATAATTGAGCTTGGCTTCGCCGGGATTGTCCATCCGTTCGAGCACCCAGCCACGCCAGTAATAACCGATCGCCCGATCCGGATCGAGGGCCACCATGCGGTTAAGCAAGGCATAGGCGGGACCATATTTCAGATGGTGCATGTAGGCGCGGCAAAGCGACTGCATCAGTTCGTAACTTCGAGGATGCTCGCTATCGACGTATTTCATGAGGTGCCAGGAGGCCTCGTCGGCCTCTCCCGTCTCGGCCCTCATCATCAGAAACTCGATTTGCACATCTTCGGAGGCGCCGCCGCGCACACGCAGGCACTGATTCAAGCGGCCTTCGGCAAACGTAAACTGACCGAGCTGCCTGTGCGCCCGAGCCGATTCCAGGTTGGCCTCATAACTCCATGGCCATGCCGTGCAAGATAAATCCAACCAGAAATTGGCGCGTTCCCAATGGCTCGCCGCGAGCGCGCTTTTGCCGATTAGCAAAGCGGACCAAAAGCCAACCGGCCAGGCCAAAACCACGGCAACCGCGAAACCAAGCAACCACCATTTGGCAACGCTTTTTTTGACGGGTTTTTCAACAGGTCGATTTTGGACCAGCATGGCTTGACCCGATCCGTCCGTATTCGCCTAACGCTAACCATTCACCCCCAGCTAACGATTCGTCTCGGGGGCGCCTTCCTCGGTTTTAAGGCGCAGAGGACCCCGGTAGGTGATGCGGCCCTTGGTCAGGTCGTAGGGCGAAACTTCGACGGTCACGATATCGCCCGGCAGGATGCGAATGAAATTCTTGCGGATTTTTCCCGCAATGTGAGCCTTCACCTCATGCCCATTGTCAAGTTTGACAATGAACTGAGTGTTCGGTAGGGCCGTGGTCACCTTGCCTTGGAATAAAACTGCTTCCTCTTTGGCCATCTCAACTCCGCTCCTGTATGGACTGCATCGATCCGGGCGCCCGTCACCAACCCCGATCCCGCATCAATAAGCTTAAGCACGGCAAAGGGATGAAGGCAAGAAAACACCAATTCTTGACTAAAAAAACGAATCTGAGGATATCAATCGCTATCGGCGAATGAGTCCAAATTCCCGTCCTATCCTATAATAGGATACGCACGAGTCTACTATTTTCTAGCTCGTCATCCCGCTATTTTTGTTTTCCGGCTCCGCCCCTGAGGGGCGGGTCGCTTGCAAAGAGCGAGGCTTCTTGTGCCGCCCGTTCCCAGGATTTCGCCAGCTTCGGTCGCTTGACTTCCTGGCAGAGACGGGCCAGTTCCAGACGAGTCTGAACGTCGGCGGGTTGGTTGTTGGCCACCTGGTTGAGTTCGGTCATTTTCTTGAGGTTCGCGGTGGCTTGATCCAGCCCCGCCCGAGCAACTTGCGCCCGGTCTTTGAGTCCCTGTCGTTCCAGTGCAAGTGCTTTTTGATTCCATGCCAGAGTGTCGAGAGGATCTTCAGACGTGGCGAATTCCAGTAGGGGCACCGCCTCGGCCGCATTGCCTTGATCCAGCCAAACCTGCCCGCGCAACCGGGCAATCCAGGGCAAAGCCGGATCGAGCTTTCTCGCCTCATCCAACAAGCGCGCGGCCTCGTCGAGTTGACCTTGGTATATTTTCAGTTTCCCGCCCAGGCCGGCTTTCCTCGCCGTCGGAGGCAACGGCTTCGCCGGACCTTCCCAGGTGGCCGCGGCATGCACGGTGTCGTTTCGTTCCAGTTGGACGTCCAGGAGGTCCAGGGCCAGTTCCTCGAGAATCTTGGGAGGCCAGTTGGGAGATTCGAGCGCCCGGGCTAAATAGGACGCCGCATCCTCGGTGTTGCCGAGCTCCTTGGCGATTTGGCCCGCGAATCGAAAGGCGACCGGGTCAGGTCGCTCCTTGAGAGAAGTAACGAGTACACGAAAGGCCTGATCTAGAGCGCCAAGGTCGTAGAGAGCGCCCGCCAAGCCCCTGTTTGCTTCGGAATCTTGCGGATTTTCCTGGACCGCAAGATCGAAGAGTTCAAGCGCCCGCGAGGCGTTACCGAGGCTGAGATGGGCCTTGCCTGCGATGATGCGCGCCTCGATCGACCCGCGAGCTTCGCCCGGTAATTTCTCCAGGGCATTGAGCGCCCCTTCCGGGCGGCCCTGACCGATGCGGACCCGGGCCAAAAGGATCTGGCGCACTTCGGGCTTAAGGGACTGTCCTGACTGCGCCAGAATCTTGTCGGCTTCTTCCCACTTTTTCTCCTGTAGCAAATCCTCGACTCTTTGGGCGACGGTTTTGGTGAGCCAGCCTTTCATCCAAAAAAAAGAAAGGCCGCCCGCCAGCAAAATGAGCAGGAGAAAGACCGCAACCCAAGGACTAATCGAAGGACGAACCATACGTTCTATCTTATTGCGGCTTGGTCCATCAAACAAAGTCGCCCGGGCAAAACCCGGGCGAACGATCGATTCGGTATCCCTTAGCCTCGACTAGGGGAGCTGAACCGGTTGGCCGTCGTTGCGGCAACCCATGAGTTGATAGGTGCGGTGGTCGGTCGATTCCGACAAGAAGCGGACCGAGCCATCGACAAACGCGAAGTTGGAACCGCCCGAGTGGCCCGATTTGAAGCCCCAAGAGACATTCCAGTTGTTGTAACCTTGTTGAGGATTGGAGTTGCAATCGACTCGAAGGACCTTGTAGTTGATCGGAACGATCGTGCCGACGTGAGACGTTCCGCCATTGAAGTGGGCCCAAGAGCCGTCACCATAATGGTCATGGAGGTAGGGGATTTGCTCGCCGACCAGAATCGTGTTCGAGGTACCGTCGGAAACCGAGGCCATCTTGATCTTGGCGCCGAGGCGGTTGAACATTCCGCGGATGTCAGCTGGGTTTTCTGAGTTACCGTGCCCAGGGCTGCCGGTGTAACCCATATTCAGATTTGCAGCTGGATTGCACCAGGGTTGGTTGGGGTAGTAGCCGCACTGGCCGTCCAGGCATTGTGGCCCCAGGCTCGCGGCGTAATTCACCACCGCGTTGTCAATCCAATAGCCATCGCTCGGACAGCGGTAAGACTTCACCTTCATGTCGTTGAAGGTCCCGTCATTACGCGCCTTGCCGATCGGATTCTTGGATGTTTGGTCGTTTTGGTTGAGATTGAGGGTGCCTCCAAGAGCTTGGATTCTCTTGAAGATGTTGTCTTGTTCGACATAAGGCAGGATATAGACCAGCCAGGTACCGCGGTCGTCGCCCCAGTCCAAGTCCTGGCTGGTGGCACTGACTTTGCCACAAAGGCCGCCCGGTGGATACCGGCCGACGGTGTCGTGATAATTCGTGCAGGCCAGACCGATTTGCTTGAGGTTATTGGAGCAGG
>Ga0208492_1000615_pt1 | contig 28583 bp, 19 predicted proteins | sample Subbioar_CSW14AB_FD_184820 | JGI IMG/M metagenome (GOLD analysis project Ga0208492, IMG submission 184820) | Serpentinite rock and fluid subsurface biosphere microbial communities from McLaughlin Reserve, California, USA - CR12Mar_CSW14AB (SPAdes) | ecosystem: Environmental > Terrestrial > Deep... | reverse complement strand
ATATTGCAGGGAAACTGGAATTAGAGTGGGATAAAATGATAATGACATTTTAGTCTAATTAACAAAGTACTAGCTAAATTTGTGCCAGCAGCTGCGGTAATACAAATAGTGCAAGCGTTATTCATCTTTATTGGGCGTAAAGGGTACGTAGGTTGCTTTTTTTAACTAGATCTGAAATGCTAGAATTTAAAATTTAGAATAAGATCTAACGATTAATTTGCTTTAGAGTTAAGCAGAGGTTGGAAGAATTTTTCATTTAGTCAGTGGAGTAAAATCCCAAGTTGAAAAGGACTACCAAAGGCGAAGGCATCTTTCCATTCTTAACTGACACTGAGGTACGAAAGCTTAGGTAATCAAACGGATTAGAGACCCGTGTAGTCTAAAGCAGTAAACGATGCAAATTATTAGTTCATGATTTTCATGGATTGAATAGCTAACGCGTTAAATTTGCCGCCTGGGGAATACTACCGAAAGGTTGAAACTCAAAGGAGTTGACGGAAGTTTTTACGAGCAGTGAATCATGGGGTTTAAAGGCGACAGTACACTGTAAACCACCCAACCTGAAGTTATTATTAAACCTGAACTTTTTATGTTTTCAGGCTCAAAACAATAGCTTAATATTCAGTGTATATATTGCATTTAAATGTAATATTAATTACTGAAAAAGCGCTTTAATTGTCCGGCTGTCGTAAGTTCGCGTTTTGAGACGGAAGGTTAATTCCTATCAACGAGCAAAACCCGAGTTTCTTAGTTAATTTTTATAGTATATTTTTTTACTAATCGATTAAAATAAGAAAATTGCCAGTTAAGACTGGATGAAAGTTCGGATTATGTGCAAGTCATTATGCAAGTGGCTATCAGCTTTGCCGGTTGGACTACACCTGTGATATAATGGAAATTTCAATGAGTTGCAAAAATTAAATTTAGAGCAAATCTTTAAAAATTTTCTTAGTCTGGTTTGTTTTATGAAATTCTAAAACAATGAAAGAGGAATTGCTAGTAATCGCGCAAATACAGTGCGGTGAAATTGTAACAAAACTTTGTACATACCGCCCGTCACTTTCTGGGGTCGAAAGTTGTATAAGATACCTAGCAGCTTTATTTGCGGAAAGCTTTAAAGCCGGCTTTTGTATTGGAGCGATGAGACATTTTACTGGAAAAAAGTCGTAACAAGGTAATTGCACGAGAACGTGTAGTTGGAGAATATGAATTAAAAAGTAACATCGAATGAAACATTAGTATAACTTTTAGAAACATTTATACACCATGATTTGTTTTTAAACAAATGTACAATTTAGAGATATAAATACTTTATGGAAGAATATTTCTATTGTACTAATTTAAATATGCTTTGATCATCTAATGGTTAGGATTTTGCCTTTTCACGGCAACAATGAGAGTTCAATTCTCTCTCAAAGTAAATTTTCGGGTGCATAGCTCAGCGGAAGAGCAGTGGTCTTTTAAACCATTGGTCCCGAGTTCAATTCTCGGTGCGCTCAAAATTATATATATTGTAAGGCCTAACTAGCTCATCGGTAGAGTAGAAGACTGAAAATCTTTTGGCGATTGGTTCAATTCCAGTGTTAGGCAGCTCAAATGGAGTATGGCCAAGTTTGGTAAGGCATCAGATTTTGGATCTGGGAATCGTAGGTTCGAGCCCTACTACTCCAAAAAATTAAGTTTCTAAGGGCTTGTAACTCAATGGTAGAGTATTCGCTTGATAAGCGAGAAGCTAGTAGTTCAATTCTACTCTAGCCCATCAATTTAAAGATATAATTAATTACATACATAAAAGGCAAGGTCTGTTAAAAACATCTTATTTAATTGAATAAATTCAGTTTAATATAATTTAATGAGAAATCGTTATCCTAGGTAAAAATGTTCATAATCCAAAATGCAGCCTATAAATTAATTATATGCAAATTATTAATTTTAATGTAATTCACAAATCAAAATATAAAAAAATAAAAACAGCTTGCGTGGTGAAATGGTAAACACAGCAGATTCAAACTCTGTATTTCTGAAGGTTCAAGTCCTTCCGTAAGCATTTTTTGGGAAAGTAGTTTAATGGTAAAATAGAGAACTCCAAACTCTCGGAAAAAGGTTCGATTCCTTTCTTTCCTGTTTAAGAGATTAATAGGCTTATAATTCAATTGGCTAGAATTTGTCGCTCATAACGGCACCGTTGAGAGTTCAAGTCTCTCTAAGCCTATTATTTAAAAAAAAGGGGGTATAGTTTAACGGTAGAATAATTGCTTTGCAAGCGATTGAAAAAGGTTCGATTCCTTTTACCTCCATAAGTTATATATTTTAAGGAAAAGTTTCAGAGGTCTGGAGTTTTAGTTTGCTAAACTTGAAGTGGGAGTTCGAGTCTCCTCTTTTCCGGAATTTTTAAAACCAATAAAAAAACAAAATTTTAGGGAAAATAGCTCAATTGGTAGAGCATAACCTTGTCGAGGTTAAGGCTGTGAGTTCAATCCTCATTTTTCTCGTTAAAGTAAGGAATGTTCGCATAGTGGTCATTGTAGCGGACTGTAAATCCGTTGATTAAAATCATCATAGGTTCGAATCCTATACATTCCAATTCCTAATCTGTGCATTTTTTATGACGATATAGCTCAATGGTAGAGCAGTAGAATCATAATCTATTGGTTAAATGTTCAAGTCATTTTATCGTCATTTTTGGTAGCTATAGTTCAATGGTAGAATAGTCGATTGTGGCTCGATTGGTTATGAGTTCAAGTCTCATTAGTTACCCTGATTTTTATTTCTATGGAAGAATGGTGAAGTGGCTTAACACGTTAGTCTTGAAAACTATTTATCGGAGGTTCGAATCCTTCTTCTTCCGCCATTTAATAAATATGTATAAATAATTGCCTATTTGGCGAAATTGGTAGACGCGTTAGACTTAAAATTTAATTCTTTGGAGTGTAGGTTCAAGTCCTACAATAGGCAAAGTCCAGTATATATATATATATTTAAACTTATGAATATTTTCAATAATTTCACAACTGAATTAGCCTCTGGTAGTACACTGATGCATATTTTTGACCCACTAGAACAATTTGCTGTTGTCCCTTTATTATGAAATTCTATCCTGTGCCCGTCGATCATAACAAACATGACGATCTTTTTAGCTCTTAATTTTTTCCTTATTCATTTTCTACTTAGTAGCGTTTATGATAAAGGAGTATATACAGCTTGAGATTTATTCATTGATAACATATATATTCTTGTTAAAAGTATGATAAAAAGAAACACTATTTTGAAAAGATATCAATATTTCTCGATCTTATTATTCTTATTCATGTTTATCTTTATATCAAATTTAGTGGGATTAATACCTTATTCTTTTACGGTTACAAGCTCGTTTGTCGTTACATTTTTCTTAGCTTTAACTCATTTTATTGGAATTAATATAATTGCAATTGTTGAACGTAAATGAGAATTTGCTAATATGTTCTTACCAAGCGGTGTTCCAATTTTCATTGCACCAATTTTAGTACCAATTGAATTTATTTCATATATTGCTCGTGTATTCAGCTTAAGTATTCGACTATTTGCCAACATGATGAGTGGCCATGCTTTATTAAAAATTTTAATAGGTTTTTCTTGAACATTGTTGGGATCTGGAGCCGTATACATAGGACTATCGATTTTTCCCTGAATAATCGTAACAATGATTATGGTTTTAGAATTATTAATTGCATTTTTGCAAGCATACGTATTCGTTATATTAATTGCTATCTATATAAATGATATATTAGCTTCTCATTAATGAAAAACTAAGTAAAAGTTTTTTATTTTATTTATATATAATAAATTTAAATCTTATGACATTTTATGAATATTTTGCAATATTGGATACATATCCAGCAATAGTAACTTGAAACTTGTATATTTCCATTTCTTATTTGATCTTTTTAATAGGAATTTCGGGTATGGTTTTTAATTATAAAAATTTTCTAGTTACAATGCTTTGTATTGAGCTTATGTATTTAGGAATTATTACTGGATTTATAATTGTAGGAGCTTGCTATAATATGACAACCGCACAAGTGTACGCATTATTTATTTTAATTCTTGCTGCATCTGAATCAGCTGTAGGACTAGGAATGCTTATTGTGTTATTTCGCTATGGGAAAAGTATTGAATTTTCTTCATATCAACAACTACGAGGATAAAGTCAAATTTATTATGAAATCCTGCATCTTATATAAATATATTTCACAGCAAGGAAGACATATTTTATCTTCCGAAAATCCGGGAAATAAAATAAAATTGAAATCAGTTTTAGTCGAATACCAGTGCCCTTTATATAAAGAACGTTGGCCTACTGATTTATTAACTATTTTTCTATGAACAAATATGACTTTACATCCCCGTAAATTTCAGCTATCAAAAGCTCAAAAAAAATATCGAACGTTAATCTCTAAAATGGGAATATTTAATAAATATATTACTCCCATAAATTTTTGTGAAATCATATCCCGCGTTCAACGTCTATATTTTCGTAACCGCACTAATATTTTAACTGAGGAAAATGTGGTTGTTCCACAAAACTTTCGTACGAAATATACTTTACAAGATCTTCCATTTATTTTTCGAAATAATAAGGAAAAAGATTTTTATTCATTTGTTTTTGAACGGCAAATCAACGATTTAACTTTAGATTTTTATTTAGTATTTTCAAAACCACATATTCTGCAAAACTTTTTATTTTTACAACTATTTGGTTTTTTTACTATTGAAAATAAAAACATGGACTTCTTATAATAATTAATGACTAATTTTTCAATAAAAAATTTAGATGAAATTAAAAGCTTTAGCCTTAATTTTGGTCCACAACATCCTTCAGCGCATGGTGTTTTACGCTTAATTTTGGAGTTGAATGGTGAAACGGTTTTAAAAGCTGTTCCTCATATAGGTCTTTTACATCGCGGAACAGAAAAATTAATAGAATATAAAACTTATAATCAAGCATTGCCTTATTTTGATAGATTAGACTATGTTTCGATGATGGCAAATGAGCATGCATATTCCTTAGCCGTTGAAAAATCTTTAAATTGTCATGTTCCATTAAGAGCACAGTATATTCGTGTACTTTTTGATGAAATTACAAGAATATTAAACCATATAATGGCTGTAACAACACATGCTATGGATGTTGGAGCGCTAACCCCATTTTTATGAGCATTTGAAGAGCGAGAAAAATTACTTGAATTTTATGAGCGTGTTTCAGGTGCCCGAATGCATGCAGCTTATATTAGACCAGGCGGAGTTGCGTTTGATTTACCCGCAGGATTTTTAAATGATGTGTACATTTTTATTAAACAATTTGGTAATCGTTTAGATGAAATTGAGGAGTTATTAACTGCAAACAGGATATGAAAGCAACGTTTACAAAATATTGGAGTTGTCTCAAAACATCAAGCTGAAAATTGAGGTTTTACTGGTGTTATGGCTCGTGGTTCTGGGATAGAAAATGATTTACGTGTAAATCAACCCTATGAAATTTATGATGAATTAGAATTTGAAGTTCCAATTGGGCAAAATGGTGACTGTTATGATCGTTATTTAATACGAATTGAAGAAATGCGCCAAAGTTTAAATATCATTCACCAGGTAATTAACAATATAGCTCCTGGACCTATAAAGGTTAACGATCAAAAAATTTCTATTAGCTCACGTAAACTTATGAAATCGTCAATGGAAGGGTTAATTCATCATTTTAAATTATTTACGGAGGGATATCATGTACCAGCAAATGAACAATATACCGCTATTGAAGCCCCAAAAGGTGAGTTTGGTATTTATCTCGTATCTGATGATTCAAGCAGGCCTTATCGATGCAAAATTAAAGCTCCAGGCTTTCTTCATTTACAAGGGCTTAATTTTATGGCTCAAAGTCATTTAATTGCAGATGTTGTAGCTATTATTGGTACGCAAGATATTGTTTTTGGTGAAGTTGATAGATAAAATTCAAATAAAAATGACAACTAATCTACTAAAAATTAATTTTAATATAATTTATAAGTTTACAAAATTTATTTTATTAGGAAGTCTACTTTTGATCCTAATTTTTAAATTCTTGGCTGTTCCTTTTTCCCACATTATGTTTGGTTTTTTAATTGCGATTTGCGATTTTATATTATTTATGTTAAATATCACTTATAACTATATTTTACCAAGTTGTTTAATATTATTAAGTATCGCTGTTATATTATTTAATAATCCAATTTATTCATTATTAGCTTTAATTTCCGTTTTCTTTACAATGGTTATTTTTCTAATTTCAATAAAAGTTGAGTTTTTAGCCATGATATTTTTAATTATTTATATAGGAGCTATATCTATATTATTTTTGTTTGTTATTATGATGTTTAATTTAAAAAATTTAAATACAGAGCCTACCCCAACGAGCTTCTATTTTAGTACTTATTTTTACCTATTTTTAATTTTACCAAAGTTTTATTTTATTGTATGTAGCCATATTGAAAACCATATAAATAATTTTCAATTTTTTATAGTAGCGAGACCATTACCTTGTTTTTATTTATTATTAGAACGACAGGAAATAGTAGATTTTGGTTTTTATTTATATACCGCCTTTAGTCCTTTATTCATTTTAATAGGATTTATTTTATTAACGGCAATGGTTGGTGCAATTGTTTTAGCATTAAGTACTCTACCACAGAAGCAATAATCTTTACAATTTTTGTACTATTTAATAATAATGTTAATATGATTTGGGCAATTAGCTCAGTGGTAGAGCAGTTGGCTGTTAACCAATTGGTCGCTCGTTCAATTCGAGCATTGCCCCAGCTAAAAAATAAAAATAAATGATTAATAGATCAATAAATGGATCAAAAACTATACTTAAAACTTTATCAGATCATATTTTTTTTTACCCTTCTCCGATTAACCTAAATTACACATGAAGTTTTGGTTCATTGGTTGGAATTTTTTTTGCTTTACAATTAGTTACAGGAATTTTTCTAGCAATGCATTATACAGCGCATGTGGAAATAGCTTTTGATAGTGTTGTTCATATTATGAATGATGTAAAGAATGGTTGACTTATTCGTTATATGCATGCCAACGGAGCTTCAATGGTTTTTATTTTACTATATTGCCATATAGCTCGTGGTTTATATTATCGTTCATACTTATATGCTCGTAGATATATATGATGATCAGGTTTATTAATATTTATATTAATGATGGGAACTGCTTTTATCGGATACGTATTGCCGTGAGGTCAAATGAGTTTTTGAGGTGCAACAGTTATTACGAGCTTAGTTACAGCAATTCCTTTTGTTGGAGAAAATATTGCATATTGGGTATGAGGTGGATTTTCTATTTCAAATGCTACTTTAGTCAGATTTTTTAGTCTTCATTATCTACTACCTTTTGTAATAACAGCCTTAATTTTATTACATTTACTTTTACTACATCAAGTCGGTTCAACTGATCCAACTCAAGTACTTTCAACTGAAAAAATTCCATTTCACCCATATTATACTTATAAAGATGGCTTTAGTTTAGCTATTTGTATGTTATTTTTTATTACCCTTGTATTTTTCTATCCAAATTTACTCGGACATCCTGACAATTTTATTAAAGCTAACCCTTTAGTTACCCCCGCTCATATTGTCCCAGAATGATATTTTACCCCATTTTACGCTATTTTAAGGGCATGTCCAAATAAATTAGGTGGAGTAATAAGCATGGCAGCAGCTTTATTAATATTGTTTGTTTTACCATTTTATCGAATTACATGAAGAACAACCCCATCTGCTTTATCGCCATTTTATAAATTTGCTTTTTGATGTTTCTTTTTCATTTTTTTGACTCTTCTTTATTTAGGAGGTCAAGCGGCAGCCGCACCTTTTGTTATGTGTAGTAAAATTTTTACGTTTTTATATTTTGGATATTTTATTTTTATTCTTCCTGTGCTAGGATATATCGAAACAAGATTCTTAAATTAATAATTACAGTTTATAGCTCGGGAAGTGGCGCAGAAGGTAGCGCATTTGCTTTGGGAGCGAAAGGCCGTAAGTTCAAGTCTTACCTTCCCGAGAGTATAAAATACAAACAATGTTGACCTTGTATCATAACTGATATATTAAATTTAGATCCCGGATGGGTCAACTGTTATTTAGTTTTAAAGAATATTTTCGACTACAACAAATTAACTTAATAGAGTTCGAATTTAAAGCTGCTGCACCCTTTAACTATATTATATTTTATCCTTTATTTATAATATACGTGATTATCTTTTTAGTTTTTATTTACTTTGTATTTAGAAGTGTACTTAATAAAGGAATAGTATATAAACTGTCATATTCATTAATTGATGGCATAAAGCGTTATCAAAATTTTTTATGATTATTATTATTTATTTTTATATTTATATTAAATGTAATGGTTGTTTTTCAGTTAACACTGGAAAATAGTATAGAAACTTTCAAAATTTTGAATTTTGATTTTTTTTTGCTTGATAGTGATCTGCAGACACAAGTAGATTTAATTGTTACATTTGATTTAGTAGCAAGGCTTAGCATTATATCAATCTTTTTTCTATTTTTTTATTAATGATTGACATAAGAACTATTTCTCCAGTTTTAACTAAAATTTTTCCAAAATATATTCTTTTTATTAAAATTTTAGAGCTTTTAATTTTAATTGGATTTCTTGCTTATTCGTCTCAGCAAGGATTACATATTACAATTCAAAATAGCCCTTTTTCCTTTTTATCTTTTGAAAGCCTACTTTGGTTAAAATCTTGGTTGGAATGAGATATCTTATTTGCTAGCATTTTATTACTTTTCACCAAGAATATTTTATGACTTATCATGCGATTGTTTATTGATCGTATTGAGAAACATATTACTTCCAGATATCTAAAAATATTCATGAAAATCTTTTCACAAATAATGTTTTTAATTATAACATTGATTACCCTTGGAAGTGCTCTGGGAGTAATTTTTAAATGTTACTATAGTTATATTAGCAATGTTCTTCCAACCGGAATATTGTTTACAATTTGTAGTTCCATTGTCATTTGACGAAAATTATCACCTACTGAAATAATTCAAATTATTAACACTGAAATTAATAATTATGTAGTAAATAATAATTTGAGTAGCGAGTTGATTTATAAAGAATTTGTTCCTTACTTAAAAAAACAATTTTTAACAAATTTTGATGAAATTAGTAAAATTTTTTATAAAGAAGGGTATTATTCCGGTTTAAGTTATATTCAAGACCAAACTAAGTCCCTCCATGTCCAATTCATGAAAAATTCGCAAGAAAGTATCAAGGAGGTTATTGATGAAAACATCACCTCAACGTCTTGAGGTATATATATATTAGGCGCTGCTGTAGCAGTTATAATTATCTGTCTTGCAGGATATGGTATTTATAAATATTTATATCCTAATCCTCCTGCTCCCGCTCCTCAAGATATCAAACAAATGAGGCATTTATGTACTCGTACTCTCGAAAGGGATAGACAAATCTTTCGGGCTGACCGTTCGGCAATAGAAACGAATATTGTAAACAATTTAGGTAGAGAACATCTTGAAGTTCTTCAAAAGTTTCATAGGGATATTTGAAGAAGTGTACCACCAAAATTATCTGAATACGCGGAGAAGCGGCAAAAAATTTTTGATAGTGCATATTACGAGTTCATAGATTTATGACGTAAAAATAAGTATAATTTGAATGATACTATTACTAATATTCATACTACTTATAATGATCCTTTCTCTGATAAAGTTGATATACTTACCCGCTTTGTATATGCAGCGGATAGATACTTAACATCCAATCCAAAGAGTGCCGTAAATATTTGTTTTAGCCCTCGTAGTTATGAAGATTACTTTATTAAACAAATATTAGGTTCACAGCATTTTTTTATTATAAAAGATTTACCAAATCATTGAAAATACTCCTCGTACGTTCCTAATCATACCTCCCCTAACGAAGTTTTGGAAAGCTATATGTTATTTAACCAGTTTATTCTTGACTCAAACTTCACTAGAAATAGCAAATTTAAGTTTTTTAAACTTACGGGAAGTTGATTCTCTGAGTACCTGCCAGCTGTTGTAAATAACCCTGTGTCATCATCCCCTCAGTTTTGGCTGCGTCCAGACGCTTTATTAAGTTGGGATTCACAACACTTATTCATTGAAGGTAACTGAGATCCAACATTAAATAGACTTACTTTTGTTACGAACTATATCTATTTTCCTATGCCTCATATGCCTCATTCGCGTTTTTTTTCGAGTTATTCAACATATGATAATAACTCTGATATGTTTTATTATTAGAAATACTCAAATTAATAAAATACCTTATATTGAGATGAGGTAGTTTTTCTATTTCAAATGCTACTTTAGTCAGATTTTTTAGTCTTCATTATCTACTACCTTTTATAATAACTGCTTTGGTTTTGTTCCATTTATTCCTATTATGCTAAGTTGATTCTACAGATCCAACTCACGTACTTTCAACTGAAAAAATTCCATTTCACCCATATTATGCTTATAAAGATGGCTTTAGTTTAGCTATTTGTATGTTATTTTTTATTACCCCTTGTATTTTTCTATCCAAATTTACTCGGACATCCTGACAATTTTATTAAAGCTAACCCTTTAGTTACCCCCGTTCATATTGTCCCAGAATGATATTTTACCCCATCTTATTCTATTTGAAGGGCTTGCCCGAATAAATTAGGTGGAGTAATAAGCATGGCAGCAATTTTATTAATATTGTTTATTTTACCATTTTATCGAATTACATGAAGAACAACCCCATCTGCTTTATCGCCATTTTGTAAATTTGCTTTTTGATGTTTCTTTTTCATTTTTTCGACTCTTCTTTATTTAGGAGGTCAAGCCGCAGCCGCACCTTTTGTTATGTGTAGTAAAATTTTTACGTTTTTATATTTTGGATACTTTTATTTTTATTCTTCCTGTGCTAGGATATATCGAAACAAGATTCTTAAATTAATAATTACAGTTTATAGATAAGGAAGTAGCTTAGAAGGTAGCGCATTTGCTTTGGGAGCGAAAGGTAAGTTGGATCCGGCATCACAAGAATCAAGATTTAATTTTATAGCTAATTTTGATCCTCGCAATTCATATGGACTTAATATTGAAGATATGTTATATGACAACTAGTTTAATTTTTCAGATATTACTTTCTATAAACGATATACGTAGCTTCTCATTAAAATATGTATTTTACTAAAACCACCAACGATTGTGCCAACACTTGTACCATCTACACAGCTATGAGCAATACCATATAGATATGTTGCTTATAGCTCTGTGGAGCTTATAAAAAATTATGTGCTTTACCAATAGTAGTAGGCTAATTACTATTATTATAAATTTATTTATTAATAGCATCTTTAGTTTTGCCAATTTAATAACTATCTCATGTCTTATGCTCTTAGTTTTTAATTTTTTAGTTACTTTTTCTGCGCCACGATATAATGAAACAAAATTTTTAAATTATACAAAAAATATTTCAAAAATGAAAAGCGGCTTTAACAGGCTAGCGCCATGGTGTTTTTAAAATAACTTCAAATCTTACCTTTCTAAAAACTCGAAAATTTACAACAGATATGAATTTTATTAAAAGGTGACTATATAGCACAAACCATAAAGATATTGGAACACTTTATTTTATTTTTGGAACCTTTTCGGGAGTTATTGGTACTATTTTGTCATTATTAATTCGATTAGAATTAGCCAACCCAGGAAGCCAATTTTTATTAGGAAACTCGCAGTTATACAATGTAATTGTAACTGCACATGCTTTTGTTATGATTTTTTTTATGGTTATGCCAATTTTAATAGGTGGTTTTGGAAATTGATTTGTTCCTATTCTAATCGGTGGTATAGATATGGCCTTCCCTCGTCTGAATAATTTGAGTTTTTGATTATTACCTCCTTCTTTAACATTATTATTAATGTCCAGCTTTTTTGAAGTTGGTGCAGGAACTGGTTGAACGGTCTATCCACCTTTAAGTGGAATAGATGCCCATTCAGGTCCGTCTGTTGACTTTGCAATTTTTAGTTTACATTTATCAGGTGCATCGTCAATTGCTGGTGCAATTAATTTTATAGTAACAATTGTAAATATGCGAGCAATCGGTTTAACTTTTTATAGATTACCATTATTTGTTTGATCTGTTTTTATAACAGCTTTTTTATTACTTTTATCTTTACCGGTTTTAGCAGGAGCAATTACTATGTTACTTTTTGATCGTAATATTGGAACTGTATTTTTTAATCCTGCTGGTGGTGGAGACCCCGTTTTATATCAACACTTATTTTGATTTTTCGGTCATCCTGAAGTTTATATTTTAATTTTACCGGGTTTTGGTATTGTTAGTCAAATTGTTGAAACATTTTCTCAAAAACCAATATTTGGATATCTTGGAATGGTTTATGCAATGTTATCAATTGGTTTACTTGGTTTTATTGTTTGAGCTCATCACATGTTTACTGTCGGTTTAGATGTTGATACTCGTGCGTATTTTACAGCTGCAACAATGATTATTGCAGTTCCAACAGGAATTAAAGTTTTTAGCTGATTAGCAACTCTTTGAGGTGGGGTAATTGAATTAACAACCCCTTTATTGTTTACTTTAGGTTTTATATTTTTATTTACTCTTGGTGGTGTTACAGGAGTTATTTTAGCAAACGCTGGTTTAGATATAGCATTTCACGATACCTACTACGTGGTTGCACATTTTCATTATGTTTTATCAATGGGTGCTGTTTTTGCCATCTTTGCTGGATTTTATTATTGAGTTGAAAAAATACTAGGAATTAAATACAATGAAACATTAGCAAAAATACATTGTTTTTCATTTTTTATTGGGGTTAATTTAACCTTTTTTGTAATGCATATGTTAGGTTTAGCGGGAATGCCTCGTCGAATACCTGATTATCCAGATGCATATACTACTTGAAATCAAATTGCATCTTTTGGATCTTTTGTTTCTGTAATTTCAACCCTATTTTTCTTTTATATAATTTATGACATGTTTAATGTTCAATATATTATTACTAAAAAAAACCCATGACGCCACTATGCTGCTAAAACTACAGTTTTAACATTACGAAGATTTTACTATTGAAGAATAAAACAAGCATCTGGTCGTGCAAAACCCAATAAAGCGATTGTTAGAATTCCAGGAATTATAATTCCAACAGATAATAGTAATATTCCATTAAGTAAAAATTCAGCTTGGAGTTTCGCATTTATCTTATTAGACTCACCAATTAAATGACAATGAACATTTCAAGATCCAGCAAGTACTACAATGGAAAAAATTATTGATTTACATAACGATATTATGGTTTTTTTAGTTTTAATAATAACTTTTGTTCTGTGAATGTTGATAAGAATTGTACAGCATTTTAATGCTCATAATTATGATACTATACGTTTTAAATTTCAACATCACACAAATATTGAGAGAATTTGAACTTATATTCCAACGATTATATTAATTTTAATTGCGACCCCATCGTTCTCATTACTATATACAATTGATGAACTACATGAACCGCAAATGACATTAAAAATAATTGGCCATCAATGATATTGGTCGTATGAATATTCGGATTTTGTTACTGATTCAATGGATGAGTCTATTATGTTTGATAGCTATATGCAAGCAGAAGACGATTTGGTTATTGGATCATATCGATTATTAGAAGTTGATAACAGAGTTATTTTACCTACTGAAAGGCCAATTCGTTTATTAATTACTTCAAGTGACGTTTTACATTCTTGAGCAATTCCATCTTTTGGAGTTAAAATGGATGCTTGTCCAGGTCGATTAAATCAAGTTGCATTATATATCACACGTTCCGGTGTATTTTATGGTCAATGCTCGGAATTATGTGGTGTAAATCATGCTTTTATGCCGATCGTAGTAGAAGCTATCAATATTACAAATTGAAAATTTATTTTGTATCACAAATGTTAAAAAATAAAATAAAATTTTTCAATTTAAAAGAAAAAAGTAGATTTCATTTAGTAGACAGTAGTCTATTACCAGTTGTCACTGGCTTTTCAGTAATGTTAGTAGTAATGAGTTTAGTCTTTTACTGACATCCTTCATCAGTTCCTTCTGTTGCAAAATTTGATGGACTTTTAATGCAAATAGCATTTTTCATTTTTATGACGGTCCTTTTTAGCTGATTTATAACGGTTGTTAAAGAATCAGGACAAGGACATCATACAAAAGATGTTCGAACAGGTTTACGCTACGGAATGGCACTTTTTATTGTATCGGAAGTAATGTTTTTTTTTGCATTTTTTTGAGGATTTTTTCATTTTAGTCTTTCGCCATCAATTGCACTTGGTTGTGTTTGGCCTCCCAAAAGTATACAGCCATTAGATATATGAGGATTACCTTTAGTTAATACATTATTATTATTAACTTCGGGGGTTACTATTACCTTAGCCCACCACTCTATTTTGAAGGCTTCTACTTTTTCAGAACATCAAAAATTTGCAAAACATTTATTTGTTACAATTATTTTAGGAGTTACTTTTTTAATTTGTCAAGGAATTGAATATAAATATGGAGTTACTTTTAAATGAAAAGAAAATGTATATGGAAGTTCATTTTTCGTAACAACTGGGTTTCATGGGTTTCATGTTACCGTTGGAACAATATTTTTATTGTTTTGCTTTATTCGAGAAATAATTACTACTTGAGGCTTAAATGTAAACATCAAAACCTATAAACCAAGTATAATACTTGAATCAGTAGTTGGAACGTTAGTTTTAATTTCTCAAGGTAAATTAAATAGAATTGATACTTTTAATTGAATTAATAGTTGAAGAACATACTTATCAAGATTTGCTTTTACTAAGGAACAACATTTTGGTTTTGAAGCAGCAGCTTGATATTGACATTTTGTTGATGTTGTATGATTATTTTTATTTATTACTGTTTATTGGTGAGGCTCTTAATTTTTGAATAATAAAAGCATGAGCGGACTTTATCAAATTTATAAGGATCTTTTTATTCAGTGACATTTGCACAACTATTTTTTGAAATCTTTTACTCTTTGGTTTATTATAGGATTAATTTTAATTTCAGTAGCAATTTATTATAATAGACAGGAATATGTAATACTATATAGTGGTTTAGTTACAGTCGCTTTTTTAGAGAATGCTGTAGAAATGGTACTTAAATTTCGTATTTATGAAAAGCAATTTCAGCAAATTAGCCATTTTAATATTTTACCTTCTGAAATTGGTGATTTTCAATTTGGTATAGATGGTTATTCACTTTGTTTAATTTTATTAACAACAATAATTATGCCTATTTGTTTTTTAAGCACTGTATCTATCACAAAAAATCGCGGAGAATTTGTTCTTTGTTTACTAGTAATTGAATATTTATTAATATTGAGTTTTTACACAACAAATTTATTTTTATATTTTGTGTTTTTTGAAAGTATTTTAATTCCAATGTTTCTAATTATTGGTTTTTGAGGGTCGCGCGATAGAAAAATTAAAGCAGCCTTTTATTTTTTCATTTATACACTTTTTGGATCTCTGTTTTTATTATTTGGTATTTTATATTTATCTAGTATTGTTGGTTCGACAAACTATGAAGTTCTTTCGTCATGTAGTTTTTCGAAACAAACTCACTTAATTTTATTTATATTATTTTTTATTCCTTTTGCAATTAAAATTCCAATGGTCCCTTTCCATATTTGGTTACCCGAAGCACATGTTGAAGCACCTACTATTGGGTCTATTATTTTAGCAAGTTTATTATTAAAACTGGGAGGTTATGGCCTTTTACGTTTTACAATCCCATTGTTTTGATATGGGTCATCTTTTTTTGCCCCATTTGTTGATTCATTGGCTATAATAAGTGTTATTTATGCATCATTGACAACAATTCGTCAAAGCGATTTAAAGCGTATAATTGCATACTCTTCGATTGCCCATATGAATCTTGTTGTTTTAGGCCTTTTTAGCTCAAACATTTATGGTTTAGGTGGGTCAATGTATATGATGATAGGCCATGGATTTATCTCGTCAGCATTATTTTTTTGTGTTGGATGTATTTACGATCGTTATCATACTAGATTGCTTCATTATTATGGTGGATTAACAATGGTAATGCCTTTATTTGCATTTTTTCTATTTTTTTTTACATTATCAAATATGGGTTTTCCAGGAACAGCAAATTTTATTTCAGAAGTAGTTATTTTAACAGGAATTTTTTCACGAAATTCTGTTTTAGCTGTATTCGCAGGCTCAGGAATTGTTTTTAGTGCTATATATTCAATTTGATTGTTTAATAGAATTTGTTTCGGATCGTTAAAATTAAATTATATAAAGTATTATTATGATTTATCAATAGAAGAAATTGCTATTTTGGCATTTTTTTTATTTTTGACGCTATTTTTAGGTCTTAACTCTCAACTTGTGTTCAATTTACTAGCTTTATAAATATATTATTACAAAAATTTTCGAATTAAAATAAAAAAATTACTAAAGTTATTTTTTATAATGTTAACATCTATATTACTTATACCTTTATTAAGTGCAATGTGTGCTGGCTTTTTTGGTAAATACATAGGAACGCAAGGATCAAAACAAATTACGACATGTTTAATGGGATACAATTTGGCGATAATTTTTTATTTATTTTATAATGTTATGTTTTATGAAGAAAATTACTGGGTTAACTTTGGTAACTGAATTGATCTTGAACTTTTTTCTGTTGACTGAGTTTTTTATATTGACAATTTAACTTCTGTAATGTTAATAGTGGTTGGGAGCATATCATTTCTTGTTCATTTATATTCAACAGATTATATGGCTAATGACCCTCATGTTTCACGGTTTATGTCATATTTATCATTGTTTACATTTTTTATGATAATTTTAATAACAGGAGATAATTTTTTAATTTTATTTTTAGGATGGGAAGGTGTTGGTTTATGTTCATATTTGCTAATTAGTTTTTGATTCACAAGATTACAAGCAAATAAATCTGCTATTAAAGCTTTAGTTGTTAATCGTATTAGTGATTTTGCTTTGACTATTGGAATTATATGTATTTTTTATTTATTTCGTTCATTGGATTTTGCAATTGTATTTGCTTTAGCACCGTTATATGCAAATGAAACATTTATTTTTTGTGGATTTACAGTAAATATTTTATCATTAATCAGCTTACTTTTGTTTATTGGTGCAATGGGTAAATCTGCACAAATAGGGCTTCATACGTGGTTGCCAAGTGCAATGGAAGGTCCAACGCCCGTTTCAGCTTTAATTCATGCCGCTACTATGGTAACGGCGGGAGTTTTTTTAATTATAAAATGTTCACCTATATTTGAATACACGCCAAAAATTTTAATATTTATTACATTTATAGGTTATCTGACTGCATTTTTTTCTGCGACAGTAGGGTTAGTTCAAAATGATATAAAAAAAGTAATTGCATATTCTACGTGTAGCCAATTAGGTTATATGGTTTTTGCTTGTGGATTATCATATTATCACGTCGCCTTTTTCCATTTAGTAAATCATGCATTTTTTAAAGCTTTGTTATTTCTAAGTGCTGGAGCTATAATTCATAGTTTAACTAATGAACAAGATATGCGAAAATATGGAGGTCTTATTAACTTATTACCCTTTACGGCTACAATGTTATTAATTGGGTCATTAGCTTTAATGGGATTCCCATTTTTAACCGGTTTTTATTCTAAGGATTTAATTTTAGAGGTTGCTTACTCAAAATACACAATTAGTGGTTCTGTTGCTTATTGATTAGGTCTTATAACAGCTTTTTTTACTTCTTTTTATTCATATAGAGTATTCTATTTAACATTTATTTATAATAACAATTCATTTAAAAAAGTAGCTTTTAATGTTCACGAACTACCTTTTAAAATGGCTATTTCTTTGTCAATTTTAAGTTTAGGAAGTATTTTTTTAGGTTTTATTTCTAAAGACTTATTTATAGGTTTCGGAACAGATTTTTGGAATCAAAGCATTTTTATATTGCCAGAGCACAATATGCAATTTGACGCTGAATTTATCCCTCAATGGATAAAGATGTTACCATTCTTTTCAAGTATGCTTGCTGTATCACTAGTTAATTATTTATTTTTTACAAATAAATCGTGAATAAATTTTTCTGGATATAATTTTCAACAATTGTATTCATTTTTAAGTTCATCATGATATTTTGATGCTATATACAACAAATTAATTAATATTCCTTTATTACATTTTTGCTACAATACTATATTTAAAGTTTTAGACAAAGGAATCTTTGAACATACAGGGCCTTTATTTTTTACAACAAGTGCTTATAAAGTTTCTATTTTTATTAAAAGAATACATAGTGGTTACGTTTATCGTTACGCATATTTCATGTTAATTTTTTTTATGATTAATATTATTTTTATTGATCTATTTTTTTAAAAATAATGCTAAAAATAAACGTTAATAATAAGAAAATTATTGTTCAGCCGTCTAACGAGACTCTATATAAAACAGAGAATGTTTGAAACTTTATTCAATCGTTTGAGCGTCGAGAGGTCGTTCAATCAGAGTTATGAAAGCTTAAATACTGAAATTTTTTATTAACCTTCGATGAAGAGGAACAGTTCATAAAAAAAGAAGGCTTTCTCCATGATTACTCAAATTGAGTTAATTGAAGTCAACAAAATTTTGTTAGAACACTATTTTCGATTAGTTCTACAATTGCAAAAGAAGTTTATATTAATAGAAATACAATTGAATTTAAAACCACAAATGAAAACTTTGAATTACTAATGTGGGTTTTTAAAAATAATTCGCTATTTCAATTTGAACAATTATCTGAACTTGCTGTTATTGATGTGCCAACAAAATTTTATAGATTTAAGTTAAATTATATTTTATTTAGCTTACGATATAACACAAGAGTAATTATTTCATTAAAAACAACAGAATTTATCAGTATTTCTACCTCTTCATATTTATATAACAGTGCCGGGTGGCTAGAACGTGAAGTTTGAGACTTATATGGTATAAAATTTCATGGAAACAATGATTTAAGGCGCATTCTAACAGACTATGGATTTAATGGACATCCGTTAAGAAAAGATTTCCCATTAACGGGCTTTGTTGAAATAGGTTTTAATGACGAATACAAAAGAATATTATACACCCCAGTTAAATTAAACCAAGCTTATCGGGTGTTTAATTTGAATAACCCTTGAATTAAATATTAAAAATAACAAAAATTATTATGCAAAAAAATAACTTTTTAAATTATATTGAAAAATATCATGATATTTTCATAAACGATTATTATTATCAGGAATATCTAAAATTATGTATTTTCTTTATTATTTCACTTTTACTTTGTGGACTACTTATTGTTGTTTCATATGTTTTTTCGTTAACAACAATTAAAGATAGTGAAAAATTAAGTGAATATGAATGTGGATTTGAGCCTTTTGATAATGCAACAAGACATCCATTTGATGTTCATTTTTATATTGTAGGAATTTTATTTCTTATTTTCGATGTAGAAATTGCGTTAATTTTCCCATGAGTTTTAGGCTTACAATTTTTTAATTGATTTGGTTTTTATATAATGATGATTTTTTTATTTATAATCACAGTTGGGTTTTTTTATGAGTGACATCGTGGAGCATTAAATTGACCACATCAATCTTTAACAATTAACGTCTAATGCCAATTATTTTAGGATACCCACTTATAAATTGATATATTGGTTTTGTTTTATTTGGTTTATTTTGTCTTTTTGTGAAAATACATATTATTACACCACAAGGGCCGCACCAAACTTGAATTATTAAAAATTTACCAGTTAATGGCGAAAATAAAGATATAATTTGAGATGAAATTTTTAAATTAGAGGATGGTTCTGTTTCGATTAGTTTTTTTAACACTTTTAGAAATATGTTAGGAGACATTTTTTTATGTATTACTCCTCTAGTTCTTATTTATTGAATTGTCAAAAAATTTATTAAAAAAAATGATTTCAATGCCGCAAATAAAAAAAGCTTTACTGCTTACACGTTAGTAAACGTTTCAATTTTTTTTCTTATTTTTGCTATAATGGCATATATTGCAGTAGCATACAGATACGATATGATTAATACCGTCGTTCAAATAGAATTGTACCGTGATTTGTATAATTTAGATTTATATTCTATTACGATAAAAGTTATGATTTTACTAACAAGCATTTTTATTTTACATAATTCACGTACATATATATTATTACACTCTAGTCAAATGCTTGAATTTACAGTGTTATTAACATTAGCAATTTTTTTTTTAAGCGTGTTAGTATCTTCAAATGATTTAATGGTTATGTTTATTTCAATTATAGGGTTTAGTTTAAATATGTATGTATTATTAATGAGCGATTTTGATCGTCGCGCATCTCTCGAAGCTGGTATTAAATATTTTTATTTAAGTGCTTTTAGTTCCGGGTTATTAATTAGTGGTATTTGATTATGTTATATAATTTTTTTCAACACACATTTTATAGATATTAGACTAATATTAGAGCAGTGATTACGCTTACCAGAAAATCCAATATTAGCAAATCAAGGTATTTTACAGATTATGATTTATTCAATAGTTTATGGCTTTTTATTCAAACTTGCAGCTTTTCCTTGCCATTTATGAGCACCGGAAGTTTATGAAGGAAGTCCAAATCCAATTATGGCTTTTTTTATTCTACCTGTAAAAATTGCCGTTTTTGCAGTATTTATTAGATTAATCACTAATATATTTAAAGATATTTATAGTTTATCAAGTTATATTTTATGATTTAGTGCATGGACTTCAATGCTATGAGGTTGTTACGGCGCATTTACCGAATTAAAACTACGAAAGTTCATAGCCTTTTCATCAATAAATCAAATGGGATTTTTATTAATAGGTGTTTCGTGTGGTACGTTCATTGGAATTCGTGCTACACTCATTTATTTATTTATCTATGTTATAATGAATTGCGGCTTTTTACAAATTTTTTTAACAACCTATGCCGATAAAAATAACTTAACATTAGATTTCATAACAGATTTTAAATACTTTGCCCGCGATAACAAATTGCTTGCTGTTCTTCTAATAACAATATTATTTTCGATGGCTGGAATTCCTCCATTAGCTGGTTTCTTTGGAAAATATTTTTTATTTGCGGCGTCTATTAAATCTGGATATTATTTTTTAGTAATTATTGGTATGCTTACAAGCCTGATTAGCACTTTTTATTATATACGAATTATTAAAGTTATGTGGTTTGATGAACAACATACAATATTACCATCAATTAAATTTATTAATACAATGGATAGACCTGGACGTTTAACTTACTTTTCATTAATTGTATTCATAATATTATTTATTTTATTTATTAATAGCATCTTTAGTTTTGCCAATTTAATAACTATCTCATGTCTTATGCTCTTAATTTTTTCATTTTCTAGTTAGTAATGTAAATGTATTTGAAATGCAATAAAATTTTTTGTATTATCTTGATCCAGATTAGGATAAAAAGATTTTTATATTTTATAGGTTTAAAATGTTTTGTAATAATGGATACTAAGTTTGTTTATTATGATTAAACGTCTTCCTAGTCAGTGGCAACACACAATCAAATTTCAAAGAAACCACGTCTTAAAAGAATTAAAAAAACAAAACACCTACTTTTACAAAATCGTCCCCAAAAAAAAGTTTCGTGCTTAAATCAGCTAGAAATGGCACCAAGAAAACCAAATTCTGCAAAGCGTAATATTGCTGATGTATTTTGGTTCCAAAAACCAAAATGAAAGTTAAAGCATCAACTCATTAAAATCAAAGTGTTAATACCCGGTCAAGCAAAGCAGGTTTACGCTGAGCCACCTGTACCAAAAAGTGAAAAGAGAAAACGATTAACACATGCGAAAACAAATTTTTTACCAACAAGAAAAGGAGAACAATTGCTAATTCAAGGGGCTACTGTAAAAGATTTACCACGAGTTAATTATAAAGTTATTCGACGATACCTTGGTAAAACAACTTTAAAGGGGTTGGAATATAGAAAACAATCGCGATCAAAATATGGGTCACCAAAACAACCAGATATATTTGAGCGAAAAAAAAAAAGAGGACATTTTATGTTCAGGCCAATGACTAGCCGACCCGAAATACACGTAAAGCTCCCAAATTTCAGGAGATATATTTATAAATTCAAAAGATTTTATTATCACTAAAAATTTATGGTAAAAGCAGCAACACTTAAACAATATAATAAACATATTATAATAAGTAGACCAAATACCTTTTACAATTCATTTTTAATAAATAAATTTATTAACAAATTTATAAAAAATGGTCGAAAAAAAATTGTTGAAAAACATATATATAATGCTTTTTCACAACTACAAAAATTAACAAAGGAAAACCCTGGAGTACTGCTTTTAAAGAGTGTGGATATATTAAAACCGATTATTGGAACTGTTAAGCATATAAAAAAATTTGGAAAAAAACGACGAAAACGTAAAGTAATTTTAGTACCGACTCCTTTAACACCTCGCCGGCAAATAATTCTTGCATTGTCATGGCTAGTTGATTTGATTATATATCAAAAAAATGTAAGGCACAAGCATATTCATAAAAGTATTTTTGAACGCGAAACAAAGCAAAAAAAATTACGTAAATCACAGGAAAAAAAACCACCTATAAAAATTAAAAAAAAAAAAGGTTATGGAAACTCACGAAAAAAAACTCTTTACGATCGTTTTTATATTGCTTTACCTTATCAAAACTTAAATAAATTAATTATTAAGAAGTTTCTACAAATATATACTGGAAAATATTCATTACTATATAGACGTAAATATAAGTTTTATTCCATTGCGGTCAAAAATAGAGCTTTTTTACGTTATCGTTGAGCATAAATAAAAATCTAATAAAATTATTTAATATTTTTTGAAATGACTGAAATTATTACAAAACATTATAATAAATCTTTTAAAAACTTAAAGTATAAAAGTCCTTTACTTCATCGAAAATCAAAAATTAGACAAAACAAACATATAGATTTGGCTACATTCAAAAAATCTGCTTTTCGAAAAACAGGAGTCGTAAAATTTAAAGCGAAAAATTTTATAAGGGACTTTATTTACAAACGCCGACTAGAAGATATAGATGTTTATTATGAGGATAAAAATGGTAATCTTAGATTAAAAAGAAAACCTCCTACATGAAAAGAACGTTGTAAATATAAATCAAGAAATAAAAGACGCTTTTGGAAATATCTAGATAAATCGGTTCAAGAACAAAAAAATCAAAATTTTTTGAATCAAGTTAATTTAAGTAAAAAATATCATAAAAAAAGGTATCACGTAAACAAAATTTTTACAACAACTCCATTTTCTCGAAGCTTTATTCCTGCTGTACATAACTTTAATAAATATACCAGTTTTTCGAAAAAATTACGAATTTTAACAAAAAAAATATATTACTGTTTACTAAATAAAAAACATTTAAAAAAGGTTCTAATAGAAAAAAGAATAAGAAGAAAAAGGTTTCTTGCCCATTTTTTACCTTATAAATTGCGTTTAATTAAATGAAAATTAAAACTACCTGAGATTGTAAGCAAAAATTTTATTAGACGGTTTTTTTATAACAAAAGGCAACTTAATATTAAACACAAACAACGCAAATTACTTGCTAAAGGTCGAAAACGACTTTTCCATTATTTAAGTAATTATTTACAATATCGTAAACAAGTTTTAAATTATAACCCAAGAGGTTCTTGAAATATGAATAAAGCATTAGTAGCGCAATACCAGTTTTCTATAAAATTAATTTTACGAAGAAAAAATATGACGAAATACATAGGAAATATAGGTTCCGTATTGTCTTTAAAAAAAATGTTAAATAATAACCGTAAGTTTAGCCTCACAAATTGATTACAATATCAAAAACGACTTTATTTGTGTCAACCAAAATTAAAAGTTCAAAAATTGAAACTTTTAAAAAAATCGCGAAAATTAAAAAAAATATTCCACGCAAATAAAAAGCAAAAAAAAAAACGTTTTTCAGCTCAAAACCAATATATTAAAAATAAACGAAGGTATTTTGCAAAAAAAAAAAAATTAAAAGCAAGAAGAAGATTGAAAAAGTATAAAAGAAAAATTAATTATAAGTGATATAAAAATTTTGCCGATAATCATGAAGTTTTAGTTCGTATAAGTAAAAAAAATCTTATTAAATTAGAAAGCCCATTTTTTAAAAAGCTAAAAAGTTATAAAAAATTTAAATATCTTGTAACTCCAAAAAAATATAAAAATATTTTCAAAAACTTTCATTTTAAGAATATAATTTGAAGAAAAAGTTTTTTATTAAATAAAAAGTTTAGAAAACATGAGCTAGCTAGTAAAAAACAAGTAATAAAAGAATACAATTGAAAGAAAACTCGAAAAGAGCCTTGGCACACAAAAAGGGCAAAATGATTGTCCTGAACTTTACATCCAAAACACAAGAGTTCACCTTTTTTTATTGGAACACATGTTTGAAATAATCGTTGAAATGATTATTTCAAACAAAATATTTTACAAAAAATAAACAAAAATAAACATATTCCTACTCAAGCATATATCAGCGAAGTAAGGCCATTTATTCGACACCTTATTTTTCAGCAAAAGCACTTACCAACCAATTACATACATAATAACTATAAATTACTATACTTAGTTGTACAAGATATAGCTAAAACTTATTGGACTGATAAGATTTTTAATCCAGACAATTCTGAGGAAATAATTTGAGGTTTCGAAAATTTATCAGAAAAAGATACTGAAGATGATTTACCAGAAATCATAGCTGCAGAAGCAGACCCATTAATATTTTTCGATGAGATCGAACCATTTTTTAGCGAATTATTTCATGACATAAAAAAAAGTTCTTTTATTTTATATAAAAATTGACCTCGGCAAATTTTTCAAGATACAATATTATTAAAAAATATACACAAAAGAATGAAAGTAATAGAAAATAGTTCACGAAAAGAAAGGCTAGAATATAAAGATCCTCAACCACGCTTCGACAAATTTCATAGATTATTTTCAATTGATTGACGAATAAAGAGAGCAGCGCCGTGATTTGAACCATTATTTTTTCCTAGGATCCTTCATCCAGTTCAATATTTTAATTTTTGATACTCAAAAAAATCTATTTATATCCGAAAACGTTCAAAAATTTACAGGAAATTTAGTAAAGAAGCTTTTAACTTATATGAGCCTATTAAGTACAGGTCTTACCGCAGAGGTGGACACCGAAATTTTAATTGAAATAGAATTTTATCAAAAGTTCTTATGCCTTTTTTTGGAAAAACGTTTTCACAATTTCAATCTTCGTTTAATGAATTAAGAACAAAAAAATCAAAGCAAATTGGTCGCACAAATGCATTTATTAAAAATTTAAACTCACAACTTTATAGACTTATTTATAATTTTAATTCCGCACCGTCTATATTTTGAGCACGTAAAATAGTTGAAATTGGATGAGTTTACGTCTCACATTTAAAAATTCAAAATAATACAAAAGCAATTTTTAATTCTATTTCAATAGATAACTTGTTTCCATTACTATCTATTAATAAAAACTATACTTATTCTAGTAATAAGTTAGCTAAATTTACACAACTTCCTATCCGAGCGCAGTCAAATAAAGTTAACAACGGAGCTACAGTTTCGATTAACCCACTTATAAAATTGCTAATAAAAGAATTCTTTTCACGTCGATTAGCTTGAGATCGTCGTGTAACACCAAGTTATGGAATTTTAAATAGAAAGAAAACTGTAATGATTATTTCACAGCAACGTTATAAAGATAATTTTTCAGAATATACTAAAGATCGTTCAAATACAAAAAGATTCCCTTTTTTTTATAATTAAATTTTATTATACTATAAATGACAGCAACTACAACACCAATAGCTAATAGACTAGGTTTTAATAGTGGATGAAAAAATCCAACCCCTCCTTCAATATTATTAAATACAAAAGATACAAGCTCCCGGGCATTCATGCAGGCGGAACTTATATATTTAAAAAGTTATTTATTAATAAAAGAATATCTTAGATTTCAACAAATTAATTTAATAGAGTTTGATATTAAAGCTGCAACTCCTTATAAAAAAATAATTTATTTAACATTATATCAACATATGTTATATAATTCTAAAGAAGATTTATATACCGATCTAAAATTTTTATGATTCAATAAACAAGCTCTTCAACAACGACATAGATATAATTTAAATACTATGTATAACTTCAATGCTCTAAAAACATTAAAAAAAGCAGTAAAAATTAAAGAAGTTTTATGGTATCACCGAGTAAAAGTTCGAGGTACATTGCTACGTTTTAGTAAAGAGTGGCAACATTTACAACTTCGTTATTTAAGACGTAAATCACGAACTTGATATAGACGTCGAAACAATTTAAAGTTTATATCTCATAAAAAAATCATTAAAAACCAATTAAAAAATAAATTAAAAATGAATAGGTGGCTATATTGTTTTGAACAAAAGCCAAGTCCTTTTAAAAAAATTCACTTTAAAAATAAGAAAATAAGTTTAAAAAGATTAAAATTTTTAAACCAAAAATACCGCCGACTACGATATTTTATTACGAAAGAACCACAGTTAAAAAAAAATTTTATTGGGCGTTTAATTAAAAATTTTCGAAAATTAAAAAAATATAGAAAAAAACTATTCGCAACTATTAATAAAAAAAATCGACGCTTTTTTAAAGATATAAGGCCGTTTGTTAACAAAAAATCAAAAGATTTCGTTACTCAGTATTCAGCATCATTTCTTACTAACAGACAACGTAAAACATGAATTTTTCAGAATGAAAATACTATTTCTCAAAATAAAGTTTTAAAAAACATTTTTAACACGAAATATTTAAAAACTCATTTAAAAATCTTTATTGAATTTTTTTTAAAAAATTGAATAGGAATCGATTACGTTATTAAATTTAACCAAAGATCTAAAAATATTTATGTTAAAAAAGCAATAACAGGGCTTTCAACTGTAAATTTAGAATTAAAACGAATTAATAAACTTGATTATTTTAAACGGTTGGCTTATGTATTTATTAGTGCACACAATAATCAAAATCCACAAATCATAGCAGATTTAATTGCAAGGGAAGTTGAGCTCACAAGGGAATTTAAACATTTTTGTTATAATATTGATTTAATTTTTTCAGCATTTATGTCAGGTTTTTTGAAATCATATAGAATCGTAATAAGTGGAAAAACAAAACGTAAAGATTTGCGTCGTGATTGAGAAGTTATTAAATATCAAAAAAAAGACGCAATACCTAGAAAACAATTTAATAAACGTGTATTATATGCGTTAGGAGTTGCACGAAATAATCGAGGACAATTTGGAATAAAAGTCTGACTTTATTATTAACAATTTATTAAAATAAAAATATATGAAATTCAATAAATTCTCAGTAAATCAACAAAAAAAATTTACTTTATATCGTGTACCAAAACGTATAAAATTTAAGCGATGACATAAGGGCAATATTTGAGGTTTTGAACAGCATTTTATTCAAAACAATATTCGCTATGGTATTTTTGGTTTAAAAATTTTAAAACCACTCAAATTACATGAATATCATATTAAAGCAATTCGTGAAACTTTACAACGAAGGAAGTTGTTAGCTAAAGCAAAACCAACATTATTGATTCGAGGCCATTTTAACATTCCTGTTACGAAAAAGCCAAACGAAATTCGGATGGGGAAAGGAAAAGGTGGACATGATCATTGAATTGTGCGTGTAAAGCCTGGACGCATACTTTTTGAACTTACACACCATGTAATTAAAGTTACAAGGGCTATAAAAATTTTATCTATAGTCCAAGCTATTTTAGGAGTACCTGTACAACTTTTACAAATACAAAAATATTATAAAAATTTTCGAGTTAAATAAAAATATAAATAACTATATTATTAATGTTAATTTATTCTACATTTCTTAGTAATAATTTATTATTAAAACTTCTTTTAATAGATTTAATCAAAATAATTTGTCTTCTAATTTCAATAGCTTATTATACGTTAGCTGAACGTAAAATTATGGCTGCTATTCAACGACGTAAAGGACCTAACGTTGTTGGAATTTATGGACTTTTACAACCATTAGCCGATGGATTAAAATTATTATCAAAAGAACTATTAATTCCAACAACTGCAAACTCAAGGATTTTTCTTTTTGCTCCATTTTTAATATTAGTTTTAAGTTTAGTAAGTTGGGCTGTTATTCCTTTTGGGATAAGTAATACATTTTTAGATGAGTCTTATGAGGTCGAACTGGGATATACGCCTCAAAGAGATACTTTATTTTTTAAATTTTTGATAGATGAAATGGACTTAGACTTAGTTATGGAATATGTACGAGAACCCGTAGAGATCATTTTTAATTTTTGATTGGAAGATAAACATTATCTTGATAAAAGCAATAATTTAA
>Ga0208492_1000614_pt1 | contig 28603 bp, 18 predicted proteins | sample Subbioar_CSW14AB_FD_184820 | JGI IMG/M metagenome (GOLD analysis project Ga0208492, IMG submission 184820) | Serpentinite rock and fluid subsurface biosphere microbial communities from McLaughlin Reserve, California, USA - CR12Mar_CSW14AB (SPAdes) | ecosystem: Environmental > Terrestrial > Deep... | reverse complement strand
TTGGTATTTTTGCGTTTAAATAAGCTTGCGTCAAATTTTCCAAAACGGTAGCTGAAATTCAGGCGTAAAACCTGTGGATCTCTTCTACGTTGGTTGGTTTGGTTGAAGAATGAACTTTCAGAATAACTCTGGAACAATTGTGTTCTGAAAATATCGTTCATGCTAAGTGTCAAATTGCCTGATTTTCCATTTTTCCAGGTAAACTCTTTTCTGATGGCAAGGTCTACTCCATATCTGGGTAGGTTATACCCCTGAGCACCTGACTGAGGGCCACCGCCAAACATCATTCCACCACCGCCGCCACCGCCACGGCCACCACCACCGCTGCTCTGTGGTAATACAGTTTTAGCCTGGTAATCTCCACTCAATTGAATTGAAAAACCTTTGCCTAATTTGAATGTGTTGTTCATTTTGGTAAACCAACTCCATTGTTCCTGAACCAGGTTAGGTTGACCAGGAACAGTTGCATTTATCCTGGAGTTGAAAATATTCAGGTTCACTGTCATTTCCCACCAGCTGTTAACAGAAGTTTTATTGGTTAATTCCAAGCCAAAGGATCTGGCACTGTTTGCATTAATAAATGTGCTGAAAAATGCACTATCTCCTGGTATCAGCGCGTTGGCATCTCTGTATACATAGCGTGTAATCAGATTGGTAGAATGCTTGAAGAAAGCAGTAACCAAAAAGTTAGAACCTTTTTTGTAAGCATTGTTCCAGCTCATTTCAAATGAATTGGTGAATTCAGGTTTTAAACCTGCATTTCCCATATTGATATTCTGAGGGTCTGAGTAATCCGGAAAAGGCATTAACTGAAAGAAGTTGGGTCTGTTAACTCTTCTTGAATAGTTAATCTGAAAATCCTGCTTCTCATCAATCTTATAAGTAATGAATGCACTTGGGAATAAGCTTAATGGAAACCTCACCGAAAAAGTGGCAGAGTCAGCGCCTTTTGAATTTAATAAAGTTCCCGTATAGTTGGAGCTTTCTGCTCTTAAGCCCAGTTGGTAGCTCCATTTGTTTACTCTAAAGCTGTAAGTACTGTACGCGGCATACACTGCATCAGTGTATTTGTAACGGCTACTGATTAATGGAACCAATTCATACTGACCCGTAATTTGATTAAAACGGAATTGATCCAGTTTATTATTAAAGTCTCTGATAGCTAAACGGCCACCAGCTTCAAACTTAGTATCATCAGTAAGCGGATTTTCATAATCAATCTGGAATGTATGGTTTGTAGTTCCTCCAGATCCTATTCCACGCTGCAACAATGGATTTCCTTTCTGTGTTCCATTTAAGTTGTAAGTATAGTTGCCAATGTTTGAAAAGTTATCATTGGTACTTTTATTATAGTTATAATCGGAGGAAATATTGTGTCCGTTCTTTGCAAAATTGTGCTTGTAGCTAATTTGCGTACCTAAGTTCCTGAAATTGCTGGTAGACTGCGTACCAATATTTGAATAAGAAGTTGGAATGTTTTTTATGGTAGAGTCAACTCTTTGTGTTTGATCATTATCAAATTGACCTCTGTTGTAATTCGCAGTTACTGAAATCGTATTTCTGTTATCAACAAAATAATCAATTCCACCTCTGAAGAAAGCAAAATATCCTTTGTTCGTGGCATCTTGCACATTGTATATACTACTTGGGGTTGCTAATAAATTGTTTCTGTCTGTGATACCTTCAGAAATTGATTTACGCTGGTTGTACACACCGCTACCTGTAAAGTTCAATTTGTTCTGACGCAAATTAATATCTCCTCCGCCATTCAACATACCACGGGAATCTATACCAGCTCTGATGCCACCATTATAACCCACTTTTTTATTTTTCTTCAAAACGATATTTAAAATACCTGCATTTCCTCCGGAAGCATCAAACTTAGCTGAAGGGTTGGTAATCAATTCTACACGGTCAATGATATCAGATGGTATCTGATCCAAGGTAATGGTAGTAGGTCTTCCATCAATAAACAAAGTTGGCGCAGCATTCCTTAAAGTGACATTTCCGTCAATGTCTACGTTTAAAGCAGGAATATTACGCATTAATTCAGTGGCAGTTTGACCAGATCCCATCAGGTTCTTGTCTACATTGAAAATTTTACGATCTATGCCCAATTCAAATTGTGGCTTGGTAGATGCTGTTACTGTAACATTCCCCAGATTGGTGGCATCTTCTTCCATTTTGATATTCCCCAAGTCTTTATCTGCCATACCAATCATCTGCTGCATATTACCACTGCCGGCACCTCCTGATGGCATTTTGATACCAAAAGATATGCTCTGGTCAATTGTTTTATAAGCAAGCGCTGTAGCGTTTAATTTGAAAGTTCCGAAAAGGGGGAGGTTTTCAAAGCTGAAATCACCGTTAGACTTAGTAATAACAGTACCTAATATAGCTTCCTTCATTTTTTTTGAAACGGTATCAAATTTATTACCTCTCAACTGTACGGTTACCCCTTCAATTCCCTTATTGGTTTTACTATCTACCATTTTACCATAAAAATGACCAATATTCATGTTCTGGCTGGCACCTGCTCCGGCACGACCACCCATCATAGGGGGCATTTGTGCCTTGGCATGACCCATGATCATCCCGGCTAAAAGAAAAATTCCTAAAAATTTACGCATATTCATCATTATTATTAATTGCAAAGTTGGTTTACACTCTTGGGGAAAGAATCTCCCATTTTATAAGCGGTAATATGACAAGCCTGAGTGGATAAAGTTTAACAAAATCGGCGAATAGGTCATTTAATCCGTCGGTGACTAAGCAATCATAGTAATGATTACCTGAATAATACCAATGATGAATCCTAAAACACCACCAAGAATTTCAATAAATCGGAATTCTTTGGACATGATATCATTTAATATCTGCTCTAATTTATCAGAAGAGAATCCCTTTACTTTTTCAATCACAATTTTTTCTAAATCCAATTGTGACTGCAGTTGATTCATATAAGACTTCATTAAGCCCGGAAATAACTCCTGTAATTCTGCCATAAAAACCGTCTTCATTTGTGAAATGGTCTGATCGCCAATAAACATACTGATGATGGGCATATGGTCAGCAAGCTTTACTCTTAAGAAATGGTCAATATGGGTGTCTATCTGAGGGAGCAGGGCCTCCATATTGTTCGGGTTGGTAATTTTTTCTTCAATGTCTTGAAAAGAGAGCAACTCTGCACTTACCAATTTGCCCAGTTTCTCGGCAAACTGCGCTTGTCTTTTGGGAAAAATCCCAATGAAAGTGATTCCCAGGATTTTTACCGGTTCTTTAGGATGAAAAAGCATTTTAATGGCGACCCAATTGGTAAACCAGCCAATAAAAGCTGAGATAAAGGGTATCAGGTAAATAAGACTCATGCTTTTAAATTTAAAAACCTATAAAACATACGCTTTATAGGTTTTAAGTGGGAGAGCGAGGGGTCTCGAACCCCCGGCCTTCAGTGCCACAAACTGACGCTCTAACCAACTGAGCTACGCCCTCCGTTTTTGTGGACGGCAAAAGTAGGAAATATTTTTTAAAAAAACTTCATCCAAACCTTTGTTAATTGAAAATGTAGTTGCAATTAGCATCTTATTTTGGGTTATTTTTGGGTAGACCATGCAAAAATTCAAGCAATTTATGAAGAGTAGAAAAGGGTTAGTGTTAACGGCTCTGGTATTATTTGGCTCACTTTTTATTGCCTTTAGAAGCATAAACGGAGCAGATTCCAACGAAAAAATAGCACAGCAGCAAAGACTTTTAAATACGGTAGGTATGTTGTTAGAACAACAACATTACAGTCCCAAAAAAATCAATGATGATTTTTCAAAAAAAGTCTTCAAAAGCTATCTTGATCAGCTGGATGGAGACAAAAGCCTTTTTACTGCAGCGGATGTAAGCGGGCTCAAGAAAATGGAGTCGACCATTGATGATGAAATTCATGGGGCAACCATGCAATTTCAGCCTGCTGTTAGTGCTATTTATACCAAACGTGTAGACGAAACTGTCCGATTTTATAAAGAAATACTTTCCCGCCCATTTGATTTTTCAGTAAACGAATCAGTGCAACTGGATGGCGAAAAATTGAACTATACACAAACAGATGCAGAACGAAAGGATCGCTGGAGAAAAAAGCTCAAATATTATACATTGGAGCGATTTGTGGATTTACAGGAAGAGAGGGAAAAAAATAAAGGCAAGGATAGTTTCAGGGTATTGCCAGATGACAGTCTGGAACTAAATGCCAGAAACAGTGTGCTAAAAATGATGGACCGTACTTTCAACCGCATCAAAACAACCTTTACCGAAGAACAACGTTTCAATTCTTTTATCAATGTCATTACCAATTTAATGGATCCGCATACGGACTATTATCCACCGGTTGAGAAAAGAGCATTTGATGAGAGAATGAGCAACCAGTTTTATGGAATAGGTGCTCAGTTACAACAGGATGACAACGGTATTAAAATAGCTAGTATTGTTACGGGAGGCCCTGCCTGGAAATCCGGAGCAATTGTGGCAGGGGATATTATTATTAAAGTTGCACAAGGTGCTAACGAACCCGTTGATGTGAGTGGTTACGGAACAGAAGATGCGGTTAAATTAATAAGAGGTGATAAGGGTACAGAAGTAAGGATCACCTTTAAAAAGCAGGATGGTACTACCAGAACCGTTTCACTTATCAGAGAGAAAATAGAGCAGGATGAAGGGTTGGCTCGCAGTGCTATTGTTATGCAGGGCAATGATAAAATAGGGTACATCGCCTTGCCTGATTTCTATGCTAATTTTGAAGATAAGAATGGGTTTAAATGCTCGGAGGATGTAGCAGAAGAAGTAAAAAAACTAAAAGCAGAGAAAGTAAAAGGAATTGTTATAGATCTCAGAAACAATGGAGGAGGTTCCTTACTGGAAGTAGTTAAAATGGTTGGGTTGTTTATCCCATCCGGGCCTGTAGTTCAGGTAAAGGAAAGAGATGGCAGAGTAGATCAACAAACCTGGAGAGACAATGACGAATCGGTGTTATATGATGGGCCATTGGCTGTTATGGTGAATGAACTGAGTGCTTCCGCTAGTGAAATTTTTGCTGCGGCTATTCAGGATTACAAGAGAGGCATTGTAATTGGCAGTAGTTCTACTTATGGAAAAGGAACAGTACAAAGACCAATACCTTTTGGCAGACCCATTGATTTTTACAGCAGCAGAACCGAGTTTGGAGCAGTAAGCTTAACCTTCCAGAAATTCTATAGGGTAAATGGTGGAAGCACACAACTAAAAGGTGTTGTTCCGGATATCATTATGCCAGATACGTATGAGTACCTGAAAATAAGGGAAAAAGACAATCCGAATTCGCTGCCTTGGGATGCCATTCCGCAAACCGGTTATCAGTTATGGAATGGGGGAACAGGCGGTCAGTTGGATCAAATCATTAAAAAAGAACAGGACAGAATTGTTTCTGATCCTAATTTGAAATTATTGCAGGATAATTTGAAATGGTTAACTGCCAATAACGATAATCCCATTAACCTACAGATTGATCAGTTCAAGCAAATACAAAAACGCATCACGAGTACCGTGAATCAAAATAACAGTTTGCTAAAATTAAAGAACGAGTTAAACGTTCAGGCGATGGAGGCTGATAAGGATAAGTTTTATAATAATCCTGATAAAAACAAAGGAATTCGTTACCAAGAATGGTTGAAATTATTGAAGCAAGATTTACATATTGATACAGGAGTGAAAGTGATTCAGGAATTGTCTGAAAACCATTCAGCAACAGCAAGAAATTGATTAGCTTAACAGACAGTATGATCCCGAGAGAAAATGGAAAATAAACTAACCAAAAAATGGTACGCCATTTACACCAAACCCAGATGGGAAAAGAAAATTGATTCTGTTTTAATAAGAAAAGGGATAGAGAGTTGGTGTCCTTTGCAAAAAGTAGAAAGACAATGGTCTGATCGAAAAAAAATTGTTGAAGAGCCTCTTTTTAAATCCTATGTTTTTGTTCGCATTGATGACACTGAACGATCCAAAGTACTAATGACCGATGGCGCCCTCAACTTTGTATATTATCTGGGGAAACCTGCTGTTATTAAAGATGAGGAAGTGGAAAATATCAAATTATACCTTGCAGAAAAAGATGCCAGAATCACAATTATTTCAGATGAAGGCTTTTCCAGTGGTGATTTGGTGAAAGTTAATTATGGCGTTTTTATGGATCAGGAAGGCACTGTGGTAAGGGGGGGAAAGAAGAAAGTATATGTACAGCTTCAAGGTCTTGGTCAGGTAATGATTGTAGAGTTCCTGGCCACTTTTCTTACAGTGAAATAATGAGTTGGTTCAGTGGTTATAGTTTCCAGTCTACAATTTGATTGGCCCATTCTGCTCTGAATGGTGTACTTACCCTGATATAGTTATCAGTGTATCCTTCCATCATACCTTCTTTATTAAATGCTTCAAATAAAACAGGACGATTGGTACCGGTATGTTGCTGGGTAAAATACTGCAACTTCATATAAGACAAATTCCGAAGTGTTTTATTGCGTTCATTTCTTACTGAAATAGGTACAACGGGCTGAATTTCTAGTGCCTTGGTGTTGTCTCTTTCTGAATAGGTAAATACATGTAAATAGGAGACATCCAGCGAGTGAATAAAATCAAAGGTTTCTTTAAAATCTTCCTCCGATTCTCCAGGGAATCCCACAATCACATCTACTCCAATGGCTGCATGCGGCATCAGTTCTTTTATCAGTGCCACTTTTTCGGCATACAAAGCACGCTTGTATCTTCTTCTCATCAGCCCCAGTATTTTGTCTGATCCGCTTTGAAGGGGAATGTGAAAATGAGGCATGAACTGGTCGCTCTTGGCTACCCATTCAATCAACTCATTGGTAATTAGATTCGGTTCTATGGAAGATATTCTGTACCGTTCTATTCCTTTTACCTCGTCCAATGCTTTTACCAAATCGGTAAAGCTTTCTAAATGCTGTTTTTCCCCGTCAGGACCTTTTCCGAAGTCCCCGAGATTAACGCCGGTCAATACAATTTCTTTTACTCCGTCTGCTGCCAATTTCTCGGCATTCTTGATAACATTGGCAATGCTGTCACTTCTGCTCTTACCCCTTGCCATTGGAATTGTACAAAAGGAACAGTTGTAATCGCAACCATCCTGTACTTTTAAAAATGTTCGGGTTCTGTCATTCTGTGAGAAAGAGGCATTGAATCCACTGACTTCACTGATATCACAACTGCAAATTTTAGCAGGGTCGTTGGTTTTGGTCAGATTCCCGATATGTTCTGCTATATTGAATTTTTCGGCAGCGCCTAATACCAGGTCTACTCCGGGGATACTCGCAATTTCCTTTGGCTTTAGCTGTGCATAACAGCCTGTTATGATTACAAAGCTTTCTGGTGCTTTGCGTTGAATCCTGCGCACTATCTGGCGACATTCCTTGTCTGCATTATCCGTAACGGAACAGGTGTTGATAACATACACATCCGCAACCTCATCAAAGTCCTTTTTTTCAAATCCTTCCTTCTCCATTAACCTGCTTAGCGTGGAGGTTTCAGAAAAGTTCAGCTTACAGCCCAGGGTGTGAAATGCTACGGTTTGTTTTTGATTCATGCGGCCGCAAAGTTAAGACAGGCATTTGATATAACCGCTTTACAATTAATCGGCTATCTGTTGAATTCAAAGTCCTTGAATTTCAGGTGTAAAAACTTTCTTAAAATGGCCGAATCCCCTCAATCTATTTCAAATTTCACCTATAATAAGTTATGTTTGTCCCTCTTTAAAAACCAAAACAAATATGCAGTTTAACAAGATTAATAACATTATTGGCTGGCTGGTTTTTGCAATTGCCAGCATGGTTTATACACTTACTGCGGAAGCGGGCGGAAGCTTATGGGATTGTGGTGAGTTTGTAAGTAGCTGTTTCAAGCTTCAGATACCCCATCCTCCGGGCGCCCCTCTATTTGTTATTCTAGGTAGAATTTTTATCATATTGTTCGGAGACAATCCAATGAGTGCTGCAAAAGCAGTAAACATGATGAGTGCCATGGCGAGCGCTTTTACCATCTTGTTCTTATTCTGGACCATTACCCATTTTGCCCGCAGAATCATGCGAGTTAAAACTTCTGATACCATTAGCGGTTTTCAGATTTGGAGTATTATGGGGGCTGGAGTAGTGGGTGCATTGGCCTACACTTTCAGTGATTCATTCTGGTACAGTGCTGTAGAAGGTGAAGTTTATGCGCTTTCCTCTTTCTTTACTGCGATTGTATTTTGGGCAATTCTGAAATGGGAAAATCATGCCGATGAACCAGGTGCAGACCGTTGGATTGTTTTCATCTTCTTTATGATGGGACTGTCTATTGGTGTTCACTTGCTAAACCTTTTAACCATTCCAGCTATTGTTATGGTTTATTATTTCAAAAAACGTGAAAACTTTAATTATGAACTTATCCGTAGTTGGTTTATCAAACTGGTAATTATAGGAGGTGTGTTGGCTTTCTTCGGCGCATTGGTAGGTGCAGCTGCTGAAGCTACTGATAATGTGGGCATGGACGGAACAGTTGCCGGATTAATGATTTTAGCCACTTTATTGGGTGTAGGGTTCCTGTTCCTGATAGAAAAATGGAAGCCTGAGCAAAAAGCCTATTTCGGAGGAGTTTATATTTTCTTTGTTATTGGTTGTATTATAACAGGCGTAGTTCAGGTAGGAGTGATTCAGTATTCTATTAAACTGGCGGGATCATTTGATCGCTGGTTGGTTAACGGAGCCGGACTGCCCTTCTTTACCGGATTTACACTTTTCTTTGTTTTGGTTGCTGTACTATTATGGCAGGGTTTAAGAGTGGCTGCAAAGCGTGCATGGCCTTATTTAACGCTGGCCATTTGGTGTATCAGCTTTATGTTCATCGGATACAGTACCTATTTAACAACCATGATTCGCAGTAGCGCCAATCCTTCAGTGGATATGTACAATGTGGACAATCCAATGAGTTTGGTAGGCTACCTGGGAAGAGAACAATATGGAGATTTTCCATTGTTATATGGTCAGAAATTTACCGCACAACCTGTAGACTTAAGAAATACAGGAATGCGTTACCAAAAAGCCCGCGATAAATACATTGAAGTGGGTCAGGATAAAAAGTATGTGTATAATGCGGAAGACAAAATGGTTTTTCCAAGAGTCTGGGATGCAAGTGACGATCAGTACCATGCGTATTATTACTCTGCTTTCTTAAATATCCCTAAACTAAAAGATGGTACGTATGAAAGGGCTCCTAATCAGGTAGACAATGTGAAGTTCTTTGTAGGCTATCAGGTGTACTGGATGTATTTCCGTTATTTTATGTGGAATTTTTCTGGTAAGCAAAATGATATACAAGGTGTGTATACCGGAAATGTAAGAGATGGTAACTGGATTACAGGTATCTCATTTGTTGATAATTTGATTTATGGCGATCAGTCTCAATTGCCTGATTCCCTTAAAAATAACAAAGCAAATAATAAGTTGTTTGCACTGCCTTTTATACTCGGAATACTTGGATTTGTTTATCACCGTAAAAAAAGAGGAGACGACGCATTTACCAATTTATTAATGTTTTTCTTCACTGGTTTTGCTATTGTGTTGTATCTGAATCAGGCAGGTAATCAGCCACGTGAACGGGATTATGCGTATGTGGGAAGCTTTTATGCCTTTGCGGTATGGATTGGTTTAGGAGTAATGGCCATTGCTTCCTACCTAGAAAAGAAATTAAAACCTGCAATGGCAGCCAGTCTGGCAACAATTATTTGCTTGCTGGCTGTTCCAGCACTTATGGCACAGCAAGAATGGGACGACCACGATAGGAGCAAAAAAGTATTGGCGAGAGATTTAGCCAAAGACTATCTGGAAAGTTGCGCTCCGAATGCGATTTTATTCACTTTTGGAGACAATGACACTTATCCTTTGTGGTATGCACAGGAAGTAGAAGGGATTCGTCCTGATATTCGTGTAATCAACTACAGTTTGTTAGGTATTGACTGGTACATTAATCAACTCCGCTATAAGGTAAACCAGAGTGACCCAATAGATGTGATCTGGTCTGCAGAACAAATTGAGGGTGGTAAAAGGGATTATGCTTTGTATAGACCCAAGCCCAATATTCCCGAAGATCGTTACTATGACTTATATGATTTGATGAAGAATTATGTAGGAAGTGATGATCCGGTAAATATGGAAGACAGAGGGAATGGAGAAGCCTTAAGTACTTTCCCTGTTCGTAAATTCTCTGTTCCGGTAAATGCCACTGATGTTTTAGCTAACAAAACAGTAAATGCAAATGATAGTGTAGTTGCAGAATTGCGATTTGAATTGCCAAAGGGTTCCATGATGAAGAACGATATGGCCGTTTTAAATATCATAGCTGCTAATAAATGGAAACGCCCTATCTACTTTACAAATCCACAAGTGGATCTTGGATTTGATGAGTTCCTCAGAAGAGATGGACTCAGTCATCGTCTGGTGCCTGTTCAGGGTTCAAAAGTGAACACTGACTGGATGCTAACTAAAGCAATGAATGTTTTTGTAGCAGGGAATGCCAATGTAAAGGGGGTTTACTTTGACGAAGAAAACAGGAGACACCTTAATAGTATCCGTACCGCTTATACAGAGCTGGCTATTGACTTGGCTTCAAAAGGTCGTAAGGAAGATGCTAGAAAAGCTTTACAGAAAGTAGATCAGTTGATGGATGAAGAAAACTTCCCTTACGGTATGGTAAGTAGAGGCAATATGCATAACAGGAATTCATTGATGTTCCTGGAAGCCTGCTATATGGCGGATGATAAAGCGCTTATAGAAAAAGTATCCAAATCTGTTACAAAAGATTTACAGCAGCAGATTAAATACTACAATTCTTTAACGGGTAGAAAAGCGGAAATGATGGAAGATGAAAAGCGTATTGCAGAAGGATATATGGAAGGAATGGAAAGGATGAAAACTGTCTATAATCCGGCCATACAGATACCAGGGAAATTGATGGCTCCCAGAGATAGTAGTAAATAGTCTATTTAAATGTATAAAAAATCGTCCTGAATACGGGACGATTTTTTTGTTGCGTATATGCCTCATCCTTGTATTTCGATACAAAAATGAAAACTATGGATGAAAAGCCTGAACTTAATGGTTGAATTACTGTTAATAAATTCTATGATTGGCTATCAGTTTTTTTCCTTCAATCCTGCACAGAACGAACAATCCAAATTTGTTCAGTTGCTGCATATATTTTCGCAGTTACTGGTGTATACCAATGGAAGTGCAGAAGAATCGCTGAGTTGGATGAATGAGCTAGATAAGCAATACCATTTTACTGATGATGAATATGGTATGGGCGATTTTATAGAGGACTTAAAAAAGAATGGGTATCTGAAAGAGAATGAAGCCGATGGTAGTTTTCAGATAACTGCCAAATCAGAACAAACCATTCGCAAGAAAAGTCTGGAAGAAATATTCGGGAAACTAAAGAAAGCCGATAAGGGTAACCACTCAACCTTTAAAACAGGTCAGGGGGACGAAGCCAGTGCCGATACACGGCCATTTCAGTTTGGGGATATGCTGGAACAGATTGATTTTACCGAAAGTATAAGAAACGCCCAGATTAATAGGGGGGTAGAGTCTTTTTCTATGCAGGAAGATGATTTGCAAATTCGGGAATCAGATTTCAAAACACAAACATCCACTGTGTTGATGATTGATATTTCCCATTCCATGATATTATATGGGGAAGATCGCATCACGCCTGCTAAAAAAGTGGCCATGGCGCTTTGCGAACTGATTACAACACGATACCCAAAAGACACGATTGATATTGTTGTTTTCGGAAACGATGCATGGAGTATTGAAATCAAGGACCTTCCTTATCTTACCGTAGGACCTTATCATACCAATACTGTTGCCGGTTTGGAATTGGCTATGGATTTGTTGCGAAGAAGAAAGAATCCAAACAAGCAAATCTTTATGATTACAGATGGTAAACCTACCTGCCTGAAAATTGGTAATCAATATTATAAAAATAGTTTTGGCTTAGATAGAAAAGTAGTGAATCGCTGCATTAATCTTGCTGCGCAGTGCAAAAAGTTGAAGATTCCAATTACAACATTTATGATTGCATCGGATCCCTATCTGCAGCAATTTGTAGAAGAATTTACAGAAATGAATAATGGCAAAGCTTATTTTGCTTCATTGGATAAACTGGGCTCATTTATATTTAAGGATTTTGAAAGTGGAAAAAGAAAAAATGTATTCTAAATGAAAAAGAACAAGGTATTTAAGTATACAGATATTTTTACTCTGGGACAATTAAAAGCCAGTGGATACCAATCTAAATCGGTGAAGCAGGAAATCAGGGATAATCTTATTCAGAAAATACGGGACAAAGAAAATCCTTTTGAAGGTATCATTGGATATGAAGACACCGTAATTCCTGATACTGAAAGAGCTATACTAAGTCAGCATAATATTTTGTTTCTGGGTTTAAGAGGTCAGGCCAAAACCAGAATGGCCCGTCAAATGACTTTTTTGCTGGATGAATACATACCAGTAATTGCAGGTTCTGAAATTAATGATGACCCAATGCAGCCTATGAGTCGTTATGCTTTAGATGTAATTGCTGAACAAGGGGATGAAACACCTATTGAGTGGATACATCGAAGCAAACGGTATGGAGAAAAACTGGCAACGCCTGATGTGAGTGTGGCTGATTTGATTGGTGATATTGATCCCATTAAAGCGGCTAATTTAAAATTGAGCTTTTCTGATGAAAAAGTAATTCATTACGGAATTATACCAAGAAGTAACAGAGGGATTTTTGTAATCAATGAATTACCGGACCTGCAAGCCCGCATACAAGTGGCTTTGTTCAATATTTTACAGGAAGGTGATATTCAAATTCGAGGATTTAAACTAAGAATGCCTTTAGATATTGTTTTTATTTTCACAGCTAATCCAGAAGATTACACAAATCGCGGTAGTATTGTTACGCCTTTGAAAGATAGAATTGAAAGCCAGATATTAACACATTACCCCAAGCAAATTGAAGACTCATTAGCCATCACTGAACAGGAAGCACAAATTTTGCCTGTTCAAAAGGAAAAGATTGCCATAAGTGATTTGGTAAAAAGAATCATTGAACAAGTGGCTTTTGAAGCCAGATCCAATGAATATGTAGATCGTAAGAGTGGGGTTAGTGCAAGACTTACCATCGCAGCCTATGAAAATGCAGTGAGTGCCGCTGAGAGAAGGTTGCTTATTAATCAGGAAGAGAAAACACAGGTCTGGATCAGTGATTTGGTTGGAATAATTCCTGCCATTACAGGTAAAATAGAACTGGTATATGAAGGAGAGCAGGAGGGACCCTATCAGGTTGCAGTAAATCTGATTGAAAAATCTATGCGACAATTATTTGTACAGTATTTTCCAAATCCTGAAACCAGTAAAAAAAGAAAACCAACAGGCAAAAAATCTACAGAAGAATCAACAGTTACTGAAAGTCCTTATCAGTCAATCACACGCTGGTTTAATAATGGCAATCATTTAGAGTTGTTGAATGATTTGAATGACCAACAGAAAATTGAAACTTTGTATCAGGTGGAAGGCTTGTATGCTTTGATTAAGAAACATTATCCACTGGCTAATAACCAGGAAAACGCCTTGCTAATGGAGTTTGTACTACATGGTTTGGCAGCTTACTCCCTGATTAGCAAAAAATCAATTGATGGTAAAATCAGCTTCAATGATTTAATGGGTAGTATGATGAATTTTGGTCAGTTGGAATCAGAAGAAGATGATGATTTTTAAATCAACTCCTTTAGCTTGGATATCACTTGGTCTAATTCAGCCTTTGTATTGTGTTTGCTAAAGCTGAAGCGTACTGTAACCTGATTCGGGTTATTGTTGATGGCCCTTATTACATGTGAACCCTGATCGGCGCCGCTGGTGCAGGCACTTCCTCCACTGGCACAGATATTATTGATGTCTAGGTTAAACAGAATCATTTCACTTTTCTCTGTTTTAGGAAAGCTTACACTTAATACAGCATACAACGATTTCCCTGTTGGGTCGCCGTTAAATGCAACGCCAGTTATTTGCTTCTGCAATTCCTGCATCATGTACATTTTCAATTCATTGATGTACTTGCTTTCGCTTTCAAAGTGTTCTGTAGCTAGTTCCAGTGCTTTTGCAAAACCAATAATTCCATACAAATTTTCTGTGCCAGCTCTCATATTTCTTTCCTGACTTCCTCCGTGCACAAAGGGCTTTATTTTTACATTCTCATTAATGTACAGCATCCCAACACCTTTAGGCCCGTGGAACTTATGACCCGCGCCGGTAATGAAATGTACTGGTGTGTTTCTTAAATCAAAAGGGAAATGTCCAACCGTTTGAACGGTATCGCTATGAAAGATTGCCTGATATTTTTTACATAAATTACCCACTGCGTGCAAGTCAATCATATTGCCAATTTCATTGTTGGCATGCATCAAGGTAACCAGGCATTTTTCTTCACTTTCAGCAAGTAAGTTTTCCAAATCTTCCAGGTCAATATGTCCATTGGGTAGCAACTTAACATAGCTTAAGGCTGCTTCACCATTATGATATAAATACTCAACTGTATGACTGGTAGCATGGTGTTCAATAGGAGAACTGATAATATGTTTGCACCCAAGGTCTCTTACAGAAGCAGTAATGGCTGTATTACTACTTTCAGTACCTCCACTGGTAAAAAAAATTTCTGCAGGGTGTGCATTTAAGATTTTAGCAACGGATTTTCTAGCATTTTCAATCGCCATTCTGGATTCTCTCCCATAGGAATAAATTGAAGAGGGGTTCCCAAAATGCTTAGTCAAATAAGGCATCATGGCCTCTAAAACCGCGGGATCCAGTGAAGTGGTGGCTGCGTTGTCCAGATAAATTCTTTCCATTGTAATTGTTTTATTTTCCAGCTGCTTCTTTAATGTCTTTCATTAATTGTTTGGCAATATTGTTGGCGACGGTTTCACTATTACTTTCTGCATAAATGCGAATAATGGGCTCTGTATTACTGCTTCTTAAATGAACCCAGTCGTTGTCAAATTCAATTTTAAGTCCATCCTCCTCATTGATCTCGTGTTTGCTGTACTTCTCCTTGATTTTTGAAAAAATAAAGCTCAAGTTAACATCAGCACTCAGTTCAATTTTATTTTTACTCATGAAATAATCTGGATAGCTACTTCTCAACTGCTTAACTGTTTTTTTCTCCATTGCCAGATGAGTAAGGAATAGGGCAATGCCAATCAAAGCGTCTCTTCCGTAATGAAAATCCGGAACAATGATGCCTCCGTTTCCTTCGCCACCAATTACTGCATTCACTGCTTTCATTTTAGTAACAACATTCACTTCACCCACTGCACTTGCAGTATATTCACCACCATGTTTTAGTGTAATATCTTTTAGTGCACGTGTGCTGCTCATATTGCTAACAGTATTGCCTTTTCTGTGTTTTAACATATAATCAGCAACTGCCACCAGTGTATATTCTTCCCCAAATAAGTTGCCGTCCTCACATACAAAGCAAAGTCTGTCCACATCAGGATCAACAGCAATACCCATGGAAGCATTTTGTTTGATTACTTCATTGCACAAATCTCTTAAGTGCTCTGGAAGTGGTTCCGGGTTATGTGCAAACTGTCCATTCACTTCTGCATTAAGGATGGTATATTTTTTAACACCCAGCGCCTCTAGTAATGCAGGTACAGCAATAGCACCAGAGCTGTTGATGGCGTCAATTACAATGGAGAAATCGGCGGCCGCAATAGCCTCTTTATTTACCAAAGGATAGTTAACACAGGCTTCAATATGCTTTTGAAGCAAATTCGTGCCTGGAGTAATTGTACCCAATTCATCTACTTTTGCGTAGCTGAATGCTTCATTCTGTGCTATTTCAAGCAATTGTTTGCCTTCTGAACCACTGATAAATTCGCCCTTATCATTTAATAATTTCAAGGCATTCCATTCTTTAGGATTGTGACTGGCTGTCAAAATAATCCCGCCGACAGCTTTTTCCATCACTACAGCCATTTCAACGGTTGGAGTAGTGCTTAAGCCAAGATCTACTACATCAAAGCCTAATGCAATCAATGTATTGGCAACAAGTCCCTGAACCATGGATCCGCTTATCCTGCCATCTCTGCCAATCACTATTTTTTTATTGGCTCGGTTCGCATTCTTAAGCATAGTGCCATATGCCGATGTAAATTTTACTATATCCAGAGGGCTTAGTGTGTCGCCTGGTTGTCCCCCGATTGTGCCTCTAATGCCTGAAATACTCTTAATTAATGCCATATAATATCACTTAAACGGCGGCGAATATAATTCAAATTTTTTGTATGCTTTGGAGCGCTACCTTTGCCGTTTAAACATCAATATGGCAGACAGAGCATGGTTTAAAGATTGGTTTAATTCGCCATACTACCATTTATTATATCAACACAGGGACGAGACAGAGGCTGAGCAGTTTATTAGAACCCTGATTTCTTATTTGAATCCGTCAAAAGGGTCAAAGATGCTTGATATTGCCTGTGGAAAGGGCAGACATAGTATGGTGCTTGCAAATCTTGGTTTTGATATTACCGGTATTGATCTTTCTGAAGCCTCTATTGAAGACGCTAAATTAGCAGAGTCAGATCTTCTACATTTTTATCAACATGATATGCGAAAGCTGTTTCGCATCAATTACTTTGATTTTGCATTTAACTTTTTTACCAGTTTTGGTTACTTTAAAACCAGAAGAGAGCATGATAATGCCATTCGAATGATGGCAAACAGTGTAAAAGTGGGAGGGACACTGGTTATTGATTATATGAATGTTCACTATGTAGAGCAGCAGCTAGTACCAAGTCTACAAATAGAAGTAAACGACGTTAAATTTCATATAACAAAATGGCAAACAGAAGCTCATTTTCTTAAACAGATTCAGATCACCGACAAGGATCACCTGCAGCCCATGCATTTGTATACAGAGAAGGTTGCCAAATTTTCTTTAGGCGATTTCACAGATATGCTGAGTTATCATCATATGCAGGTTACTGAGGTATTTGGTGACTATCAGCTGGGAAGTTATGACGTTAAGCATTCTCCCAGAATGGTAATGGTAGCCCGTAAATTGAAGTAATCCTTTACAAATTGAATCCCAGGAACTGTATCAGGCTTGCGGGTAGTTTCGGAAGTTTTCTTCTCTCAATTAAGAAAGTAGAAAGGCCAGACAAGTCTCGGTAAACATAATGCTTGTTTAAAGCACCTTCCAGATAACCAGCGCCGGAAGTATTTCCGGTTCCCACACGCATACCAATCATTCTTCTAACCATTATCAGGTGCTTGTGTCTCCAGTTACTCATAAGATGGTCAATCTCAATCAGAGCATCCAGTATCTGGTAAGAAGTCTGGAAGACAGGAAAGTCTCTGTACAACATAATAAATAAGGCGGCACGCATAGCTGCGGGACTGAAACTTGTTGAAAGAAATTCCTTCTGTTCATCACTGAAATAGGAAGGATACAGATGGAAGAAAATTGCATCAAAATCAACAGACTTGTTTTTTTCTCTTTCAGAAAGTCCGCTCAGGTATATTTCACGATAAGCGCTCCAGAATGGATGATTTTCAGGAAGATTTTCTCCGGTCTGTTCCCAGTAATCCGAATGAAAGAACGGCATTCTTTCGAGCCAGTCATTAATGAGTTGAAGTAAATTTTTGTTTTCTTCTGTCTGATTAATATCCTGATAATCTTTCTGCGTAAATCCACCTTCATTGGTTCGTTTATAATAGTCTTTCTGGTGCCTTTTTTCAAGCACCAATCCAAGTCTTGCTTCAATTAAACGGAACTGTTTACTCTGAAATCCGGATGAAGGAGTAAGCAAGTTTCTGAATGCCAGGAAATCCATAGGGGTCATAGTATCCAAGATGCCAACCTGTTGATTCAGTAATTCAATAATTTTTATGATTCGCTTGAACCGGTGTCTTACCAGGTTTAAGTCCTCTGAATTGTCATTGATTTTTTCTTTTTGGAATACGCCCATGCAATAGTCCATTTCAAATAGAATCTGCTTAAACCATAGCTCATATGCCTGATGAATAACAATAAACAACATTTCATCATGAGCTGGTTCATTTCCAGGTTCAAAACTTACCGGGTATTGACTTTCAATGATTTTTTCCAATTGCAGATAGCTTCCATAATACATGGGTTCTTTTTCCATATTCAATCGTTAGGATTCAAATATAGCTTCATTCATTCAATTCAAAAAGAACCATTAATTTCGTTTTATGACCATTACATCATTAAGCCAACATATTCAGAACAAACAGTCTTATCTCTGTGTAGGATTAGATACCGACTTTCAAAAGTTGCCAGTTCATTTAAAAGATAAGCCAGATGCGATGCTGAGGTTTAATAAAGCCATTATTGAGGCAACTCTACCGCATTGCGTGAGCTATAAAATCAATACAGCCTTTTATGAATCAATGGGATTAAAAGGATGGGAGATTATGCAAGAAACTTTGTCATTTATACCCAAGACGCATTTCACTATTGCTGATGCCAAACGAGGTGATATTGGTAATACCTCAACACAATATGCCAAGGCATTTTTTGAAGCAATGGATTTTGATGCCATTACTGTAGCACCATATATGGGAGAGGATAGTATTCGTCCTTTTCTGGAGTACGAAAATAAAGTGACGATTGTACTAGGGCTCACTTCTAATATTGGCAGTAACGATTTTCAACAACTACTGTTGGAGGAATATGATGAATCGCTCACGATGGTACCCCATATAACGCAGGGAGCAGTCAGCAAAAGATTATACGAACATGTTATAGGCAGAGTAGCAACCTGGGGAACACCAGAAAATCTAATGTTTGTGGTTGGTGCTACACAGGCAACTGAATTTGAAAATATCCGAAGTATCGTTCCCGAACATTTTTTATTGGTTCCCGGAGTAGGTGCTCAGGGTGGAAGCTTAGAAGCAGTAAGCAAGTTTGGATTAAATAAAAATGCAGGATTGCTTGTAAACGCAAGCAGGGCAGTTATTTATGCTTCTGAAGGAGAGGACTTTGCTGATAAAGCAAAATCTGTTGCAAAAGCATATCAGGAAGAAATGGCTACCTATTTGAGCAACCGTTGATTTATTCCAGTATTTGCTGTATGGCATTTGCCATTTTTTTTGCCCAGATTAAATGTGTTTCATAAGAGAAGTGAAGGCCATCTGATGCAATGGCTTTGGGTTCTAATGAAAACTCCCTTGTTTCAGTAGTAATATCAATGAAGTTTGTGTGATATTGCTTGGCAGTTTGTTTACAAACAATATTGAAAGCATCAATTTCCTTTGCTATCTGTTCTTTGTTTTTATCTGTTGCAAAAGGAGTGCATCCCCAGTCCGGAATAGATAAAATAATGACTCTTTCATTTTTGCCTGATGCAAAATGAATCGCTTTTTTTACCAGAAATTCAAAATCATTTAAAAAATTGTCTACTGATAAATTTCTATATTGATTATTAACACCAATTAACAGACTTACAAAATCGTAGTGATGATTTAACTGGGTATGCAGCAAATGTTCTGCAAGTTCTGAACTTGTCCATCCGGTTTTAGCAACTATTTCCGGGGCATATATGGATATTTTTTTCTTTCTTAGTAATTGAGTGGTTATATAAGGAAACGACTCATGAATTGGAACAGCTTCACCAATAGTGTAAGAGTCACCCAAAGCAAGAAAACTGTTTATATGCTGCATTAAAAGTTGGTTTTTAATATTTCATAGAAACGATACACATCTGTGAATCCACAATACAAGGGAGCAGGAGCAACCCTGATAACACCCGGTTCACGAAAGTCTACAATTATACCACTCTCAATCATTTTGGAATGAATTTCCTTTCCCTTTTCCTTAAAATAGAGAGATAACTGTGCGCCTCTCTGTGCAGGGTCTGCCGGAGTAATGATTTCAAAATTGATATTCGTTAACTGCTGCAGTAAGTAAGCCAGATAATTGGTAAGTACAATACTTTTTTCTCTTAACGCATGTATATCAGCTTTGTCTATTATTTCTAGCGAAGCTTTAAGTGCCGTCATATTAAAAACCTGAGCCGTACTAATATTCCAGCCGCTAGCATCTTGCTTGGGAATAAATCCCTTTTCCATTTTAAATCTGGTAGATTCATTATTACCCCACCAACCAGCCAGACGGTTCATTGAGGAATTGGTAACGTGTTTTTCATGAATAAAATACCCCCCTGTAGCGCCAGGTCCGGCATTTAAATATTTGTAGCTACACCAGGCCGCAAAATCAACCTCCCAATCATGAAGGTTAAGTGGAATATTACCAGTTACATGTGCAAGGTCAAATCCTGCAATGGCGTCTACTTCATGTGTAGCTTTTGTAATAGTTGCAAGATCAAAATACTGTCCAGTATAATAATTGATTCCACCAAACAAAACCATGGCAAGCTGACTCCCCGTTGCTTTAATAACATCTGTAATTTGCTGTGTAGTTAATGTTTTGGAACCATCCAAAGGCTGTATTTCAATTATGGTATCATCTGGATTTAAACCAAAGTGGCGAACCAGCGTTTCTACCGCATACTGATCAGACGGAAATGCGCCTGCTTCCATGATGATTTTATACCTGCCTGGAGTTGGTTTGTAAAAGCTTAGCATTAATAAGTGAAGATTGACTGTAAGGGCATTCATGGCGCTTACTTCACTTTCTTTTGCGCCCACGAGTTTAGACAATGCGGGTTTTAAATACTCCTGGTAATACAACCACGGATTCGTTCCATTGAAATATCCACCAACTGCCAATTCCTGCCAGGTATTCAACTCTGTTTCAAATGCTTTTGCCGCATTTTTCGGCTGTAAACCCAATGAGTTTCCGCAGAAATAGATAACATCTTTCCCCTGATGCTGAGGAAAATGAAATTGACTCCGGAAATAATTCAGTGGATCCTGCTGATCCATTTCGGTAGCATAGGCCAGAGTTGGCTGGAAGGTATGGTGCATTGTCCTTTTTACCGCAAAGTAAAGCTATCCACCGATTATTTGATAAATGGTTTATTATTAATCGGTTAAAGAGTTATTTTAGGTTCCCAAAACCAATTATACGAATATGAGACTATTTCAATTCTTAGCGATAATGCTGTTCAGCAGTACGCTATTGGCACAACAAACACCAATAACCAAGGCCAATTATGAATTGGCTGCCAGGTTCTCTCCAAACAAAGTTCAGAAAATGGTTTTCAGCTTAAATGTGGATCCACATTGGCTTAAGAAGTCTGATCGTTTCTGGTATATGTATGAAACCAGTGAGGGGAAGAAATGGTACATCGTAGATGCAGCAAAGAGTGAGAAAAAATTATTGTTTGATAATGCTGTAATGGCAGCTAAGCTAACCCGCATTACCGATGATCCAATGGATGCTCAGCATCTGAACATCGATAGCATGAAATTTATCCGTGATGAAAACTGGATCAGCTTTGAAGTAAAGACCACTAAAGATGTTGTAAAGAAGGATACAGCTGCCAAAAAAGGAACACCACCTGTAATGGAGAAAAAAGTGTTCTATTTTGAATACAATATTAATAGCGGTGAGCTGGTTGAAATTACAGATCCAGTAAAAACAAAGCGTAAGCCAATGTGGGCAAGTATAGCTCCTGACAGTTCCATCGTCATTTTTGGCCGCAACAACAATTTATGGTCAATGGACTGGGCTAGTTATAAGAAAGCATTGGTAAACGAAAAGGATTCTACCATTGTGGAAACACAATTAACCAAAGATGGAGTTGAAAACTTTGGATATCATAGCAACGGAAACGGAGAAACCAATGTAGAAAAAGAAAAGAACAAGGGAATTAGAAGACCTGCTTTTATTTTATGGTCGCCAGATTCCAAATATTTTGTAGTCAATATAACTGACAGCAGACGAGTGAAAGATTTGTGGGTTATTAATAGTATCGCAGAACCAAGACCAACATTGGAAACCTACAAATACTGGATGCCGGGCGAAAAGGAGTCCCCTGTAGAATACATGCGTTTATTTGAAGTAGGTAATAAGTCGATGAGAGAAATTAGTACAGGAATGTACAAAGATCAGACAGTCAATGTATGGAGTGCTCCATCTAAAGTGAGCAGCCGCGATGATGAAGGAAGAGCTAATATCTGGTTAGGCACCGCTGATAAGTTTTATTTCAGCAGAACCAGCCGCGACCTTAAGAGAATTGATATTGGAGTAGTGGATGTAAAAACGGCTACAGCTAAAACATTGATTCAAGAACAAATGAATACCTATGTGGAAATCAGAAGAATCGGTTTGGTGAACGAAGGAAAGGAATTGATTCAATGGAGTGAAGATGATGGTTGGGGACATTTTTATTTATACGATGAGAATGGTAAATTGAAAAATCAAATAACATCAGGGCCTTGGCATGCAGAAGATATTCTTGCTATTGATGAAAAAGCCCGAGTGTTGTATTTTTCAGCGAATGGCAAAGAGGTTGGTGAAAATCCGTACTACCTTCACGCTTATCGTGTAAACTTTGATGGCACAGGACTTAAGCTATTAACTCCCGGAGATTTTGATCACAGCACTTCCATGGATGATAATAAGCGTTATCTGGTGAACAGTTTCTCCAGAGTCAATACAGTTCCTAAATCAGTGCTATTGGCGGCAGATGGTAGAAAAATTATGGATTTGGAAACCGCAGACCTAAGTAGTCTGTTTGCAGCAGGCTATAAGTTTCCGGAAATATTCAAGGCCAAAGCGGATGATGGCATTACCGATTTATACGGTGTAATGTACAAGCCTTTCGATTTTGACAGTACCAAGAAATATCCGATTGTAGAATACGTATATCCAGGTCCTCAAACAGAAGCGGTGAATACTAGTTTCAGCAGAGGCTTCGATAGAACTGACCGTCTTGCGCAGCTAGGAGTGGTTGTAATCACTTTAGGTAACAGAGGAGGACATCCAAGCAGAAGTAAGTGGTATCACAACTATGGATATGGTAACCTGAGAGATTATGGATTGGCAGACAAGAAAGCAGTAGCTGAACAATTGGCCGATAGACATAAATTCTTAGATATTAATCGTGTGGGTATTCATGGTCACTCTGGTGGAGGCTTCATGAGTACAGCGGCCATACTTGTGTATCCTGATTTCTTTAAGGTGGCTGTATCATCTGCCGGTAACCATGACAATGCTATTTACAACAGATGGTGGAGTGAGAAACACCACGGTGTTAAAGAAATTATCAGTGAGAAAGGGGATACAACTTTCCAATACAATATTGATAAAAACCCGGATTTGGCTAAAAACCTAAAAGGTAAATTGTTGTTGTTCCATGGTGAAATTGACAACAATGTGCATCCGGCAAATACGATGCGTGTAGCCAATGCACTGATTAAAGCCAATAAGCGTTTTGATATGAAGTTATTGCCTACACAAAGACATGGGTTTGGCGATATGACTGAGTATTTCTTCTGGGGTATGAGCGATTATTTTGCAAAATATTTGATTGGAGATTCAACAGAACGTCCGGTTGATTTGGAAGAAATGAACCGCGATATTCCTCAAAATAATAAAACTTCAGCAGGCGGAAGAAGACAATAATTCCCGATTCCTTATTAAAAAATCCCCGATTAATTTTAATCGGGGATTTTTGTTTATGACTTTTTCTTCAAGCAAATTAAGGCTTTACGCAAAACTTTTTTGGGGAGTCAATTAGTAGTATTTTTGCATAATTATTTAAGATTCAAACTTCAACCATGGCTGCCAGAACAGATTTGTTTCAATCCCCTGATTATTACCAGTTAGATGAATTGTTAAGTGAAGAACACAAACTAATCAGAGACACGGTAAGAGCATATGTAAAGAAAGATATTTCGCCAATCATAGAAGAGTATGCACAGCGTGCAGCTTTTCCAGAGCAAATTGTAGCACAATTAGGGGAATTGGGTTGTTTTGGCCCAACAGTTCCAACGCAATATGGTGGAGGCGGTCTGGATTATATTAGTTACGGATTAATGATGCAGGAATTAGAGAGAGGAGATAGCGGTGTTAGAAGCACGGCATCTGTTCAGGGAAGTCTAGTAATGTATCCGATTTATGCTTATGGTAATGAAGCACAAAGAAATAAGTATCTGCCAAAATTGGCATCAGGGGAATGGTTGGGTTGTTTTGGATTAACCGAGCCCGATCATGGTAGTAACCCTGCAGGTATGACTACCAATATTAAAGACGCTGGAGATCATGTTATTCTGAACGGAGCCAAAATGTGGATCAGTAATGCTCCTTATGCAACAGTGGCTGTTGTTTGGGCAAGAAATGAGCAAAATGAAATCCAGGGAGTAATAGTAGAAAGAGGCATGGAAGGATTTTCTACGCCAACCACTCATGGCAAATGGAGTTTGAGAGCCAGTGCAACCGGCGAATTGGTATTTGATAATGTAAAAGTTCCCAAGGAAAATATTTTACCGAATGTAAAAGGATTAAAAGGCCCTCTGGGATGTTTAACCAAAGCCAGATATGGTATTGCCTGGGGAGCATTGGGCGCTGCAATGGATTGTTATGACACTGCATTGCGTTATAGCATGGAACGTCAGCAGTTTGACAGACCTATTGGAGGATTTCAATTGCAGCAAAAGAAACTAGCTGAAATGATCACAGAAATTACTAAAGCGCAGTTGCTGGTTTGGAGACTTGGGGTATTGATGAATGAAGGCAAAGCTACTCCACAACAAGTAAGTATGGCTAAAAGAAATAGTTGCGAAATTGCAACCAATATCGCTAGAGATGCCCGTCAAATGCTAGGTGGTATGGGAATTACCGGCGAGTATAGCATTATGCGTCATATGATGAATCTGGAAAGTGTAATTACTTATGAAGGAACACACGATATTCATTTGCTAATTACAGGTATGGATGTAACAGGATATAACGCCTTCAAATAATGAAGCTTTTTTTACTTGGGTTAATGGGCAGTGGTAAAACGTTCTGGAAAAACGAACTAGCTGCCAAACTTAAGTTAACTGCGTATGATCTGGACCAGTTGATTGTTGCAATTGAAGAAGCTAGTATTCCGGAAATATTTGAGCGTGAAGGAGAATTTTATTTCAGAAAAACGGAAGCTAAAATTCTGAAATGGTTCGGAGAAAAAAAATCTTTTGTACTGGCAACTGGCGGGGGAACACCCTGTTTTCATCAAAATATGGAATGGATGAATCAGCAGGGAATAACTATTTGGCTGGATGAGCCCGTATCAGTATTAACCGAAAGGCTGAAAAATGAAACTGCCAATCGCCCATTGTTAAAGAACTTGGATGAAGTGGGCCTTCAACGTTATCTTGAAAGACAACTGACAGACAGAACACCATTTTATAATTTGGCAAAAATCAGACTTAGTGGCAACCAGATAAATCTGAAAAGCCTTTTATTAAAAATTAAAGAATATGCATAAAGGATTTATTATTACTGCCTCCGTTTTAGGTGCAGTTGCGGTAGGCCTTGGTGCTTTTGGTGCACATGGATTGAAGAGTCTGGCTTCACCTGCTCAGCTCACTACATATGAAACAGCTGTTAAATATCAGTTCTACCATGTTTTTGCATTATTGTTAACGGCCTTATTGTATGCTCATTTCCCTGTAAATGGGGTAATTGTAAGTGGCAAAATGTTTATTGCCGGCATGGCTATTTTTTCTGGTTCGCTTTACTTACTTACATTTTTACAGATCGCAGGATACAATCAATTTAATTGGTTAGGCGCTATTACCCCTATCGGGGGATTATTACTGGTTCTGGCATGGGTTTGGCTGGCTATTTCTGTCTATCGTTTCAACGGATAGTGGAAAACTGAGCGCGCCCCAGGCATTTTTGCACATTGTAGTTCAACTAACTCGAAAAGGGTAGGCAAACAGTATATTTGATACATGGCAAATACCCTAAGAAAAAAGACGCCACCACCTCCGGATCCGGAAGAATTGAATCCAGATAAAGATGCTACTGTATCTGTTGCAGAAGTGGTAAAGGATGAAAGAACCGAGAAGATTATCGGATCTATATGCTTATTATTGGCGGGATTCCTTTTCATTGCTTTCACATCCTATTTGTTTACATGGCAGGAAGACCAGGATAAAGTTCAACAATTCGGGGTTCAGATATTTTCTACAGATGATGTAAGGGTCAATAATTTATTAGGTGTATTAGGTGCCTATATATCACATACTTTGTGGTACAATGGGTTTGGAATTGCTTCTTATTTGTTTTGTACCGTTTTTTTTGTGGTTGGTGTTAATCTCTTATTTAGCAAAAAGGTCTTCAGGCTTTTGCGAAACGGCAAATATGTATTAGTAGGCCTAGTTGTATTTAGTATGGCCAGTGCATTTGTGTCAAAGGGGGCTGAGTTTTCATGGGGTGGTGCAGTAGGAGAATACCTGAATGAGTGGATGGAGAAATGGATTGGTCGTATTGGCACCGGAGCCCTATTGCTACTTACACTATTCAGTTATTTTATCTGGAGATTTAATCCTGTATTTTCTCTTCCGGAGTGGAAATGGAATGCAAATGCTCCGGATGATACAATGGTTAAGAATTTAGCAGCAGAAGCGCCCATTTCAGAACAAGCAGACATGCAATATGAAGCAGAAGATGTAAGGGATTCAGCAACGCTTTCCGAAAATTCATTGGATGAGGAAGAAGATTTACTAGTTAGTAAAAACAAATTAAAAAATGAAACAAGCGCTGTTTCAGTTATTATGCCAGCCACGGAGCAACCCGCCAATCCAATGCATCAATTTGATGTTGTTGAAAAAGAGGATGATACAACTGGTGAATTGTTGGATTTACATCTTGAGCCAACATCGCAGGAAGAACTGGCGTTTAGCGCTGAAGAAGACGATGAACTGATTGAGGAAAATGAGCTGGAAGAAATGACAGAAGAGGAGGAAGCCTTAGAAGAAGAGGAAATTCCGGAAGATACAGAAGAGCTTGAGCTGGAAATCAAGGAACAGCCTGCTGTAGTTACTGAAGCTGAAGCAGAAAGTATAGCTGCAACCGTAGGTAGCCTTGCAACCAAATATGATGTTACCCTTGATTTAAAAAACTATAAATATCCGGGTTTAGATTTACTAGAAACGCATGGTAGTGAAAAAATTGTGCATGATCCTGCCGAGCTGGAAACCAATAAAAATCAAATCATAGCTACCCTGAAAAACTATGATATTGCTATACAGCGAATAGCAGCAACTGTAGGACCAACGGTCACTTTGTATGAAATTGTTCCTGCACCTGGCGTTCGAATCAGTCGTATTAAAAATCTAGAAGATGATATAGCCTTAAGTTTGGCTGCATTAGGTATACGTATTATTGCTCCCATTCCCGGAAAAGGAACAATTGGAATAGAAGTTCCCAATGTAAGGAAGACGGTGGTGAGTATGAAAACATTGCTGGCAAGTGAGAAATTTCAGAATAGTAATTTTTCATTACCTATTGCAATTGGTAAGAAAATTGACAACGATAATTTCATTGTTGATTTGGCTACTATGCCTCACTTGTTGATGGCGGGGGCAACTGGTCAAGGTAAATCTGTAGGATTAAATGCCATTCTGGTTTCATTGTTGTATAAGAAACATCCCTCTCAGCTAAAGTTTGTACTGGTTGATCCTAAAAAAGTAGAACTGAGTTTGTACCGTGTTATAGAAAAACACTTTCTGGCAAAATTACCCGGAGAAGAAGAGTCTATTATTACGGATACTAAAAAAGTGGTTTACACATTAAATGCCCTTTGCATTGAAATGGATAACCGATATGATTTATTAAAAGAAGCGGGTTGCAGAAATATCAAGGAGTACAATGAAAAATTCACTGCCAGAAAACTGAATCCTGAAAAAGGCCATCAGTATCTGCCCTTTATTGTGCTGGTAGTAGATGAATTTGCAGATTTGATTATGACAGCCGGAAAAGAAGTAGAGATGCCGATTGCCCGACTGGCCCAGCTGGCAAGAGCTATTGGTATACACTTGATTATTGCAACACAACGTCCCTCTGTAAATATTATCACAGGAACTATCAAAGCAAATTTCCCTGCAAGAATAGCATTTAAAGTTTCCAGCAAAATTGATAGCCGCACCATTTTGGATGCCGGTGGAGCAGAACAGCTAATAGGAAAAGGGGATATGCTGGTAAGCTATAATGGCGAAATTACCCGTTTGCAGTGTGCTTTTGTGGATACTCCAGAAGTAGATGCTGTCTGTGATTTTATTGGAAATCAGAAAGGATATCCTCAGGCATTTTTATTACCTGAATACACGGATGAAAAAGATATGGAGGGAAAAGATTTTGATGCCAATGACCGGGATCCCCTTTTTGAAGATGCTGCCAGACTGATCGTTAGCAGTCAGATGGGCTCTACTTCTCTGATCCAAAGAAGAATGAAGCTGGGTTATAACCGTGCCGGCAGATTGATGGATCAGTTAGAAGCAGCAGGTATTGTAGGACCCAATCAGGGAAGTAAAGCAAGGGAAGTATTGTTCAAAACCGACTCAGA